>JAABUY010007164.1_pt1 | contig 10695 bp, 10 predicted proteins | sample 5560271 | NCBI WGS metagenome assembly JAABUY01 (sample SAMN10711886, study PRJNA513374) | rock metagenome | isolation source: Antarctica rocks | place: Antarctica: Victoria Land, University Valley
CATCAGGGTCAGGTTGCACAATCCAGTACGCTGTTTCATGCTATTGCAGGCCAGCTCACGTCCAGATTGCAGAAATCATCATATATGCCACATACCAGTCAGGACCCACCAGCAAGGCAAATGTCATCAAAAAAGTGGCTAAATGAGCAGAGCTTTACAGCAATGAAGATGAGAAGCAGGTCATCTCCCACACGAGGAGGAATAATGCCATCAGTAACCTTGCTGTTGACAAGGCCCAGATACAACGGCCTGCATAACGCCTCGTTGTTTTTGCTATCAGTATAGGCTCAGAGTTATGTTAGGAGTATATTGCTTACACAAAACGGGTTTCAGCCGTACAGCGCCCTGCATTGTTGACACTCGCTTTGTCTCACAATGTCCTAATGTTAGCCTGTGCACAAGCCACTGCTACTGCGGTAGCACAAGAGGCAGCTATGTGATTACAAACATGTAAACCCCACTGTGTAAGGCGCTGCATGGCAGTCAACTCAGATACCAGTACAAATTCAAACAGTTCATTCAGCCTTATGGTAAGAAGGCTGAACCCTGCTTCTCTCAAGTACGTATATGTAACTCGGTCATGCCTTTTTTGATGCAGGCATCTTGTCAGACAGCTGCTTGGCTGCATCTGCTGAGGCACAGTACATCAGTGTTGACAACACTCGAGGCTCATCATAAGACTCTTTGTCAGACTCCTTGTCAACATGTCGAACACTGACACTCAAAGCTCCTAGCAGTTGGCTTGGATCCTTTTGCTGCATCAACAAACAGCAGAGTTGCAAGCAATGGCACAATTTGTCATTTGTTGGCATGCCCCCGCACACTACATACTATATTGCATGACTCGACCAACATTGACAGCAGCGCATGTCACTGCTATGAGTTATCCACGGTGCTTGTACAGTCATGCATGCATGCATACAAAGCATGCAAACAAGCATGAAAACAGAGCTACAACATTGCCAACAGTAGTGAAATTCTGTAGCAGCTAGTACAAATGCATGACAGCTGTGACTGACTGACCTGTGCAAGGGGCGTCTGAACATAGGCAGTGGCCACCACCTGGCCACTGGTCTGGAATTGTAAATATGGCTTAGCTGCACCAGAGGGATGGCAAACCAGCACTTTGCCTTGACGAGTCTTGGCCCATTTGCCCTACAGGACATGCGTGGACATGCTTAGTAACATATGTGCATGCAATCCTTATGAACACTAGCATTGGCAACTGGGATCAGACAGTCTGGCTCTGACAGTGCACAGACTTATCAGCGCCTTGAGGTGTCCCATTGTTCTTAGCTGCTAGACAGAATCATCCAAGGTACATGGTATAGTATGGATATGAGCCAATGCTTTTGGTGCTGGCATGCTTACATTCACGTTGTGCCGCCATTTCAGCTCCAAGCTCAGAAGCACACCTTCCTTCTTCTCATACACCACCTACATCAGCACTGACATGTTTAAGCTGATGACACGTATTCATGTCTCTGACTCTCTCAGGTAGGGCTGCTTACATAGTCATGGCGCAGCATTTTGACCATCGCAAGGTGGGCCCAGAGATTTGGAGTGCCAAAGATGCTGTGTGAATGCTGCTTTCTAGGCAGCCATGTATGGACTGGCATGATAATAGCTCTCCAAAAAAATCAAAACCCACATCAACTTTAGTGATTTTGCTACACCATTCATCAAATGAAATGCTTGTGCAGCATGAGTTGGAGGAATCCAGCAGTGAAAAGCTAGCAACAAGGCATCTCACAGCTTCTTCTGGCTCTGTCTGCTCATCTTCATCTTGAGTGCCGTTGGTGTGAGCTGCAGCGCCAAAGCCTGTGCTGGTGCCATTCTGCCCTGCGTGCATGTCATGAGCCATTCTGCATCTCCTGTTGCAGATGATGCACTGATGACTAGGCATGATTGCTGAACAGACCTCCTTGCTCATGCTCTGGATTGCATGGTTCTGATTGTCACTTCCATGCGATGTGCTGCACAATGACGATAATAGTAATAACAGTAACAAAAGTGCTTTGTTGTTGAGGCTGCTGCCAGCATCTGCGAGCTTGGTGCAAGGCCAGTCCTGCTTGTTCAGAGAGGCATATTCTGAGGATGTCAACATGCAGCAGCGGGGATGCAGTCAGGTTTTAGTTCCATGACAAAAGGGCATGTATGCTTTGGAGCAGATGGCATGCCTGATGATCCGCCAAAGCTAAAAGGGGCTGCTGCAGTGCCAAAAGGGGCTGCTGCAGTGCTGAAAGGGGCTGCTGCAGTGCCAAGCCCATTGCCATTGGCAGCTGCACCTCCAGCATCTCCAGATATCGGTGAGCTCTTGGGCAGTCCCCATGTGAAGCCCAGGCCACCTGTGTCGCCACACTCTCAACACATCAGGGCCAACTTTCCAACAGATATGTATGTTTTCTTGAAGACAAACCCATCCTTGACAAGAATGTGTGCGTGTGGTGCTTTCGATTCATACACAACACACAGACAGGTGATGAACATGGCTGAGCAACAAGAGAAAAGCAGCTGTGCAAACAAACATATGCAGATGAGCACGGACTACTGCACTTGTTGACTTGGCTGCTGACCCCAATGAGGTCACGCGTAATAGGGAGCAGAGCTGTACCTGCAGGCACTGATGATGCACCAGCTGCCGAGCTGAATGCAGTTGGCTGGCTTGTGCCAAAGGCGATTGGCGCTGTAGCAATAGGCCCAGGCTGACCAGCACTGGAGGCAGGCAGTGGTGAGCCAAAGGCAGGTTGACTGGATCCGAAGGGGGGTGAGCCTGACCCAGAGGCAGGCAGTGGTGAGCCAAAGGCAGGTTGACTGGATCCAAAGGGGAGTGAGCCTGACCCAGAGGCAGGCAAACTAGATCCAAAGGCAAAGTGACCTGAACCAAAGGCAGGTTGACTGGCACCAAAAGTGCCAGAGCCAAAGGCAGGTTGACTGGATGCAGCACCAGCTGCTGGACCCATGCTGGATGTTGCGGGTTGGGATGAGGGGAGGGAGAAGATTGCTGGCGGCTGTGATGATGCAGCTGCTGCAGCAGTAGTGCCAAATTTTGGCAAATTTGAGCTGGCCAAAGTATTGCCGAATGCAGGTGATTGGCTTGGCCCAAAGCCTGCTGTAGTGATCGTAGACGGCTGGCCTGACCCAAATGCAAAGGGAAATGGGCCACTGGCAGCTGCTGACGCTACCTGACTGGTGCCTCCAAAGGCAGGTCTTGAACCTGAGGCAAAGGCAAAGGCAGCAGTGGTGCCCGTTGAGAGCGGCTGACTGGCGTCCAAAGGAGATGACTTGTCTGCTGTAGTAGTTGACAGTGCGAAGGTGGGAGAAGACCCAATAGGCATCTGTGCAGCACCAAAGGGTATTGACTGGGATGCTGAAGTGGAAGGTATGCTGCTAACAGCCAAGCTTGGTGCTGGTAATGACGTACTAGATGCAGCAGGGAGGTCAACCGGTGGTGTGAGCATAGCTACTGTACTGATTGATGTGGGAGGTGAGCTGCGTGTGCTGGTACCCTGTGTGCTCTCAGGCAACAGATGGTGATTGCTCAAGCTGGACACCTGCTGTTTGCCCTGACTGGCTGCTGGAAGTGGGGACAGTGAGTTGGTGGATGGGACAGCAGGAAAGCCGAAGCTGTTGCTCTGCTGTGGGGTTGCATTGCTCGTGCCACCTAGACTAAGCGGAGCTGGCGGTGTTGGTGCATTGAATCCACATACAGACTTGGGTGATGCACTAGTGTCAGGAGCTGCTGTACTAGGCGCTGCATTTTCAGCCGCTTGATGTGTCAAGGAGTTGACTAGCGCTGGCTGGGAGGAAGATGCCGTGGGCAAAGGTGCTGGGAAGGCAGCAGGCTGTTGTGCTTTGTGGGGTTGAGCAGCACCTGCAGCAGCTCGAGGGTCTTTGATGCATTTCTTGAACAGCATAGGCACAGCAGATGCGCATTCTGTCAGTTGCCAGTGACTGGCACACAGGCATGAATTTGCGGATGGAGCAGCAGGGTGTTGTGCAAGCCTAGCCTCTCTATGACCTCATGCATCATGTCTAGCATTGCCAGATGCAAGTGAAGGACTCAGATTTTATAAGTGTTGCTTGCCTGCAGTGGATGTGCTGGGTGCGTCTGCCTGTGAATCTGCAGTGACAGGAAATTTAGCCTGAATTTCCCTGCCATATTGGAGGTACTCTTCCAAACCATTGCGCCAGAGCTCTGCTCGATGGTTGGCATACTGATCCTGTATCCATCTGCATGCATGCATGCATACATAGATGTTGTGTGCCTATGCCAGGCAATGCATGCAGAAAAGAAAACTCTATGCCGTTAGACATCATAACGGGAATACACCAGCTGGCTTGAACATAGTCCGAGGCTACAATGCATGCACAATAGCTGCGGCCCAGCACGCCAGGCTGGTTGGCGTAACATTCTAGAAGTAGCTCAATGCATCAGATTACCCCAGCAACAATAGCTCTTTTAGCAATATAGCCTAGGTGCCAGCACACAAGACATGGTGCACATTGGCAGTCATCCTGTACAACTGACGCTAGACACAACATATTCAGGTCTGCAACGCACCTGAAGAAACTGGAGTTCAACATCTCAGTGTGCTTGATGCGTGACTGTTCAGTGCTCAAGCTATCCTACATGACAGCAATCGTGATGAGCTCGCTGCAGAAGAGTGGGTAGAATAGGGCCATACAATCGCTGCTGAAGGTCACCTCTTCCTCCCTTGGATCGGCTACTTTCTTTCTTTTCGGCATTGCTCAAGTGAGGTATGTACAAGCCTTCCTCAAGCCGCCGCCAAACAGTGGGCTCAATAGGTAACGTAGCAAACGCAGCGTGTGCTGACACGTACTACCCAATGTCAACAAACCAGGAGATCTTCAGCACTGCATCTGCATGTTGTGACACGCAGATCCCTGCTCCACAAACAGGGAGGGCACTGCCGCGAGGATCGACGCGGTAACGACTGGGCTAGCGCAAGGTGCTATTGTCTGCGCTAAACAAAATAGTGTGTGTGAGTGATGCGATTTTGTTTTGTGCGACAGGCATCCTGCTCATGATCCAGGCGGCAACAGGGTACGAAACTCCATTCACCTCTGGCCAGATTTCCCGACATCACTGATCTGTGCCCATCATTGTCCGAGATCTGTGCCCATCAGTTGCCCATCACTGTCGGGGATTCTGCAGCTAGCTTGCGCGGCTTTACTCGAGCATGCAACGCTTGGATTGGGCACCGCACTTTGATTGCCCAAGAAAGCAGTATGTCACCTCGCCCGAACGATGTCAGGTTGAAACGGCGGCAGCACGAGAGAAAGAAAGGATCGAGTTGGGTCTCGACAAGCTGGAGCGCCGGTCATGATCAGGCAAGCTTGCAAGAAAATGGGAAGACAATCAAGAGAGGTCACAAGCACGCATGCACCAGCTTAAGCTCGTGTGCAAGCAGTTTAAGGGAGTTTATCAAGATCATCCAGGGCTTGTTTCACGCCTGTATCTAGATGAGGCTTTTTCGGTCAGGTCACTGCCCACTTGCTGGCTTGCTTACATTGAAGCAAGAGCACAATCCATTTTTGAAGTTGTGTCGCGGAAACCCGCTGGTCGGTAGAGTGCCGGCCGGACTTGTGTCAGCTGTTAACTGTGTGAGGATCATCGACAATGGCGGCGTGATTGCACGCTCGATAGACCTGATGGCTAATCTCACAATTTCAGAGAAGTATGCTCTCTGCTGCGGCGAAAAATAAACTCCCGGACTTGGTGCCTTTGCAAATCTTACCAAAGGTGAAGGCTCTGCTACTACAAGGGGACTTGCGCAGTTTGGATCACCTTGCAGGCCTCACTGGCCTGGAATATATTGGTGGTCGTGTCTTGGGTGGGCAAAACTGCAAGTTTGCACCAATTCTGCAGCTCCTTGTGGTTGTAGATGGCACACTTCAGGGCCCTCGTACATAGGCTGCACAGCATTCACAGAGCTCATTTAGACAATGCTTGCTTGTTATATGGCCAGGATGATGATGGTGATGAAGAGGATCTGTGCTACAGAAGTACTTTTGACATCCAAAAGGAGCTTGTTACGATCCCCACAGAGATGGACCTCCTGACAAAGCTGCATAAGTTGCACCTGAGCACGACGACACATATAATGTTGCGACGACACATATAATGTTGCTGACCCATATTGGATCTCTGAGGTTACACACCTTGCAGACCTCAGCATGTTGTTTGGCAGATGTGTTAAAGACTTGATGCAGCGTGTGGATTTGCTGACTCACCTCAATAGGCTGGCTGTCTCAGGGCTGGATGACGCAACAGAAGTGAAAATCACTATTGATTGGCACAAGCTGCAGGCCTTGCAAGAGCTAGCCATATGCAACTGTACCATTAGCAGCTTGGTCGTGATATTGGCGGTCTGCTGAAACTGGACAGTCTAAAGCAAGTTTCATTTTTAGGCCTGAGGTTCGGATGACTCCATAGCTAGAAGCAATGAAGCAACTGTGTAGTTGATGACCATCCAGCAGATCCAGCAGATGTTTTGATGCTTTAACTCTCCATCTTGCTGGACTGCGTCCGCAGGTCAAGCTAGCGCTGAACAGTAGGGTTGTGCTAGATTGCTTTTCACGATCATCCTTGAACCTTGCAAACTCAAATCTACATTCGTTGCGTCGTCAGTGAGTTTGATGTTTCAGCCAGTCAAATACCCGATCTACTAGCTTCTGAAAGTGCACCTGTTAAGCACAATGCTTCCGACGTCATGTGACACAAAGATGTTGAAGATCAATCATTTTTGGCTTGCACCGCAACATGCACGCTGCCAATGTCCGATTGGACAACTCAGGTCAAAGCCACCCCCATGAGCTGGCCAGGACAACACGCCAGAGCATGCCCATAGTTGTTGCACATCTATGCACAGAGTGTACAACATGCACTGTCAGGCTTGGAATCATTCGGCTCATGTTAGTGTGGCAGGTACTTCACGAAGTGATGATCATCAAACAGCCTGGCAGGCCTGTTTTGCATTCTGACCTTGATGTTGTCAAAAAGCCTATGCGTGGCCATGCAACAGCACGACAACATGTTCAAAGACGCAGGCATGCAAATTACTCGGGATAGCTGACACAAATTGTCCATGCAGAGAACATTGTCAGGAGTTTGCTGATGTGGTAGACAGGCAGTTGCAAGATGCAGTCCCACTGTGTACAGGGTACAGCCACAGAGCCTGTGTAGGGAGCCACCAAGCAACCTCAGCTGAAGGATTGATGTGCACTGACAGAATGTAAAACTTGGGCAGCACCCAAGTTACTATCACACGTCTGTTGCATCTGTGGCACAGCAAGTGGAGCATGTGCTTTAACTCTGGCCAGGACAGCTGCTGGCTGTCAATCCATCTGCATGAAAAGCTGTAGTGGCTTGTGAGCAGAGTGCAGCTGCTAAGCAGAACATGAGCACACTTGTATCATGCTTAGCATGTGCAGGAATGCTTTCTGAACAGCTACTGGTGTGTGGTGGTCTGCTTCAGCATTTTCATCCACCACTAACGTAGCGGGATATGTTGTTATTGAGGCCCCTTGGAGGACGCCCGATCTTTGATCTGAGCACTTCTGGCTTGAATTGTTGCAGTAGTAGTTGAGACTGGTGTCGAGGAACCTTTGGAAGCAGCAGCACCAGCTGCTGTTGCAGCTCGCTGTTGCAGCGCTCTGCAGCGGAGATCACAACACATGAGGAAATAGCAGCAGCACATGTGACGTGAGCCACATACAATGTGTGCAAGAAGTGCAGCTGTACAGCATTGAGGCTACACGCAGGCATGCTTGACTGCACACCTTGCAACCATTGGGGTCAACCCTAGGGTCAGTGGTGCTCGAACTGGCATTAGTGCTTTATTGCACAGGAATGCCAAAGCTAGTGATGAGCTGGGGCCTGTAAGCAGATTGGAGAACCATCCACGCTCTTTAGGATCAGCGTCGTCCTTGACCTCTTTATCTGTAAGGCACTCAAATTCTGTTTGCTACAGCAGCTGCTCTTTAGTATGCCTGATCATACACCAGATAATTGTGCTGAGTTTGTACCTGACAGGAGCCCATACTTGATCAACAAGCTCTTGGGGTCAAAGTGATTTTCAATGGCAACATACAAACCTGTATGTGGACACAAGGTTCAGCGGCTTTTGCTCGAGTAGTGTACTGACTTTAGTCAGGAGCTCCTGTGTATGTTCACCTGAGAAGCTGACTGTGTAAATTGTGAGATGAGTTGCCAATGCAGTCTTGCCGTACTTCCGGAAAAGCTCTCGGACTTTGCCGTCCGACTTGAACATTTGCATGCAACACTATTCAAAGTGGGGGTCCACGTGGTGTAAGTCCGGTCACACAAGACGGCTCATCACTGCGCGGTGCGGGTCGATCTGTCACTCCGTCTGCACAACATACCAGGGGCGGAGGTATTGCCGCTCACAGCTTGCAAGGCAGTGTGCGCTGTGCACTGTGTGCGCAGTGACGCAGACATTGACCAGCCCTGTAGGTCATCCTCGTCTGGCAGGGGCGCATCCTAGGTCTGCCCTTATACCAATGTTGCACCTTGAGGATGCAGCACCTAGCCTGCTTGACACGGAAGCTCAAACATGTTGTGCAATCTAATCTTGCTGCTATGTATATATGCACGCAATGCAATGCAGGGCTTTCATGCCTTGTGTCTCGGTGGTGTTGCAAAATGGCAGTATATAATATACTATATATATTTGTCTAACTGACCCCTGATTTTTGCCATTATCCTGCTTATGTCAGGGCTATGTAATGGGTTCTTACTAAGCATGAGGCTTCATGTGTGTGAGAAACCCCTAGCATAACAGCCCCAAAGGCAACTAGGGTTTTTAACAATCTTAGTCAGCCCATACTTGTGCAACAGTTTGTCATCAACCAGAGGGTATGCATGTGTATGTAGACTTCTGCCAAAACTTTACCAGAACAGCCCTAGGTACCCATAACAGCCCTAGGGCATCCCTTCAACAGCCCTGCTGTGTGGCTAGTAATGCCCTCCCCCCATTGCCCTCAGCCCCTAGTACTTAGTGTAGTACTCAGTCCAAAACTACATCTTTACAGAATTCAAAAAATTAGTATAGGAGATATTATCAAAACTCTTCTACTCTAAGGAGGGTTCTTGACTTGAGTGTAATGCTGTTGGCTTGGGCTAGCTGTGGCCCCACACCCCCACCCCCCCTGCTTTGCTTATTTTGGGGGGTGAAGTGGGCCTTTTCCAGTTTAGCCCCCTCAAACCCTAGCTAGCTAAGCGTACTCATCAAACTTGTATTGACAGCAGTTACTGGATGCTTTATGGCTTCCCAAAGTCTTGCATAAATAAGCTTTGCTTGGCCTTTCTCAACACACAACACAACACCCCTTGGACATAGCACTGCTGTTGCTGTTGTCAACCACCTTGTAAGTAACACCCACTCTCACAGTTTTATATATCCAGTCTGCTTGCATACCAGTCTGCGCAGCATACCCTTGTAGTCACATGTGTACTTTCAAGTCAGCAGCTCTACTTACTTACTTACTTACCATGACTATTCACAGTACTGTAAATATAGCCTCCAAGACGCATTTCGATGCATTTCAATGCATGGCACAGCCTAACATAAGCTTGCTTGACTGCATGCTGTATCACAGTACTTCTATCATCCAGGCATGTCACCGGGCTCTGCAAAGCAGCGCACCCTTGGGGACGTGTAATCTGTCAAGGGACCTGCAGCAGAAGTTCAAATCTTAATCTCAATGAGTTTCGTGTTGTTACGAAGTCTGTGTGCGTTTGTGCCCTCTTCTGCAAGAAAGCGCCGACAGCGGCAAAAACGCTGATGGCACCCGTACCTCAGCAGTTCTGCTTACGCATCATTTGTAGCATTTCGGCGGTCTGAACAGTATGCCGGCTGCAGCATCTCACAGAAATCTTGGCAGCAGCTCAAGCACACGCAGTCCTGTGCAGCGGTTGTCGACGTTGGCCCCGTCGCCAGGCTCCCCTTTGTCGCCCTTTACGTACCGATGGCCGCAAGACGAGGTGAAGGAGGTCGTGCAGAAGGCACAGTTTCTGGAACTGGTTCGACACTGTGGATGGTTGCTCAAGCAACACGGGAACGGGCCTCACCCTACTTGGAGCAAAAGATGGGTGAGCCACAGATTGCCTGATGCATGTCTCTGTAAGCGCCAACCTTTGAGTGCCTGAAATAGCTTTACTTGCAGTTCTACTTGCTGGACGATCGCTTGTGCTACACGGATGAGCCTGGAAAGGTGGAGGATGTGCGTTACATCCCTTTAGACCGCATACCAGTGAGAGCATTGCCCAGAGGTTATGGACCACAGATTGGTGTAACTGTGATAGAGGACAGGTACCAGTAGCACTTGCACAGCATGGTTGCAACTGCACAGCACTGTTGCAACAGCAACAGTTACGTCAGCAATTACAGACTTGAGGTCATGTATCGGTGCTGCTGAGATAGCTTTGCTTAGCTTTATTGCTGCGTGAAGGCGTCTACACAGTCTTGTTTGTCGCAAGTTGTCTTTGTGGGGCAATAGTCTGAGACTTTTGCAGGCAGATTGATAAGCCTGAGCTGCCAGCACAGTCAGCCAAGAGGCGGGCCTGTGTATTCAGCGTGCAGTGTGGCACTCACACACATTTCATGGCAGCAAGCACAGCAGCAGAGGCACAGGTCAGCACATATGTCT
>JAABUY010007166.1_pt1 | contig 10693 bp, 10 predicted proteins | sample 5560271 | NCBI WGS metagenome assembly JAABUY01 (sample SAMN10711886, study PRJNA513374) | rock metagenome | isolation source: Antarctica rocks | place: Antarctica: Victoria Land, University Valley
GTTTGGCCCCTGCTGCTGCCGCTGCTCCTGAACCCCTCTCACCTGCTCCAGCCACAGTGGCAGAGATGCTGCTGGCTGTGCATGGCTCACACTACATGCTGTCAAAAGCGCTGGTGGCCGAAGGAAAGCAGACTTGTCAGCTGTACACTGTGGCAGCAAGTTAACAATGTCTGTTGGCCCCCGTTGACCTGCAACTGGACATCGGGGTGGCTGCACATCATCTGTTCTTGCTCTCTTGCTGGATAGACGTAACACGTCTGCATGCCCACTAGAGCCTGTGTGAGCTGCAGCACCTGATACACCACTCTTGCTTGCACTGTTGCTGCCTCGTTTCACAGTCCCATTGCCCCTGCGACATACTTCACCATGCGACTCACCATTGCTGACTTCCTTCCTGCAGACAGCAGCTTCAGCTGTGATCAAACCCAGCCGTGGTGAGATCTGGCGTTGCATATACATTCTGCTTGAAAGGAGAGGAAGCTTAGGCTTTGTTAAGATCAACCACTCCATGTTGTCTTCTGTAGCTGTGGCCCTGAAAAGACAAGACACATGCATGTATGTTATACAGCTTGTTCCAATGGAGTTTCCCAGCTTATACAGATGTCGGGCCCCAATTCGCTGGCTTTTCGCTCCTGATACCGAATGATCTTCCGAGCCAGTTACTCTTGCTGCTCACATTTGCACAAAACGCTCTCTTGAAAGTAGGCATTTGTTTGTGCCAGGCCCCATGCCATAACGGATTGCCAAGACAGTTCTGCACAATTTGTTTGGCCTCAATGCCACAATGTGTTTGGCCTCAATGCCATAATGTGATTGTGCAGTTCATAAGTATCCAACGCATGCACATTGTTTGCCCATGTCTTTGGCCTCCTACAGTACACGCTTCTGTCTCTTTTAGTGATAATGGACAACACACACAACCCTGTGCCTAGTCTACACAGATCTTGCAAGTCACGCGTGCATTGCCAGCTATACCGTGGGCGTCTCATGTACAGCATGTTGTACTTCTTCTGCAGAGCTCGCTCCCGCTCTAACTCCTGAATCACAGCTGGATTGATCAAACCCTCCATGAGATCTGTCAGCTGATTGATCAGGAAAGTCTTGAACTCCTTCTGCTGCTCCCCGCTGTAAAACACTGTGGCCTGTACGTGCAACAATGCCCTGGTCACTCTATATAGTACCGCATTTTGGCTGATCTCAATTTCTGCACTTAGGCCAGCTGTCGCTTGATTTGATATTTTCTTCTGCTGCTGCAGCAGTATGCATAATGGCTTATAGAGGTTGCAAGCAACAACCATTACAGACAAAAAAGAGAGTTGTATTTTGCAGCCAGAGTACAGCATTGCAGTCATACAGCAAAGACAAGGCTTGGGGCAGATGTGTCACCAGTGACATTTGCTTCAGACAGTTCATACCTTGAATTCCTTGTCAGCCTTGGGTGAGTGACAGGCCATGTCATAGGATGCTGACAACTTGAGCTCAATCTGCACAACACTAGACATAGGATCAGCAAGCAGTCAACCTGTGTAGCAAGTAACAACACATCCCTGAGCAGACAAGTGCAGCACCAACCAGGCAACCCAATTTGCTGTCAGCTTGCTTTGCATGCAAATGCCTACAGACATGCACCCTTGAGCCAAGATGGCTGCAATGCTAGCAAACACTCGTCACCATCAGCATTGCTAAACGCTTTCTGCGAGGGCTGCAGGGCTGTAAGGCCTGTCTCACTTGCTCCCAAAATTCAAAGTACAGCTAACTGTCTTCAGACCCTTCCTTCTCTGACAAGCATGTGTCACCAGCAGAGGGCCGTGCAGGGGCTCACCCAAACAGTGAAGTCTATACGTATGTTTGAGGCTTCTATCAAGTCCTGAGCCCAGGCTTGCAGGGCTACCCTGTTCTGTCTGTACAGGTACACCCCATGCCGATGGTAGTATAGCAGAATGCAAGGGCATGGTTGTCTTCTGGGCCCCACCATGGGAACTTCCAGAGGGGTCTCCCCTCCTTCATCACCTGCATGTACACCCCACTGAACCATGTGTTGCACTACACACTGCTGTTGTTTTTGCTTGGCATCATACTACAGCAGTTGCTAAAATCCTTCACTCTTTCCCAAGCATTGCTGAGACACACCAGCCAATGCACCACTCGTCTGCAGCCTGCAATAGCAAAACACTGGCCTTGCATGAGCTTCAGTCAGCTTTGGGGCATGGCTCAATAGCTATGAGCTACACTGAAGATGCGTCAGGAATCTCAAGTCACTTGCTCATGCCATTGGGCCATTTGACACTTCAGGCTATAGCATCTTGCTCTGTGGGCATTACAGAGCTGAACAGTATGTAGACCGGTCAATGCCAACAGGTGACTTGTGCATGGTGACATGAGGTATACCGTGGTAAGCGCAGACACTCTTGACTTGGCTGTGGCGTCACCGGAACCTGCTGCTGTCAGTAGGTCTGCAAGGGCTGCTCGCTGCTGCAGCTGCTTCATGAACACGCCTCCTTCTGCCTTCAGGAGTGTGATGTGACTATCACACAGCAATGCCTGCACCAGAGGCGTCCGCAGTCAGACAGCTGAAGGCAGCACTGGCAGAATCATCTCGTTTGTTGCATCTTCAGCACATGATGATGAGGATGTAGTCTCAGCTTCAGCTAAGATGAGACAAACGTGCATTGCGCATGCAAAAGTCACAGGCATCAACTTGGCTTTTGCAGGACGATTGAGACATGCAAGCCAGGACAATGCAAGCATCGCTGCCAAACTTTCCCAGCAGAAAGCTGCAGTCAAGCCTTTGGGCAGGTTGAGCTACACCTCATCTGGCAACAGCTGCAGCCTCACAGACCATAAGTCTGCTGCCCAAATTGTACGAAGGCAGAGTTTAACAACATGCTGTGACCACACTGTCACAGATACTGAGGCTGGAAAAAACAAAATTTGTAATATCAGTTGTGCGTCTCACTTTGTGAGCACATAATGGCAGTTGCTGCCGGATTGCAGGGGCGATGAGCTGAGATCCAGCCCCTACTGCCAAGCCCTTGGCCCTTGGGTTGAGCTGATCATGAGCAAGCTTTTCCTGCTTGGCCAGGTATACATGCGCTCCTGCCTCAACAGAACCAGTAGGGTTGACCATGACTTCATAGGGAATGTCCGCGTCTGCACTGAAAACCATCTGTGTGGCCTTTTCGTTGCGTGAGCTCTTAGCTTTGCGTATGCCTCCTGCTCTGTAGACGAGTGTCTTAGGAGCCTGCTCAAGCTCTTGAACCTCTGCAAGGGTGCGCGTGTCTGATAAGCCAGCCTGAAGGGATACAGCAGGCTTTCATTCACCAGTGGGACCAAGTCAAGTGCGTGCATGCTGTTGTCACAAAAATGCCAGAAGGGCGGGCGATGATGTCTTTTTCTCCACTGGGCTACATGTGCCAAGATGAACAGACAGTGCAAACAACAGCCTCCTTCAGCACCCAATAGCAGATCTGGTTTGAACTCACCTCGCGCCACACTTTCTTTGACCTTCCACATCCTAGGGCCAACAGCTGGTCTAGCACCTTCTTTGCCTCGACCTTGGTCCACGCACGTGTCATTTTTTACCGACCACGCTAGCAGCAGAACTCACTTTGAAAGCCTTGCTGGCAGCTGATGTCACAGTGATCCCTTTGAACGGGCTGAGCGCACGTGCTTGGGGAGACACCGCCACCTCGCAGTTAATCCGGGTGGCCTAGGCAAACCGAAGCTGGATGATAATGACCGAAACGATAGCATCCACTATCGTTCTTTGGAGTTGACAGCAATTCGCTGTCAACGAATAGTTCAAACTGCTGACATTAGTCATTGGGCATTGCATGCCACCAGGCTCCCAAATTGACATGATGTATTACGTATTAACACTCTTGTACATCAAGGCTGCAGCAGATTGGGAGGCCATCTCTGTGTGCCCTGCTGCTGTTGCATGCTGACTGGGCGCAGCAAATACCTTGAGTCATTGACTATGTATCTGCATCCCTGCCGGCGCCGGCAACACTTGTTTCTGAAAGCTTTGTGACATTCATGCACAGACAGGAGGGCCACTGCATGCTGAAATGAGTTCCCGTGAGGTCTGTGTTCAGCATAGCCATGCATTTGTCTAGTCCATTGCGATTACACCCTGCAGGCGCTCGTGTTTAACTGACCAATAGCTGTAATACCCATGGTGCAACACATGCACGCACGCTAAACCTCAAGCAGTGCGTGCGAGGTAATCCAAACCATGCTTACAACCGGGTGTTGGGTGTGGGCCAGGGTGCCTGACACAGGGGGTCAAGCGCAGGACGACAGCAGCTCCCTCTTGTTGACTGGCGTGGTGTGACTGACAGCCACAGTCTTGGTTGACAGCTGGCTATCAGACCAGTGCTGCAGAAGGGTTGATGTCTGCTCAGCCAAGCCTGAAGCCCTCTCATTGACAACTGCGGCAAGGTGAGCTGCCTTGCCCTGCGCCTGAGCTATCCACCGTGTCACACCGCCCTTCTCCAGGGCTGTGTCATCCCTCCTTGGGGGTGCTCGTGCAACAGGGCTGTGCATCAGTCCACTGCAAGCGTGAAATCTGGATGGGCTGATAAGCTGTCCTGCCTCTACTTGTCTACTCTCCTGCTCAGCGTTGTCTGTAGACACGAGCAAGGGGGCTGTAGCGTAAGAGCCGCTGACAGACCTAGCTGAGTTGGCATATCCTGTGTTGGCCCTGGCCTTGCGGCCAGTAGTCATGGTAGCCTCTGCTGTGCTGCAGTCAGCGTCACCACATCCAGCCAGCTCATAGAGGCTCCTCTTGGGGCACGCAGGGAGTTGATGGCTGGATGCCACAGCCCTCAGGATCATGCTGGCTTCAGTTGCCTGCTCTCCACAGCTCAACTGTGAGCTGGGAGCACTGCCTGTGCCGCCATTGCCTAGGCGCCCAGTTGCTGCTTGGCTGCTGCCTATGCTGTGTGGTGCTCCACTGTTGCCTCCAGCTGTCCTGGGCAAGTGCATAGCAGCTCCACCACTGCCAGCTGTGGCTGTGTCAGCATCAAGCCCTGCAGCTGCATGATGATTGCTTGGGGTGCTGCCCTGCTTGTGGTCAACACAGCTGATGCTCCCCTCAGGAAGCCACTGGTCCACCCCTAGCATCAGCTGTGGTACTGAAATGAAGGCACCTAGTGCTTGAGCAGCAGTTGCTGAAGCCCTCTGAGCCCTGGCAACAGGCCTGCTTGGTGCTGCTGCTCCTTTCAAGGGTGCACTTCGAGAAGGGGCTGCAGATGCGACCTTGCGTTTGGCAGGAGACACTTTAGACGGAGTGCTGCTGGGCGCAAACAGTGGGTCAGAGGCCATGTGAGGCAGCGCTGCAGCAGAGTCTGAAGTGGTGGCCTCCAAGGCTTGCACTCCTCTGTGGCTCATAACGGGGAAGGGCAGCCCTTGCCTGTGGCCTGAGGAGTAGCGCTGAGTAGACACAGCTGGGCTTGCCTTGCCTGTGGACCTCACTGCCTTGGGGGCCTGCTTGACAGGCTGCTGGCAGATGCTGTGCAGGTAAAAGCTGCAGTTGGGCCACTGTGGGGCGGTCTGCAGGGTTGCCAGCCCGGCACAGGGACACCAACTGCCGCCACTCTTCAGCGACACAGTCCGGCAGGGATGCTTGGTGCAGACCGGCAGGGGGGTGGGTGCCCATAGCCATGAAGTAGCAGAGTCCACCGAACTGGTAGACATCGGCTGCTGTGGTGAGCGGGCTGCTCTGGTGGGCCTCTGGAGGCACGTAGCCCTCCTCACACCTGCATGTGCCAAGAAAAGCAGATTGAGCAACTCTATTAGAGATGCTCACGAGTCACTGAGCCTTAATGTGTAATGTTTGCATGATTTACATCTCATGGCTGGACAAGTCCTAATGTTTGCTTGCCAGGCACCCTACTTGCTGGAAAGCAGTCATGCAAACCCATGGATGCTGATATGTACATACTGACTCATACACATGTCCAGACAGCAACAGATGAAGGAGGTCATTGCATACACACGTGTGTGCATGATAGCCCACAAAGCAACATGCCAAAGTGTGCTCAAGTGCAGGAGTGTCTGCCTGTGGGTGACTTATGAACATCAAGTGTTACTGAAAATCAGTGCTGACCTGTAAGAAGAGGGCTGGATGGCACAGCCCTGCCCAGTGAGCCTGGCAGCGGCCCCAAAGCCTGCCAGCTTGACATCATGCTTGATGGCAGCTGGCTTGCTGGCTGCCTTCACGCCAGAGTCTGCCTCCTGCCCACCCTTGCTGAAGAGCTGCACACATGAGACGACAGTATATGGCAAAGTGCTGAAGACCTAGCACTGTGCTGCACGAGTGTGCACATCGAAGAATCAAAAGTAGGCTTGTTTAAAGGTGACATCTATGAGCGTGAAATAACAAGAGAGAATCTGCAGATTGTCGCACTGCAAGTTTTGCAGACCACAGTCATGCATGATGATTGCTTGTCATGCCGTTTGGAATCTCAGTTGCTCATGCACAATGCATACAAGACATGACCAAGCAAAACGCTCTTACATGAAGACAAAGCTGAGCTAGAACCACTGACAGGCTGCAGTCAACAGACTGGGCGAGGCATACATACAACACGGCTGAAATGCAAACTTGTCTTGATGACAGGCAGTAAGGCATGTTTCATACCAAGACATGATCAGGAGTAAGGCCGCAGTGCAGAACTCTTTGTCTGTGTACATGGGCCAGGGGCTTCAGGATGGCCTTCCCATGCTGGACCAGGGTAGCAAGTGAAGGGCCCCGGTAAGCATTGGCCACGCAACTGCTCTTGCCCCATGCCTGCTGCCTGTCACCAAATGAACATCATCATCAGCAGATTTACAGGGGTGTCAACGTCAATGAGAAGCGCTGTCGTGTGTGTCAGGCACATCATTGCATGTTTGCACATGTGTAATTACAGGGTTCATGCTGCTGACATGTCTGGAAGTGGGCTGACCATTTCATGCAACACATCCAGGCCCCGCAGACAGCAGCAAGCTTCATCACAAGCACATTTACACCGCAAACAGCAAGCCAGCAATAGACATTGCGCATCACCCCACCAGCCTAAGCCAACACTCACAAACGGCATGTGTTGACAACAAGTGGGTATTTGATATAAAGCATGCCAAAAGCTTGGCATAGTAACATCACAATGCTTCCACTTACCCCATGTGTTTCTCTAGGGAGAGGTCAGCCATGGGCATGCCAAAGTAGGCAACCTGGCAGGGGTCCAGGGGGGCGAGGGGGCTGGCAGGGGCCTGCACCCCTAGAAGAGTGATGGGGACCACGTTGGGGTGGGCACACAACCACATCAGCACAGCTGCCTCTGCCACACTGCTGCAATCACCTGATTCCCTGTCCTCATTGCCCTACGAACATGTTTGGGCAGTTCAAAGGGGCAGTAACAACACTGAGTGCAACATTAACACAGGGTGCAGACCACAAGCTGATTGGCCACAAGCGCGTGGTGGCCCCTGGGCAAGTTCCTGTACACATTACAGGAAACAAGTTTCTCAGCACCCAGGTGAGCTTCAACAGCAGTTGATGAACATGCAGGCAGGCATCAGATGCTTGAATGGTGATAGGCATCATTGGGAGGCAGACATGGCAGCAGAGGGGTAGCGGAGGAAGTGATGGGAGCCTACAGTGGACAGTCTCAGCACAATGGGAAGGGCTGAGCTGGGAGGGGGCAGCGAGGTGAGGATGGTGAGGTGGGCAGGACCGCGGCCCAACTCTGCTATCTTCTCTCTCATCCAGCACACCTGAAGTGCATGCACCAGCGGTTAGCATATGTACAGTAGCATCCAGATAACGCTTCACTTACAGGTGTCTCATAGCATGGCAAAAGCATGACAGCTGTTCACTGCATGTCAAACAAGGAAAAGATATTTGCTCAACTGCTGTCCAAATGAAAATGGACCAGGTGTCTGTTATTGTAGCAACGCAGCTGTGGAGTGATGCCTAATTTGCTGCAGTCATCTTTGCTTGACAGGTACTGTGATCAGCTACAATACCTGAGAGGAAGGCTCAGTTGGCAGGGCCTGAGCCATCTCCTGGAATGTGCGCCTGTCCAGGCAGCACATCCTGCCCCTGCCCCTGCCCATGGCACCCACCACAGCCCTGTGCTGGTTCACCGCCCTGCTCATGCTGACATGACTTGCCTCCAACCACTGGAATGTTCTCCTTGCCACTGCTGCTGCTTGGAGGCACCAGCAGCGCCAACTCTGCTGAGCTGCGCTTGGCTGCAGTGGCAAAAGGAGGCAGAGGCTGGGAGTGGGTGGTGCTGCTGACACAGCGGCTGTCAGGTGTAGGCACAGCTGGCAGGCTGCCTGCTTGCTGGGGAGCAAAACAGTTGGCCGGCAGGCTGACCATGGGACTGACCCTGCCACTAGTGTCAGCTGGCATGCTGCTCTGCACTGCCTGGAGAGGTGCTGATACCTCAGCCAGCAAGTTATCCAGCACTTGGTCTACTGCGGCATGCTGCACCTGATTGGTCATCAAGGCATCCACTATTGCCATGTGATCATCACTGGTGGTCTCAGCTACATCATCAGCTGACTCACTGCAGCCTGTGTGGAGGTCTTCCACTGGACCTGCTGAAGGGTTGGCTGGCAGGCTGACCCTGGGGCTGACCATGGGGCTGACCCTGGGGCTGACCCTGCCACTGATATCAGCTGGCATGCTGCTCTGCACTGCCTAGAGGGGTGCTGCTACCTCAGCCAGCAGGTCATCAACAACCTGATCCACTGCAGCATGCTGAACTTGGCTGCTCACCAAGGCAACTACCATTGCTGCGAGATCATCACTGACAATGTCAGCTGCACTGTCAGCGGGCATGCTGCTCTGCACTGACTGGAGAGGTGCTGATACCTCAGCCAGCAGCTTGTCCAGCACCTGGTCTACTGCAGCATGCTGAACTTCACTGCTCGCCCGGGCATCCACCATTGCAATGTGAACAACATCGGTTCTGTCACATGCATCACCAGCTGACACACTGCAGGCTGTGTTGAGAGTGATTTCAGCTGCAGTCTGCACATCTTGCTGCTTGCAGTTTGTACTTGCTTGCTCTGCAGACTGGCCTTGACCGTCCTCTGAGGCATGCTTGCAGAGTCTTGCAAGGGCTTCAGCCACATCTGCCTCATAGTCAGGGCTGTCAGAAGCGTTAAAGGTGCAAGTGGCTGATGCACAATGTGCAGCCATGCTGACGTCCATTAGAGCAGGAGAGTGATGACAGGGTGCCTGGGCCACTGTGGGGTTGTCTGTGGGAGCAGATGTTGTGTCCAAGTTGTCAGCAGAGGACATGTCAGGTGCCGCACCAGCTTCTGAAGGTACAGTGACAGCAATCAAGGCCTCAACAGATGCTTGACTGCCAGTGGTGGCAATGCAGTCCACAAACACAACTCCACCTATGGCCGTCTGCTGAGTGCTGGTGCAAGGGTCCAAAATGGGCCCTTCATATTCTGGAGCCAGCACAGCCATGGGAGCAGTTTCGCTGGTTTTAGATGCCTGAAGGCGAGGCAAAGTAATTTCAGCAGGTGTCAGAAGACTCTACGTAGGAATGGCAAAATTGGGCAGGCTGTGCCAAGGTGGGGTACCACTTCAGGAGCATATGTTTCCACAGTTTGCACAGCATAGTACCTGGTTCTGGACTTGCCCAGCTGGCTCAGTATGAGAGTTTGGAGCCCAAAGCAGCCTTTGAAAGGCCTCACAAGCCGTCTAAGGGGCATGGACAGTCGTAGACAGCCAGCCTGCAAGCAACGAAAGCCCCTGTCAATCACCGGCATGTGCCACCTCGCGTGAGGACCTTGTGACCTTGCCTATGTGCATTCCATACCTTGGAAGCGATCAGAGTCCTTGTACAAAAGCCATTAGCAGCGCTGCGACTCTGCCTCTGTAGCCTCCGCCGAAGCAACGCGTGGCAGCTATTGCCAGATGCCAGCAAATGTCGAAGCTCTGCCTGAGCAAGAGATGTCGCGATGATTAGAGGGCTGAAAGCTTTTCTGACTTCCGAGAGGCTTGTCAACTCCAGCGATAAAGTAAGACTACGACAGCAGGAGCACCGAGGCGCTCTAAAGTCTTCAACGACACCGTGAACAAGCCGTTCAAGGCAAAAGCTGTGTGAAACATCCAAGGCTTATACTTGGCCATGACTCAGTGAGCATTGCATAGTCGCTTCTCGACTGGCCGTGTGCGCGTTTCTGATGTTACAGCTTGAGTTTGACCCACCGTAACCTGTTTTGCTAAAGTAGGCAGGCGTTACGTCATTTAGAACTTTCTGTTCGGTAGGTCGCGCTCCATGATACCAGCTGCTGCAATGCGTTTTGCCTCGCATGCCTTACCATCAACAGCCTGATAGCGTTCAACACAGGTTATGTGCTGCAGGTTAAGAGCTCACAGCGTTTGGTGCCTCAGACCTGTCAGCTGGTAGTCCTAGGAGACCTTGTTGTCACTTCATAATCACCTGTACATACAGCCTGCTGTTCAAAGCAATGAAACAGTTTTCGACCTAGACACACGTTCTTATACTGTTGCCAGTCACCAGCAGTGACTGGCGTCTCGACCCAAATGCAACTGTGAGGATTAATTGACACTGACTTACCATGGCTGTGAGTCTAATCTCCATGAACAGCATCAGCAAATGATTTATACATACACATCAAGCATCCTGTAACCCCTCCGCACTTTGTAGCTATG
>JAABUY010007167.1_pt1 | contig 10692 bp, 14 predicted proteins | sample 5560271 | NCBI WGS metagenome assembly JAABUY01 (sample SAMN10711886, study PRJNA513374) | rock metagenome | isolation source: Antarctica rocks | place: Antarctica: Victoria Land, University Valley
CGCATTGGCTACACGGCATCCAACAAAGAAATTGCAACAGCTTGTGATAAAATGCAGGGGCAAATTACTTCGGGCACTTGCTCCATCACCCAAAAAGCAGGCGTTGCAGCTTTGGAAGGCGGACTGGAAAGCGTAGAAGAAATGCGCATCGCCTTTAAACAACGCCGTGATGTAGTTTACGAATTGTTGAAAGAAATACCAAATATCAAAGTGAATTTGCCGGATGGTGCTTTTTACTTTTTCCCGGATGTGAGTGCTTATTTTGGCAAACAATATAATGGTAAAACTTACGCTGATGCTGCTGAACTTTCTATTTATTTGTTGGAAGAAGCAAACGTTGCAGTTGTAGGCGGAGATTCTTTTGGTGATGACAATTGTATCCGTCTTTCTTATGCTGCTGCGGAAGATAAGTTGCGGGAAGCGGTGAAACGAATTAAGGAGGCTTTGGGGAAATTGGGGTGATGCTGTTTTTATAGGTATAAAATTGGTCTCGTTTGGGTTGCACTAGGCGGGACTTTTTATACTGTTATAATCAGCAAATATTCTTTTAAATTAATTTAACTCTTTTCGTATATAACCTCAATTATAAATTTTCTTGTTGAATATTTATAGTTAATTCTGTTGGCGTTGGCCCTGACCAGCAATGAAGCTCATCTTTACTATCCAAAACTTGAATAGAAAATACTTTTTGCCTTATCGGTTCATCTGCTGTTTCCCAAAGAACATCAAACAAAAAATCTAATGCTTCAGAACAATCGATTTCGTCAACCCAAGGTGCTTTAACCTGAACAATGTATGATGTTGAGATATCACCAGGAAAAGCTTCTTCGATACAGATTTCTGTCAACGTCTTACCTCTTTCAGCACATTTTGCTATAAAAGGTTGTAAAAGCTCTTTTAATTTTGCTCTATCCATGTTAGTATTCCATTAGCTCCTGAAAGCAAATTTATCAATTTTTCTACGTCTTTATTCTGCATATGACCACAAGGTTTATAACGTGCATTTTCATCCCAAGCATTGAATAGTAAAGAATTAGCCTTTGCTAAATCTTTATTTGTTGCCTTATCAATATCAAATTTCACTTTTAAACCGCTAAAAACCAAAAGTGTAAAAAGATTATGAGTTTTTAAAGGTTTTCTAATATCTCCAATTCCTTTTATTGAATTCACATCTTTATTTGTTTCATCAAATAAATTTGGAATACCCAATCGCTCACAAATTTTTGCTTTCAACATTAGTTCTACACTATAACCGGCAAGATAAAACGCTCCGTCATACATCTCATTTTTATATAATATTTGAGCTTCCTTTAAACGCTGAGCAGCTAAATTTCTTATCTCTTGTGGGTTAGTCATATAGCAATATTAGAAATCTAATTTTAGAACGAATTGCCTTCTACTTGTCAAATTTAAAAAAATGATTTATTGTTTAATTCTAGTAAAATTAAAATATTTTTCTGGGGGTTTTTCTACACAACTTTTTTAACCAGTCTTTTCTACAAATTCCAAAACCCTCCTTCACTTTCTATTATCATAACTTTCCAAAATTGTTTCCTTATAAACTTTTTGATCACGATCAGCTTCTTTCATCAAAATGGATAAACCTAAATCTTCCTGATGCTCTTCGGAAATCACTTTTGAAGCAATATTCATTCTGGATAAAATTTGTGTGAGCAATTCAAACTCTGCTTTATCTTTTGGATTGATGATGATACTTTCCATCTTCAAATATAATTATAAACAGTTGGAGATACAGGAAATCGTAATTTATAAAATACTTTTTTTATCGCTATAAATTCAATATGTTATATTTTATGCAGTTTTAAAAGTAGAATTGGATAAGCGCTCCTGTTTCTTCCATAAAAAATATGCAACAAACATAAACGCAAGTGCCACAATTGGTGCAATAATCAGCCCAAAACCATCGCCGACAAAAGCCCTGGAAGCGGCTGCGCCAATAAAATTAAAGGCAAAGCCGGCATAAGCCCATTCTTTTATCGTATAAAATTTAGTTTGAAGAATAGCTATTGCACCGAGGATTTTAGCAAAGCCAAAGATGGTCAAAGCATACATTGGATAGCCTAAATGTTTCAACACTTCCTTTCCGGCTTGTTGCCTTGTAATACCACCGATTCCGTCCATTAGCATAAACAAGGCGAAAATTATGGTTATTGTCCAGTAAATGTTTTTGATTGTTTTAGGCTTCATATCAACAGTTATTGTTTTTGAGATGAGGGTTTAATTTTATCCAAGTTTATGCAATTCAATTATTTTTTTCATAATTTAATATCATCTTATTCCAAACTTGATGCTTCTTTTATCACATATAAATTGAAATCCATTTAAAAGATGTGCCAACTCAGGAATTTACAGATGAACTCAGCATCCATTTTATTCCAAATCGGTCTTTTACTACACCCATCATGCCGCCCCAAAATTGCGTTTTAAAATCATCCATAATTGTTCCGCCAGTACTTAACTTGTCAAAAAGGCTCCTTACTTTTTCCGTATCGGGATTGTCTAACGAAATGGCTACATTGGTGCCTTCGGTAAAACCATCCGGTCCGTTCATGTCTGATGCCATCATCGTAAAACCATCTGTTGTTAATTCGGCATGCAGCACTTTATCTTTCATCGCTTCCGGGAAATGGTTTTTCATCGGACTATCGCCAATGATGGTAAGCGTTGGTTCTCCGCCGAAACAATCTTTGTAAAAGTTCATGGCTTCTTCGCAATGGCCGTTTAAGCCAAAGTACACACTCAATTTTGTCATTTTGATAAAAGTTAAGGTTATTTATGTTCTTCTATTACAGATAAAATATTGCCTGCCGGATCTTTAAACCAGGCAACCAGCGGCTTACCCCGACAAATTCCTTTTCCGTCTGTTTTTAAATTTGGTTCGTTGTATTTTTCAAATTGTACACCACGCTTGTTCAATTCATCTACGGTTTGTTCAATATCATCAACCGGGAAATTTAGAACGGTAAAGGTTGCCGGTTGATGATTTGGTTTTGGATAAATCAGAATATCATTTCCACCACTTAGATACAATTTTAATAAACCCTGCATTTCGTCTGTAACTTCCAATCCAAGTATCTCACTGTAAAATTGCTTAGCCTTTTCAATATTATTTACAGAAAATCCACTAAACGCCTTGCTATCTTTTAACATATTTTATCCTCCTTAAAACTTAAATGCTTCTTTTACCGATAAATTTTCAACTTGCTTTTTCTGCACAATTAAACATCCATTGTACACCAAATTTATCTGTGCAACTTCCATAATAAGCGCCCCAAAACATCTCATTTAATGGCATGGTAACTTGTCCGCCTTCAGCAAGTGTATCGAATAGTTTTTTTGTTTCTTCCCTGGTGTCAGGTTCCAAATTAATGTGAACATTGTTTCCGAAGTTTACGTTGAAACCCATTGTTTCCGGGGCATCTGTTCCCATTAAAACATGTCCGCCTGTAATTGGCAGTTCAATGTGCATGATTAAACTTTTATCGCTTTCTGCAATTGGCATTGCGCCACCGAGTTGCGGGATATCGCCAAAACGTGCAATTCCACCTCCGCTAAATTCGCCTCCAAAAACGGATCTGTAAAAATTGAATGCTTCTTCGGTGTTACGCGGAAAATTGAGATAAGTGCTGACTCTTGACATAATTTTAGGTTTTAATTTTGATTTTATAATTTAGTTTGTAAGATTATCTATTTGATTAAGATACTTTTCCCTGATCAAATTACAATGATGCAAATTATGCCCAACTGCAAACCAGCCTAAGCTTCTTGCAGAATAATCAGGTTGGACCGGAAAATCTTTAAAATCCAACATTTCATTGGTCATGCTGCTGAAAAGGCTTATCGTAGCATCTCTAACCGTTACCAGTTCTTCACTTATATCCGTTAATGTGCGGTTTGTCGAATTAAAGTCTTTATCATAGCTTTCTCCCCTTGGAATTTCCAGATTTACATTGACCTGCTTGGAATAACAAAAAGCTTTGTAAGCATAATATCGTTCGTCGTCTGCAAGGTGAATAAAAACCTGCTTTACCGTCCATTTATTTTCAGCATATTTATAATCCTCCGCAGAAAAAGGAATGGAAGCGATTAGGTTGAGCATGTGCTGTTTATTGTTTTGCAAAGCCTCAATCAAATCATCTCCATCCGCCAGATTAAAAAAATAAGGATACCAAGAAGGTGCATCGTTTACATTTGGACGGCCAATTTTGATCATATTCTTTATTAATGAATTTTATAAATGTATTACAAACTTACCTTAATTGAAAGAATATCAACGGGTGTAAACACGGCAAAAAAGGGGTTGATAACGACAGTATCTTCCATTATATTTGGTAGATGAAACACATATCTATTCTTGTTCCGAAAGGAGATGTTGCATTGAGTTGTATAGAAGGTTCATTCACCCTCTTTAATAAAGTGAATGATTTTTTAACAAGTATGGGAAAGGAACCTTTATTCCAGGTGCAATTGGTAGGCTTAAGCAACGAAGCACAGGTTTACCAGCGATTGTTTAAAGTTTATCCTGATCTTGTGTTTGATGATGTTCACAAAACAGACCTGATCATTATACCGGCTATCAACGGTGATATGAAAACGGTAATTGAATTGAACCAGGTTTTTGTTCCTTGGATTGTTCAACAATATCAAAACGGCGCAGAAGTAGCAAGTCTTTGTGTAGGCGCATTTTTGCTTGCTTCAACAGGTTTGTTAAAAGGAAAAAAATGTGCAACACATTGGTGCGCCATAAAGGAGTTTAAAAAAATGTTTCCGGATGTAAATTTAGTATCCGACAAAGTGATAACCGATGAATGCGGAATTTATACAAGCGGCGGCGCTAATTCTTTTCTGAACCTGATTTTATATTTGGTTGAGAAATTTGCAGGGCGTGAAATGGGGATATTTTGCGCTAAGTTTTTTGAGATAGAAATTGAACGCGATACGCAATCGCCTTTCCTGATTTTTGACGGGCAAAAAGAGCATGACGATGAACACATCAAAAAAGCACAGGAGTTTATTGAATGCAATTTTCAGCAAAAAATAACTGTTGACCAGTTGGCATCCATGCTTTTTTTAAGCCGGAGAAATTTGGAACGCAGGTTTAAAAAAGCAACTTCCAATACAACAATAGAATATTTGCAGCGCGTTAAAATTGAAGCCGCTAAAAAGAGCTTTGAAACCAACCGGAAAAATATCAACGAAGTGATGTACGATGTTGGTTATACAGATACCAAAGCTTTCAGGACAACATTTAAAAAGATTACCGGATTATCTCCGGTTGAATATCGAAGTAAATACAATCGTGAGATTGAAGTAGCCTAAGATTGCAAGTCATGCTTCTTTTACCACATAAAATTTATTAGATGTATTTTGCTAACCCTCCTCTGCATTAAATGGATTACACAACGCTTCGTGCCGCTATTTATCAGGTTTCTAAAACTACATCTGAAGAAGATGTTGCACTACTAATTAATTGTGCCGTAAGCCGGACCTTAAAAAAAGGAGGGATTTTGCTGAACGAAGGCGAAATGTGCCGGTCTTTTTATTTGGTTGACCGGGGTTACTTGCGCACTTATTGTTACAAAGCTGGCGTAGCCGTTAATTTGAATTTCACTTTTGAAGGCAGTTATGCGACCAACATTAAAAGTGTTAAAAGCAAACATGTATCAGATTTGATTATTGAAGCCGGCGAAGAAACCTTGGTTTGGATATTCAATTTAGATACCATAGCAGAAAAGTTTGAATCGCACCCTAATATTATTTTGTTTATCCGGCGTGTAAGCACCCTTTTATTTGTAGCTTCGGAAGAGCATAGCAACTTTTTTAAAATGTACACACCAACGGAACGTTACCGGTATATCGAAAAAAATAATCCGATGCTGTTACAGCGTATCCCGCTTTCGCAAATTGCTTCTTATTTAGGTGTGGCACGGGAAACTTTAAGCCGTATCCGAAAAAAACACGACTGACCGGCAGTTTGTGATTTTTATCACAACTAAGTACAACAGGTTTGCCCCATATTTACGCTATTAAATTAAATAAAATACTGATGGAGTGGTACAATTATCTATCAGCTTTTTTTGCCGGTGCTTTCTTTGCAAATACAGTTCCTCATTTTGTACATGGCATTTCGGGCAACCGGTTTCCTACACCTTTTGCCAAGCCGCCGGGCGTAGGTTTATCTTCCCCTACAATCAATGTAATTTGGGCACTGTTCAACCTGGCAGCAGGATATTTATTATTTACAGCAAGCAAAACAGACCAGGCACACCCTTTTTCATTGCTGTTGCTTTTTGCCGGAATTGCATTGGTGGCCATCTTTCTAAGCATCAGGTTTCAAAAGAAACACCGGGAATAATTATTGGGTTTACGGGAGCAAATGCAGTGTTCCGATTAATATAACAGAATTTGGCTTTATGGATACAGACAAAATAACCAGCACGTTCCGGGCATTCAAAAACCGTAATTATGCTTTATTTTTTTGCGGACAGTCAGTTTCTCAAATCGGGACCTGGATGCAGCGTACCGGTGTAAGCTGGGTGGTTTATACCATGACGCATTCGGCTTTCATGCTGGGCCTTACCGTGTTTGCCTCACAATTTCCATCGTTCCTGTTCTCTTTGCTTGGCGGTATCGCGTCAGACAGGTATAGCCGTTACAAAATATTGCTGATCACGCAAACCGCCTCCATGATACAGGCCGTGTTGCTGGCTATATTAATATTCAGCAAGCACTACACCGTTTGGGAAATACTTACGCTTAGCGTGCTGCTCGGGATTGTTAATGCTTTTGATGTACCTGCAAGGCAACCGCTGATACATGATATGGTAACTGATAAAGCTGACCTTCCCAACGCGCTTGCACTTAATTCTTCCATGGTTAATATTGCCAGGCTGATTGGCCCTGCATTATCAGGCATCATCCTGGTAAAGTTTGGCGCGGCTACCTGTTTTTTGATAAATGCAATCAGCTTTGTCGCTGTCATCGTTTCATTGCTTTTAATGACCTTGCCGGCATATATTCCGTCTCATGTAAAAAAGAAAATCGGATCTGAACTTGCCGAAGGTTTTGCTTATCTGAAAAACACGCCCTCCATAAGTACAATCCTGCTGATGCTGGGTTTTACAAGCCTGCTGGTATTGCCCTACAACACGCTTTTGCCGGTATTTGCCAAGGTAATTTTTAAAGGAGATGCCGCTACTTTTGGTTATATCAATAGCTTTATAGGTGTAGGCGCGGTAGTTGGCTCTGTATTTCTGGCAAGCTTAAAGAAGGGAACAGACCTAAAGATTGTGTTGTTGGCAAGTACAATTATTTTTGGCGTTTTCCTGATACTTTTCTCTCAATTCAGTTACTTCCCGCTGGCCATGTTTTTTGCTGCTTTGTCCGGGTTCGGGATGATGTCGCAAACCACTATTTCCATGACGATAATCCAGGTTGATTCGGATGAAGAAATGAGGGGCCGGGTGATGAGTTTTGTTGCGATGGCCTACTTTGGTATGTTGCCCTTAGGCAGTTTGCTGATCGGTGCCATTTCCCAGAAAATAGGGGCCTCTGATACAATACTTTGTGAAGGCGTGATCTCCCTGATCATTGCTGCTGTTTTTTCTAAATTTTTGAGAAAAGATAAGGCTGATGAAAAGGCCAGAGAATTTGAAGCAGAAGACGTTACAATCGAGAATAGCTGATCAAATATTTTAACAAACAAAAAATGGAAAACAACACGCAAAACACCGCCCTTTTGGTAATGGATATGCAGGATGGGATTCTTCCCCGTCTTCCCGAATCTTCAAATGTGATTGATAATGTAGCTAAAGCGATTGCAAATGCCCGCAGCAAGAATATCCGCGTTATTTTTGTAGTTGTGGGGTTTAGGCCGGGAGCCCCCGAAACCACGATAAACAATAAGAGCTTTTCTCCGGGCAGAGGCAATTACGGCAACATCAACATGGATGATTTTATGAAAATTGACGCAGCTCTAACCCCGCTTGCAGGAGAAATAACAGTTGTAAAACGCCGTGTCAGTGCATTCACAGGCAGCGACCTGGAAGTAATTTTAAGGGCACAAAACATACAGCAATTAGTCCTTACTGGCATCGCTACAAGTGGTGTTGTGCTGTCAACTTTACGTGAAGCTGCTGATAAAGATTACCGTATCACTGTTTTGGCCGATTGCTGCGCTGATATGGATAGCGAAATGCATCATGTGCTTACAACTAAGATTTTTCCGCGACAGGCAGATGTGCTTACGTTAGAAGAATGGTGCAGTTTGTAAAATGATCAGTTAGTATTTGAGGATGCTTCTTTTATCGCACAAAAAAGCCCTGATCAAATTACGACCTGGACTTTTTTATGAATGCTTCTTTTATCACCTATAATTTGAAACCATAGGCTGCACGCAATGCAATGATACCATAGTTGCTGCCATTGCCGGAAAAGTTTTCGTAACGCAAACCTAAATCCAAACCATTGTTGCCTGCATATCCAATTCCGGGCGATAAAATCAGTTTAGTTTGCTTTGCATGGTTTAATTCAAACCCTGCACCTGCTTCACCACTCAAATAAAAGTTTGGTGCGAAGAATGATTTTAAACCAACTTTTACCGGAACCATACTTAGATCAGAATGGTAACCATTTTGAAAAGTATTATTCTTGGCAAAAAAATGATAATACCCGGATGTTAAAGTTAAAGAAAGATTGTTTGCTAAATCATATTGCAAACGTGCCGTTCCGCCCAGTTCAAAGTTTGAAAAGTTTTTAGTTGGATAAGCACCTTCCAAACCTAAACCCAAACGAAATACATCTTTAGAATCTTTGGATGTTTTCTTTTTGTAAATGGATTGTGCCCGGACCTGGCTTCCGGCAATCAATACAATCATTGCCACTGCTACAGCGATCCAATTTTTTGTTGTTTTTAATATCATAATTATGGATTTTTATACTTGGATTATTTTAATAACCCGGTCAGCTTTGAACAAATAGCTTGCCATCTCATGTTAAATTTGATTGACTTGGATAATTGCTTGTGTTCAAAACACTTACACAAGTTGTCTTTAATGACTTTTTGACAGTTACTTTTACTTCAAAAGACCGGAATTATAAAAATTCCGGTCTTTTGAAATCTTATCAAACTAAATTTTACTTGTTTAAATTCAAATGTTAAACATTCAAATCTTTCATAATTGTATCGATCTTATCTTCCAATTGTTGTGCAGTTTGCTGATAAGCTTCCTTACTTTCCAGCGGGCCGTTTACGCTGCAATAAAACTTAATCTTGGGTTCTGTACCGGAAGGGCGTGCAGAAATAATACTTCCGTCTTCAGTTACAAACTGCAAAACATCGGAAGTTGGAAAATCTAACTTGGATGTTGTATTGGAATTTAAATCAGTCTCAACCCCTTTTTCATAATCTTTCAAAACCACCACTTTAGAACCGCCCAATTGTGTTGGCGGAGAAGTACGGAACTTCTCAATCATTGCTTTGATCTCATCGGCACCGCTTTTTCCTTTTTTGGTTATCGAGATCAGTTTCTCTTTATACAAACCATATTCCAGGTACATTTCGACCAGCGCATCATACAAACTACTTCCTTTATCCTTGTAAAATGCGGTCATTTCGGCAATAAACGCAGAGGAAACCACGGCATCTTTATCCCGGGAAAACTCACCCACTAAATAACCGTAGCTTTCTTCCCCGCCGCCGATAAATATTTCTTTGCCAAGCAATTTTGTAATTAACTGTCCGATATATTTAAAGCCGGTAAGTGTGTTGTAGCAACTGATGTTTTTAGAAGCCGCAATTTTATCGATCAAATAAGTCGTCACTACTGTTTTTACCACATATTCTTTCCCGGTCAGTTTTCCGCTTTCCTGCCATGCCGTCATCAGGTAATTCAGCAGCAGGCTTCCTGTTTGGTTGCCGTTCATCAAAATCCACTCGTTCTGGTTATTTTTGATGGCAATACCCACACGGTCAGCATCCGGGTCAGTTGCCAAAACCAGGTCAGCATCGGTTTCTTTTGCTTTCTTCAGCGATAAAGTCAGGGCTTCTTTTTCTTCAGGGTTCGGATAAACCACAGTCGGGAAATTGCCATCCGGTGTAGCTTGTTCATCTACCAAAATTACGTTTTTAAAACCGAATTCTGCCAAGGCTTTCGGCACCAAAGTAATCCCGGTCCCATGGATTGGGGAATATACAATTTTTAAATCTTTTTGCCGATGGATAGCTTCTTTGGAAACTGACAAGCTTAAAATATCCTTGAGGTATTTTTCGTCGATGTCTTCTCCAATCATTTCCACATTTTCTTCTACGCGGCCGAACTTTACTTCGTCAATCGTTTTGATAGCCGATACTTCATTCATCACATCGGTATCCGCAGGAGAAACAAACTGGCCGCCGTCTTCGCCGTAAGCTTTATAACCGTTGTATTCTTTTGGGTTATGGGAAGCAGTCAGCATTACGCCGCTTTTGCAACCCAACTGGCGGATGGCAAAAGAAAGCTCCGGCGTTGGGCGAAGTGTTTTAAAAAAGTAAACGTGGATGCCGTTTGCAGAAAAAACATCGGCAGTAGTTTTGGCAAAAAAGTCGGCATTGTTGCGGCTGTCATGCGCAATAGCTACTTTAATTGGCTCGTTCGGGTAGGTCTTTTTCAGATAATTGCTCAAGCCTTGTGT
>JAABUY010007170.1_pt1 | contig 10690 bp, 8 predicted proteins | sample 5560271 | NCBI WGS metagenome assembly JAABUY01 (sample SAMN10711886, study PRJNA513374) | rock metagenome | isolation source: Antarctica rocks | place: Antarctica: Victoria Land, University Valley
TCGTGCACGTTCACCCTCACGACCCGGAACCCGTCCAGGCCGAACAACAGCGTCGTAGTGTCTCTCATGCTCGTGGCTCCCGGGCTGGCTGACTCGACACCAACCACCCTGCGGAGCCACGAGCCCTACGCCCTCACGACGCGCCGGTCACCCTCCACCGCGAAGAGCCGTTTACCCTGGCGCCGTGGGCGGTGCCCTGCCGCTTGACCCGACGACATGGAGGACACCTTGTACTTGCACCAGTCAACGGGCGAGTCGTGGATCGTCGTGGTCAACCATGAGGAGCAGTACTCGATCTTGCGCGCGGGGACGCTCGTTCCACCGGGTTGGTCCAGCGTCGGTGTGAGCGGCGACGAGGCCGCCTGCCTCGACCATATCGAGGCTGTCTGGACGGACCAGCGCCCTCGTTCGGTTCGGGACGCACTGGCGAATCACCAGGCCAGCAGGTGACAGTCGCGCTGCATGCCGAGGTCGCGGTGCTGGGTGCCGGTGCCGTCGGACTGAGCATGGGGGCTGCTTTAGCGCGATCGGGTAACGAGGTCACGCTGCTGGTGCGCGACACGTCCCGGGTTGCCTACCCGAACCGAGTGACGGTGACGGGCCCGCTCCGCGACGCCTGGAGCGCGCCGGTGCTCTTCACTGACCATCTTGACGTGAAGGCCGGCGCGGCGCCTGAACTGGTGCTAGTCGCAGTGCCGGCGCATGCGCTCGTGCGGGCGCTCGAACTCCTGCCCGACCCACTGCCCGCCTCGACTGTCGTTGTGCCCCTACTAAACGGCATCGACCACCAGGCGGTGCTGGTGAGCCGCTACGGAGACCGTGTCGCCGCCGGAGCGGTGCGGGTGGAAGCTCGGCGGACGGCCCCCGGCACCGTCTGGCAAGCGTCGCTGTTCTGCGAGGTCGATCTCGCTGCCTCCCCGCGAGCGGAGCGGGTGTGCGAGATCCTCTTGGGATCCGGCCTTGGTGCGGTACTAGCACAAGACGCAGAGAACGTCTTGTGGCGCAAACTCGTCCTGGTGGCCCCGCTGGCCCTCGCCACAGCCGCAGCAGGTGGGGATCTAGCAGCGGTTCGCCGGGATCCAGGGCTCCTGGAGCAACTCCTGGCATGTTGTGCCGAGAGCGCGGCGGTAGCGACGGCGGCGGGCGTCCCCGTCGATGCGAGCCGCGCTCTGAGGCTGTTGCGCGCGTTGCCCGGACGAGTCAGCACCTCGCTCGAGCGCGACTTCGCGGTGGGCGGGGCGACCGAACTCGAGACGTACGCCGGGCCAATCCTGGGCATGGCGGCGGTCCATGACATTCCTGTTCCGGCGACAACAGTGTTAGTCGAAGCGCTCCGCTCGCGCGGCACGGGCGTAAAGGACTACTGCAACCAAGCGCACCCTAAGAGAGAAGCGACATGACCAAAGACTGGCGCAACCAGCAGGTGGAAGCTAGGCTCCGTCGCCTACTCGCGACCAAGTTGTACCTCGACGTGACCGAGGCGGATATCGGTCTCGACGACGGGCTCCGCGACGTGTTGGGGCTGGACTCACTCGGGTTCGTAGAACTGCGGTCGCTGATTGAAGAGATGTTCTCCGTGAGCATCGCGGACGAGCAGTTCAGCCCTGCTCACTTCGCCTCCGTCCGTGCGCTCACGGTTCTGGTCGACCAGTTGCGGGCTGACGCGTGAACTGCGCCGGCGTATGGACGGTACGCCCATGACCGCGACGGTCCGCCCGGCGTCCGCCGAGCAAGCCGAGGTGTGGATGGCGGTACAGCGCGAGCCTGAGACGGACCGCTACAACATCCCTTTGGACCTGGAGTTCGCTCCCGACGTCAACCTGACGGCTTTGCGAGAAGCCCTGCGCGACCTCGTGGCCCACCACCCCGCCCTGCGCTGCGCCTTTGTGACAAGCGGCGGGCAGCTGCAGCAGGTCGTCGCTGACGAGGTGCGGGTGCCTTTCGCCCACTCCAAGGTCGACGGGCCTTATGACCGGGCTTCTGCTCTTGCTTGGGCGACCGACGTCGCGGCCCGCCCTTTTGAGTTGGCCAGTGGTCCACCGGTTCGCGCGGACCTGCTTAGCGCCGCTGACGGGGCCCTGCTGGTGTTGACGGTACATCACATCGTATCGGACGGCTGGTCCCAGCAACTCGTTATGCGCGACCTGCTTGGGGCCTATGCAAAGCACGTGGACGGCTCCGGGCTGGAACTCGTCCCACGCGCGGGTCCGCCCGCAACGCTAGCCGACGGAGATGCCCGCAGCATCGCCTATTGGCACGGCTTGCTGCAGGACAGCCCAACGGTGTTAGCCCCGGTACCCGACCGGGTCCGTGAAGGCAGTGCACCCGGGCTGCCCGGCCACGCAGAGTACGCCCTAGCAGCGGCGACGCTGGCCGATGTCGCCCGGCTCGCACAGTCGGCCGCCACGTCGCCTGCCCGGGTCGTACTTGCCGCGTGGCTGACCCTGCTGCACGGATGGAGCGGCTCCAGTGAAGGCACATCCGGGATGGTCTTCGCCGGGCGCACCGACGAGGAACAGCACGACGAGGTCGGGCTGTTCGCCAGGGTGCTCCCGGTCCGCAGCCAAGTCGACTTCACGGAGAGCTTCCGGAGCCTGCTGCACCGCGTGGGCGGGCAGGTGCTGGACTCCCTCGATTACTCCGATATCACGTCTATGCAGTTGCGCGAGCTCCGGGCCCTGCACTCTGACGGCGGCCTCATTGATCCGTGCGTCTTCGTGCACGCGCCCGCCATCGAGGGCACATGGTCGGTCGCCGGCTCCACCACGCGCGCAGTCGCCCATGAGACGGCATCGGCGAAGTACGACTTCTCGCTGCTCGTCAACGAGGGGACCGGAGGAACCAGCCTGCGACTCGACTTCGACAGTTTCGTGTACAGCCCCGGAACCGCCAAGGCGTTCCTCGCAGAGCTCGCAGCACTGATCGCGGCTGGAGCCGCCGCGCCCGACCTAACCTGCGGCGAGCTCCTGTCCGGATGCGACGAGGTAGCCCCGCCGTTGCTTCCGGCCGAGGTAGCAGGCCCAGACGAACTGCTGCCCGAGCTTGTGCTTCGGCAGGCGGACCTGGCGCCGCACGCTCCGGCCGTGACGCACGGGGACGAGACCATCAGTTACGGGGAGCTGCTCGACCGCGCCAGCATGATGGCCCACTGGCTACGGGCGCAGGGTGTCGACCGCGAGGATGTCGTCGCCCTGCTGCTGTCACCCGGTATCGACGCCGTAGTGCTTTGGCTCGCGACCCTGCTTGCGGGAGGGGCGTACCTTCCGCTTGACCCCGCCTACCCGGATGCCCAGCTTCAGCTGGTGCTATCCGACGCCCGTCCGGCCTTGCTGTTGGCGCAGGACGACATCGCCCACCGAGTTGCGCTGGACGGTGTACCGACTGTGCTGCTCGGCGAGGCGCTCGTGGCAAGTGCGACGCACTCCCGCGTCCCGCCGCAGGTGGAGCTGACGGCGGAGATGGCGTTCAACGTTCTGTACACCTCCGGATCCACCGGGCGCCCCAAGGGCGTGGTGCTGCCGCACGGCGGCATAGTGAGGCTCTTCCATCGTTCCGACTTCCAGACGATCGATTCTTCCGACGTGCTCCCACAGCTATCACCGCTCAACTTCGACGGTGCGACGTTCGAAGTCTGGGGCTCGCTCGTGCACGGCGCGCACCTAGTCGTAGTGGACAAGGCCACCGCGCTCAGTCCCACAGAGTTGCGGGCAGCCGTCCGACAGCACGGAATGACAATCCTGGTCATCACCACCCCCCTGTTCAACCGCATCGTCGAGGACGCTCCGGACCTACTGCAGGGACTCCGGTGGCTCTATCTCGGTGGAGAAATTATATCGATCCCGCATGTCCTGCGCGGCTTGCGCTGGTGTGGACCAGGCGTGCTGCAGCACAGCTACGGCCCGACCGAGAACTCGTTCACGTCCACCTGGCTAAGCATCAAGGAAGTACCCGACAAGACCCGCACCCTGCCAATCGGCCGGTGCGTGCCCGGCACGACCGCCCACGTTGTCCTCCACGGAACGACGCTGCCGGCGCCCACAGGCGTTCCTGGCGAACTGCTGCTCGGCGGCTTAGGCGTGGCACGCGGATATTTAGGCAACGCCAGGGAGACGGCTCGGCGCTACATCCCGAACCCCTTCACGGCTGTGCCGGGCGCGCGCGCCTACCGCACAGGGGATCGGGTTCGCTGGCTGCCGGGGGGGCTACTGGAGTTCATCGGACGCGACGACAACCAGGTCAAGATTCGCAGTCAACGGGTGGAGCTCGGGGAGGTCGAGTCCGCGCTTGCGTCCCATCCCGGCGTACAGGCCGCCTTCGTAACCACGACGCGGAGCCCGGCTGGCGAGAAGGAGATTGCCGCGTACGTCGTACTCACCGGGTTCACGCAACCGGCCGACCTGCGCCGCCACGCCCGCGCCGTGCTGCCGACCTTCGCGGTTCCGCGTTGGATCGTGCCTCTGGACAGCCTGCCGTTGACGGTCAACCACAAAATTGACCGCAGGAAGCTGCCTGACCCCCGCGCGGTGGACGTCAACACGCACACCGCTGCCGATGTCGCAGAAGCACTCGGATTGATAGTTCCAGCCAAGGACACGCCAGCGCCCACCGTTCGTGCCAGTGCGACGTCCGCGTTGGCTGAAGCCATGTCGTCAACGGTCACCTCTGTCGGCCTCACAACGGCGGTGCGGGACGCGTGGGCCGCTGTGATCGACTCAGTGGACTTCGGGTCGGACGAGAACTTCTTCGACGTCGGCGGCCACAGCCTACTTCTGGTCAAGCTCCAGGAGGCACTGAGGGCGCGCACCGGAACTGCCGTCCCTATTCGAGAACTGCTGCGGCAAACGACTGTGCGCGCACAGGTCGCGCTGCTCGGCGGGCCTTTCGTTGTGGAGACCCCGTCTACCGCGACTGTCGGAGGAGTCACGGAGACGCCACCGACGCCCAACGCCCCTTCGATCTTCGCGCCCGTGCCGCGCCCCGAGTCGGCCGACGCCCTGGACAGCCGCACGGCGCGCGTCGTGGCGCTGTCGGCTCGAACGGACGAGGCGCTGGTCCAGGTGCAGAACCGGCTCGGGGACTGGCTTCGCGACCACCCAGACGCGGACCTCGCGAACCTGGCTCACACGCTGCACAAGGGCCGGGAGCACCTTGCGGTGCGCACCGCCCTGGTCGTCCCGGACACAACCCTGCTCGCAGTCCTCCTGGACCAGCCGGACGCGAGCGAGCGCGCGGTACACCAGGTGTCCGGGTTGTCCGGATCCGGGACCGCTTCAGTGGCCCTGGTGGTCGGTCCGGGTCGTGGCGTGGTGGCAGGATCGGCCGCTGCCCTCTACTGGGACTTCGCCGTGGTGCGGGCGTTTCTCGACGAGGCCGACACGCGGCTCTATGGTGTCCTCAAGCAGTCTCTGGTCCGGCACCTCACGGTCCCGTCCCGTCCTGGCAGCAGGGTTCCCGGTGGCCTTGCCACGGTGTCGGCCCTGGTGCTGCAACTCGGCGTGGCCGAGCAGCTCGCTGCCTGGGGGATGGTTCCCGACCTCGTGGTTGCGCTCGACGACGGAGGCAGCTGTGGCACAGGTGTGGCTGCAGCGCTTGTCACCGCTGGTGGACTCGACCTGAAGGCCGCCGCCGACTACCTCCTCCATAGGAGCGCGTCGTGGGACCCCCTGCTCGCACCGTCCGCCCGGCCGATCTGGCTCGGGGGTCGGCTTGTCCTTGCCGGTGAACGGCTGGCCCTGCCCGCGCACACGGACCCGACACCAACGCCCGTCCGGGACGACGCGGCGCCAGGCCACGCCTTATCAGCAGCCTCCGCCGTCGTCGGCGCCCGAGCCTGGGTCGTCTTGGACCTCGGAGGCGACATCGCGAACGTAGGAGCCAGTCTGGATGACGCTACGGTCGTGGCTCCTCTGCTTAGCGGAGCTGGCCCAGACTACGGATTGCTGAGCGCCGCAGCTTCCCTGTGGTGCGCGGGTCAGGACCTGGACCTCACGGCGGACGGCACGGGACGGCGGATCCGGTTGCCGGGCTACCCCTTCGCGCGTGACCGCGCGCTCGCCGCTCAGCGAGCCCTCGATCGGTCGGAAACCACGTGATAGTCGACGTGTTCGTCCTGTCCGTCGCGGACAACCGCGACGCCGACGCAGACGCCGAAGGCGTCCTTGCCCCTGATGAACTAGCCCGCGCAACACGCTTGCGTGACCCGTCCCTACGGGCCGGCTACCGCGTCGCGCACGTCCTACTGCGCCGGCAGATAGCGCGCCGCCTGAAGCAGGACCCGGCGTGCCTGCAATTCGCCCGAGAGGCTTGCCCATTATGCGACGGACCGCACGGAAGGCCCTATGTGGACAACGCAGCGGTATCCTTCTCCCTGTCGCATTCCGGCGACCTCGTGGTGATCGCCCAGACCGACCACGGAGCGATTGGTGTCGACGTAGAGGCGACCATCTCCGCGCGGGACGTGGCCACGCTGGACTGCGCTCTCCATCCGCAGGAGGCCGCAGAACTTGCCCGCCTGCCCGAGCGCGTACTCCCGCAAGCGATAACGGCCAACTGGTGTCGCAAAGAGGCTTACCTCAAGGCACTCGGGTGCGGGTTGGGGAAAGACCCTGCCGGAGTTCTTGTCGGCCCGGGTCCCGGCGCCACACGTATGGGAGGTCATGAGGACCCATGGCTCGTGACCTCCCTGGACGTCCCGGCGGGCTATGCGTGCGCGCTTGCGGTCAGCGGCTGGGCGCTCCCGGAGGTTAGCTTTGGCGATGAGCCAGCCCGATGCTCCACTGTCGCTCCTCGGGTTGCGGGATGAGGCCTTCCGGGTGGCTACCGGCGACCGTCGACGCGCTCGTGGCCGAAGCCTCCGCGCGCGTACCAGAGCGCCCCGCGCTCGCGGACGCTGACGGCGTCCGCTTTACTCATGCGCAACTTGATGAAGCTGTAGAGCGTGCCGCCGCAGCGCTTCGCCGCCGGGGAGCGGGGCGAGGCACATTTGTAGCCCTCCTGGCCGAGAGGACACCGTCGGCGGTGCTCGCCTACCTTGCGGTGCTGCGCGCCGGTGCGGCTTACGTACCCATCGACCCTCGCTGGCCACGGCTACGTCAGATTCAGGTTCTGCGCCAGGTACACCCGACGGTCTTCCTTGCAAGCGCTTCTCTACTCAAAGCCGCCTGGGCTTTGACCGATGACGTACCGGAACTGCAGCACGTCATCGCGTTGGACCCAACCGGCTTCAGCGCAGAGCAGAAGGCGCAGACGGAGGAGTTCTGGGACTTCGTTGCCAGCCGACCGGAGCCCGAGCGGGCCGCCGGCTTCAACCTCCGTGAAGCGACGGTGAGCACCGCCACCGTCACCGCCTACTTGGATCACGTGACCGGGTTGGTGAAAGGTGAAGGCGGCGGCGGGGCGGTCCTGGAACTCGGGTGCGGTTCCGGGCTGCTGGCCGCGAGACTTATCGCTCACTCCTCTTGCTACGTCGGAATCGATCCGTCCAGCACCGCCGTCGAACGTGCGACCCGCGAACAGCCGGTGAGTGGAGATGGCCACGTGGCAACGCGCTTCGTGCAGGGCTTCGCTCATGACGCGACCCGGCTGGTCGACGGTACGTTCGACACGGTCGTACTGTCGAGCGTGGTGCAGTTCTTCCCCGGCCCCCTTTACCTCCGTCAGGTGCTCCTCGACTGCGTCTCCTTGCTCCGCCCCGGCGGTCGGATCGTGCTCGCCGACCTGCCTGTTCCGGGTCCGGCTTGCAGCGGTGTCCCTCTTAATACGTTCGGTGACCCCGTGCTGAAGGCGGCGCTAGCCAGGGTTACCGTCCACGAGCGCCCCCCAGGCAGTCTGGACGAGCTGGGACACCGGTACGACGTCACGCTGTCTCGTGGCGACCGCACCCACACACCAGCCGCCGCCGCACAACTCGAGCCGTCATCCGTTCTCGACCTACCCGTCCCTGCCGCGACAACGAAGCCCGGCGAAAGGCACACCCCCGACGACCTCGCCTACTGCATCTTCACGTCGGGGACGACCGGCAAGCCCAAAGGCGTCTTCGTCCGGCACCAGCCCGTCGTCGACGTGATCAGGTGGGTCAATGGGCTGGGCGGTCTGAGCGAACAGGACAGCGTCGCCATGATCACCTCCTTCGCGTTTGACTTGTCTGTCTGGGACATGTTCGGAGTGCTGGCCGCCGGTGCTTGCGTGCAACTCGTACACGACGCCGAGGCGATCGACCCTGATCACCTGCACCGCCGGCTGCTTACGGATCGCAGCACCATCTGGGACTCCGCACCCGCCGCCATGAGCCTGCTCCTGTCAAATCTTGAGGAGTTGGCTGAGGGCGGGGAGCCACTGTCGCCGATGCCGGACCTGCGCCTTGTGCTGTTGTCTGGCGACTGGGTGCCCTTGTCCATGCCCGCACGGATCCTCCGCTTCTTCCCCGAAGCCGAGATCGTGGCACTCGGAGGCGCCACCGAAGCAACGGTCTGGTCGAACTACCACACGGTCAGCGACGTCGACCCAACCTGGCGCAGCATCCCGTACGGCCGCCCCATGCCGTCCGCTCAGTATCATGTCCTTACTGCCGACCTCGCACCTGTTCCGCCTGGGCAGCCCGGTGACCTACACATCGCTGGGGATTGCCTGGCCGACGGCTATTGGTCAGACCCACGGCTGACCGCAGCCAAGTTCCGCCCCGACCCTTTCGGCCCAGTCGGCGGACGAATGTACGCGACCGGAGACCGAGTGCGCATGATGGCCGACGGCGAACTCGAGTTCCTGGGGCGCGGCGACGACCAGGTCAAGATCCGCGGCTACCGAATCGAGTTGGGCGACGTGCAGGCCGCTATATGTCAGCACCCGGAGGTGATCGAGGCGCGTGCCCTGGTCACTGGCGACCGGCTCGCGCGGAGCCTGCACCTCGTGTATGCCGGACCCCGAGACCTGGGCACCCGCGTGGTGCGGGCGTTCTTGAATGAGCGGCTGCCGCGCTACGCAGTGCCCAGTTCGTTCCGCTGGGTGGCACGGCTACCTTTGTCGCCCAACGGGAAGGTCGACGTCGCGGCCTTGACGGCTGTTCTTCCGGCCAGCGGCGCCGACCGTCGGGGCGACGACGCGGAGGGCAGCCGGCATGGCTGAGATGAACGGCCCAGTTGACTTGCGCGTCTTGGTCCGAGCGGCTTGGGTCGAAGCGCTCGATCACGACGATTTCACGGACGACGAGAGCTTCTTCAGTGTCGGAGGTCACTCGATGTTGGCCATGACGATGGTCCGCAAGCTTGGAAGGACCCTTGGACGACGCATCCCCGTCCGCACGTTCTTCGACCATCCGTCGGTCGCCGAGCTTGCAGCGGTACTGACCGAGGAGCCGCAGCCGGAAGCTCTGGAGCTCCCGTGAGGAACCCACCTGACAGCATCCGTGGGTGTGTAGGCGACCGGAGACGTCGGTTGGCGCGACGAGGAGGGCCGCCTGCGCTTTGGCCGCCTCGAGCGACAAGTCAAAGTGCGTGGCAACAGACTCGAACTGGTGGAGGTGGAGACGTCCATACGCGCGGCCCCAGGCGTTACCGACGTTCACGCTGTTCTGGCTGGCCCGCCAGGCCCCGCCCGGCCAATCGCGCACTACCGGGGCCGGCAGCGGGCCTGGCCCAGGACGAACTGCGGAACTGGTGCTTGCAGCGGCTCCCGGCGTATGCCGTGCCCGCGCTGTGTCGCTGGCATGCACACTTCCCGCTTACGCCCGACGGTAAAGTGGACAGCGCCGCACTCGCCGAGACGACGCACCACGGGCCCAACGTCCATGAGGCGCGACAGCAGGGGGGCTCTGTCGGCAAGTTCCATAAGGTGCTGGTCGAGGTCGAGGGCTGGTCGGTCGACCCCGACGAAGACCTGATCGCGGGCGGATTGGACAGGCTTACGTGCGTGCGACTTGCGTCCAGGGCCGGGCAGTTGCTTGGAGTGTCGGCGGACATAGGAGACGTGCTGACGTACCGCGCGCTGGCCCGGCTCGCTACCGAGTTGAACCGTCGTTCCGCTGTCACCAGCGACCGACAACTGACTCTGATGCGCGCCGGTTGGTGGTCACGCGAGCAACTCCGGCCGGGCGATCCGGCAGCACTAGTGATCAGCGGCTACGAGTTGGACGGCGCTCCGCTTGATCGAGCGGCACTGACTTCGGCGCTGGCCGACCTAGCCGACCGGCACCAGATGCTGCGCACAGTCGTGGCCGAGGACGATGAGGGTTCCCGGCCGGCAGCGCACATCCGCTCGTGACCGACGATCTGGAGTTGGCCGCTTCCTCGCCTTCTGACCCGGACCACGACCGCCAGACGGCCGTTCCCGACCGCTGGCTCGTCCCGTTCGATCTATCGGCGGCGCCAGCTTGGCGGGTGCACGTGTCGCACCCGAATCAGGTAACACAGACGCTCGCGCTCGTCTGCTACCACTCGATTATGGACGGCTGGTCCGAGGCGGTGCTGCTCAACGACCTCGGCAGGGCGTACGTGGCGAGGCGTAGCGGCGCCGCACCGGAGTGGACGGGACCCGCAGGTCAGGTCTGGGAACTCGCCGCTCAATGGACCCGCAACGCGGGCGAACCCTCCACGAGAGCGACCAACATTTCGTTCTGGGCGACCGAGCTCGCCCACGTGGAGCCGCTGCACGCCAGCCTCTCGCCAGGGATCGCGGACCCCAACGGACCCGGCACTGG
>JAABUY010007171.1_pt1 | contig 10689 bp, 12 predicted proteins | sample 5560271 | NCBI WGS metagenome assembly JAABUY01 (sample SAMN10711886, study PRJNA513374) | rock metagenome | isolation source: Antarctica rocks | place: Antarctica: Victoria Land, University Valley
AGTATATTAAAGAGGTACAACATAAAATAAACCAGCGGCCAAGGAAGAAGTTATTGTACGATAATCCTAAATATATTTTTTATACTAACTTAGATACAAAAGTTGCATTGGTGAATTGAATCTGCGACAGCATAAATTTAAAAAACAGATTTGTCAATTCCACCGGGATTTGTACTTTTGACCCCGGAGAGCTGGCAGAGTGGTCGATTGCGGCAGTCTTGAAAACTGTTGAACTGTGAAAGGTTCCTGGGGTTCGAATCCCTAGCTCTCCGCCTGATAGGTTCCAAACAAGATTAAAAGCGCTTAAAATCACTGGTTTTAAGTGCTTTTTGTTTTTAACGCCACCAAATTAAACCAATATTTCTCAATCTGATCGAGACCTCTTGCGAGACCTATTAACCTCTCGTAAATTTAGGTCTCGCTGAACCGGTAAGAAATGATGTATTTACTTTATTATCAGCACATTCAGTTTAAACTTCGCCCTTAAAAAAACCAAGGTTTTAGCCAATGGCACCGCGCCTATTTACCTTCGATTGACCATAGAAGGAAACCGTATCGAATTTACCACCTAGAAGATATGTTAATCCGGCAAAGTGGAACCCGGCAGCCCAAAAAATGACAGGAACGCATGAAGAAGTCCGTTCCTTTAACTTGTACCTGAAAACATTGGAGCAACAGGTTTACGATGCCCACCGCCAGATGATGGACTCGAAAGTGCCGATTACGGTACAAAGCTTAAAGGATAAGTTGTTTGGAAAAGAAGAAAAGCCGGAAATAAAAATGCTCGTACCTATTTTTAAAGAGCACAACCGGCGGATAGCTGCAATGGTAGGTAGAGATTATGCAGCAGGGACATTAGAACGATACACGACCAGTCTAAAGCATACTATTGAGTTTATGCAATGGCAATATCAGGCAACAGACATCGACATCAAAAAAATTGATCATGAGTTTGTTTCTTCCTATGAATTTTTCCTCCGCTCGGAAAAGAACTGTTGTAATAACACAACGGTAAAGTACCTGAAAAACTTTAAAAAGATCATCCGGATATGTTTAAGTAACCACTGGTTGGACAAAGATCCATTTGCAGCTTATAAAGCCAAACTGGACGAAGTAATGCCGGCATTTTTAACTGTACAGGAATTGCAAGCTATATCCGGGAAGCAATTTGTTAGTGAAAGGATAAACCAGGTAAGGGACATCTTTCTTTTTAGCTGTTACACTGGCCTTGCTTATGTAGATGTGAAAAAACTGAAACGTTCGGAGATTGTAACCGGCTTTGATGGCCAGCAGTGGGTTTCTACATCGAGGCAGAAAACAGATACAGCTTCTAAAATACCTTTATTGCCGGTTGCTTTAGAAATCATGAACCGGTATGAAAACCACCCGCAGTGCGGGTACGAAGGCAAGCTGCTGCCTGTGCTAAGCAATCAGAAGATGAACGGCTATTTAAAGGAGATAGGAGATATTTGCGGTATAACAAAGCCCTTTACTTATCATACCGCCCGGCATACGTTTGCCACTACGGTTACCTTGTCTAATGGCGTACCCATCGAAAGTGTTTCTAAAATGCTTGGCCATAAAAATATTAAGACTACGCAGCACTACGCCAGGATATTGGATTCTAAAGTGAGTGAAGATATGAACCTGTTAAGGCAGAAGATGGCTAAGCTTTAGTTTTTAAAAATATGGCTTCAATAAAAGCTGATAAAAAATTTACTTGTACGGAATGTTTCCGTACATTTGATATATGGAAAAGCAATTAAAAATAAAAGAACGTAAAACGAGGTTTGATGCTCGCATTCCAGAAGCGCAAAAAGCACTTTTTGAGCAAGCTGCTGGTTTGGCGGGTTATCGTACTTTAACAGAATTTTTAATTTCTTCGGCCCAGGAAAAGGCAAATAGTATTTTGGAACAGCATCACAAAATACTTGCCTCACAAAAAGACCAGGAAACATTTTTTAACAGTATTATCAATCCCCCTGAACCCAACGAAAAGTTAAAGAGCGCTTTTAATCGCTATCAGCAAGCTTTAAAGGGAGAATGAGCTACCTTACTATATTATTAAATAAAACTTATCGAAAGCAGGATTTTAATTGTGGAGCATCCATGCTCGACAATTATCTCCATCGGCAGGCGGGGCAAGACGTAAAGCGGCAACTGACAGCCGTTTTTATACTTCCTAATGAAAGTTTAGAAATAAAAGGTTACTATACTTTATCAGGAGATGCCTTTGCCAGGCAAGAAATCCCTGAAGCAATTTTAAAAAAGTTACCACCTGCATATGCACGTTTTCCGGTTACCCTTTTAGGAAGGCTGGCCGTTGACAACAAGTATAAGGGACAAGGGTTGGGGGAACTCTTGTTAATGGACGCTTTAAAAAGAAGTTATGATAATGCCATAAGCAGTATAGGTTCTATGGCGGTAGTGGTTGATCCGTTGGATCAGAAAGCCAAGGAGTTCTATTTAAAATATGGTTTCATTGATCTGCCCGACAGCGGCAGGATGTTTATCCCGATGGATACAATTGCAAAACTCTTTTTTAAAATGCAGCAGCATAAAAAAGAATATAATCCCCGCTAATAGTAAGCATAGTAATATTTGCATCTTGCTATACGATAGATATTTGTTAATAAAAAAGCAAATTATCTAATATTAGACTCTTAAAAAATTTGCTTTCCTAAATTTATAATTATCTTGTAGGCAACTAAACCCGGATGCAATTTAAACTGACGCTTACTTCTACACAAAGGGAAACCTTTGTACCTTTTGATTATCCTTATGCGCTGTCTGCCGTTATATACCGCAAACTTGCGGATGCCGACCAGCAATACGCCAGTTTTTTGCATGGCAAAGGTTATGCGCAAAACGAACATTCCAGGCATTTTAAATTCTTTACCTTTTCCAATTTACAAGGCAAATTTAAGGTGGTAAAAGAAGCATTGCAGTTGCAGGGCCAGAACCTTACCCTAATTTTAGCCTGCCACATGCCCGAGTTTGCAGGCAATTTAGTGCAAGGCATTTTTGCCAACCAGCAGTTTACCCTGGCTGGCCGTGGTGCCAAAAGTGCATTTACTATTTCGCAGATTGAAACTTTGCCGCTGCTTTTTCCGGTGGAGGAAGAAAACAGGCATATTGTGAAATTGCAGTTGTTGTCGCCATTGGTGGTTGGAAGATTGAACGAACGCGGCCACGACGATTACCTTTCGCCGGAAGATACAGACTTTGTCCCGCTGCTGAAACATAACCTGATGGAGAAAATAGCAGTAGCTTACGGACAGGAAGCTGCTACGGCAGAAAGTTTTGATTTTCATATAGGACCGCTAAACCGTATGAAAACCCGGTTGAACACCATTAAAGCCGGGCAAGCTGCCGAAACCAAAGTGCGCGGTTATTTTGGGTTTGAATTGGAAATGGAAGCTTCGGGCCGGGTGATACAGTTGGCGATGGATGCTGGTTTGGGGGCAATGAATGGGGTGGGGTTTGGGTGTGTGGGCGAGGGGAAACAAATTTAAGTAAGCTAAAAGAAGTATAGCTTACAATTCGTTCTTTGATGTTTGGTGAAAAGAGGATATTATATGTATTTTTACATATATAAAATCAGCGATGCAATATACATTAGTTATTCAGGAAGCAGAAGAAGGTGGGTTTGTGGGTTTTGTTCCGGAAGTTCCGGGGGCCAATACACAGGGAGAAACTAAGGCAGAAGTAAGGGAAAATATCCGCGAAGCTATTGAGATGGTGCTTTCTGCCAGGGCAAAAATGGCTTTAAACGATTTGAAAATCAAAGGTCAGGAATCCCTGATCGAGCAGATCGAATTATGACCATTTGCCTTTAGGCACTTCTATTTCCAAATCCTTACAAATTTTCAGGCACAAAATATTCTTGATTTCTTTGTGCCTTGGTACTGCCGATAGTTTATTGTTGACCGTGTTCCTGAACAAACTATGCCTGCCGCCTTCCCTGTAAAGCAGACAATCGTTGACCTCCAAATGGCTGATTAAATCTTTTCTTTTCACCTATTACTTTATTAATAAATACCGGCTGAGGTTATCAGCCGGTAAAATCCTTTTGGTGCGATTAGTTAACGATAGATATCTATAAATATATTGCAATTCCGTTTTGGTGCGATTAAATTGTATCACAAATAAACTAATAATCATACAGAATACTTTAGGAAAAAATAATATTTTTTTAAAGTTAGATTCTATTAATATTGGGATATATTTATATTTTTGATAGATCAAACGTACTGTATGTAATTAGGCATCAAAAAAGATTATTTTAATGATAGAACTAATAAAATGAGCTATGCGAATTAATATTACTACAACTTCTTCAAAAGAAACAGTCAACTTCAATTATCAGCCTATGCTAACAAGAGCTTTTCATAGATGGTTAGGTGATAACAAATTGCACGACAATACATCGCTATACTCTTTTTCATGGATTAACGGAGGTATAGCTAATAAATCAGGAATTAAATTTGATCATGGTGGGCATTTTTTTATTAGTGCATATAAAGAAGATACGATTAAAGATCTGATTAAAGGGATTAGAGGCAATCCATTAATCGGAAGCGGATTATATGTAAAAGAGATTGAAATAGAAACAAGTATTGATCGCGTAGAAGATCAGCAGCTTTTTTATTGTGCAAGTCCTATTTTAGTTAAGCGTACTATTGAGAATAAAGAAATACACTTTTCATTTAACGATCCCCAAAGTGACGCCTATTTAACTGAAACCTTGCAATATAAGTTACGATTTGCAGGATTGCAGGTAGAAGGAGTTTCTGTAAAATTTGATAGGGGTTTTCAAGCAGCAAAAACTAAAGTTGTTTATTATAAAAATATCGGTAATAAGACTAATTTATGTCCGGTGATTATTAAAGGAACATCTGAACAAATTGCTTTTGCTTGGAATGTCGGAATAGGCAATTCTACAGGAATAGGTTTTGGTGCTTTAAAATAATTATTATGAATTATTATGTAGTAAAGTATTCAGGTCCGTTTGGTTTTATAAAACCTTGGACAGCTGTGCGTGATAGCAAAACATTTAGCCAACAATTTCTTACAGCTTCCATAATAGAAGGAATAGAAAAAAAGCTTTTTCCGGAAACACTTCACGAAGTTGGGATACAAAAAATAAACCGATATAAGCTTATCTATTCCTCCGTCAGCATGCAACAGGAAGTTACTCAAACAAGAGGTTGGGAATATAAAAAACAGCAAGGAATAATGGTTCGCAATCGATCTATACTTGATAGAGGTGTATTGCTTAATCCTGTTCTTCTGATTGCTTTCAACTCGCAGAAAGATGCAACTAATGCAAGTATGCAGCATATTTGCCTTTGCAGGAATGAAGACATTCTACTTCCGAATTTTAATATTTTGGAAATGACTGAAGAAGAATTTGATGTTTTAAGTGGATTTGAGTTGCGCTTTGGTAGTTTAGAAGATTCCTTTTTAACAGGTTTCAACCGTTTTCAAAATGCAGAACCGATGTATGGGGAATTAGAAGTTACCGGTAATCCAATCAGTAATAGTTGATGAAAGCATTCGATCACTTATTAGCCAAAAGCGAAAAAAACGGAAGAATGCTTTTGGTACAACATTTAAAAGATGTTGCTTTTATAGCTGTACAAGTAGCAAAAAATATGGGATTGGATGAAAAAATAGCGTATAAAGGAGCTGTTTTACATGACATAGGAAAAGCAAGTCCTGTCTTTCAAAAAACTTTGCAACAAGGATTTAAGCGTCCTCCAAATTTTATCTTCCGGCATGAACTGGCCTCTTTGTTTTTTATCTCATTAGTACCGCAAAGAGAGCAACCAGCAATTATAGATATGATTGTGGCCCATCACAAATCTATTTATAAAGATGCTAAAGGGATGGGCATATTGGATCTAGAAGATTCAATTGACAATTGTTTTGAACATCATGCTGTAGATTTTGAACTTTGGTCTAAAGATGCTTTATCTATTTTAAGAGAATTTGGATTTAACATTAGAGATATTACACTGGATGAGGCAAGAAAAAATTATAATGAAGTTGTAAGTTATTGTGAAAGTAAAGCTTATGGTTATTCAAAATGGAAAGGTGTATTGATTGCTTCTGATCATTTGGCTTCTGCAATGAATAGTTTTTTAAGTAACATTGAAAATCAGTTGTTTATTAAGCCTGATCTACAATTTTATACCCGGAGCAATTCTCTTTTTCCGCTTTCTTTAATCAGTCAAAAGAGCACTGGTAAACATACACTTGTAGCTGCACCAACCGGGGCAGGAAAAACAGATTTTTTAATGAAGCGCTGTACCGGAAGAGTATTTTATACTTTACCTTTTCAAGCATCTATTAACGCAATGTATGAACGTATCAAAAATGATCTGAAAGATACCGACGCACAAGTTCATTTGCTACATGCAGCTTCTTCTTTAAAATTGGAAGGAAAAACGATTGAAGAAAAAATTATTCAAAGACATGTGGGTGCGTCTGTTAAAGTTCTTACTCCTCATCAGTTAGCGTCTATTGTATTTGCAACCAATGGCTATGAAGCTATGCTTGCTGATTTATACAATTGTGATATTATATTAGATGAAATACACACTTATTCTGATACGATACAGGCAATCGTACTAAAAATTGTAGAAATATTATGTGCACATGGTTGCAGGATACATATTGGAACTGCAACTATGCCTACTGTTTTATACAACCGTTTACTGCATCTTTTAGGCGGAAAAGAAAATGTATATGAAGTTTCTTTACCAAGTGATATACTCGATAGTTTCAACAGGCATATTATTCATAAAGCGGAATCTTTAGAAGATTTACAACAGGTAATTGATGATGCACTTTACCTTAACCAGAAAATACTTATTGTTTTTAATCAGGTAGCACGCTCGCAAGCTGTATTTTCTGCATTAGAAGAACATTATCCGCATATCAACAAAATGCTTATTCATAGTAAATTTAAAAGAGCAAAGCGAAGTGAGTTGGAAAACGATTTAAAAGCAGTATTCAATACAAGTGCCGAAGCATGTATTGTTGTTTCTACCCAAGTGGTTGAAGTAAGTCTTGACATAAGCTTTGACCTGATGATAACCGAGTGTGCACCTATTGATGCTTTAATTCAACGTTTTGGAAGGATTAATCGCAAAAGAACAGCAAGTACAATCGGGCATTACAAACATGTTTATGTATTGCGTCCGCCCGTAAGCAAAAGTGAAGCAATGCCTTACAGCTTGGATATTCTTGAAAAAAGTTATGAAGTATTACCAGATGGTGAACTATTACGGGAAAGTAAATTGCAAACTTTAATTGATCAGGTATATGCGGAGATCCAATTTATAGACATCAACTTGAATGCTGTTTTTGCGAATGGAAAATGGAGAATTAAAGAACTGTGGCATAATCCTAAATCAGCTTTGCTTGATACGCTGGATATTGATTCTGTAACTTGTATAGAAGAAGCAGATCAGAAATTGTATGAAAATGTATCTTATGCAGAACAGTCTAAATTGGAAATTCCAGTTTCTTATCGTTCAATTGCCTTTAAGGAACTTAAAAAGCTAAATACTGGCACAAGACCTTATGTTGTTCCTGCAAAAGCTTATAGTGAAATGCAAGGATTGCAATTGGAATACGCCAAGCCTGAATTTTATGATGTAGCCCTTAGATTTTTATAAACTAAAACAAGTATGATATCAGCAAGTATTGGTAGAAAATTTCTTAAAAGCTATAATGATAAACACGGAAGTTCTTACAATGCTAAAAATTTCTTTATTGAAAAATATTTCCCCCTGTTTTTCGATCATGAAAAATATATGCAATGGGTAACTAACTCACCTTTTGTGCAAGGTATAAAAAAGGGTAACCCTCCAACAGTATTGGAGCGGAAGCAAAAAATGCAAGTATTGATTGACAAAGTATCAAATAGTCCTGCTGATGCCAGCATTGCTATTGGTTATCCTTCCTTAGATTTTATAGCTACTACCTCTGGTCAGATAACCAATTTAAATCTGCCGCTTTGTGAAGAAGATGTTTTTTATTCATGGATTGGAAGCGGTTTAGGCATCGGCGTGCAAGGTGCTCTATCTATTCTTTTTGACAAAGCTGAATTACTTTTAGACCTATTTGAAGGATGGCAAGTGTACCGTGATTATTTAAATAAGACAGCAAAATTACGGGGTAATCAGATTAATACTTGGAATGGACAATGGATTGCACATCGGTACAATCCTCGTACATATAATCCCGATGATAAAACAGCTTCGTTTGAAGGAATTGATAACATGACGGATGGAGGCTTAGAAGTTACTACACAGTCTTGGACAGCCATATTGGCTGGCATTTCTAAAGCATATTCAGACACGCAAATAACAGGTTATGTTTACAACCTTGGACAAACAAATACAACTATTGGTTTTATTCCATTCAGACTTCCTCAAATTAAGAAGCCATATGAATTATACGAAAAGTATTTTGGAACAAAGCAAAGAGAAGAAGCTGAACATTTATTTGGAACTGCATTCGGTTTTACAAAAGCTTGCCAAATGGGATCGATTGGTATTAATGCTTTGGAACCTAAAGGATTAAGAGAATATATAGAAAAAGGTAAATCCCCTTCCTACAGCGAGGAGAACGATGAAAAGAAAATCAGTTTTAACACTTATCAAATTTGGTTATTAGCTATGCTCAACAATGAACAACTCTGGGAAAATGCGCAACAATTTGCAGCCATCCTTAACAATTTTTCTTTAAGTGGTGAAAAAGGAAAGACAAATAAGTCTGTTCTTATGAAAGCTGTTTTATCAGCAGTAAACAAAAAACAATTCATAGATAATCTGACAAAGGTTGTAGAAGATGCAAGCAATAAAACTGATTACCTAGAAATGGCCAAGCTAATAAATATGATGCCTGCCGATAATGTGCCTTATTTTCTTACCCTGATTCGTTTTCAATACGCAACAATTAACTAAACCTCTACATAATGAACCCTTACATTTATTTAAGAGCACTTAAACATGCAGATCACACCGTTTTTGGTGTACAGGATGGCCAGAAAACCTATTATGACGCACAGTTTGGACAATACTGTGCTTACTCCAGCGGCCAACAAGTGAAGCGGTCTATTCTGGAAGATTTAACTTCAAACTTGAATGTACCAATGGCTCCCGTTACATTCAACTATAATATTAATGCAAAAAAAGAACTTGAGAATAAAGAGCCTTGGTCTCCATGTGATCCAAATTATATTGATCAGTTGATTGGTGGATGGATGAGAGCGGGAGCTGGTATCACTGTAAAACGTCGTAGTCCGTTGTCTATCTCTGCTATGCGCCCTTTACACCCTTTATTATCAGGCACAGTAAAAGAAAATTTAACTTTTGATCGAAGCAGTCGCCCGGATAATAATCCTGTAAATGTAAGAATGTCTGGAAGTGACAAGCTTTTGACTGAAGATGAAATTGAAACTTTTTTAACAACGAACAACCGCACCTTGCCCCGTCGCAATTGGATACCTGATAACAGAAGAGCACAAGGTTTATTTGTTTATGATGTTGCCATCGATCTTCGCACTTTGTTTTCAGTATCTACAAATTTGCATGAGCCAGAATTAACAAAAGAAAAAATAAGCGAACTGAAAGAAAAAAACTGGATAGAATCTGAAAATACGTTTGGAAAATGTTTGGTAATGCCTCGTGAAGAAAGAGAAAAAGTAATACCTGCTTTAGCTCATGCGCTACTAAACTGGCGCATAACTTCAAACCAGGCAAGAACCTTTAGTTTGATGGAAACTTTAGCGGTGGCGATCAGTAGTAATGCCAGTACAATTGCTGGTGCGATAAGAGCGAAACTGATAGATGATGGCGAAAAACCTAAAGCGAAACCTATTATTGATGAGACTGCCGGTGCTAATGTGTTTGTTACATTGCCTTGTGCCAACTTTGTAGTAACGGTAAATGAAAGTGCAGATGCCCTTGAAAAAGCTGAACAAAAACTAATTGATTTAATGATTGCTTTTGAATACGAAAATCAATTATAATTCCCCATGCCCTTTCAATTCAAAATCCAACTAAAAAACATCACCAAGCCACCCGTTTGGCGGCGTTTGCTGGTGCCGGAAACTTTTACGTTTCACCAGTTTCACCTGCTGATCCAGGCAGCTTTTGGCTGGGAAAATGCGCACATGTTCCGCTTTTCGTTGTTGGAGTACCGCAGCGATTTTTTTATTACGGAAAAGGAAATGTATGATTCCGATTTTTATGAAGAAGACGAAGTGATAGATAGTAAGGAAATCAAGCTATCGGAAATTTTTAATACTGTAGGACAAAAGTTTAATTACCTGTATGACTTTGGCGATGATTGGTTCCATGTGATCACCTTAGAAAAAATCACGGAAGAAAAACTGCTTTATGCAGATTGTCTGGCCGGAAAAGGCACTTGTCCTCCGGAAGATTGCGGTGGTCCTTGGGGATATGCAAACCTACGCGAAGCACTCGCCGATCCAAAGCACCCGGAGCATAAGGAATTTAAAGAATGGCTCGGCCTGAAAAAGAACGAAACCTGGGATGCCAATTTTTTCAGCATAAAAGAAGCACAGGAAGCGGTACGTAACTGTGATTTCGATAGGGAATTATTTTAAATTTTCGATCATGAACATCATCGCTACCCACGTTAACTACT
>JAABUY010007172.1_pt1 | contig 10689 bp, 16 predicted proteins | sample 5560271 | NCBI WGS metagenome assembly JAABUY01 (sample SAMN10711886, study PRJNA513374) | rock metagenome | isolation source: Antarctica rocks | place: Antarctica: Victoria Land, University Valley
TTCGGAACGCAAGGAGGCCGAAAGAACGCGCGTTGCCGTTTTTGGGCGTCCTGGGATGTGCGACTCTCGGCGATAGTTGGCGAAAACGTGGTTTTGCCGTCGTTGTTCGATATGCGATCGTGACAACTCCACATTTACGAGGTACCCTGTGGAGCCTTGCCTGTATGTGGTGTAAGGAGCTGAGAGGTCATTGAGGCGGCCTTTTTGCCTCGAGAGTCTTTCCCCAGCTATGGATCGTGTTGAGGGATCTGCTGCAGATAAGGACTGGAACGAGGAGTGTCTCGGACTTGTTACTGCAGCTAATGGGGCCGTACCCAATGATTGGGATCGGCACCCAAAGTGATGTTGTCTCAAGAACATATGCTGACGTTCGATCCAGAGCTGGAGTCTTTGGAAAGAGAACTATGGGACTTACATACCTTACAAGACAATTACAGTTCCAAGCACAAAGCGGTACAGAATGGTGCTATTCCTCTGCTAGGCAGATCTTGTCTCGTATTGAACAGAGAATATCTTCATTAGGTGAGCATAGATTCTTGACGAGACTGCGGAGGAGAGATTCTCGCTGTCTCTCAACCATGATAAGGTGGCTTCAAGGAAACTAATTCATGAAATCTGGGTATTGAGTGCCATATCATGCATGACATGCATAGTGGATCCTGCCACTCTTGACTTGTTGGAACATAATACAATACCTCCAGTCCCTGGTCACGCAGTCCTAGTCCATTACCCCTTAGTCACAGTCCCCATTAGTCACCGTCCCCATTGTACAAAAACGAGTCAGAGACAAATCATGTCCTTGTTAATGGAAAACCCTCTTGTACCCCGCGTCTGTGATTAGTCCCAACTTGGATGCTCCATTGAGCCGCTTGTGAGAGCTGTCATAAGCAAAGGGGGGGGGGTATATCGAGGAGGACCTCTGAAGAACACAGGAAAGCTCCCCAGTGAATTGGAAGAAGTCCCCAGAGGGATTGTGTCAGGGTGCTACGCCGACCAGTGATAAGGCCCGACGTCCAACTCCTACGACTGGCGATCGTGGCCGAAGGTGGCGATTGATAGGCAAAGAGGGTCCAGCGTCAAAGGTACTGTCGGGGACGTATGAGAACGTAGCCGAAGTAGGCACTGGTCGGGTAGCGCTATCGATGCAAAGACTAAGACAAGGGGGTATACTACGAAATGACTTGAATGACTTCAATTACAATGACTTCAATGACTTCAATCTCGAATCGCTGAGGCTATCCCTCAGCGTATAGTACCTATATACTTCCATAGCTTTGTGTTCCGTGTCTAGTCTTCCAAACATCACGTCTCGGCGTTGCCGTTTTTGGGCGTCCTGTGATGTGCGACTCTCGGCGATAGTTGGCGAAAACGTGGTTTTGCTGTTATATGCGATCGTGGCACATCGTAGTCAAAGGTTTCCGAATTTGCCGTCTCCTGATAATAGGGTCCTTCTTTATTGAGGGAGTAATTGAGTTGTGAGATTTCGAAGTAGCTCCGCACCAAGATTTGCTTCCGCTAGCTCCATCTTCTCATACACCACTTCGTCTGCATCCGACAGCTGTCTTCTCACGTTTGCTGGCCTACGGTCAACGACCGCTACGACCTCAAACGCCGCATCAGGTATTGTCATGCGCTACCCGATTGCGTCGGTTTCATTGATGGCTCCCATATCAACCTCGAACATGCTCCCACTCGGCCGACAAAGACGGCTGATCCTTCAACAGTCGCAAGGAACGCTACGGGTTCAACAATGTAGCCGTTGTGGACGAGATGAAGCGTATTCGCTACCTGCTTTCGGCTTCAGCGCATCCGCCAGCGACAAGCGCGTTCAGAGGTCACTGCGACCCCATACCGATCCAGACAATTAATTTGATGATGGGGAATACGTCCTAGGAGGCTCAGGTTTCACCTGTACACGCCACATCATCGCCATGTTTACTCGTCTAAGGGGAGAGGCAGACCTGCAGGGGAGACCGGCGAGTACAAGCTTGAGACTTGAGCGTTGATCTTGTCGCCTGTTGCAATAGTAGAGCAGCTACACCGCGTATCAAGGTCGAGCACGCATATGGCATACTTAAAGCTCGCTGGTCTAGCCTGCGCTACCTCCGCTTGAAAGTCGAGTCGCTCAAAGACGAAGCTCGAGCTCATGGGTTCATCCAAGCGGCTTGCATCGTCCATAACATCCTGATATCCATATGACTTGACGTCTTGAGCGAGGAAGAGCTTGAAAAAACATGCAGAGGGAGGCTAGGATGCGACGGAGGCGTTATATCAGGCGGCAAGACACAGTAGACACATGGAGTCGCATGGGCGAAGGGAGAGTTGGTGGATGAAATGCTAGAGCTAGAGGAAGACGAGGTCGATGTCGGCGAATGGACGTTGCAGGGCAATGTATGCACCGCTCTCATAATTGTATGAAGTCATGAGATCAAATTGATGGCTCGCTGAATTGATCAAGTCGACCGGTACCTATAACCTCTCCTTCGAAGCCCGTCTTTGACCTGTCTCGAGCTTTTCCTTCTTTATGAAAGATTGCTGCGGCTCCTTGTCACGAACAAGAATTTCTAGCCATCCTCGAAGCCCTGAAAAGATGAGTCGCGGATGATAGCAGGAGAAGCATCTACAAAGGAGCGACAAAGGTGATCTGCTCACGTGCAAGCACGGCGTCCTTCTTCCCCTTCTTCTCTTTCAGCAATTTTGCCTTCTGTACATCTTTCGTTCTGTCCGCCTGCCCGTACTTTCCTTTCCCCTGCTCGCCTTTGCCTGACCCGCGGCTTCCTTCCAGACTCTTTTCGAAGCGTTCCGAGTGCTTCTCCAGCGCGACGCTCTTCAATCCAATCATCAAATGCCTTCGATGACTGACACAAAGTCACGACGATTATTCGCCTTCACTCCTGTTACTGGAGCATCCGGGTGAGCTGAGTAGAACGGGATCAATCGCTGACGCAAGGCTACTCAACAGACATAAAGGGTGTCTATCGAATGCCTGGTCTGACGCTCAACTCCTGCCTCTCATCTTTGGTCAAGTCCCGGTTTTTCCTTCCGGTCATATCCCTCAGAGTTATCGCCGTCCGGTTCAGTGCAGTGCTTTGCTCATGGGGAAGGCTCAACCAGTTCTGGTCGAGAGCGGTGATCGCCCGTCCCACAAACTCGTATTCAATCTCGCTTTCCCGTCTTGCTCGAAACACCTTTGCTTACGGACAAGGACGAGGGACCGGACTTGCTCGGGGTAAGGGGTTTCTCGGATGAGCCGATATCATAGAAGAAATTGGATTTCTCCGAGGGCTGGGATTTCCATCGCTATTGATAGGGGTCAGAAAGCGGTACTTACGGTTGAATGGGACTGGCTTACCCATGGCATAGTTTGCTGAATGTCTGATTTTGCTTTGTGGATGTTGATGGAAGACGTCAATGATGGGAGTGGATGGGTCAATGGTCGATTGCCCATCTATTTAACCTTTTCTGCAGCCTTTCGGGATTGGCCATTTCTTCGAGCGCATTTTTCACGCGTCATGGGATTGCTTCCTTCTTCTTCTCACGACTTCTTTGATGACGCAAATGACCATCCGATCGGCTTCAAAGGATTTCAAAAGTACCACGAGATCCGAAAGAAGGATGCCTATCAAGTAGTGCAGAAGGCGACATCTTTTGAGGGACAGTGAACCGCTACTCTTTTCCCTTTTCCAAATGCGTCTTCTCCATCTCTCGGAAGCACCCGATCCGGTGTTTATCCCCCCTTCTTCCAGACTTCTCCCCCTGTCCGTTCTCCGCGTCGTACAGCCTCCTCCCTTTGATCTTTCCCTGGTCTGTCAGTATATCACCCCTTGTCCAGAGGTTCCTAGAGAGGTCTTGATTCCGGCGTCTCCAACACCGCGTGCCAGGCCGACGCGCTTCCAGCCGATAGACAATTCCGCGCTCTCCCGACTGACAGGCCGAGGACATTGGCAGCTGACATGAAGCATTGCATCATGTACGTATATAATGCATGCCTCTTTGCCTCGCTGACAACCCAAAATTCCGTCAGACGATTGGCCATCGTAGCTGCTAGCGCCTGAAGGTGGATGGCCGGGATTACGGAGCGTCAGGACTTGCCCGAATGCTGCCGTCCTCGGACAGCAAGTTGGCCTCGAGACTGCGCAACTTGTACTTGAACTCGTGGAACCTCGACTTCTCACCTTCGGTCAGTTTGCGAAGCTTTCCCTTGGTCAGCCGAAACAGCCTCTCCCCCTCCGCGCTGAGTTCCTTGTAGAGATCCTGATCTTCCTTGGAGGCCAAGATTGGTTCGATCGACTTGAGAGTATTGCGAGACTTTACGACCCATTCGCCTGCGGTGGCGGTCGATCTGAGTTTCGGATACTCGGATGGCGTTGTGGGGCTTGAGAAACCCGAATGGTGAGACGCGGATGACTGTCAAGTACATCAGTGGGATGCCTCATACACTGCGATATACACCACTCACCGGCATGATGTGCTGATTGAGAGTCTCGATGGTCGTTGTAGATAGGTAAAACGATCGTTGGGAAGACAAATGATGGCTGAGCATTGGATCTGCCAGACTTTGTATCTGTTCCCTAATCTCGCCTTCCACGATCAGCCTTCTTCAAGAATCTTTCGAACGAATAGTGATTTGCATCCCCGTTATCCCACAGCCTGATCGATATAGCGATACGACAATTCTCTCGCCTTCATCGAAGGCTAGGATATGGTTTATCAAAAAGATCAGGAGCAGAAAGCCTGCAGGAGACTAAATGGAACGACATACCTAACGGAGGAGGTTATCGCCCCCTCCCCCGGCTGGTCATGACCACGACCACCCCCGCCTTCGATCGATCCGCCTTCTTTGCACTTATCTCTGCCTCCATCCTCATTTCGGATCTTCCCCTTCGCCGACTTTATCGAAGACAAGGTGTACCGATCGACAAGCATCGAAGAGCTTCTCGAATCGAGTTCAATGGTACATCCGCTCAGTGTTCTATATACTCTAGTTCCCCTCTTCCTTGAGCTCCCTTCCCCTCCTCAGCCTGTTCATCCTTAACCTTCTTCGCCTTGTCCTCCTTCGCCCTCTCCGCTTTGTCAGCCCTTTCTTTCCCCTCCTTCACCTTATCCTCCTTGGCCTTCTCCTTCGCCCTCTCAGCCTTCTCCTTGGCCTCTTTCGCCTCCTTCTCCGCCCTCGCCCTCTCCACCCTCTCTCTATCCTTCGCCTCCTTTGCCTCCACATCCAACTTCCTCTGCGCCAGCTTCCCCATCAGATCCATCAGACCCGCAGCCTGCTCGTCATACATCTGCCATGGCTTCATCATCCAAGTCATGATCGCGTGCCTCTGATCCCTCTGGCCCGGCAACAATGCCTCACCCTTGGTCGGCGGTCCGAACTTTGGGAGGCTGGCGAGGTGTTCTTCCTTGGTGATGGGACCGAATTTGGGTCGAACCGGTATCCTTTTCGGAGGGGCGGCTTGGATCCTCGCTTTCTCCGCTTCTTGCCGGTCCTTTTCGTAGGCCTTCGGGTCACGTCCCCCCTTGGCATGAGCGGCTTTTTCGCCGTGTATCTCCTCAAACATCTCCATGTTTTCGGTAGGGAGCAGGAACTCCAGATCAAGATCGGGGTCGCCCTCGAGGATGTCCTCGCGGAGAACCCTGTTCTTCTTCGCCTGCTCCCTCGTCATGGGACCAACGAACAGCTGCTTCAACCAGGGCAATCGCTCCTCCAGATTCGCGTCCAACGTCATCTGTTTCTCCCTCTCCTCGCGAATCGCTCTCTCAAACTCGGCCTTGCTCGGCGGGCCATGCGGTTTGGGGAAAGCGGTGGGGGCGAAACAATTGGGGAATCGATCGAGACCTTTCTGTGCGGCCTGGACGTCGTGGAGTTCCGCCTCGAGTTTCTGAACCGTCCGATTGTGGTTGTGCCACGCGTCTTCGTTGCGGAGATAATGGTTGTTGGTCTGTTCCCAACGGAGCTTGGAGATGACGTAGCGGATGGAGGTGGCGTGGTGGGCACGGAGCATCGCGTAGGATACCTTGGGCGTGGTAGGTGGGACACGAGGGGCGTTGGCAAGGGAGAATGTCGGTGGGAGGGGAGAGGTCGGAGTGAGAGGTGGGGTGAGGAGGCCGGTTGGGGGTAGGAGAGCGGGGTGAGAGGGTTTGGTCTCGACGATTGCCATGGTGCTGTGCTGTGATGTGGAAAGTGTATGGGGTTCGGGTGAATAGGCTCGGGTAGTGGTGGTGGCGGGATGGTGGGTTGTTGTGAACAGAGTGGTATGGATGATGGCGAATAGGAAAATCGCCCTCGTGAGCATCCTTATACCCCATCGTCGGCCGCCACATCCTTTCAAGATTCAGTTGAGACGCGAAATCGCCACTCTTCCTTTCCCCACACATCCATTGATGGATTTGACACGTTTCGACCGTCATCTCATACACCGGACGTCACGACAGAGGTCGAGGTGATTCGTCAGCTCGGACTTTTCTTCCTTTTGTTCGTTCACTCATCCTGTCGCATCGTCTCAAACTTCTTTCGCACGTTGATTTGAACCGGACATGTCCGAAATTAGCCTCACCACCGACAACCTCCTTTCACTCACATGCCACCTCAATGCCGACGACTGTGAGGCGTACGACTCTCGCTATGAGATCAGCGCGGCCCTTGAATCTCTGGCATTGGTCCTCTTCAAAGCTGATTGGGACTACCCAGTGACGATCGTGGCCATAGCCGGGTGAGTCCTTCATCATGTGACCGTTTCGGCGGGCTGGTCGAAGCTTGTAGCCTCGCCATCATGGTAGAGTACATAGCCGCGTTACATCAGGACCACGATCTGGAAATCGATCATCGCTTCATGCGGTTCTCGCAAGTTTGGATCGAGTACAGGAGGCAGAGGAGTTTTACGGCGAATCAGCAAAACCACGCGATTGACATCGAGAAGTCGGGCGAGACGGTTCCCCTCGAGGAATATCCCATCGAGGAGAAGGAAGAGGGTGGAGCTGGTACATAAGAAGGGGTACAGGAGACCGCTGGTGTGGCGTATGAAAACGTGTCGTATGTCTGTTCGAGATAGCGATTGTGGACACCGCTGGGCGGTCTTATGCATCGGTCAATGAAGCCTTGGCCGACCTTGAGTCCACTCACATGAAACACATACTACTCATACCCCTGTCACCACTCGCTTCAATCCTCCGTGACCTCCACCATCTGTTCACCCCATTCATCCATTGTCCTGATCTCGAAACCCATTTCGAACCACCTTTCCCTCTTCGCCGCGACCCTCCACGCTCTCGACAATCCTGTTTCCTGCATCAGCTCACATTCAAAACCTGCGGCCGGATAAGCCCACCCGAGCTGAAAGACCATAGCTCAACCGCCCAACCGCGTTTCAGCGCCTCTCTCACCCCACCCACGAATCCATCCGGGTTGAACTGCCCTCCTCTCGCATCCCCAGTCGCCAGGACGATCGTACTCCCCTTCGGTGCAGGAGTCGATTTGCTGTTCAGAGCCTGAAGAAGCTTGAGATGCAGAATCTCGTCCACCCCTTGTTCTTTGAGTCTCCTGGATCCGACGTCTTGTGCGCCAGAGATGCGTGCTTGTGATCGAGCGACGAGATTCATAGCGGTCGAATCTTGCACTTCGTCTTCGTAGACTTCAACTCGCTTCAGGACTGACACTTCCCATCCGAGGCGGACGAGGGGATCGAGGTTCTGCTTCAAAGGCGATGAGGCGACGAGGTGAAGTGTGCCGGGAGGACTGGGACGGCCGCGGCGCAAGATGAGGGAAAGAGCTGGCAGGGAGAGGGTACGAAGGTGGCGTGGAGGTAAGGACGAGGAGTTGTCGGCATAGAGAAGGTGAAGAAGGCCGTAGAGGATATTGGAACTTGTCAAATCAGCCATGGAATTACGGATCTTGATGAAGGGGCTCAATGGTCAACGAAGACGTGGACCAGCCCGTCAGACAGATTTTTCTCCCTAAACCCAACTCCATCCCCACCAATCATCTTTCCCATGCCACCCTGCCAGACCACCCGGCCGTCTTTTTCGCCAAATACGGAGTGATGGTCATCAGCCAGGAAAACATGGATCGTAGCTTTATCATGCGGAAGAGCTTTGGGCAAGGTTCGCGCAAGAATGCTCAGGTTGGTCGGAGTCATCGAGAGCTTCGGCTTCTCTTCGGACGGCTCATCCCGCTCGTCATCGGTGTCCGGAGCGGTCGGAGCTGAAGGTAATGCAAGCGCTGAGACGAGCTCAACGTAAAGCTTCTCCCGCATTTGCGCAATCGCCCGCCGCAAAGCAACACGGTTCGACTTCACTGACGCCAGATGCGGGAGGTTATGCTCGTCCCTGAGGGCGTTTGCGATTCCGAGTGCTGCCGCCGAGTCCGAGAGGGTGGGGAACAGTTCGCGGATCTGTATGGGCAGATGTTGACCTGATGTCGAGCGGAGCTTCGTAGCTGATGTCAGCATTCCGAGCGCATCGATACCGAAATGATCCTGAAAGTCGGGTTGGAAACCAGGCAGCGGTTCTGGAAGGATGGAGACATCTTGACTGACGTTCGAGGTGACTGGCTCCAAGGCAAGTGTGGTGTCCGGCAAGGGATTCAGGCGCACGATTCTGATGCCAAGGCGAGAGGCACGTCGGCCAAGACGCCGGATGCGCACGAGCCTGATGTGAGGGGATCGGGCAGGTAGGGCGCAGTGCTCGATTCCGGTTGCGTGGGTTGTTGACAGGAGTGAGGGAGATGGGATTCCGTTTGGATACTTCTGAGGATCCTCGTCAGGTAGAGGCTCGACAGAGAACGTCATGTCGTTCGAGAGATCGCCATTCTGTACTGGAAGACCCTCATATTTAGCCCCGGGATCATCGGGTAGCTCTTCGCTAGCGGCCTCTGTTTGCTTAACGTCTTCTGACTTATCGATCGGGGAGTAATTCTCTTCGGGCAAAGGAGATTTGATCTTCGGTACTCTATCGCCGTTGATCAGGGCTGGAGGTACCCAATCGGCCGAATGGTAACCCGAGATGATTCGAGACGAGGATGATCTTGAGGCGGGAGCATGAGGCCGTTCATTCGATATCGGATGCGACTCCTCCTCTAGAGCAGGATCTTGGTCTGACGATGAAGAAGCAGTCAGCAAGAGGAGCATGGGCAGGGATGCGGGCTCACTTGGCTCATCGTCTCCGCCAGCTTCGACCAGACCCAGCGCAACCGGATCAAACTCCTCCTCAAGGTCAAGCATTCGATTTCCCCTACACTGGGACCTTTGAGCTCTTGTCATCTTGCCCATCCTTAGACACAGAGAGGAGAATGGGTATCGACCAGGCGATCGGGTCCGTCGGACCTATACATATCGTGCTCGATCGGAGACGGGAGACAGCATGAATAACAAAAAAAAGCTTGCCGATTGAAACCTCAGACACGCTCAACGCCAGTAGGAACGGGAAAGAAAAGTGGTCGATCCGAGATTTTGACGTCACGACTCTCCTGAGTTTACGTGGGAAGGGTTCGTTTCCGCACTACTGGTTTAGCTTGTCTGGATTCTCTCAAGCTCATACACGTTCATCTGAACATGGGTTCACTTGCGACTTGTTGATTGAAAATAGGTATGAGGAGATCGATATCCGGCGTATTGGCGCTAGGACTGCTGGTGGGATGTGAGGGAGGAGTTCTGAGGGGTGGCGAGCGAGGAAGGATTGGGAGAAGACAGAATGTTAGCTCGTCCAGCGCTGGTACGCGATCTCTCGTGCCTCTCGTCTCACCCGGCTGATAGACTGACAGCTGGAGACGTGTCATCGGTAACTTCCTCGACCGATGCCGCAGTCTCGACTTCCGTAGCAGCGTAAGTCCCCTCCCATCGCTGTCCGCAGACCCCTCATCTCGGTGAAATGGGCAGTATCAGCTCGAGTGCGTCGTTGACGACTTCTTCGTCGCCCATTGCTACGACATCCACGACCACATCGACCACCGACGTTCCTTCTTCCGCATCGTACGACGCCCATGTCAATCCGACATATCATTGCTGACTCCGTCGCCGTAGGACCGCTACGACTACATCTCCCGTTGGTACGACATCTACCATTTCGTCATCTTCCATCGAGACCACATCTGCCATCATCTCATCATTCACTGTACCTCAAACCACAACATCAAGCGAATCATCAACCATCGTTCCCACGACATCATCACCCATTGACTCAACTACATCTTCCGCCCCCGCTGCAACCACTGGCAGCTCCACGACCCCAGATCCATCCTCCTCCACACCCGCGACATCGACTTCGACTGCGGTCGAGGCGTCAACCGCTTCTTCCACTATCGCTGCTAGCACGTCCGTCACTGAAGCCTCTTCCTCAGCAGTAGCCTCCACCTCCGCTGTTGCTGTGACTACGTCGAGCTCTGCGGTCGCTGATACCACTTCCTCGGCTGCGGCATCAACCGCGACCTCAGCAGCGCCTACCCCATCTGCTGCTCTCTCCTCATCATCCAGAGACGCCCCGGCCACCTCTCCATCGGCGGCACCGATCGCAGCATCCTCGACCGCCGCCGTGTCCTCGGGCTCTCCTTCCTCATCAGCACCCATAGCGGGGTCGAGTACCCCAACATCCTCAGGCGCACCGACCACATCGTCCGCACCGACCACATCGTCCGCACCGACCACATCGTCCGCACCGACCACATCGTCCGCACCGACCACATCGTCCGCACCGACCACA
>JAABUY010007174.1_pt1 | contig 10687 bp, 13 predicted proteins | sample 5560271 | NCBI WGS metagenome assembly JAABUY01 (sample SAMN10711886, study PRJNA513374) | rock metagenome | isolation source: Antarctica rocks | place: Antarctica: Victoria Land, University Valley
ACGCCGAGCACCGACAGGGCCAGGCTGGCGCGCCCGCGCAGCCACGCAGGCGCATCCCCTGGCGAGCCCGCCTCCACAGGTCCGCGCGCAGGGGCGTCGCCCGGCGCGCTGGCAGCACCCACCGCGTCCCGGCCCGCCCAGCCCGCAAACGCGGCCGCCTGCGTGGCAAACCCCGGCGCGTATGCCGCGCTCAGCAGCCCGACATGCGTCGACACGACATGCGCTGGCGGTGGCTCGCCGCCGGCCCTGACAGGCGGCCCCTCCGCCGCGCCGGCCGGCTCGCCGCTATCCCTGAGCGGCCCCGGCTGCCAGCGCACGCGCAGCGCGAGCGGCTCCCCCGCCGCGCCCGTCAGCGCAGCGCTCTCCACGCCCGCGGCCGGCTGCAGCGCCAGCACCTCTGCGTGCCCGGGCTCCCCCAGCCCTGCACCCGCCCTGGGCCCGTGCTGCCGACCCGGGGCGTTACGACCGTCGGGTCCGCTGGCCAGCGCAGCGTGGGCGGGGCTGGCGGCGCCCCCGCCGCCGGGCGCGCCGGCGCCCGCCGCGCCGCCCCAGCGCCGGGACAGGCGGCAGGAGCCCAAGCTGGCGTCCACGGCGCGCAGCTGCTCGCCACTGATGTCCAGGCCGAGCTCAAGGCCCGCCCACTCCAGCGCTGCGAAGGGCTCCGCCGGACTCCTGGCCGGCGCGCTCGGCGTGCCGGGGCCTGTCTTGGCCTCCATCCCTGCCGACCCTGGCGCCCGCGCCACCGCCGCCGCCGCCGCCAGCGCGGCCGCCGCGGGCGACAGCTGCCGCGACGGCGGCGGCCTGGGCGAGCAGGCATCCTCCAGCTCCTCCAGGTAGGTAGAGCGCATTGCCGGCAGCGCGGGGGCAGCCAGGGACCCGTGCGGCTCCGACGACGCTGTCGGCATGACACGGGCGCGCCCGGGCGCGGCGCGGTCCAAACCCAGGGCCCCGAGAGACCCTGCGGGCGCGAACGCCTGGCGCTCCAGCGACGCCCGCCGCACAGGGTCCCAGGCGTTCGGGTGGGCGCCGGGGTGGCTGCGCGACCCGCGCGGGCTGAGGTGCGCCGCGCCGCGCTCGCTGTGCGGCTGCTCGGGCGCGCCGCGGCTGGGCGCATGCGGAGGGGCGGCTGCCGCGGCCTGGGCGTCCGAGGGGGTCCGGGCGCCAGGCTGGCCAGCGTAAGGCTGGGCCGCCGGCGGGTCGCGGTCGTCGAAGCACTTGAGCGTGCCGCCTGCGGCCGGACGGCAGCGTCAGCGCAGGCCGACAGGCGTGCAGACAGAGCGGGGGCCCTGTTCGCACAACCGCACGCACACATGACTGGTCTTGTCAGGCCAGAGCCGTGAACAGAAAGGTAACGGGCAGCATCGTGGCCACAACAGACGTGCTGCGCCACAGGCTGCATGTCCACATACCCCGCTGCGCGAGAGGCCTGCCAGTTGCACCAGGTCACAGACAGGTTCACATGTCAACAGCACGGAGTGAGCGCATGGCGTGCGCGCCACCTTCCACGGGTGCAAGGCTGCAGAGGTGAGCACTGACCCACGCAACAGGGTGGCCCGCACAGGCCTCCCACCTGCAAACAGCACACTGACAGCGACCTGCATGTCGGCCCGCGACACGGGCGGCGGCGCCTCGGCGGCGGCCGCCGCGGCCGCCGCCGCGGCCGCAGCGCCTGCCTCCGCTCCCGCCTCATCCGTTATGAAGCCCCACACGCGACCAACGATGCCCATTGCGCCAGCCGCCAGGGCGGCAATGCCGCCAGCGGCGGCGGTGCCGCCGCTGCCGTCGCCGCCGCCGCCGCCGCCGCCGCCGTCGTCGCTGCCGCCGCTGCCGCCGCCGCCTTTGCCTCCGCCGCCGCCTGGCGGGCTGGCGGCGGGGCCTGGCACTTGGGGGATGGCGCTCGCAGGGGCCTCCGCTGTGCTGGCAGCCGCGTCTGGCGGATCACGATGGCTGCGGTCAGCAGCGGCGCCAGCGTTCTGCGGGCCGAGCGCGGGCCCTGGTGGCGCCTTGGCCTCTGCAGCCCCGGCAGCCTGACGTCAGTGGTACTGTGTAGCAGGCAACAGCCTGGGCCAGAGCAACAGCCAGGAGCGTGTTTAGCCGCAGAAAGCATGCTGACGGCCTCACTCGCTGACCAGTATAACTCCAGCACGATGCACATCTGATGCAGTGACAGCAGCTTCTAGGCCGTGCGGCAGGCGCGCCGGCATGCGCGGCGAGCGCGCCGGCGACCTCGCCGGCAGCGGCGCGCAGCCGCGCCAGCTGGCGCCCGCTCAGCGCCGCGTACACGCGCGGCACCGCCAGCGCGACGACGCTCTGCAGCGCATCGCCCCGCCGCGCGCTGCGGCCGCCGAGCTCCGGGTCGAGCACGGCGAACAGGGGCACCAGCGCCGTCACCTGCAAGGCCACAAGGACAGGGTTTGTGCTAGGTCACCTGCCTGTACCACTGCTTGTCCCTGTCCCTGGGGAGCTGTAGTGCAGGTGCGTACGGCGCGTTCAAGTGTGTAGGGCCCTGCGAGCAGCGCCGCAGTGATCTGACTTGCCGGGCACATGCATGGCGGGTCGTTATCGCCTCGCCCGCCAGGGTTGCCAATGCTGCAGCCGCGCCAGTCGTACTGCTTGTGATCACGCACTGTGATTTATATATTGCTGGCAGCCAGGGCTGCATAGTCAGCCAGTGGTGGGCCTGAACGCTGCAAGCACCGGATGCACTTAAGCGACAGTGGTACTAATTGTGAGGGACACGCACGGGTCCTCCTCAAGTTCCCAGCCTAGCCCTACGCCCACACGCGCCTCGATGTCCGGCGCACGCAGCAGCGGCAGCCGGCCACCTCGCTGCTCCACCGGCGGGCGCTCGGCAGCGGCGTCCAGCGACACGGACATGTGCTTGACCGCGAGCGCCTTCTTGAGCCAGCACTCCGGGTGCTGCGCGCACAGCCGGGCTCGCTCCGGGCCCGGGAGCGGCGCGCCGCTGCATGCCGATGCGCATGCATGGATGCCTCACGACTGTGAAAGCGCAGCTGGTCCGCATGATGCGCTTGTGCATGCCGCCAGTCTAGCATGATGGCCCGGCCAGTTACGATCAAGCAACACACTGCAAGCGCGCAGACCTGTGTGCACACCGCAGCAGGTCGCGTTGCGCGCGGAAACCCAAGGTGCGTCCCAAGACGACCCGCGCAACGCGCCCAGCTGCGCATGGGGCCCCAAGGGGCTGGTGATGGCGGGGGGCACCCCGAGCGCGTCGCGCCAGGCGTCAGGCGAGGTCGCGACGCGCATGGACTTGCACGTCAGCGTCGCGGCCGCGGCCGGCGCCAGCAGCTTGACGACCACGTTGTTCACCGTCAGCGCCGTATCGAACAGCGCGCGCAGCAGCAGCGCCGTCAGCGAGCCCATCCAGCCGCCCGGCGCCAGGCCCAGCTCGTCCAGCGGGCCGCCTGCGGCCGGCAATGGGCGTCGCCGGGGTGCCGCTTCGGCGCGGCGGCGGCGGCGCCAGGGAGCCCGCCGTCATCCCGGCCCCGCCGCAGGGCTGCCAGTGCAGCGCGTGGCAGCACAGCAGCAAGCACTGGCGGGGGCTGCATGCAGGAGACAGCAACGAACTCCTGTTGGGCGCTCGGAGGGCAGTAGTGCACTATAAGACGGGCCGTGGGCCATGCATGCAGACATCGTTGAAGGACAGGTTTGGCATGCATGCACCTGGACCGAGGCTGAAGGCACTTGTGCATCGCTGTGGGGTGTTTGTCCATCGCCGCAGGGTGGTTTTCCGGGAGATGAGGACGTGGGGAGGCATGCGCGCCACTGGGGTCGGCCGCCGCCTGGCTGACAGCCTCCCGGCGGTCCTCGCTGGCTGGGTCGCCTGCCGGCTCGCTATGCAGCGCCAGCACCACCTCCACCGTGTCCAACATGACCTGCATGCGCGCACTCTTGGGCCTTGACCGCATTGCACCCTGACGCTCGAGCCTCCAATGGCAAAAGGCTGCTTCAGCATGCAGCGGCCTGCATGTCGCCTCCCCTGATTGTCGCTAAGCATGCATCAGGCCCATGCGTTACCCGGAGCAGCTTAAACAGAAGTGAAAACAGGCTGGCACATGGATGAAAGGAAGCAGTGCCGGGCTCGCTTTGGGTTCAGGCAGAGCCCCGCGCCTGTATCGGCTGTGTCGCCAGCGCCGTCCAGGGGACAGTGACGCGCAGCTGGCGCGCATAGGCGCGCTCCACGCGCAGCGGCAGGCGGCCGACCAGCGCGTCCAGGTTGAGCTCCAGGTTGGTCAGCAGCAGGCTGCCGCCGGACAGCGACACGCGCAGGTCGCTCGCGCGCTCGCCCGCCGCGCTCTTGATGAAGCGCTGCAGGAGCCTGGGCGAGGGACACCCCCCTTGAGCTGGGCTCGAGGGAGCTTCGGCTGCGGGGCACCGCGATAACGACTGGCGCATATCGCTCGCCTGCTGGCCCACCTCTCACATCAAAGTGCTTGGTGTTGGCTGATAATGGTGAGGTAGCAGGGTGAAATACTGCACTTGAGGCAGCAGCAAAGTGCTGGCGCTGGATAGGACCACGTGCTGGTGGCTGGCCTGACTGCGAGATGCCTGCTAAACTCACAGAGCAAAACACCTTCACAGGTAGTGAACAAGATGCTTACAACAGGCCAGCCATAGAAGAGGACAAAAGCAAAACAAACTCACGGAAAGACTCTGTCGACAGCGCAGGTTGGGAACGGCTCACAGAAGAGCGCACTGCTTTTGTCTACTGCACCGAGGCGCCCTCATCGGGGGGTGCTGCCGCACCTTGTGACCACTGGAGTCAACAAGTGCTCCATCTGACCGTCTGCTATGTGCAGAGCGGCGTGTCATGCAGAGTACTGTCCATTTCGCCCTTGATGGCCTGCTCATTTAAGCCGTGACACCCATAGCCACGGGCTTGGCGTGAGCCCTGCAACTGGCCTGTGGCTGACTCCTTGTTGCTGTTTGCTTCATCCATTCCGCTGCTCTGCTCTTGCAGCATCAGGCACATAAAAATGAATTGCAATAGCTGGCCAGGGCCCCATGGGTGGATTCCCGGTGCACCATCACACACCATCAAGTGCATGCGCTCCCGACATGCAATGCAAGTCTATGTTCATAGTGAGGTGTGGTCAGCATCCTGGTAGCAGTACTGCTGTTCTGGATGCGTGCGTCCGCCCTCACGCGACTGGTGGCTGCACGAAAGGACGTCTGGTGCATGTCACAGCTTAGGTGCGTGAACACGATACGCTGTGGCTGATGCGACTTGTACTTGCCAACTGGCTGATAACAGGGTGCTCAATACGTCGCTGCATTGACAGCAGGCTTCGCTCAGGGCGTCTTCCAGCGCACCGCAGTCCGGCGAGGACTTGCTGGACACACTCGTCAACCATGAGCGCACAGGCGTCCCTGCCGGCGCAGGCTCAGACACGAAAGCAGGCTTCGACCTGGTGCGACTCCGTGCGCTGCAGTATTCGCTCGCCACTTAGTGGGCTACCTCTTTCAGCACTCCAAGCACAGCTTACAGCAATAACTCCCGGTGAAAGCCCTGCCGACACACTGCCGTTACTGTCAGCAGGCCTACCTCTGCGTCCAGCTGCGAGAGTCCCCCGGCTGCCGCGCACGACCATCCTGAAACGGATGGAGCAGGGCACCTGTGCTGCAGTGGGCTCTCACCACACATGTGTTGCCTGTCTAGCACACTCGGGTGCCGCAGGGACGGATGCACCGGCTGCTGGGCCGCCTCGGCAACCCGCAGAATGCGCTGCCGGTCGTGCACGTGGCCGGCAGCAAGGGCAAGGGCTCCGTCACAGCCATGCTGGCAGCAGTCCTTCAGGCAGCCGGCTACAGGGTGGCCACATACACCAGGCGCGCAAGCCACCATCCTTGTTGGCAGGTCAGCTGCTCCTGTGTCAAACAGTTACGCCGGGGCCCGCAGCTCCAGGCAAGGTGGCTTAGCTTGCAAACGTATTTGGTGTCAAGGTGAGCTAGTCTGCGCAGCCTCTCATGTCCTGCTTGATAGAAGTACAAGGCTGATGCATGCCATGCAGCCAGCGGTCTTTTAATGTGGAACAGCGCTCGACCGCTGGCACCTTACCCACTCGATGTTGCTTGTGCAGAATATCATGGCATGGACGTTCCCCCTGAGGTCAATCTGATGTGGGGTGTTTGAATGCTGCTGAGATTACGATCTAGTAGCTGGTGTGCATCGCGGCGCAGCCCGCATGTCACGACGCTGCGAGAGCGCCTGGCGGTCGACGGGCAGCCGATCGCGCCGGCCGCGTTCGCCGCGCTCGTGCAGGGCGCCGCGGAGGATGTGGCGGCCGCGCAGCGCGAGGACGCCAGGCTGTCGCACTTTGAGGCGCTGACCGCGCTGGCGCTGCGCCACTTCCAGCAGCAGCAGGCGCGCTTCAATGGCAGCACACGGTCCCCACCGTGACCATGGAGTGCTGGTGTTCAACATGCCTGCCACCACGTCACCCTGCCACATCTGTGTGACGCTTGGGTAGCTGCAATGAGTTATTTCGAAGGTGTGCGCATGTGGTGCATGCTGGAGCAGCGCTATGCACCTGGCGCTATGCACTGTGGCGCAGAGCACGGTGTGTGCTTGGTGTTGCCGTACTCACATGCTTTCATGGGAGGCCCGGAACTGCTGAGGCCCACAACAGCACCTGGACCCCGGTCAGTGCTGAGGGCGAGCCCAAGCGGTCTTCCAAGGCCCCGATTCAGCCGGCATGTGACCTGCGATTGCCTACACGCTGCTCTACAGAAGCTGTGCAAACCGCGTGGTGCACAGCGTGGGGTCAGGTCGACATTGCGGTGGTGGAGGCGGGCCTGGGCGGCGCTCGTGACGCGACCAACGTGTTCCCTGCCCCGGACGGCGACCCTGACCCTGCGCGTCCCTTGAGCGGGCTTCGGCTGGCCGTGATCACAGCGATTGGCCTGGAGCACCAGGCACGCCCCGGCGTCTGTTCAAAGGTATTGCTGGTTCTTACAATGTGTACGAACCGGTCTGCCTGTGCAACCCCACATGCTCACCTGCAGAGCTTAAAGTCAGGCAGCCTGTCCTGCGTCATCATGCTGCCGCGCTGGTGCAGTGCTGCCAGACTCCTCGGCAGATGTGCTCTATGTTCACAGGCTGTGCGCAGCAGAAAAAACAAGTCTGCTGCAAACTGTGAACCATTTTCTTTGGCACGTAGTTGACAAGTGCTTGCCGTATCACTCACGCCCTGTTGGAAGCACCCGCTGCATGGTTTGCGTCATGCTGCGACGAGGCCCGCTGCCGACATGGCGCCCCCGCGGGCAGGCCGCGCTGGGCGGCGGCCTGCGCGAGATCGCGGCGGCCAAGGCCGGCATCCTGAAGGCGGGCTGCCCGCTCGTCTTGGCGCGGCAGCCGGAAGCGGAGGCCGCCGCGGCGCTGCGCGCGGCTGCTGCCGCGCTCGGGTGCATGGTGCGTGGGGCGGCGTGCGCAGGGCAGCCTCCGACCCCAGCATCTCAAGGATATACATTTTTGAAGCACCGAGGCATGGGGAGCATTGTGACCGAGGCAGGAGGAGCATTGTGCCATGACAAGCTGCCTGGCTGTGCCGCAGCGCCGGAGCACAAGGCCCCCATCATCTGGTACGAGCCTGGTGGCCGAGCACAATGCCACCATGTCTTGACCAGACATGCATGGGTAGGCCGCCGATGGGGTTTTCTAGCTGCCTGAACTTTGCATGTATGTGTTGGATGCTTGTGACGGCGCTGACAGCGCAGTGCGGCGGGCTTGAGTGTGCAGCACATGTCAGGTTCTGGACCCGGACGAGGAAGTGGCGGTCGAGTCGCGGGGCGTCGAGGTGGGCGCTGATGGCGTGCGGGAGTCGATCGCCCTGCGGCTGCTGGGCGCCGGCGCGGGCGACGGCGCCGTCCTGGGTGCTGCCCGGACGCAGTTTCTCTGCAAGCCCGCAAGACATGGCGTGCGCGTGCACAGGTCTGGGGAGCATGCAGGCGCACCGCTGCGCGTTGTGTGGGCAGGGAGCAGGGCGGTGTGTCCACGCTAGGTGTTTTCAGTGTGCTGTCCAGTTTGGAACCGGATCCTTTGTGGCCCTGCTGGGCCTGCATGGGCAGCCTGCAGCTAGCGCCCGCCCACCGTGGGCCCGAACCCGGTGCTGAGATTTGTTGTCAGCCGGGGGTGCTTGGATGCCAATGACACGCCTGCCTGGCACCTGTGACACGCACGCCTGGCCGCGTGCTTAATCACGTCAGCAGCAAGGCATTCAAGCCAGATTTGAATATGGACCATGCAATCCGACCTAGCCCTGTGTCCGCGCCCTGCTGGCAGAGGCGCGGCTGCGGCTCGCGGGCGCGCACCAGCTGGACAATGCGGCGGCGGCGGCGACCGCCGCGCGCGCGCTCGCGCGCGACGGCTTCCCGCGCGTCTCGCCCGCCGCTATCGCGGCGGGCCTGGGCGCTGCCTGGCTGCCCGGCCGCTTCCAGGTGCTTGGCCATCGTGCTGGGCGGCGTGAGCTTGTGGCTGCAGCGTCCTTTGCACTGCAAACGCGACGCGATGCGTGTGCCTGCACTGCATGTGGGCCGCCCTGTGCAAGGCCTGGGCTGCTCCTCGCATGCACGGCGGGCACAGGCTGCCTCTGCATGCACGCAGCGTGCGGGCCCTGCAGAGATGCTGCCGGGCGCGCGGGCGTCTGATGGGGATGCGGGCGCCCCGGTGCAGGTCGCGCGCCTGGCGGACCGCGGCGGCGCACGCGACACATGGCTGGTCCTGGACGGCGCGCACACGCGCGCGGCGGCAGCGGCGCTGGCCGCCACACTGCGCGCTGCGTTCCCGGACGCCGCGCTCGCGCTCGTGGTCGGCATGGCGGTCGACAAGGACGCGGCGGGCGTGATGGCGGCGCTGCGCGCCGCGCGCCCCATGGCCATCGCATTCACGCAGGCGCCCATCGCTGGCAGCATGCAGCGGTGTGCGCGGGAGCGCCGGCACTCGTGGGCGGTCAGCCTGCCCGTAATATGATTGTCTCGCAGGAAGCGGTGGGGAGCTCCGAACGCGTGCGGAGCTGGTGCTCAGGGCTGCTTGCGCTGTGACGTGCAGGGAGTGTATAGTGAGTGCAGGGAGTGTGCATACGCCTTGCTTTGCTGGCTGGACGCAGATGGAGTGGTTGAGTCCCGGTGCCACACCGCTGAAATATAGCAGCACATCAGAGTTGCAGCATGCGCGACCGTGGCCATGCGCCCCACTTCAGCCCGACTGCCAAAGGCTCTAACCGCTGCGCACTCGGCGTGGTCAGGGCGGCTGCGCCAGGGATGCTGGCGGCGCAGTGGCAGGCCGCCGGCATGGACGACGCCAGGCCGCTGCGGAGCCGGGAACTGATCAAGGCGCGCTGCTGGCTCGCACTGCATGCTGTTTGGCCCGCACTGCATGCCGCTTGCGGGCATGCAAACTGATTTGTGCAGAAGCGAGCCTCCGGCACGACTGCTGTCCCCTGCCTTGTTAGGTATTGAAGGGGTGTGAACGCCCACGCCCGCATCATGCGATGGCCACCATAAAAGGAAAGACAAACAACACCAAATGTTCAGCTCCATGAGCTGCACCTGTGTGGTCGCAGGCGTCCGTGACGGCGGCCGTCGAGGCCGCCTGCAGCGAGGCGCACGCTGCACGGCGCAATAACACAGCTGTCGTCTGCGTGACAGGGTCACTACACATCGTGGCACAGGCGCTGCAAGAGTTGCCGCTTGAGCCTGCAGGGTGAGGCTCTGTGCGCATTGCGCTGTGCGTTTGGATTGATTATGAAGACAGCTACACACTGCTCGGCAGTAACATACATCTGCAGTTGCATAGCTCTGTCCCAAACTGGTAGCTATGTTTCCAGAAAGGCTGCCAGGCAAGCGTTTTAAAAGTCACATGCTAGCAGGCTGCAATTGTGCAAGCGAGTTTGCCATATATTGCGACCGTCACGACCATCAACTACACACACAGGATCAGCACCTGACCCTAGAACGCAAGGAGCACCCTCAATCTCAACACCAAGCTGGTTCTTGATCGCCACATCCCAACAGCTCCTTCAAACGCCACGTCTAGACCTATCCAGGCGCAACTGGGAGTCTGCACCCACACATAAAACATGTCTGCCATGCACCTGGCTGGCAGCCCTAAATGGCTGTCTCGTGACATTCATTCACTCAGGGAACACGCCTATTCTATAACCCCTGAACAACACCCATAGTACTAGACCACACAATGATCCTTACAACAGAAACGTCTATACGCAATTCGATCAGGTCTTGGACTGTAGCACAGGCGCTTTGCCATCCCTTTTCTCAACTCCTTGACACGGGACAGACCGGACCTCACGTCAACCAAGGATCACAAGCTGAGCAGGCGCACATCACCGCTACAGGGCCAGAATGCGTAGGCGCACAGGAGCGCAGGGTGAGAGCAGAGTGTGTTGCGCTTCCTCACTGGTGCAGGCCGAACGCCGACGCGTACAGGAGCACAGTGGACAGGCCCAACAGCCACAGGAGCAGCTGCGAAAACGCTGCCTGGTTCAGACGGGCCTGCGCGGCACGCATATCCCGTCAAATGGTTGCCGGGTGCACTCCTGAGACACCTGCTGCAGGCTCGGGCGCAGGTGACCGCTGACACCCGCGGCCTGGCCCGAGCGCCACCCTCAGGCGCCGCGCCAGACAGCCAGCTGAGCACTGAGGCATG
>JAABUY010007177.1_pt1 | contig 10686 bp, 18 predicted proteins | sample 5560271 | NCBI WGS metagenome assembly JAABUY01 (sample SAMN10711886, study PRJNA513374) | rock metagenome | isolation source: Antarctica rocks | place: Antarctica: Victoria Land, University Valley
GCAGCCAACAGAGGCATGGGGTGCATGACGCTGGGTGCGCCCGCGAGGACAGGCCGCAGCTGCGCGCATGGTGGTGCGGCAGTGCAAGATGCTTGCAGCAGGTGGGTCGCCGCGGCTGCGGGGCGCGGGCGCGCACTTGGTGGCAATCTTGCGCAGGATGCGGCGCATGATCTTGCCGGAGCGCGTCTTGGGCAGGCCGGGCGCCCAGTGGATGACATCCGGCGTCGCGATCGGCCCAATGACCTCGCGCACCGTCGCGATCAGCTCCTTCTTCAGCGCCGGCGGCGGCGGGTACTCGGTGCCCTGCGCGTGCGGGAGCGTGTATAGGGTTTAGGGTTTCTGAAGACCAAGCAGCCCGCTCCGCGCCCGGCCGCCGCAGGAGCCCTCATCAGGTCCACATGCTCGCTGCGGGCTGCTTCGGGTGCGGCGTGCATGATGCCGGGCGCCCCTCGCGCATGGCGCCGCTCACAGCCGAGCAGGAACGCGGCTGCCGAGCCCCGTGTCGTGCCCCGAGCCGGCGGCGCGGCGCGCGCGCGCGCCTGCATCAGCGTGACGAACGCGTAGATGCCCTGCCCCTTGATCGGGTGCTCCATGGGCACGACGGCCGCCTCGGCGCACTGCTCGTGCTGCGTCAGCGCGCCCTCCACCTCCGCCGTGCCGATGCGGTGCCCCGACACGTTGATGACGTCGTCCACGCGCCCTGCGGCCCGGGCCGGGCGCGCCTCAACGGCCGCCTGAGCGAACTGCTGCGTCGGCGCGCTCCGCGTCTCGGTCGAGCCAATGCTGTCAGGAGTCGCGCTGGGCGGCGGGAGCGCCATGTGGCAGCTTAGCCACCCCAAAAGTAAGTCGCAGCAGCTTCTTGTCCAAAAATCTACACAGACAAGCAGAACACTGCCGTGCTGCAGGCGGCGCGCGTCCGCTGGCGCAGCGCGCACCAATGAGCCAGTAGTAGCCGTCCTTGTCGCGCCGGCAGCCGTCGCCCGTGAAGTAGTACCTGCCACGCCGCAGGAGCGCAGCCCTCAGACTTTATTAGCAACGACCGGCCCTACCTGCAAGCCTTGGAAGCGAGCATCAGACTCCTGATTCTCAGGCACACCGCATCGACAAGACTTCAACACACGACCACATCACTGAAATGTTGGCAGGAGGGTGGAGCCGTGGTGGAGCGCACCCGGGGTACAGGTTGAAGTACGTCGCCTCAAACCGCGCGTGGTCGCCGCTCAGCGTGCGCATTCCGCTGGGCCACGACCGCTTTATCACAAGGTACCTGCCAACACCCAGCTTCAGCGGCAAAGCTTTCCAGCTTGTTTTCAGCCTGACACTGACAGTGGTTTATGGCGGCCTTTTTTTTTGAGTCAGGGAGCTCACGAGCGGGCCAGAGCACGCACGCCCGCAGCGGCGCGCCGCGCGCGCAGGGCCGCGCACCCCTCGCACTCGCCCTGCAGCTCCTCGCCCTTCTCGTTGAGCACGGCGGGCTCGACGCCGAAGAAGGGCAGCGTTGCGCTGCCGGGCTTGAGCTCCGTCGCGCCGGGCAGGGGCGTGATCATGTGCGCGCCGGTCTCCGTCTGCCACCACGTGTCCACGATGGGGCAGCGCCCGTTGCCGACCACCTGCGCGACATGCGGGGTCAGGATTAGGGTCGGGGTTAGGACCACACCAGGGAGCCCTTCCTGCTGCCGGCGGCAGACTGAACGCCTGGCGCCCACAATGCTACAATCTCCAAGCTGGCCGGGCGTGCGCAGTCGATCACAGAGCACTGCGCTGCAGCGCCTGCCAGGCATGCGGCTGGGCGCGGGCCCGGAGGGCGCACGTCGTGGTACCACAGCCAGGCCTCCGGGTTGATGGGCTCGCCCACGGAGCCCAGGATGCGCAGCGACTCCCGGCTGTACTTCTTGACCCACTCCGGCCCGAAGGACTGCAGCGAGCGGATGGCCGTCGGCGCCGTGTACAGCAGCGACACCTGCGCGGCCGCCCCCGCGCAGCGCGCTTGTCACCTGTCTTCACTGGTGACCGACACCTGCTCAAGCTCGAGGCGCGGGCACATGTCACACCAGCGCCGCAACAGAACACGCTTGGTGTGATGGGGTACCACATAGGACCCCTAAATAGTGTTATAATAGGGTTATAATCTGGGTCGACACAACATGCCTTGGCCCCGCACCTTGTACTTGTCGACCAGGTTCCATGCGCGCCCGGCGTCCGGGTGGGTGGGGACGCCCTCGAACAGCACCTGCGTGGCCGCGTGCAGCAGCGGCCCTGCGCCGCCCCGCCCACAGCGCTGTGAGGACCAGCGCATGGTCGGGCAGGCCTTGCCCGCAGAACGGCTCAAAAAGTTCTGCCATGGTTGGCAGTCCACGGCTGACATGCGCTGATGTTGAGCACTGGCCCTGCACAGCTGGCCCGCTCCGCAGCGCCCCACACAGCGCTCGCTGTGGCAAATGCAGAAGCGCGCATTAACAGTGTACCTGGTCACCCGCTCCCTGCTATGTGTGGTGTTATGCAGGCACTATCCTGTTGCCATTTAACAGCAATCATGTTATTGTTATGAGGCAAGCAGGCACTTGCATGGCAGCGCTCCAGCTCGGGTGGCAGGAGCGGGGGCCAAGCACCGTAGGCGACGTAGGAGTGCCCGGTGATCCAGCCGCAGTCCGCGGTGCACCAGTAGACGTCGCTGAGGTGGTAGTCGAACACGTACTTGAACGTGGTCGCCGTGCCCACCATGTAGCCGCCCAGCGTGTGCTCCACGCCCTTGGGCTTGCCGGTCGAGCCGCTCGTGTACAGCTGCGCGCGTGCACATGATTAGGGTTAGGGGTCTAGGGTACCAGCCAAGCGCACGCGGCCCTGCCTCACGCTGCCCGGTGCGCGCTCTGGGTCCTTGCGCTATGCGGTGGGCCCTCTCGCGCGCCGAGGCGCGCCCAGCCGCATTGGTCAGCGGCCGACATGTGCCAGTCCTGTCTGAGGCCGCGCGCAAGCAAACACTGCATGCGCAGTCATGCGCCTTGCACACAGGGCTCCACGGCGCCCGGCCAAGCGACCCTGGAAGTCATGGAGGGGAGCTGAGGTGCAGCAGCGCGCCTTGAACAGCGGCTCCTCGGCGCCCATCCACTCCACCGCACACGTGGTTGGCTGCCCCGCCACCTCGTCCTGCCACCAGGCGTCGCGGCCCGGCACGAATGGCACATCCGCGCGCTTGGCCGCGCGCGCGTGGTCGAAGACGAGCACCGTGGGCACCTCGTGGCCGCCCGCGGTCACCTTCCTGAGCGCGTCGTCCACGATGCCCTGCGCAGGGTTATTAGCCTCAGCCGCCACTCACAAACCCTGTGCGCGCCGCATGGCCGCCCGCAGTGTCCGTCTTGTGCGCATCGCCCGTGGTGCGCTGCGCAGGATGATAACCAAGGCGGCCGCGCTGCAGCAGATGCCACCACCCGCGCCGGCCGCATGCGGCTGCGACGTGAGCCCTCCTGCAGACTTGCAGCCGCGATGCCACGCGCGCGCTGCCGAGCCGGGCCGCGGTCCGCCGGGCGCGCCCCGCGCAGGGAAGGTTACCCTACCATACGCGCACCTTCAGCGAGATGGGCTTGGCGCCGCGCTTGACGGCTGACGCGGTGAGCACCACGCGCGGGCGTGAGTCCAGGATGCGCCCGCTCAGCGACTCGGCCGAGAAGCCGGCAAAGACGACCGAGTGCACCGCGCCGATGCGCGCGCACGCCAGCTGCGCCCGCGCCGCACACGCTTTTACGCCAATCACAGCGGCAGTGCGGCCACACGCGCACAAGCGTCAATATGCCTACGAGTCGCGCGCTTGGGAGACAGAACTGAGGCTGGTAGTCGTCTGCTGGCATGCAGGCGGCACGCTGACGATATCATGTTTGGCATCCCAAGCCAGCGGCGCCCTCGGGTCCCCGTGAGGCACGGGCACGGCGCGCCATGGCCGCGGGCAGCTCCGGGATCATGGGCATGTAGATGGTGACGTCGTCGCCGCGCTTCACGCCCACGCTGCGCAGGTAGTTGGCGATCTGGCACACCTGCCGCCGCGCCGGGCGCGCGCGCGTGTCAGGCGCACACCACGCGCCAGGCTGTTTCAACGCGTGCGGAGCGGACCTGCCGCCTCACAGCATGTGCACACTCCTGTGCATGGCAGGCCGTCACACAGCTCGGCGCCCGTCGCGCTGGCGTGCCGAACGTGGCGGGCAAGCGCGTGCACAGCGTGCCGTGAGTGCACTCAACGACGTGAAGCTCCGCTTGGCTCAGCGCCTGCCCCAGGCGTCTGCTGCACACGCAGACCCGTCCGACGCCAGTCCCACGCCCGGCGCGTCGCGAGCCCAGCCAGGGCGGCCCAAGCGGCTGCGCAGCCCACCACGCACTCCGAACGCTAGTCTGACGTTCAGAGTGCTGCGCCAAACTCGCCTGGGCCAGCAGCTGGCTGTAGGTGGTCACGGAGTCCTCGCCGAGGTCGTTGCCCTCCCAGTAGAAGGCGACGCGGTCGCCGTGCCCGGCCTCCACATGGCGGTCCACGCAGTTGTACGCCATGTTCGTCTCCGCGCCGGTGAACCACTGCACGTTCACGGGGCCCTTGCGCGAGTCGAAGTTGAAGCTGCGCGCCAGCGCGCGAGATGCGGTCGGAGACAGAATGCAAGCGCGGCGGTGCATGGGCTGCGCCGGGCTGGCCGCGCTCACGTGCGGCACGGCGTCTGCCGCTCTGTTGCACGCCGGCACCAATGTTCACTGACAGCGACAGCAACGCCAGGCTCGCGCGACGCGAGCTGCGGGGGGACTAGGCCGGATACAGATCAGTCGGCCGGCTGCGTGCCCGGACTGCCGCCAAGCGGCCGCGTGAGCTTTCGCGATGCCAGCATTGCGCTTGAGGGGCACCTGTGGAAGGGCGCCTCCCATTTCTTCTCCCAGTGGAACTCGGAGGCAATCCTGCCCCAGAACTGCTCGGGGGCCTCCAGCGACTCCTTGTACATGGCATCGTACTGCTCCTTGCTGCCGCAGTGCGCATCAGGCCACTGCGGCGCCGCATACGTGTGGTAAACGTGCCCGTGATGCGCCTGCTCGCGCGCCACGCCGTTGGTTGTCATCGCAACGCGCGTAACGTGGCGGCAAGGCACGCGCGGGCGTGGTGCTGCGCCGCAGAACAACATCTGGCTGATGTCAGCGCAAGTAGATTGCTCGAGCTGGCAATCTATTTTGGGCTGGCCAGGGTCTGCTAGGCTCTCCGTGAGGCTCGCGGACGGCAAGAGGCCCAAGCTAGGCAGAGGCTAAGTTGGCTGACACACGGTAATTCATGCACTTCTGAGCCCTGGAAAATACAGGCTGCCGGCCATGAGCGGCTCACGACCGCTGCTGGAAACTGGCACGCGCGGGGCGAGGCGCGGCGCGCCTGGCGCCTGCCACTGCATCACGTGCAGCGGCCCGACCCCGCAGCGCCCCCGTCGCACCCCGCCGCGCCGTCCAAGGATGCGGTGCGGGGCGCGGCGCTGCTGGCCGCGCTCGCCGCCTCCGGGTGGCTGTTTTCGGCCGGAGCGGCCAATGCCGCGACGGGCAGCCGCAGCTGGCGGCCCCGGCGCCACCACCGGCGGCTGGGCCAGGCAGAGCGCGAGCCCGACAGCGCCCGCACAGCCAAGGCGCGCCCGCCTTTGGCGCATGCCGCGGCCTTGTGCCACCATGGCCGAGTCAATGCCCTGCCTGGCTCGCTGACCTGCACGCCCTGTCCTGTTTCTAGGACCGTAAGCAGTAATGGACACCGCGCCGCCTGTGCAAAGTGACGCGGGCGGCTTCAACGTTGGCGCGCTGCCTGGGACCTGTCCGGGCAGCGCTCCCGTCCCTGTGCGGGACACACCCGTGCAAGCCGCGAAGCCTGCTGCTGGGACGTGCAGGACGGCCCACGGCGGAGGCGAGCAGAGGTGCTGCACGATGTAGAAGAGGCGCCCTTGTCCGTGCAGGCGCAGGTGCGCTCGCGCACGCCCGCAGCTTCCTCGTTTGCGGCGTCTTGTGACAGCCGAGCAAACAGGGTGTGCAACAGACACGCTCAACCCGGGAGATCTTGCTCTTGCAGTAGACCTGCTGCGAGGTGTGCCGAAGCCTGGGGCTTGGCGCAAGCGCCTGTGTGAACGTGGCAGGTGGGCGGCGCGCTGCATGAGGCGCGCAGCCTGGCGGCGGGTGTGCAGACCTCACTCGCGCGCGCGCTGCGCGCCGCGCCGCGGCGCGACGCGCAGCTGCACCTCAGCATCGCCGCGCCGCCGCGCGCGCCCGTGCAGCCTGCCGGCGGCGACGGCGCATCGCTGGGGCTGCTGTACGCGCTGCTGGCGGCTCTGGGGGTCACGGGGGCGGCGCTGGCGGGGCGCGCGGCGAGCGGCGCGCGGTCGCGGCGCGCGAGCGGCGGACGCTGGGTCCGCGACCGCTCGCTCGGCGGCAAGATGGTGCGCGCGCGCTTGGCTGCGCCGGCGGAGCGCTGACGCTGCCATAGTGAGCGGCGCTGCGACAGGACGTATGCATGGCTTTTTTAGCTTCAGGGGAGTGTCTGGCTTGGACTTGCAGCGCGCGCAGCCTGTGATGACTTTGCGTGCCAGGCCGGCGCAGCGCATTGGCGTCCCACTGGGCTGGCCGCCCCGCTACAGAGGACGCGGCAGCGCTCATGCACCCTGCCCCTGACACAGAACCCTCTTCCAGGTCTTTGTGGAGGATGTGCCGGGCGCGCCGCCAAAGCGCGCACGGGACGACGACTTTGAGCTGCCCGGCCAGCGCAGCGCGGTGGCCGCGGCCGGCGCGGCGCTGGCCGGCGCGCCTGCGGCGGCGCCCGGCGCGCCGGGCGCGGGGTCGGGCGCGCCTGCGACGGCCGACGGCGCGCGGCCCGCGGGCGAGGGCGGGGCCGAGGAGGCCATGCCGGAGTGGTGGAGCCCGTCGCCGCGGCTCAGCGTCAGCGCCGCCTACCGCGAGCAGGCGCGTCCGGCAGGGCCCCGCTGGCTTGCTGGAGGATGTGGCTCAAACGCAGGCACGCTGCCGTGAATCGTATTGACAAGAACATGAATGCAAGATGCCGAACCTGCATCTGCAAGGACTGAAAGTGTTGGGCACGATGCGTCGCGAGCGTGCTATGAATATTATAACACGGATCTGCAGTGCGCCACCATATCCTAAGCTGGCGACTGCCCAAAGACTGACAGATGGACCACCCTTTACAAGGCGCACGCCAGGCATTCCCACATGCAGTACAACCCCATGCGCAAGCGTGAGACGCTGACGCAGAGTGCGTGCGGGCGCAGGCGGCGCAGCGGGCGCGCGAGATCCTGGCCGACCTCGAGGACGCCAAGCTGGCGGGGCGCGACTACGACATCGGCCAGCTCGTGGCGCTGCGCCAGGTGAGCACGTCCCGTGCGTGGGCAGCGCGCGCACGCGCTCCACGGACTCCCGTACGGGTGATGGGCGCATGGCGTGAGCTTAAAAACAGAAAAGGAATAAAATGAAAAATAGTAATAAAGGGAAACAAGCCGCGTGGGGTCGCCAACCCCGCGCCGTCAGCCAGCATCGAACCTCTTTTCCCTTCCGGGTGGGCCGCCGCGCCGACACACCTGCGGAGGATGTACACCGATGCGAGAGCGCACGCGCCTGCCCCGGCCGCGCCGCAGCGCCTCCACTGCAGCCGCTGCAGCAGCCGGGCAGACACAGCCCAGCAACTGACGTAGTAGCGATCGATGTTTCTTGGCATTGTAGGGCATCGCTCAGCCCTGCCGGGATGACAAGCGCGCCTCGCGCAGCTGGTGTCATGGCGCCGATTGGAGCGGCGCTGTGCTCGGCTGAGCACCAAGGTTGCTGCCTAGCTCACGCACAGGGACACATGTCACTGTGGACTGCCTGCGCTGCTGGGCCGGCAATCGCGCTCGCCGCGCAGGTGTGCGGCGAGGCGGGCGCGACGGTGCGCGCGCGCACCGAGTCGGGCCGCGACGCGCTGTTCCGCGCGGGCGCGGAGGCCGCCGCGTCGGCCGCCATGGACGCGGCCACCTCGCGCCTGGCCGGCGCGGCGCCCGCGCGCTTCGTCACCGGGCTCGCGCGCGACCTGGGTGCGCGCGCCGGGGCGCCGGGATGAGCTGCGCCGCACCTGCTCATGCACGCACCCTCTGGGCTGCCACCTTGCTTTGCGCATGGGCGACAGAAGTCCACCTGCGCACTGTCCAACTCGGGTGTTGCATGCTGCTGAGGAGGGCACTGATTACATGTGGGCGGATGCTGATCCGTGCACAGTCAAGTAGGACAGCGTGTTACTGTTTGCTGGATTACTTCTTCCCAGCACGCATGGAGAGCACAGGCACTGAGTGGTTACCTCGCGGCAACAAGCACGCTCACTCAGGGGTCTGTCTTGGCTGCGCAGACGTGCCGCAGCAGCGCGCGGCCGCGATGACGCTGGGCGTGGTGGCGGGTCGCGCGCGCGGGGCGCTGGTGGACGCCTGCGCAGCCTACCGCGCCCGCGACAGCCAGGCACGCGCCTGGGCACCGCGTCATGCAAATGCGCACCTCCCTCCAATTCAGGCGCGGGGTGTCGCCTGGGTTTGGGTGGCGGTTATTGCTCACGTCCGGGCGCCGTGTCCAGGCGTGCGGCAGAGCGCCTGGGCGCTTGGACGCGGCAGGATAGGGTACGTGGTAGGGGCGCCCGCAGTCATGACGGGGAGGGGGGGCGCGGCCGCGCGCGCGCAGGAGGCGGTGTTCCAGCTGCTGCGGCTGGCGGGCCTGCTAGACGCGCTGCCGCTGCCGCCCGGCAGCGCGCAGGCCGAGATGGTGGCCGCGGGGCTGTCCCAGCGCGCCACGCTGCCGGAGCGCGAGGCGCGCCGCCCTACAAAGCACCCCTTAAGCCCACAAATAACCCTGGGCTAGCTTGCTGTGCGTGAGGATGTGCATGCCAGGAGGTGTGCATGCCAGGAGCGCTTCGCTTGGCTGGAGCACAACAGTCATGGTGCGTGTCTGCGCACTGTGCTGCACGCGCCAGCATTGTGGGCGCGAAGGCCGCGCATGGGGCTGCTGAGGCGTGTGGGTTCAGGCACAATGGCAGCTTGCTAGGCAGCTTGCTAGGTCGGCACGGGAGTAGACGAGCCCAGCGCACCCGTGTACGTCTGCACAGTCTGATTGGTGGGCGGGAAGAATCGACAGAGGGCGGGGCGCTGTTGGCAGGGGCAAGCCAGTGCACACAGTGTGCTTGGCTGCTTGTGACGTGATTGGGAACATACAGAGGCTGCGCGTGCGCCAGGCCATCTTCCTGACGTACGGGAAGATGGAGCCGCGGACGGCCGACCGCGTGGCCGAGCTGCTGAGCTTCGACCCGGCGCTGGTCATGCCGCAGCTGCGCGCGCACGCGGCGCCCGCCCCGGTGCCAGCCGGCGGCAGCGGCAGCGCCGCCAGCGCCCCCGGCGGCCAGCCAGCGGGCGGAGCGCGCGCAGCTGAGGCTGAGCAGCCGGCAGCAGGCCCGGCGGAGCAGGCGTAGGCTGACCGGCACCATGCGCTCGTCGGTTTCAGGCTAGCTTTGCAGCTGCTGCGCTGCATGGCACTGCGAGGAGCAGGATGGTGGTGGAGCGATTCAACTTGTGCTGTGGCGTGAGGATGGGCCGTGTAACATGGCTCATATTAGACCAGGCATTGCAAGGGTCTGCTGAGCAGGAACCTTGGTGCATGCATGCTAACCCAGCTGCACCTCTGCAATTTGCGAGCTTGTTACAGCCAAGCTCAGTTTCAGTAACAGTGTGCCATTCTTTCTGAGCAACAGGTACATTTTGACAGATTGCAATCAATGCACCCTACACTGGTGAAGCCCTGCAGGTTGCATGTCCATGACAAGTCACATGGGGCAGGCGATGCAGCGTGAATTCAAAAAAGCTATCAACCAAGCTTGCCAAAGAGTCAACACTTTCTGTTTCTGCCAGCCCAGCTTGATGGCATGCTGTGCCATACAAGATAAGGGTATACCCTATCCCTAACCAGCCTGTTATATATGACCTCCAAACAGGGCTGGTGCGCGTCAAGGCGCACTGCAGTGCGCGCAGGCGCGTGGTCGGTAGAGCCTTGCTAGCATTGCGGTGCTGGTATGTCATGGCTGCTCAGCAGCCTGTGGCATGGCTTCCGTCGCTATCAGCATTGCACGGCCGCATGCCGGTCAGTGGGCTGCTGGCTGGCTTTAGGGCGGTCCTCTAGCGGCGGCGGCGGCCGGTGGGCTTCAGGGCAGGGTTGTTTTGACGAGCAGTCAGGAAGAAGAATACTGGCACACGTGCAGCGTGAGCGCGAAAGCAAGCATCGGCACGCAGCACCTCAGATCTCGAACAAGCCTGTCAAGATGATGAAGGTTGTGAGCCTTGCCCTGGTGCTCTGCGCGTGCAGCATCACTGATGCGGCTCGTTACATCACGCTTGGCTCCCAGCATGAGACCGCATGGAGCAAGCCCTTCTTCTGCCACGACTTGGAGTGCCCGAAGTTCAGGAACTTGACGCACGAGGGCGACCTGTTCGAGACGAGGGAGTACGCGCCAGGCGCGCGCCAGCATCAGCAGACAAACAGCAAGCCTCTTCAAGCGCAGCACTTGGACTTCCTTCACTACAGGCCCGAGTAGCTTGCCAAGAGCTGCGGCACTGTTATCCCTTGCACTCAGGCACATGCCACATCAGTGATGGTTATCTTGGACGCAGCTCCGGGGCTTTGTGCAGCGCT
>JAABUY010007184.1_pt1 | contig 10682 bp, 9 predicted proteins | sample 5560271 | NCBI WGS metagenome assembly JAABUY01 (sample SAMN10711886, study PRJNA513374) | rock metagenome | isolation source: Antarctica rocks | place: Antarctica: Victoria Land, University Valley
GAGGCTGTGGTACCACCGCTTCATGGATAAATCCTGCAGGTCCTGGCCCATCGACCTCGGCCATAACACTTGAGTATCTCGGATCTTGTCCGGACATCATCAAACTTGAGCGGCTTCCAGTACCACTATTCCTAGTGGTAGGATCAAAACTCGGTAGCGTGAGCTCGCTGCCATCGATTTGTTTGTACATTGAGGTGGGGCGCATCAGTTTAGCACTGGAAATCTGACTTGCCATTGTGGTTGGGGCGGTTCGTTTTTTGGCCGCTGAACGTTCAGTGGCGTATGGACTCGTGAAGCGCGATGTTGTAGGTAGAAAAGCGCTCCCTCTTTTAGTCGACCTGTCCGACATCGCAGGCGCAGGATCGTTGATCTTTGGCGGAGGGCGGTAGATATCGTCGGTCCAATCCTCTATCTGCTGATTGCGCTTCTTGGAATTCCCACCCATAGAGCTCTTGGACGCAGCGAAGCGCCGACTGAAGAACCACTGGAAAGCCAAGGCAAGGAAGAATTTCACCATTACAATAGACAAGATGAAGACCAGTGACACGTAGAGAACCACCTTGGACGCAATACAGCCGACAGTGTCCGTATCGATTGATCCAACACGGATGATTTCTGACAAGCATCGGCCTAAACGCTTGTCTGGGCCTGATTGGAAACCATGGGTGACGTCTACACCTTTCACTGCAGAGTTGGTCCTCAAGTCATCAAATTGCGTTGGGTACGATACTTGAGAAATGTTGAACCACTCAAGGAGGTTGAGATCTAGAACATTGCCATTGTAGACCATGAGGTTTCGGGTTTGGTTTTTGACATCATCCCAAGTAAAATAGACGTCTCCTGCACTCCGTAAACTGTAGAAAGCCTTTCGCCCCAGGGCACTTGTGTGACAGGCATAGCCAAGGTAGTTCTCGGTCGTAAAGTTGGGCTTGCTCATTCCATCTTGATTAAAGGCGGTGCAAGGGAAGTACCACGCAAGGTCACCGTTGGCGTTGGTGGGGACATTGGAGCCTTGTGCGAGAGTAATGAGCCCCTTGCAAGCCCCGTTCACGTTCTGGAACATAAAGCTGCCGTCCTGCCCACCATACTTGTGTGGCAGATCATACAAAATGTTTTGACCGGCCAGAATATCCGGCATAGCAGCAGGATGCTGAGACCCTTCCAAGTCGTACGCTCGCCCATGGAATATCATATAGCCATTTGTAACGTGGTTGGCTTGAATTTGGAGGCCAGGTGTACCGCACACGGCTGCCGTAAAGCCAAACGTGATGAACCCAACGAAGGCCATGATCAGTAGAATTATGCTGATGAGACCCATCTTTTCTCTCCAAGCCCGCTGTTGAGCCTTTGCCGGTTTGCCAAAACACGAGAGAATGGCCCCTGGACACCAGAATGTGATGATTGCGCAATAAACATTCCATAGACTTGGTGGTTTAACAGCATCCAACTCTTTCTTCCGCCTCTTTTCCTCCTCACTTAGAATCTTCGTCTGCTTTCGCTCGAGTTTACGCTGGACACGTTTATTACCATTTCCAACAACGGGCGCGGGGCCACGAGCTCGTCCGCGAGGAGGCGAGTTGTCTGAGTATAGTGTATCCGCATGACGATCATCATCATCTCTACGCAAAGCTCTCATATCCGTTTCATCCGAAATCATCGTCTCATTCTCCTCCGGACCTTCGATGACTGGGTCATTTCCGGTGGTCGAAGGGTAGACTGTCATGTTCTGAGCATGTTGGCGGTAGTAATAATTTGGATGATCCCGATCAATCCGATTGCGTTCAGGCCGGATCAGACTGCGTTTCCTGCTCATATCATTCGAGACTTCGTGCGGAGACATCAAGGGCGCCTTTTCCCTTACAGGGGTCCTCGGAGACTGTTCAGTCTGAATGTATGCTTGTTGCCTGGGTCTGTGTGATGGGGTCCGAGGGGGTTCCAACGGAGGAGCAGTCTCGAGATCCTGGGGCCGAGCGCGCCGCCGCGATGGAGAATCTCGGTATGGTGAGGCTCTATGTGTTCGCTTGGGGGAGGTTGCAGAGGGTCTCCGAGGTAAAGACATGATTCTGCGTGTTGAGGGGAGGTTAGCAGCATTCCAGAGCTGCACGCAGTAATTCTAAGCAAAAATTCGAACCTTGTAGTGCCTTGACTTTCCGAGACCCTAGCGAGTCTTATGAATGGAGCCGATTTTAGTGAGTGAATGCGTAACTGACGGACTGTCGGCGATGCTGTTCAACTGGAGGGGTGTATTCTGCCAGTGATAGCAAGGGCTGGTATTCAGCTTCCGTTTAGTTGCATTGGATTCTTCTGCTTCACGCCTGGCTGCAGAAGAATCAAAACAAAGACTACTGGGCGGGACGGCAGCGCTATAAATAAAGAGGCGAAATATACACCGCGAATGAATACTAATATAGATACAACGACGATGACGGTGAGGTTATCAAAGGACGAAGAGGCCTTGAGAAGAAGAGAAGATGCAAGCGTAGCGAAGTGCGTGACGACGACTGCTGAAACGAGCGTGTCAAGCAAATCACTGCAGAGTGCAGAGAGTTCTTTCGTCTTTTGGGAATTGGGAAGATCTGGCGTTCCACCAACTAGGGGCTGCAGCCAGGGAATGGGGCTAGGTACAGTACTCATACCTATACGCTAGGCTGAGGCTGGATTGATAGGGGACGAATGCTGATCCGAGGTTTAGGGTTGCCCATAGCAATGGTTGACAATAATATGGTACACTCAGTACGGAGTATTAGCGTGTGCAGAAAGCTATGGATTCCTTGGCATCGCAATTGTCGCGCCCCCCCCCAAATTTACTATTGAATCCAGACATTCTTGACATTCTCAAACCTTCAACGCTCTATTGGAAAATCAATAGAAAAATCAAACCGGTAAATTTGAAGCTGTTCAACCCTTTCACAGTGCTGACATCCTTTTAGCCCTCCCGACCCCCGAAGCCATCATGCCGTCGTCACGCCGAAGTCAGAACCTACCTCTGAAGGATTCACTCATCTTCTCAAGCACCTCATCAAGATCGAAGAAACCTTCTGACAAAGCCAAAGCAGACGCTGCTGACAAAGTCAAAGCAGACGTTGCTCGCAAAGTCAAAGCAGATGTCGCTGCTAGAATCATTGTAGAGGCTGCTGTCAAAGCAAACACTGCAGGCGTTGCTGTCAAAGTCAATTGTTCTCGCAATTTCAAGAAACATATCATTGATAATTTCAAAGCAGCAAAGAAAGCACGCGAGACTCACGTCGCTGAGCTTCAGCGACGAGCGAATGCTGCAGATTGTTACGAGCGTACCAAGGCTGAACAAGGCTGAAGCCCTAATCAATTCGCAGTGAACGCTAGCGAGTTCTCTGCGTAATGATTAGGGCTAACCAGCGAGCTAGTCAGGTTTGGCCCAGATATGACTCAGATATGGCTCAGATATGGCTCAACACTCTTTTCTTTCACCAACATCTTGTTCATCTACATCACATTCTTTTCGTGTCACAAACACATCTCTTTCGAGTCTAGCGCAGTCTCTGAACATTACATAAATAGAAGCTTTTGTATCAATCTTCTTCTGTATTCTTAATATTCAGTTATAGCTATCTCTAAAGATCAAGCACTATCAACTCTGATCTTCACTGATTGTATCATTTAGGCACGATTCTGACACAGATCGTGTCAGAACTCAGATAAAACAAGAGAAAAGAGCTCGATCTGCAGAGATTGCTCGATTTGATGAAGAAGAGATTCTACGTCGTCGTAGAGAGAAAAGAGAAGCTAGAGACATTGTCAATGAACTTTTTACTTCGAATATTGAGATTATGAAGTTGAAGAATCGAATTGCTAATTCAACGCTCAAGATTTTTGTCTGTCTTCGAGTCGATAAACGAATTGAATGATCAACTTTCATAGAAACTCAGACTAGTAGTTTCTTCAATATATGAGACTTCGAGCAATTGCTGAAGAATGCAATCAGCAAAAGAGACGATCATAACAAGAAATGAAAGATCACTCATTGAATGATCAGCGTTTGAGCTTCTCGATCAAAGATCACTCGAAAGCTACAGTTCATCAATGATTTCATTGAAGCAGAATAAAATAAGATTTCAGAAATCATTGCTTCGAAGACTGTTATCAAGTATGATGTAAGAATAGAGCTTCAGATTGAATTCTTGAAGAAGAAGAGTTCTTTAAAGCGATTCTTGAATGTTTTATCATTCAATTCTTTGAAGTCTTCGTCGTTCAAAGCAACAAGAATCACTCGCATCAATAAGCTGCTTGATCGTGCATGTATATGAGTCGATGATCTCACTGCAGTCAATAATTTTGATCGTGAGCTGCTTCATCGCTGACAATGCATCGATAAAGCGTATCAAAACTTCAACGACTGATGTTTCATTGACTTTGCAGACAAGCACTTCAATATGAATCACACTCAACAATTGCTTTGAAACAAAGTCATCATCATCAACAATGATGATGTTACTATTGAAAGATCTTCTATCTTTTTCTATCGCTTCTGAATCAACTCACAAGAAGAGATGATTCAGAACTCTTGATAATCACTGATGCATCAGAAAAGATTGAAGATGTGAACAGATAAAGAAGAATCGAAGAACTTTATGAGTAAATTCATGAGATTCAACGAACAACAGTTGAAAATGCGTTTAGTCGAGAGTATGATCGAACAGATGAAAAGAATGACGTTTCATCAAAGATCTTCTTCATCTTCTCTGTTGATTTCTTCTTCATCTCAGTCGCAGTGACAACAGTCATCTGTTAACAGTTCGTATTCTACGTATCAGTCATCATCGTACTCACAGTGATAGCAATCAGTTTCAATTTCTTCGCTTCATCAATGACAAGAAGCTTTTTCTTCATTCTTATTCTTCACTTCATCGTCTTAATCACAACGCTTCAGTCTCATTGAATCATCTGAAGAGAAAAAAGCAGTGATTGAATAGTTCTTTCTATAAAAGATAGCTTGAACAACACATCAAGCAACGAAGAATAAGATAGTCGAAGTGAGATGATTTGTGAATAATCAAATATGATGCATTGATAACTTAAAAGAGATGTCAAATTCTACAATCTTTATATATTGAACAGCTATAAAGTTAGAAATTTCAGATGAAATGACTTGAAGCTTCAGAGATGATTTTAAGATCTTCAAGTCTCAATGATATCAGACAAAGAATCTTCTACATATAGAACAAGCTTCGATTTAAATAAAATTGAAATCTATGTTACTCGTTTTCAATTTTCTTTTCAACGCTTTGATATTCATCTCAAATATATAATCATCAACGCTATGCTTGAAATGCTGTCTTGAAAATTGATCACAACGACTTCTAGCTATTGCATAGTGCAGAAACTCATCGAAGAAGCTCTTGAAACTGAGTCATATTTCATGAAAGTGTCTTCTGACTCAGATCTTCAAAACATTAAAACTGAGCTCGATGAGATTGAAATTCGACGAATATGAAGACAGATATTGTACTTCACACTCGTGTGAGATAATGAGTTTCTTGATATGAGCATTACAGTGTATGCTGATGTTATTCATGATGATCACACTTCTCGAAGTCGAAAAGAAACTGCATAGAGATAGCAATTCATCTGCTAGTCATCGAAAGAAAGTCTTGTCATTGAATCAGTCTTCATGAATATTGATACAGAGTAGATAATCATTGATTGTATACATCGAAAAAACACTTCAGAAATGCTCTCTCTTTCTAGAAACTTGATAGCGAGCTGACTCATTAATTGATGCATAGACTTGATGATGTCATCTTGTAGTCTCGTTGAACAGAGTCTCATCAACGAAGACAAGCTGCTCAGCAGTCAGACGAAGCAGATCTGCAACTCAGTTTAATTGCAGCTCATCGTTCTGTCTGATGCTCACACGCTGTTTCTTTTTATTGCTTCAGTGTCTTTTCTTCAGAATTCTGAATATCGTGAATCTATGAACATGTATATCTCACTCTTCTCATAGAAATCGCATCATCTCTTTCTGCATGATTCATGACTGTTGCTTCAGATATGTAATTAGAAAGTCTTCAGCTGCTGAAAAGATCTTTCGAGAAACGCTCTTCGAACGAAACTGAGATCTAAAGAGAGAGTCATACATGAAGAGATTCTTTTGCATAGTATAAACGATGTTACGATGACAGTGAATCTCTTCGACGATGACGAAGAGAATTCAATGTAAAAGCAGAAGGCGTAGTATCTTCGAGCGAAGGGTCGAAGTCAGTGAATCTGTCATAGCTAAAAGAATGTCAGCTGTGAAAGGGTTGAACAGCTTCAAATTTACCGGTTTGATTTTTCTATTGATTTTCCAATAGAGCGTTGAAGGTTTGAGAATGTCAAGAATGTCTGGATTCAATAGTAAATTTGGAGGGGGGCGCGACAATTGCGATGCCAAGAAATTCATAGCTTTCTGCACACGCTAATAGTCGGTACCAAAGTTAATGAAATCACAATACCGAGTACCATCGTTGAGAGAGAGTAAACAATAACGATCTCATTGTTTCATTCTACAAGTTATTGCACCTTGTGCGATGTACACAGTATATCTTTCAAGCGGTCGAGGCCTCAAACTCGGGAATTTTCAGTAGAATAGCTACTCCGTACGGAAGTACTCCGTACTACTAAAGGCTGAGGGTGTGCTGATCCATCAGTTTGCATCGCCTTGACAAAGTCGTTAGGGCTAAAGAGCGAGCGCTTCAGTATGTACTGGGTACATACGAAGGATCTTATTTATACCGTAATATATACAGCTCCTCAGAGCATTGTTGCCCACTTTACGGACCAGACGTGTTTTGAATTAGGTTCTACCATCGGACTGGCCTAACAAGGCTACCTACCTTAACATATAATTCAAACCCAGATTGTGGTGGCGGACAAATAGCGAGTGCTGACGTTACCTCGTGTCCTAGACTAGTTTCCGCAGTAGAGGCAAAGGCTCCAGATGAAAAGGGGCTTGTCTAATAAAATCGATGAAGCTCTGTACAAAGAAAGACATAGCGTTGAAAGGATCAATCGAATTGACATAACTTCCGTAATGGGAAATGAATACTGTACCTACGGTATACGGAGGTACAGTACCTAGAATTGGTGAATGTAGGAACACGATTAGTGATTTGAAGATTCCAAACTGGTTATATTCTAGAATATATAAAATAGGCGCGCCGCGCGGAACGAAGGCTCGGAACCTAAAAGGCGGGAAAAGGGTGGCTTTGGTCATGGGCACGATGATTCCTGATGGCTGTTGTTGGACCTTTGCTTGCTGGCAAAGAGATTGCGTTTTCCTACTGGTGGTCTTGTGAATGACGCTTCTTGTTGTCTCCTTGTCCTATTGCCCGCTCCTGGAGAGCTTCTGAGACCCACCCGCGTTCTGTGAGGCTGAACATCTCTCTTTCTTGGTTGTCGACGTGTCGTGGATATTCCGCCTGCCGAACCGTTCTTCAACCTTTCTCTGACTGACATTCGTAGTTCGGACAGTCCGCTATCAAGACGTCGCAACTCCTAGCCGCTTGACCACACCTTCACTCTTTGCTTCGGAGCCCTATATGTCAAACGCCGTGTAATCGAAGCCGAACGATTCTTGCTTCGAGCTTGTCCTATTAAACATTCCTGCTTCGACACTTATAGTCGACAACTGGGACTTCTGACGCTGTACCCCGAAACTCAATCACCAACCCCGTCGCCTCATACCTGGTTCCTAAGAAGACCTGATTGTCCAAAGGTAAAACAAGTGCATAGCCTGCAGCAAAGAAACCAAGTAAGCAAGAGTGGGAAACAATACGGAGGGTTTGGCTTTGAGCAATTCTCGCTGGTCCCTCGTGAATAACCTGTGAGGCAGTATTGGCAGCAGCCACAATGGCCAATGGGGGTGATACGGATGGAGGGAGATCTCCAAGAACGTACGAGCGGGGCTCGAGGCTGGGATTAGACCCATCGCGTTCATCATTTGCAAGAGAGTCATCCAAGGAGGATCTGCAGAGTGCCTCCACGCAGATATCTCCGCCACAGGCTCTTCCTGCTGTACCTACTGCCAGCCGCATGGGAAACCCACTGCCTTCAGTATCGACGAATAGTACGCCAGACGCCGCGAACCCAAGGCCACCGGTGCGAGTGTTATCCTACGAAACCGGCGATGATGTTAATCATAGAGCAGTATCGGGTGGATCAGGAAACTGGGAGTTAGAGTCAGAGCAGGAGCACGGACACTCTAGCGCCTACGGAGAATCTATGCCTGTCACGCAGTCTATTCCATACAGGCAAAGGCTCACTAGAGAGGCCCCAGATACCCTGCAAAGACCTCAAGCTGCAATATTATCCTCTATGAGTGGCCGAGAACTGGGCCCGCCTGTCGCCGTTACTCATTCGAGAAATACGTCTGGCGGTAGCTTCGAGAACACGCGGAGACCATCAGACTCCAGTTGGCCCCTCCAGTACCATCTTCAAGAGCCTGAGTCTGGCAAGGTTGTACCTTTAGTGGGTAGGCGTCCGTCACGTCCAGAGTTTCAAACATCGGTATCCGGTGAATCACTTTCGCTCTCTGCGTCACACAACGTTCCATCAAATCAACATCTAGCGCCCACAAGGAACAGTATGTTTGGCGCAAACCTTCCAAGGCCTGCCTCAACATACTCATCGAGCTCGGAGTTTGGGAACCGGGCACGATCCCCTCAGCTCTCACCCAATCATTACGCTCGCGCACCATCTGCCAACTCGGGGCAGTCAGATAGTCGCCCTGTCTCATATGTTGACTTGTTGAACGTGCCATATCCTCAGCCACCCCCAGCTCCCTCTAATCTTGACAATGCTCAGTTAAGAGAAGCTGTGGGCATGAATGCGTCTCTCCTCAGTACTAGGAAAACCTTGGACATGTATCGCGCTAATGTCAAGAAGACGAACGATCCCACGATACAATATGAATTCGCCGTATTCATGATTAATGCCGCCAAGGAAGCAGGGGCCGCCGGGGAAGGCGATAGCACCCCTCGACATCCCGGCCTTGCATCCTCAAGAGACCTCGATGGCACACCTGACTTAGGCCCCGCCAGCTCTTCCGCCGAGCTCCTCCGCGAAGCCCGCCACATCCTCCAACGCCTCTCCGACCGCAGCTACCCCTTTGCTCAATACTACCTCGCTGACGGTTACGCCTCTGGCCTCTTCAGGAAAGGCAAGGAAGACTACGACCGCGCCTTTCCCCTCTTCATCGCTGCCTCCAAACACGGCCACGCAGAAGCCGGGTACCGCGCGGCTCTCTGCTACGAATTCGGCTGGGGCACCCGCAAAGATCCTCCCAAAGCTGTCCAGTTCTACCGGCAGTCTGCCTCCAAGAACCATCCCGGCGCTATGTCGCGGCTGGGCGGCGCCTGTCTATTCGGGGAAATGGGCCTTGGTAAACGCTATCGTGAAGGCATCAAGTGGCTCAAACGCGCCGCTGAATCAGCCGACTTTCAATACAACAGCGCCCCTTACGAGCTCGGCATCTTGCATGAAACAGGCTATGGCGACGACATCTTCCGCGACGAGTCATACGCCGCTCAGTTATTCACACAGAGCGCTGATCTGGGGCATGTGAATGCCAATTATCGTTTAGGTGATGCCTATGAGCATGGCAAATTGAGCTGTCCAAGGGATCCGGCTCTGAGCGTGCATTTCTACACTGGAGCGGCGCAGAGGGCACACCCGTTGGCGATGATGGCGTTGTGTGCGTGGTACATGGTCGGGGCCGAACCCGTATTGGAGAAGGACGAGAACGAGGCGTATGAGTGGGCCAGGAAGGCTGCCGAGACAGGTATACGCTCATCTTTCTTTTCTTCCATGACACCTTACCATAACTTACTGACAACACCAAGAACCACCGTTCCCAAAGGCAGAGTACGCCGTCGGCTACTTTACAGAAACGGGCATCGGCTGCCGGCGCGATCCGCTCGAGGCCAACGTCTGGTATGTAAGAGCTGCCGATCACGGAGACGAGAGGGCGAAGCATCGAATCGCGGCCATTAGAGCTGCGGCGAGCGGAGGGGGGAACAACACTGCGAGCGTGAAGATTGCCAGTGATGGGAAAAAAGAAGAGGACGAGAAGAAAGGAAAGAAGTGGGGAATTTTCTGATGTATTATTCTTGAATTGGGTTTGTCGTGGTTGGGGGATTGGGTTTGGGATATGGGTATTGCATTGCATCGGGTGAGGTTTGAATTGCATTACCGTCTTTTTTGTTTTGGATCAGGACTGGGTATCATGAGTACTCACCCAGGTGTTTCCATCTTATCCTTAGGGAAGAGGGGCGGATAGTCGTCTTTGGAAAAGCGTCCCCATAGAGGGGGGGGTTCTGGCATAAACATACAATTAATATATAGAGAGCGCGAGGGTGGGTTTGCGGCATTCTGTTAATAAAGCCAGAAGAATTTAAGCTAATAGATCTCTCGTATCCAAATATCCCCCAAAAAGATCCCATAAGAAACCAACATCTAATAACACCCGCCCAAATGCACGAACCCCTGGGTTGAAAAGCACCCTATGATACAAAAATTCCCACCGGGCACCGACCCCAACCCCACGGAACAGAAATGCATCAGATAATCCCCGCCAACCGCCGATGCGGCTCAAAAACCTCGATCCAATGCTCCTGCGCGCGCTCGCAAACCCTGCTCCTGCCAATCCAATCCTTGAGCGTACGATC
>JAABUY010007185.1_pt1 | contig 10682 bp, 13 predicted proteins | sample 5560271 | NCBI WGS metagenome assembly JAABUY01 (sample SAMN10711886, study PRJNA513374) | rock metagenome | isolation source: Antarctica rocks | place: Antarctica: Victoria Land, University Valley
TATTTATGCAGGCGGCTGTCACAGGTGGGTCCCACAGAATCTCTTCCTGCAAGGCCCACGCAACTCCTGCAGCAGTCTCCGCTCAGTCTCACGCACACCCGAAGGCGACACGGGACCAGACGTTGCTAGTTGCGCTGCCATAAGGTAGGCAAGCGGGGTAGCTAGCCTTCTTTGATCGAGCACACTGATCAATCGGCGGCTGATACGTACCTGTCACGTATTGAGGTTGATCGCTCTGTAGAGCGGCCTCCTCTTGGCCTGTGCAGGGTCCTCACTACAGGACCTACCACAGGCTGACTGCGGGTGCAGCGCGCACTGCCAGTGCGCTCAGGTGCACAGCCGCGCCTAAAACTCTGCTTTCGCCTGCACAGAGCTTGCAACGCGCCCCGGCAAAGAGAGCGCCATGATGCGCGCGGCCGCCTGCGTGGCCATTGCCCTGCTGGCGCTCAACCTGACCGCTGCACAGGAGGTGGGCTTACCGCTTCCGCTCGCGCCTCTCCTGCCCTGGGCGTCGCGGCGCTCACCTGCCACCACGCACGCCCGCACATGCAGCCGCAGCAACGGGTGTGCCTCTGGGGGAGCAGCTCTCGGCGCCGGGCGTCCAGGCCATCGCAGACGCGGTCGGCGGCCACCTGGGCGACCACCTGGGCCTGGGCGACGTGCTCAAGCACAAGGCCACGACGGCGCCCACGTCGGCGCCCACGTCGGCGCCCACGTCGGCGCCCACGTCGTCGCCCACGTCGTCGCCCACGCCAACGCCCACCACCACGGGCGCGCGCCTGAGGCTGCCCCACCGGTCAGGCCTGAGCCGAGAGCGGCAACACAGGCCTGGCGCAAGGCAGGCACGGACCGCGCCTGACGCTGGCCTCTGTGCACAGCGCGGACCTCGGCGCCCACCTCGGCGCCCACCTCGGCGCCCACCTCGGCTCCGACCTCGGCGCCCACCTCCGCGCCCACCTCGGCGCCGACCTCCGCGCCTACCTCAGCGCCGACCACTACACCGCTTCCCACGACCACGGCCGCGCCCACCACCACGCCGCGTGCCACGACCACGGCCGCGCCTACCACTACACCGGTCCCCACGACCACGGCCGTGCCCACCACCACGCCGCGAGCCACGACCACGGCCGCGCCCACCTCGGCGCCCACCTCGGCGCCCACCACGACGCCCGGCAATGTCACGTTCACGGTGCCCCTGGCGCTCGTCAACGGCACCCAGCCGAACCTCATCCAGGCGCGCGCCCGAGCACGGCTGCCCCTGCAGCCTTGGGGCTGCAGCCCCGCATTCGCGCGCTTTTCGCAAGCTCCAGGTGTAGGGTGCTCATTCGCCTGCCCAGGGACTGCACTGAGGAGCGCTCTATGCGCGGTTAAAGCAGCTGCTCTGCACGCTGACTGTGCATGCAGGCTGCTTGTGCCCAGCATGCTCTGCCCGCAGCCAGCATGCATGCAACACCGAGCACAGCCAGGCACCCTACGGGGTCCTCCTGCCAGGTTCCGGCCCAGCACACGGCCTTCGCTGAATGGCGGTCCATAGCTAGAAACACTGCAGCATGGCCGCGTAGAAGCTTGGGCTGCTAGGCGCGCAGCCGGGACCACAGATCGCTTGCTATGGCTTCCCGGTTCTGGCCGGCTGCCGCCGGCGGCTCGGCTGCAACCTGCGTGGCTCGAGGGCAGCCACTCACGGGGTGTCACCTTGGCGCGCAGGAGGGCAGCGGCAGCTACCCCCAGAGCGAGCCGCCCACCGCCAACGCGACGATCGCGCGCTTCGTGGTCATCGGCGGTGCGCGCCCAGGGTAGCCTGTGGCCTTCTGGATGCCAGCATATGCCGGGGAGGTGAGAGGCGCCGGTGCCGTCTGGTCCACACTGCCAGCCGCCCGCCACAAGGCGGGGTTGATGCTGAAGGCGTGGGCTGGCGTGGGGCACAGACATCGGGCGCCAGGTGTCGGCGCAGAGCGTCGGCCAGCCGCAGTGCGCGTCAACCTCCTTTGCCGGCGACAACGAGGTGCAGGGTGAGGCGCCCGCTCTGTTGTGGCCCTCCCGGGGCAGCTCAGCAAATATTTGGCGCGGCTGCGGAGGGCGTGCCCTGGCTGCTTTTGGGGGCCGGCCCGCCTGGCGACTCAGACCTGCGTGCAGCTGTGATCGCGTGTGTGCGTGCCTCCGCCGCAAGCACATGCCCTTGTGTCCGCCGTGGCATACCTGCACACACCCTGTACCTGCACTCGCTTGTGCTGCATGCTGCAGGCGCGCCCGCCAAGCCCCGGACCTGCCCACGGTCTTGCGGCCGACCGCGCAGCCGCCTGAAGGCTCGTGCTCCTTTGCATGGCCGGGGGTCCAGCGGGACGTGGTTGCGTGCGGGGGCATGGCGTGAGTCGCACCGCCCGCGCGTGTTACAGCTCGGTGCCATGCTTACGCCATGGGGGCTGCGGGGCGGCAGGCGGCTACCAGCAGAACGAGACCGCGCTGCTGATGGAGCAGGTCTGCAAGCTGGTCGGCGGCTGCTCCTTCGTGGTCAACACGGGCGACAACTTGTGCGGCCCGCCGCGCGTGCAGCGCCGTGCCTTCGAGGCGGCAGGATGCCTGCCCTGCCTTGGCTCGACCGCCCTTGCTCGCCTGCGTGAGTGCGCCTGCTGTGCGCGGAGGCCGTGCGGCAGACAGAGGCGTGCTGCCTGATGGTTGCTTGTGCGCTCCCGCACAGCTACCAGTGCGGCGTCTACCCCGGCAACTACTCGCGCTTCACCAGCGACTGGACCCAGGTCTACCAGACGGCGTACATGCCCACGATCGCGCCCCTGCCCTGGTTCAGCGTCTTCGGTGCGCACACCCTGCCAGAGCGGCGTTGTGGCAGAATTTGGTATGACGCCTGTGAGACACGCATGTCAGTGCATGCCATGCACTGCAGTACACCGCTGCTCGCGCGCCCGCGGCTGCATGGGCTGGTTGCAGCGCTGACGGCGCCGCCCTGCGGCGCGCAGGGAACCACGACATCGTCATCAATGGTGCGCATCGCCCTCGCACGCCCCCCCCCCCGCTGCCTGTGGTCGTTGCTGCACTGCATGCCTTGCGCCCACCGTCCTGTCTTAGCTTGACAAAGAGAAGCTGCTGTGTTGCATATGCGCGCCTGCCGAGCCTGCGAGCATGCGCCTGTGGTCCCCGTGTCCGTGCGGGCGCCCGCGCGCTGAGCCCCGAGCGCCGCGGCCGCGCGCAGGCAGCGTGCAGACGCAGATCGCATTCGACACGTCCGGCGCGAGCCCGGTCAGCGCCGCCAGCCCCCTGCCCGGCGTGTCCAAGCTCTGGAACCTGCCCGCGCAGTACTACCTGGAGGACTACAACATCAACGGGGTGGGCCCCCCCCCCACCCCCCCCCCCTCCCCCCCGCGCGCGCGCCCACGGGGTGCTTGAAAGGGGTGGGGTTAGGCCATGGTAAGGGCCCTTGATGTGCCCAGGCTGGCTGCTTCGGTAAGCGCGGCCTCGCTTGCAGGCTGCGGGGCATAGGGCACGTCAGTCGCGCAGGCGCACACGGGTGCATGTACATGGTCGCGGCATCCCAACTGCTGAGGTGCCGGCTTGCTTGTGCGGGGCGCTCGTGGAGCCCTCGCGGAGCTGCAAGAGAGCTTTCAGGCTTCCCTTGTCATCGGAAGCTGCGCCGGGCGCAGATCACGATCCGCGGCATCTTCCTCGACGCCAACCCGTTCATCACCTCGTACGCCAGCGCCACCAACAAATATCACTCGGGCTACTACGGCAACTACGTGCGCACTGGCCGTAACCCCACCCCAACCCTAACCTAACCTATCATACACTACGGCAACTACGTGCGTGCGCGCGAGCGCGGCCCTGCCCTGCGCTCCTGCGTGCAGCGGCAGCCCTTGCACGTTCCCCCTGCACGTCGCAGGTCGTGCGCGGCATGCGCGGTGATGCGTCTGTGAGGGCTCTGGTCGCCAGGCCGCACTGCCGACGTGTGCAGGGCTCCGCGCCAGGGAGTCATGGCAAGCGCTTGACGCTGCATCCAAGGGTCGGGGCTGCATGCGCTCAGCCCAAGTATGGTAGCTGAGGGTCCAGACGTTCCGCCCCGCCGTGTTCAGCGCTGCGCTGCCCTCTGCCTAATGCTCTGGCTGTGTGGCGGCGCAGTCCAACCAGGCGTACGAGAACGCCCAGATCGGCTTCCTGCAGAACGCGCTCAACACGTCAACCGCGACGTACAACTTTGTGACCGCGCACTAGTGCGGCGCCCCGCCGCGCCCAGCCTGCACTGCCGCACGCTCGTCACGCGCTGTTCTGACGATGCGCATGCATGCCGTCCTGATGACGCGCTTGCCTGCCCACGTCAGGAAGCTTTATACGCAAGTCAAACGCCCCTTCTCATGCACCATGTCGGACGCTCACATGCCTCTCCCCAGGCACTTAAGCGGTCAGCCTGCTTCAGGTGTGCACGCTCCATGCAATGGACCCCTATACTAATTCACATGCGGGGCGCGCAGCCCGCTGTTCGGCGGGGCCACGCAGAACGGCGCTACCGGGTCGGCCTACCCGGGCCAGTTCGGCTTCTGGGGGGACGTGCGCGCCCCGCTCGCCTGCTCGCACCTCATGTCCGGCGCAACCAGCAGCCGTAGCGGCGTCGGCCTGCTGCCTGCGCGCCTGTCCATCACACTCTGCTTACTGGCTGCACCCTCTCCGGAGCACCCCTGTGGCCGGCGCAGCATCAAACCATGGCGGAGCTGCGCGCCTGCTCACCGTCCGCGCACTGAGCATGGCGTGTGGGAGCTGGCTTCACATGGAAGCATGGACGAAAAGCGTGTGGGCAGGATGCGAGTGAGCCTGCTGGCGCCCCGGCACTGAACAGCGGCGGGTTTGCTGCCGCCGCGCAGGTGCTTGCAACCATCAACTCCAACTCGAAGAAGGTGGTGACCTACTTCAACGGTGCGTTACTCCGCCCTAGCCTACCCTACACCTGTATTAAGGCAATCGGTCAACTACTTCAACAGCGCCCTGTGCTTTGCTCTCCTGGCCTTGCCCCGTGACATGCTCTCCCGGCCGTGAATGGTCCGCGCCGCGCCCCACGCTGCCACCAGGCGGCCCGAGCCGCGTGAGCTGCCGCGCCGTTCACAGGGCTATGCATCGTCGTGCTGCTCCCAAATAAGACAGTGCTGCCTGGTGGTCTGCCTGAGCGCAGCGAGCTGGCGGCGGCGCTGATGCGCGACTGCCAATGCTCACGCGCGGCCGCCGGGGCCCTGCAGGGCACGATCACGCGTTGAGCCTGGGCAACCCTGCGGTCGCCAACGCCGCCCAGCCGTGCGGCCCCACTGCTTGCCTGGCTGGCGGACTGCTTGGCTGGTCACCCAGCAGCCGCAATCTCATCCAATCAGCAATCTCTTTCTCACCCCATCGGCATGCATAATCAGGCTGCTGCCCTCTGCCTGATGGGCGTCGCCAGACATGCAATGGGACCGACATTGAACTACACAGCAGCGCAGTTGAGCCACATGTCAAAGCTGAAAGCATGCGTGGGGGTGGCATCAGGCCTCACATTAGGGTCCACAGCCCATTACATACCAGAGGGTGTCAGCTGACATGGCGCGGCTCGGCATTAGGTGGAACGGCTACATCACGTACCAGACCTCGGCGCGGGCTCGTGGGGCGAGCCGGCCGACACGTGCACGCCGACGCTGTACACCAACGGCGGCAACGGCGGCTTCATCATCGTCACGGCCACCGCGACCACGTGGCGCAGCGACTACTACACGCTCGGCTCCACGTACCCGCAGTGCACGGTGGGTGGCCCTGCGGTGCCCCCGCTCGGCCCTGGCTGTACGGCAGCTGAAGGCCGTCGCGAGCAATCATGCTGTCTTGCGGCAACCCCAATGCCTTTTGGGGGCACCTTGGCCGACACAGTGTCGATGCATGAGGCAGCTGGGGTCTGCTAAGCATGCAGGGTCTGCTGTCGTGCCTCGGATGGGTGCCCCCGGGTGGGCCAGCTGTGTGGGAAGTGCCTATGCATCCCTGGGAACCTTTGGCAACGCCAGAATGCGTCGGCTCATTGGCAGTGACAGACCGGGGCCCGTGCTGGAGGCTGACGGCGTCATATGCATGCAGGTCACGAGCTACGCGGACAAGAGCCCGCCGACGTTCTCGCCCAACTGCGCGCTGGGCCAGCCCAACGCCTGCTGCGCCACCGCCGGTGGCGACGGCTGCTACCGCTAGGCGAAAGCTTTGGTGGCATAAAGTGGGTGGGAGAGCGCCCAGGTCGATAGCTGTGTGCACGCGCGCTCGCCGGGGCGCGCTCGCCGGGGCGCGCTCGCCGGGGCGCGCGCGCAATGCTCGCCGCCCCATGTGCGCGTGAGGTTTTGCAATAAAGGCCGCAATGCAATAAGGCCGGTATTGCAATAAGGCCGGGCGACCACCCACTGGGCGGCTGACGTATTGCACTGGCTCAGGCAGCGGAGACCAACAAGCTTCGCCGGTCATTAATTAGCAGCATGTTTGGGTTGTTGCCGTGACACAGGCAGTGCTTGAAGTACTGAACATGGTTCGTGTCTTGGTGCGGGGAGTGGTTGACTGAGCGCAGTGCACATAGCACCCAGCTCAGTCCAGCTGCGAAGAGCTGCGCGCGGCCCTGCTGCGCGGCACTCGCGCTGTGTCCCTAGCTGTTCAATAAACGCTGGCAGATTTGCCCGGTTTTGGTAGGCAGGAGTGGTTGCAAGTGCACTGCGTTGCACTCGATGCACACCACTGCGAAGGGTCTGATAAGTGGCAGTGTGCTGCGTGGGGGTCCAAATAAGGCGTGCAGGGCTGCTGTGAAGCGCACACGTGTTCCCTGGCGCCATCCTGCTGGGGACATGGTGTTTGGAGCCGCAGGGTGTTTGGGGCCGCATGGTGTCAGGACGTGCTTACAACGTGGTGCTCTTGCGCATGCATTTGTTATGGAAGGCTGCCGCGCTCAGCTGAACAGTGCATCTGCATTTGGGCTAGGACGTTCGCGAGTTTCTCGTTCGGGCGTGTTCACAAACATAGCAGATTCTATGGAGCTATGCTGGGCGGCGTTAGTAGAAGGGGATACGATCATGACCGTTGTGATGTGGAGTGCTGCGGTAGTGCTGCGGTCGTGACCATAGCGAAGTGGATGAAAGGTCTATGTCAGTTGCAGCGGCGGTATTTGGCAATTTCATGCCAGTACACATGGCCCTGATGGTGTATCAGCCTGGCCTTGAACCAGAAAGTCCATACAGGCGCTGCACCTGAACGCTGCGACCCAAGGTTAGCAAGTGGGGCTAATCATGAGTACATTACCAGGTTCAACATGCAGAGTGAGGTACTTTTATTTTGTCTGCTGATATGGCACCGCACAGTTATCTCTTTCAGACCTGCCTGCTACCTGTTATCACCCGCATGGACTCTGCCTCAAGCAAATCGTGCTGGCAAAATGGTCGTGCTGTCTCGGACAGTGCCGAATGTCTCTCCATGCTTGCAATCTGTAGTGGCAAACATGCTGTGCCAGCAGGCACATGTGAGAGGACCCTAGCAAGTCAAGGCCCCTAGGGCGTGTGCTTCAATTGCGAAATGCGCAGTTTATGCAGGCGGCTGTCACAGATGGCCCACAGAATCTCCTTGCAAGGTCCCCGCAGCTCCTGCAGTCGCCTTCGCTCAGTTTTACGCACACCTGAAGGCGACACGGGACCAGACGTTGCTCGTTGCGCTGCCATAAGGTACGCTAGGGGGGTAGCACCTTCATCGATCGAGGAAACGGGTCAACCGGCGGCGGTCTTGTATCTGTCACTTATAGAGCTTGATCGGTTTTTAGCCTCCTCCTCTGGACTGTGCAGGGTCTTCGCTACAGGACCCAGCACAGGCTGACTGCGGGTGCAGCGCGCACTGCCAGTGCGCTTAGGTGCACAGACTCGCCTAAACGACTGCACGCGCCTGCGCAGAGCTTGCAACGCGCCTCGGCAAAAGAGCGCCATGATGCGCGCGGCCGCCTGCATGGCCATTGCCCTGCTGGCGCTCAACCTCACCGCTGCGCAGGAGGTGCTCTCGCAACTTTTCCTCTGCCCCGTTCCTGCCCTGGGCGTTGCGGCGCTCACCCGCCACCATGTGGGCCCGGGTAAGCAGCAACGGGTGTGCCTCTGGGGGAGCAGCTCTCGGCGCCGGGCGTCCAGGCCATCGCAGACGCGGTCGGCGGCCACCTGGGCGACCACCTGGGCCTGGGCGACGTGCTCAAGCACAAGGCCACGACGGCGCCCACGTCGGCGCCCACGTCGGCGCCCACGTCGGCGCCCACGTCGGCGCCCACGTCGTCCGCCACGTCGTCGCCCACGCCGACGCCCACCACCACGGGCGCGCGCCTGAGGCTGCCCCACCGGTCAGGCCTGAGCCGTGAGCGGCAACACTGCCCCGGCGCAAGGCAGGCACGGGCTGCGCCTGACGCCGGCCTGTGTGCGCAGCGCGGACCTCGGCGCCGACTTCGGCGCCAACCTCCGCGCCCACCTCGGCGCCCACTTCGGCTCCTACCTCGGCGCCCACCTCCGCGCCCACCTCGGCGCCTACCACTACACCGCTTCCCACGACCACGGCCGCGCCCACCACCACGCCGCGTGCCACGACCACGGCCGCGCCTACCACCACACCCAGCGGCGTCACGTTCACTGTGCCCCTGGCGCTCATCAATGGCAGCCAGCCGAACCTCATCCAGGCGCGCGCCCGACCGCAGCCGCCCTTGCAGCTGTGGGGCTGCAGCCCTGCATTCGCGCGCCCCTGCTCGAGCTCCAGATGTAGGGTGCTCATGTGTCTGCCCCGCTGACTGTGCATGCAGGCTGCTTGTGCCCAGCATGCTCTGCCCGCAGCCAGCATGCATGCAACACCGAGCACAGCCAGGCGCCCTATGGGGTCCTCCTGCCAGGTTCCGGCCCAGCACACAGCCTTCGCTGAATGGCGGTCCATAGCTATAAACGTTGAAGCATGGGCGCGTAGAAGCTTGGGCTGCTAGGCGCGCAGCCAGGACCACAGATAGCTTGCCATGGCTTCCCGGTTCTGGCCGGCTGCCGCCGGCGGCTCGGCTGCAACCAGTGTGGCTCGAGCGCAAGCACCCACGGGAGTCCCTTTGGCGCGCAGGAGGGCAGCGGCAGCTACCCCCAGAGCGAGCCGCCCACCGCCAACGCGACGATAGCGCGCTTTGTGGTCATCGGCGGTGCGCGCCCAGGGTAGCCCGTGGCCTTCGGAATGCCATGCACATGCCGGGGGAGGTGAGAGGCGCCGGCGCCGTCTGGTGCGCACTGCAAGCTGCCCGCCCGGAGGCGGGGCTGCTGCTGAAGGCGTGGACTGGCGGCGGGCGCGCAGACATCGGGCGCCAGGTGTCGGCGCAGAGCGTCGGCCAGCCGCAGTGCTCGTCGGCCTCCTTTGCCGGCAACAACGAGGTGCAGGGTGCGGCGCCCGCCCTGCTGTGGCTCTCCCGGAGCAGCTGCGCGGCTTGGCGCGGCTGCGGAGGGCGTGCCCCTGGCTGCTTTTGGGGGCCGCCCCGCCCGGGCGACTCAGACCTGTGGTGCAGCTGTGATCGCGTGTGTGCGTGCCTCCGCCGCAAGCACGTGCCCATGTGTCCGCCGTGGCACACCTGCATACACTGTACCTGCACTTGCTTGTGCTGCATGCTGCAGGCACGCCAGCCGAGGCCCGGACCTGCCCACAGTCGTGCGGCCGTCCGCGCATCCGCCTGAAGGCTCGCACTCCTTTGCATGGTCAGAGGTCCAGCGGAACGTGGTTGCGGCTGGGGGCATGGCGTGAGTCGCACCGCCCGCGCGTGTTACAGCTCGACGCCATGCTTACGCCATGGGGGCTGCGGGGCGGCAGGCGGCTACCAGCAGAACGAGACCGCGCTGCTGATGGAGCAGGTCTGCAAGCTGGTCGGCGGCTGCTCCTTCGTGCTCAACACTGGCGACAACTTGTGCGGCCCGCCGCGCGCGCAGCGCAGTGCTCTCGAGGCGGCAGGATGCCTGCCCTGCCTTAGCTCACCCGCCCTGGCTCGCCTGCCCGTGTGCGCCTGCTGCGGGCGGAGGCCGCGCGGCGAACAGGGGCGTGCCGCCTGACGGCCGCGTCCCCAACCCTAACCCTCGTGCACGCCGGCGCAGCTACCAGTGCGGCGTCTACCCCGGTAACTACTCGCGCTTCACCAGCGACTGGACCCAGGTCTACCAGACGACGTACACGCCCACAATCGCGCCCCTGCCCTGGTTCAGCGTCTTTGGTGCGCACACCCTGCCAGCGAGGCGTTGTGGGAGTGTTTGGTATGACGTGTGCGACACTCATGTCAATGAATGCCATGCACTGCAGTATACAGCTGCTCGCGCGCCCGCGGCTGCATGGGCTGGTTTCAGCGCTGACGGCGCCGCCCTGCGGCGCGCAGGGAACCACGACATCGTCATCAATGGTGCGCGTCCCCCCCACATGCCCCCCTGCGCTGCCTGTGGTCGCTGCACTGCATGCCTTGCGCCCACCGTCCTGTCTTAGCTTGACAAAGAGAAGCTGCTGTGTTACATATGCGCGCCTGCCGAGCCTGCGAGCATGCGCCTGCGGTCCCCGTGTCCGTGCGGGCGCCCGCGCGCTGAGCCCCGAGCGCCGCGGCCGCGCGCAGGCAGCGTGCAGACGCAGATCGCATTCGACACGTCCGGCGCGAGCCCGGTCAGCGCCGCCAGCCCCCT
>JAABUY010007186.1_pt1 | contig 10682 bp, 10 predicted proteins | sample 5560271 | NCBI WGS metagenome assembly JAABUY01 (sample SAMN10711886, study PRJNA513374) | rock metagenome | isolation source: Antarctica rocks | place: Antarctica: Victoria Land, University Valley
TCGTTGTCCATCCCCGACCCGTCGACGACGGCCTCGGCGTCGAGCTCCTGCGCCCGGGTCAGGACCACCGGCGAGACGTCGACGGCGAGCACGCGGGCGCCCAGGGCCACGCCGATCAGCACGGCGGACAGCCCGACCCCCCCACACCCGTGGACCGCGAGCCAGTCCCCGGCAGCCAGCCGTCCGTGGACGGTCAGGGCACGGTATGCCGTGGCGAAGCGGCACCCCAGCGAGGCCGCCGTCACGTCGTCCACCGACGGCGGCAGGGCCACGAGGTTGACGTCGGCGGCGTGGATGGCCACCCGGTCGGCGAACGACCCGGGACCGGTGAAACCCGGTTGGGTCTGGTCGGGACAGACCTGCGCGTCCCCGGCGAGGCAGTACCCGCAGACGCCGCAGCCGCAGACGAACGGCACGGTCACCCGGTCGCGAACGCGCCATCGCGTCACCCCTGAGCCGACCTCGGCGACCGTCCCCGCCAGCTCGTGCCCGGGGATGTGCGGCAGGGTGACGGGGTCGTGCCCTTGCCAGGCGTGCCAGTCCGACCGGCATACTCCTGTGGCCCCGACGGCGAGGACGACGCCCCCGTCGGGACACACCGGGTCGGGCACCTCGCCGAGCATCGGCAGCGCTCCGTATGCCGGGTAGCTCACGGCTCGCACGGGTCACCGTCCACGGGGGTCAGCGGCGGTGATCACGTGCTCCACCCTGCCACCGCCCGGTCAGGCAAGGGAGATGAGGTCCAGATAGTCGGGCCCCCAGAGGTCCTCTACGCCGTCCGGCAGCAGGAGGATGCGTTCCGGCTCGAGCGCCGTCACGGCGCCCTCGTCGTGGGTGACGAGCACGACGGCACCCTTGTAGGTCTTCAGCGCCCCGAGGATCTCCGCACGGGAGGCCGGGTCGAGGTTGTTGGTCGGCTCGTCGAGGAGCAGCACGTTGGCCGCCGATACGACGAGCATCGCGAGCGACAGCCGCGTCTTCTCGCCGCCGGAGAGCACCTTCGCCGGCTTGTCGACGTCGTCCCCCGAGAAGAGGAACGAGCCGAGCGTCTTGCGGACGTCGGTCTCTCCGAGCTCGGGGGCCGCCGTCTTCATGTTCTGCAGGACGGTGCGCTCGATGTCGAGGTTCTCGTGCTCCTGTGCGTAGTAGCCGAGCTTGAGACCGTGCCCGGGCTCGACCACGCCGGTGTCGGGGGCGTCGTCGACACCCGCCAGCATCCGCAGCAGGGTGGTCTTGCCGGCGCCGTTGAGGCCGAGGACGACGACGCGGGAGCCCCGGTCGATGGCGAGGTCGACGTCGGTGAAGACCTCGAGCGACCCGTAGGAGCGGGAGAGGCCGTTGGCGCGCAGGGGCGTCTTGCCGCAGGGAGCCGGCTCGGGGAAGCGCAGCTTGGCGACGCGGTCCTGGACCCGCTCTCCCTCGATGCCGGCGAGCAGCCGCTCGGCCCGGCGGACCATGTTCTGGGCCGCCACGGCCTTGGTGGCCTTGGCCCGCATCTTGTCGGCCTGGACCATGAGAACGCCGGCCTTCTTCTCCGCGTTCTGGCGCTCCCGCTTGCGCCGCCGCTCGTCGGTCTCGCGCTGGAGCAGGTAGGCCTTCCAGCCGATGTTGTAGATGTCCATCTCGGCGCGGTTGGCGTCGAGGTGGAAGACCCGGTTGACGACGGTGTCGAGCATCTCCACGTCGTGGCTGATGATGACGAGCCCGCCCTTGTAGGACCGGAGGTAGTCCCGCAGCCACTGGACGGAGTCGGCGTCGAGGTGGTTCGTCGGCTCGTCGAGCAGCAGGGTCTGGGCACTGGAGAAGAGGATGCGCGACAGCTCGACCCGTCGACGCTGGCCGCCGGAGAGCGTACGCAGCGGCTGGCTGAGGACCCGCTCCTCCAACGACAGCGCCGAGGCGATGGCAGCGGCCTCGGACTCGGCGGCATACCCGCCCTGGGTGGTGAACTCGTCGTCGAGGCGTGAGTAGCGCCGCATGGCCTTCTCGTGCACGGCCTCGTCCTCCGAGGCCATGAGCTTCTCGGTCTCGCGCAGGCTGGCGATGATCGTGTCGAGGCCGCGGGCGGAGAGGATCCGGTCGCGGGCGAGCACCTCGAGGTCGCCGGTGCGCGGGTCCTGCGGGAGGTAGCCCACCGTGCCGGACGACGTCACCTCGCCGGCGGCCGCCTGGCCCTCACCGGCGAGGACCTTGGTCAGCGTCGTCTTGCCGGCTCCGTTGCGGCCGACGAGGCCGACCCGGTCGCCCTCGGCGATCCGGAAGGTGGCCTGGTCGAGCAGCAGTCGGGGCCCAGCACGAAGCTCGATCCCGGTGGCGGTCATCACGACGAACCCTTTTCGTTGACTGCCGCACAACGTCACGGCTGAACTGTCGTCCCCCATTTTGCCAGTCCCGGGTGCATGGTCCGAACCGTTTCGCCGGCTGGACGCGCCTCTGCCGGCTTCGCGGCGTCCACAGGCCCGCTCGTGAGGACTCGTGGGACGGGGGCACCGTCCGCAGCGCGCGGCATGTCGGCCCGGCTCGGGTAGCCTCGCTCAGCGTGAGCAGCCCCGTGACCGTGCGTCCGATCTCCGCCGAGGAGCACCTGGCCTTTGTCGCGTCGAGGTCGGGCAGCTTCCTGCAGACCCCGGCGTGGGGCCGGCTGAAGAGCGACTGGAGGAGCGAGTCGCTCGGCTGGTTCGCGGGTGGGGAGCTCATCGGCGCCGGCCTCGTCCTCTACCGGCAGCTGCCGCGGCTCAAGCGCTCCCTCGCCTACCTCCCCGAGGGGCCGGTCACCGACTGGGACGGCCCGCAGCTCCTCGACGTCCTGCGCACGTTGCGCGACCACGTCAGGGAGCAGGGCGCCTTCGCCCTGCGGATCGGGCCCGTCGTCGCGGTGCGCCGCTGGCACGCCCCGACCATCAAGGCCGCCATGGCCGACGAGAGCGTGACGTCGCTGGCCCAGGTCGAGCCGGACGTCACCGAGGACGGGGGCATCCGGCTCCGGACGCTGCTCCAGCGGCTCGGCTTCACCCACCTCGCGCCGGAGGACGGCTTCTCCGCCGGCCAGCCCCAGTTCGTCTTCCAGGTGCCGCTGGCCGGCAGGAGCGAGGACGACCTGCTCAAGGGCATGAACCAGCTGTGGCGGCGCAACATCAAGAAGGCGACGAAGCTCGGCGTCGAGGTGACGCGCGGAGGGGTCGAGGACCTGCCGCTCTTCCACGAGGTCTACGCCGAGACGGCCCGCCGCGACCACTTCGTCCCACGACCGCTGTCCTACTTCCAGCGGATGTTCGAGCACCTGCTCGCGGAGGACCCCGACCGGATCCGGCTCTACGTCGCCCGGCACGAGGGCGACGTCGTCGCCGCCACGACGTGGGTGCGGGTCGGTGGTCACACCTGGTACTCCTACGGCGCGTCGACGTCCGAGAAGCGCGAGGTCCAGGGCTCGACGGCGATCCAGTGGCAGATGATGCGCGACTCGCTGGACGCCGGCGCGTCGGTCTACGACCTGCGCGGCATCACCGACACCGTCGACGCAGAGGACCCGCACATCGGCCTGATCCGCTTCAAGGTCGCTACCGGCGGTGAGGCGGTCGAGTACGTCGGCGAGTGGGACCTTCCGTTGAACCCGTTGCTGTACAAAGGTTTCCGCCTCTACCTGAGACACCGGGACTGAGCGATGGCGTTGGTCCTCCACGTCGACGGGCCGCGGTGGCGCGAGCACCTGGCCCGCACGGTAGCGACACACCCGGGCCTCGTCCCGGTGGCCAAGGGCAACGGCTACGGCTTCGGCCTCGAACGGCTCGTCGCCGAGGGCGCGCGGCTGCAAGGTTCGGCCGGCGTGGACATGCTCGCCGTCGGGTCGTATGCCGAGGCACCGGTCGCGCTCGAGGGGTTCCCCGGCGATGTGCTCGTCATGGGGCCCTATCGACCAGTGCTCCATGCCGGGCTGGCCCACCTCGACTCTCCGGCACTGGTCCACACCATCGCCTCCCGCACCGACCTGGCCGACCTGGCCGGGCGGACCTCCGGGACCGGGCGACCGCGAGTGGTCCTCGAGGGCCTGACGTCGATGAACCGCCACGGCATGTCTGCCGAGGAGCTTTCCGAGTGTGCCGTGGCACCAGCAGGCGCCGACCTCGTCGGAGGCACCCTTCACTTCCCCTTGGGCGAAGGCCATGTCCACGAGATGGACCGGTGGCTCGAGTGCGCCGACTTCGGGACCTGGTTCGTCTCCCACCTCAGTGACCGAGAGCTCCGGACGCTGCGGTCGACGAACACCGACCGCGTGTTCCGTCCACGCATCGGCACCGAGCTGTGGCTCGGCGACCCAGGGGCGTTGAGCGTCCGAGGACAGGTCCTCGACGTCCGGGCGGTGCACGCCGGCGACCGGGCCGGCTACCGACAGCGCCGCCTCAAGGCCGGCTACCTCGTCGTCGTCAGCGGTGGCACCGCGCAGGGTGTGGCGCTGGAGGCGCCGACCGCCGCATCCACGCCGCGCCAGCGGGCCGTCGCCGTCGCGGAAGGTGTTCTCGAGGCAGCCGGCCGGGTGCGGTCCCCGTTCACGATCGGCGGGCGCCGCACCTGGTTCGTCGAGCCGCCGCACATGCAGGTCAGCCTGCTCTGCCTCCCGGAAGGTGCTGCGCCGCCGAAGGTGGGTGACGAGGTCGAGGTGCGGGTCCGGCATACGACGTTGCACGCCGACGCGGTCGTCGTCTCCTGACCCACGCCGCTGCCGGCCCTCCTCGCCCGGCGGGCCGCCCGACTAGGGTTGTCCGCAAAGCCAGGAGGGCCTTCGTGCCCAGCGACGCAGGAGGCCGGCATGACCTTCAACGAGAACGCTCAGCTGGACACCTCCCAGGTGAGCGGCGGTGGCTCGGGCGGTGGTGGAGGCTTTCCCGGAGGCATGCAGGTGGGCGGTGGCATCGGCGGACTCATCCTGCTGGTCCTGGTCTTCGTGTTCGGCGGCAACGTGATCGGCAGCTCGGACACCGCGGACCCCGGCGTCCAGCAGCCGGGCCAGGGCAGTCCGCTCAACCCGTCGCAGGTCGGTGCCGGCGGCAGCCAGCCCTCCTCCGGCTTCGCCCAGTGCAGGACCGGGGCGGACGCCAACAAGAACGACGAGTGCCTGGTCATCGCCACGGTGAACAGCGTCCAGGCCTACTGGGCGCAGACGCTGCCCCAGTACGGCAAGCAGTACACGATGGCCAACACGGTGCTCTACTCCGGCCAGACCCCGTCGCGGTGCGGCACCGCATCGAACCAGGTCGGGCCGTTCTACTGCCCCCTCGACCGGCTCGTCTACATCGATGCGAGCTTCTTCCAGGAGCTGGCGACGCGGTTCGGCGCAGGCGGTGGCCAGCTCGCCAAGGAGTACGTCATCGCCCACGAGTACGGCCACCACATCCAGGACATCCTCGGCCTGCTCGGCCGGGCCCAGAGCGACCCGCAGGGGCCGGAGTCGGGCTCGGTGCGGCTCGAGCTGATGGCCGACTGCCTCGCGGGCACGTGGGTCAAGCACGCGACGGAGACCAAGGACGCCAAGGGCACGCCCTACCTCAAGGCGATCACCGACGCGGACATCACGTCGGCGCTCTCGGCGGCCTCGGCCGTCGGCGACGACCGGATCCAGAAGGCGACCCAGGGCCGGGTCACGCCCGAGACCTGGACCCACGGTTCGAGCGCGGCCCGGAAGAAGTGGTTCACGGCGGGGTACACCAGCGGTGACCTCAACCAGTGCAACACCTTCGGCGTCGCCAACCCCGAGTAGGTCGCGGGCAGTCAGCCGGCGCATGGGCAGATCCGTGACCCTCGGCCGGGTCACCGTGGAGTCCTCGACCGACGGCGGGACGACGTGCCTGCGCCGTTCACGGCGTAGGTCTACGTCACGGTCAGTGGTTCACGTGCCGTCCGTGAGCTCGATGCGGACGGCGCGGCCACGCCGCAGGGCGTCCTCGAGGACGGCCCGCCTCGGGTCTGGCACGTCGTAGAGCTCACGCCTCGGGAGGTCGGCCAGCGACCGCAGCCCGCTGTCCCCGAGGACCTGCGCGACGAGGGCCCGGTCGCCGCCGACGACAAGAGCACGCGGTATGCCGGGAGCCCCAGTCCGCGGGGACTCGTTGCCTCCCAGCAGGATCCGCACGGCGTGGCCGCCCACCGCGTCGACGAGCGCGTCGGCCTGGTTGTCCCGTCTGCGGGCGAACCGGTGCTGCGACCAGCCGCCGGCGGCGGTGCGGGACTGCACGTGCCGGGTGCCGACCTTCGAGGCGGTGAGCACGCCGGCGGAAGCCAGCCCCACGGCATACCCTCCGCGCCGGAGAAGGACGACCCCGAGCGGGTCGTGCTCGAAGTGCTCGAAGCGGGCCACCGCTCCGTCGCCTCCGGACGCGGACACGACGACGGCGCCGTCCGTCTGCACGCAGGCGCCGTCGTGCCGTTCGCCGAAGCCGGCGACCCAGCGCTCGAGCCGCTCTGGAGCCACCTCGAGGAGGCGGGTCACCACACGTCGAACCGCGTCAGAGGTTGAAACCGAGGGCCCGCAGCTGCTCCCGGCCGTCGTCGGTGATCTTGTCCGGACCCCACGGCGGCATCCAGACCCAGTTGATCCGGACACCGCTGACGAGTCCTTCGAGCGCCTGGTGGGTCTGGTCCTCGATGACGTCGGTCAGCGGGCAGGCCGCCGAGGTCAGCGTCATGTCGAGGATCGCCTGGGACTGGGAGTCGACGGTGATGCCGTAGACGAGGCCGAGGTCGACGACGTTGATGCCGAGCTCGGGGTCGACGACGTCGCGCATCGCCTCCTCGACGTCCGCGACGTTGGGCGGGGTGTGGGTCGTGGTCTCTGCCATGGCGGTCAGCCCTTCTTCGTGATGGTGGAGGCAGCGGGGGTGATGTCGACCCCGGCGCGGGCCAGGGCGTCGGTGAAGGCGGTCCAGCCGAGGAGCGCGCACTTGACGCGGGCGGGATAACGGGCGACGCCGGCGAGGGCGACCCCGTCACCGAGAACGCCCTCGTCGCCGGCGTCCTCGCCCCTGGAGGTCAGCATCCGGCGCATCGCGGCGAAGGTGTCGAGGGCCTCGCGCACCGATCGGCCGGTGACCTCCTCGGCGAGCACCGAGGACGACGCGACCGAGATCGAGCAGCCCATCGCGTCGTAGGACACGTCCTGCACGGTGGCGTCGAGCCCCTCGCCGTCGAGCTCGAGGCGCAGGGTCACCTCGTCGCCGCAGGTCGGGTTGACGTGGTGCACCTCGGCGTCGAACGGCTCTCGCAGGCCGGCATGGCGTGGTCGCTTGGAGTGCTCGAGGAGCAGCTCCTGGTAGAGGTCCATCAGCCGGTCCCCTCCGCGCTCGTGCTGGTGGCGGGCTCCAGGCCGAAGATTCCCGGCACCTTGTCGAGCGCCTCGAGCAGGACGTCGACCTCAGCGAGGGTGTTGTATGCCGCGAAGGTGGCCCGCGTGGTCGCCGCCACCTCGAGCGCGCGGTGCAGCGGCCACGCGCAGTGGTGCCCGACCCGCACGGCAACACCGGCCTCGTCGAGGACCTGGCCGACGTCGTGCGCGTGGACGCCCTCGACGAAAAAGGCGACGGCCGAGCCGCGCTCGGCCGCGTCGTCCGGCCCGAGGACCCGCACCCACGGGCGCTGGGCGAGGCCCTTGAGCAGGTGGTCGCTGAGCTGCTGCTCATGGGCGACGACCCGGTCCATGCCGAGGGCCTGCAGGTAGTCCACTGCCGCTTCGAGCCCGATCGCCTGCGCAGCCATCGGGACACCGGCCTCGAACTTCTGCGGGGCCGGGGCGTAGGTCGAGCCCTCCATGCTGACCGTCTCGATCATCGAGCCGCCGGTGAGGAAGACCGGCATCTGCTCGAGCAGCTCCGACCGGCCCCACAGCACGCCGATGCCGAGCGGACCGAAGAGCTTGTGACCGCTGAAGGCCAGGAAGTCGATGCCGAGGTCGGCGACGTCGGTCGGGACGTGCGGCACCGACTGGCAGGCGTCGAGGGCGACCAGCGCGCCGTGCTCGTGCGCCCGGGCGGTCAGCTCCTTGACGGGGTTGACCGTGCCGAGCACGTTGGAGACATGGGTGAGCGCGAGGACGGCAGTCCGGTCGGTGAGCAGGGTCTCGAGGTCGGTGAGGTCGAGTCGTCCGTCCGACGTGACGGGCAGCCAGCGGAGCGTCGCGCCGGTCCGGCGGGCGAGCTCCTGCCACGGGATGAGGTTGGCGTGGTGCTCCATCTCGGTGACGAGGATCTCGTCACCGGGACCCAGCGCGAAGCGGGACGGACCTCGGCCGTCCGTGCCCGGCATACCCCCTCCCCCGCCGCCCCCGTGGGTCGCGTTGGAGAAGGCGTAGGCCACGAGGTTGAGGGCCTCGGTGGCGTTCTTCGTGAAGACCACCTCGTCGGGGGTCGCACCGATGAAGGCGGCGATGGTTGCGCGCGCCGACTCGTAGGCGTCGGTGCCCTCCTCGGAGAGCTGGTGCGCCCCCCGGTGGACCGCCGAGTTGCGTTGCTCGTAGAAGCCGCGCTCGGCGTCGAGCACCACCCTCGGCTTGTGCGACGTCGCGCCGGAGTCGAGGTACACCAACGGTTTCCCGTCGCGCACCGTGCGCGTCAGGATGGGGAAGTCGGCCCTGATCCGGGCGACCTCCTGCTCGCTGAACGGCTGTGCGGCGGTGGACATGCTCAGGCCCTGACCCCCGTGGTGTAGCGGTCGTAGCCCTCGTCCTCGAGGCGGTCGGCGAGCTCCGAGCCGCCCTCCTCGACGATGGTGCCGTCGATGAAGACGTGGACGAAGTCGGGCTTGATGTAGCGCAGGATGCGGGTGTAATGGGTGATCAGCAGCACCCCGATGTCGCTGCTCTGCTTGACCCGGTTGACGCCCTCCGCGACGACCTTGAGCGCGTCGACGTCGAGTCCCGAGTCGGTCTCGTCGAGGATGGCGATCCGTGGGTGGAGCAGCTCCATCTGGAGGATCTCGTGGCGCTTCTTCTCACCACCGGAGAAGCCCTCGTTGACGTTGCGCTCGGCGAAGGTGGAGTCCATCCGAAGCGCCTCCATGGCGCCCTTCATGTCCTTGACCCAGCTCCGGAGCTTGGGGGCCTCGCCGTCGATCGCCGTCTTCGCCGTCCGCAGGAAGTTCGAGACGGTGACGCCCGGGACCTCGACGGGGTACTGCATCGCGAGGAACAGGCCCGCCCGGGCGCGCTCGTCGACCTTCATCGCCAGCACGTCCTCGCCGTCGAGGGTAACGGTGCCGCCGGTGACGGTGTACTTCGGATGCCCGGCGATGGAGTAGGCGAGCGTCGACTTGCCGGAGCCGTTGGGACCCATGATCGCGTGCGTCTCACCGGACCTCACGGTGAGGTCGACTCCGCGGAGGATCTCCTTGGTGCCGTCCTCGATGTCGACGGTGACGTGCAGGTCGCGGATCTCGAGTGTCGTCATGAGTAGCTCTCTCTCTTGGTGTCTTCGGCACTGGCCGTAGACGCTGCATCGGCGACGACGCGGGCCGTTGGGGAGTCCATGGGGGGACGGAGTCCCCCCGTGCGACAGTAGACGTCGTCGCCGTCGATCTTCACGGGGTAGACGGCAACGGGGACCGTCGCCGGGGGGCCGGTCGGGTCACCGGTGCGCAGGTCGAAGCGCGAGCCGTGCAGCCAGCACTCGAGGGTGCAGCCGTCGACCTCGCCCTCGGAGAGCGAGACGTCGGCGTGGGTGCACCGGTCGTTGATCGCGTGGATGCCGCCCTCGCTGTCGCGGATCATCGCGACGATGACGCCGTCGACGTCGGCCTGGGCAGCCGTGCCGGGGGCGAGGTCGTCGACCTGGCACACGAGCGTGAAGCCGGTGAAGCCCTCGTCGGGTGTCGGCTGGGCGCTCATACCGGGGCGCCTGCCCGGGCCGCCTGTGTCAGCTCCGTCTCGATGTCGGCGATGAGGCGCTCACGCAGCTCGGGCACAGGTATCTGGTGGATGACGTCGGCGAAGAAACCGCGCACGACCAGGCGTCGGGCCTCGCCCTCGGGGATCCCCCGGGCCTGGAGGTAGAACAGCTGCTCGTCGTCGAACCGCCCTGTCGCAGAGGCGTGCCCGGCGCCGACGATCTCGCCGGTCTCGATCTCCAGGTTGGGCACCGAGTCGGCCCGGGCGCCGTCGGTGAGGACGAGGTTGCGGTTGAGCTCGTAGGTGTCGGTGCCCTCGGCCGCCGCCCGGATGAGGACGTCGCCGACCCAGACGGTGTGCGCGCTCTCGCCCTGCAGCGCGCCCTTGTAGGTCACCCGGCTGGTGCAGTGCGGCGCGTTGTGGTCGACGAAGCTGCGGTGCTCGAGGTGCTGGCCGGCGTCGGCGAAGTAGACCCCGAGGAGGGTCGCGTTGCCACCCGGGCCGGCGTACCTGACGTTGGCGTTGACCCGGACGACCTCGCCCCCGATGGTCACCGAGATGTGCTTGTATGCCGCGTCGCGGCCGACCTGGGCATCATGCTGCGCGAGGTGCAGGGCTGTGTCCTCCCAGTGCTGCACGCTCACCAGCGTGAGGGACGCGCCGTCACCGACGATGACCTCGACGTTGCCCGCGTGCTCGCCGCTGCCCTCGTGGTCGAGGACGACGACCGCCTTGCTGTGGTGGCGGGCCTCGATGACGTGGTGGGCGTTGCTGCGCCGGCCGGCGGTGCCCCTGACGACGACCGTGACGGACTCGG
>JAABUY010007188.1_pt1 | contig 10678 bp, 10 predicted proteins | sample 5560271 | NCBI WGS metagenome assembly JAABUY01 (sample SAMN10711886, study PRJNA513374) | rock metagenome | isolation source: Antarctica rocks | place: Antarctica: Victoria Land, University Valley
TGAGATTGGCGTTGAGCGAGGTACATGATTTTGGAAAAGGAAAGGGTGGAGGGGGGAGGGGTCAGTGCAGGGTGGAGGGTTAGAGGAGGGTAGAGTGGGTGATTGATGGCCAGCATGAAGGAGGAGGAACCGTGAGCGTCTCCTGATGGATTTCGAGCAAGGCGTATCAGGATTCCCCGCGGTAGTGATGTAAAGGGAGGATTTTAACAGTACATGATGAAGGGGTTTTTGGGGCCCGGAAGAAGGTGGGTGGGGGGGATGGGGGTGGATGGTAAATTCAGGATACCGTTAGGAGAACTGTACAGAATTCGAATAAAAGATGTCGTATGCACGATCTGACTCGTTCGTTTAAATTCGAATAAAGTATAGCTTATGATATATATTTGGGTAACCACTATATGAACACCATCCGCCTTTGCAGAGACATCACCTGAACTTTGCAAAAACATCACCCCCCCTCACTAAGCCTAATCAGGTAATTCCAGGATTCATCGCGTTGTTTATCTTTGCGTTCGCTTCACTTTTTACCTTCATTGCTACTCACCCACGTCGTCGCCATGTCTATGCAATTACTTTCTTCTTCAGAAGACCTTCACTGCTCAATTGAGCTTCTTGTCAAGTCAGTCAATGAACACGCTGGTTCCCAAGGCTACGTCGTCAGGAAGAAGCGCTTCAAGAAGTTCAAGAAAGGCGTGATCATGAAAGTCTGACTTTGTTGCGATCGTGTCGACGTGACAAAGATCTCTGGCCTTGAGCGATTCAGAAAGAGAAGGATCACACAATGAAAGAGGAAGAGATGATAGATGTGTCAGTCACATCTTCACTCGTCGTCGTCACTGCTTCTATCGCTACGACGGCTTCGAAAGACATACTACGCGTTCAGAAGTTCGTCATTGTCAGAGCGAAAGAGCGGTCACGAGGCTCATCTAATCGTGTACGGCCAGAGATCTCTCAGCGGCGACAACGAGCCTTTGAAGAGTCTACACAGCGAGAGCCGTCTGATCTCGAACTCGTGGAAGAGCTTCCGTCGCGCGAGGCTACCCAGGCGACTCAGATACCTGAGACTCAGCCTCAACAAGTCTCTCGGAACCGTGATGAACGTAGACGAGAACGAGGACGAGGTGAAGCAGAAGATGAAGCAAGAGATGATCAAATTGCAGACGTTTCAGACGACATGATGATCTCTTTTCAGATGTAAATAAATGTTAATTTGAATGCGATTTGAAGCGTTCAAAAAGATATGTTTCAGGTTTTGATTATGTTCTTGAAAGCGAAGAGAACGAGGTGCTTTTCGCACCAAGAATCGACTGTTTATGTGTTCTTTCCAGCGTTCTTCTTCAAATCTCTTTCAGGGGTAAAACAATTACCTGATTAGGCTTAGTGAGGGAGGGTGGTGTTTTTGCAAAGTTCAGGTGGTGTCTCTGCAAAGGCGGGTGGTGTCCATATAGTGGTTACCTATATCTGTGTTACATTTATGCCAGCTTCGAGTAGAACGTACTGCTGATGTTTTCTGATAAGGGTGGGAGGGGTTGGAGATAGGGGTCTTTGTGGTGGGTGGTAGGTTGTAGAATGGATGGAAAGATTCAGCAATCATCATTCCCGGCCTGTCGTAAACGTTATATATTTCACCACTTTCAACAATCTTTCATCAAACAGTCCACTTGTGACAACCTACCACCCCCTCACACCCACCCATCATCTCCCCCAACCTCCCCATCTACCCAAACCGTCCCCTCAAAATCCGTCATCCTCTCCCCCTTAGTCGTAAACATCTCCGTGCGCACCGTATAATACCCCTTCTTCAACCACGGATACGGAATCATCACGCTGTACGACATCTCGACCGGGCCTTTCTCCGGTGGGCATTTATAAGCCTCGTTCTGGGTGATTTCGAGCCGGTGGTTGCAGATTTTGTCTTTGACGCTGGGGCCGAGGGTTCCGTTTAGGGAGGCGGTGACTTTGATGAGGGGGGTGGGGCCGAGGGCGGAGGTTAGGGTTCCTGTGAGAGTGAGGGTGAAGTGGCTACGATGGTGAAGGTTGGTGTTGGCAGCTGCTTTTTTTTGCGAACGCATACATATGCGAGAAAATAGGCGTGTAGAGTGGGACTTACTCGTCTGGTGGGTTTGGGATAAGATCTAGCTTTTCGATGGTAAGAATGTCGTCTTTTGGGTCACCGTTGTAGTGGGCGGGAGAGTCTCCAGGGACGTTTTGACGGCAGTCGTGAAAGCTTGATGGATCTGTGGGTTTTTTTATCTGTTGAAGTGGTTCTTGATTTTCAATTGCCACTGATATGGCGACAGGACGGAGTAGTGCCAAGATCCAAATGATCGTTGAGATGGAGGTATGCATTTTTGCTTATTATTCCATTCGTTCCCTCGACCGTGCGATACAACTTGAGAGAACAAGAATCGAGAATCTGTTCTGGTAGTCAAAGTACGTAAATCCAGGCAGGCGTCTGAATTCTAACAGCAAATATAGCGGATTCGTCGACCAATAGTGACTGGTAAGGGGGTCCATCTATCGATCAATCTGTTGACAGATTCAGCAATGCCGGAAATCCATTTGATCATCTGATCTATCGTCAACCCATGCTAAGTTTTGGCTGGATTTTCTTGCGCTGTCAATCGGAGCGAGATGTTGCTGGCAGCAATCGCACCTAGTCCCTAAAGCTTTCGTAAGTAGATCAATCCATCAACCCCTTTAATCCATGGGGTAAGGCTTGGCTATACAGGCCAACTTGACATGTTGGTCGAGGACTAAAACTGGTTGTTGACCTTTCAATGTTATCCAGTGCACATCTGACACTTCCCGACAGCAACATGTCTGAAATAGCCGATAGCAAGTAAAACTGCCATTCTGGCTGGAGAAGGCTCAATTTAGAAGCTCCAAAAAGTGACTCCGGTAATCTGACCGACTGTCTTTGTACATGCAGATTCAATAGCCCGAATTCATGAGGTTTGAGTACAGTAATCTTATTACGGGGACGAAGAGTTGTGTCCGCCTACTGTGGTACGCTGTGGTCCTTGCCGGTAATGAGTTGTTAAATATATGTATTTTCGAGACAAGGTATTGTTGACGCTCTCTATATTGAACCATCCAGACAGTCTGTTCTCTGTGATACATGGTCATATTCGTTTTCAGTAAAGTATTGACCCTCAGGCGAGCAAGAGTAGAATTCTCGGATTGGCCATCGCATCGAGGTTTTCGATACCAAGTACCAACATTACCGCACAATCGTTGTATACTTAACAATGGAAACCCTTTCTGTCGTAATTAACACGACTTGATTCGAATATGGAGGTCTATTGAAACTTGGGATGGATCGTCCTCCGTCCTCCCACTAGAACTACTGTATGCTCGTCGTCAACGTCATCACTAACTCTATCTCAACTTCTATTTCAAACAATTGTTACAGAAATCCCTGTTACTCTTTTCCTCTCTTTAGCTGACACTCAATTAACTACTCTCAACCAACCTCCCCGATCAACCTTCAAACTCATCAAACATAGCTTCCCCACCCGCCCTCCGCCTCCGCTCCCTCCTCCGCACAATGTCCACCACCACCCACCAACTCAATGTCCCTACAGCACCCTGGAAACAGGCCTTCCTCTCACATATTGCCAAAATGGACTCTCCTGAATTCGTCTTCGCCTCTTTACATCCGTCCAAAGACTCCTCTTCACCAACACCCTATGTCCCCCGCCTCCGCTACTGCATCTATCGAGGCATGTGGGGCGAGCTGCCCGAGAATAAACACAATGACGCACCTCAAAACCCCCGCGCTTACAATTCTGAGATGCCCACCTTTACGACAGACGTACGAATGCAAAAGGTTGGAGACATATTTACTAGTAGCGCTGGGCATGCGACTAAAGATGAGCAAGTGCAAGGCAGCGGAGGTGGGGGGCCAGTAGAAGCGGTATGGTGGATCAAGGATACAGGGACGCAATGGAGGATCAAAGGGGAGGCGTTTGTGGTGGGCAGGGATATTGAGGGAGAAGGTGAGGAGAGCAGTGGAGTTCGGACTGTGAAGAGTGAAGTTGGAGAGCGGATGAGGGTTGTGGATGGGAGCAAGGAGCAGGAGTGGAGTTGGGGGAAGGAGTTGACTGCGCATTTTGGGAATTGTAGTCCTGGAATGAGGGGTGAGTGATCCAAGTCTAGCGTTTGAAACGGCCAGCGGTTGTTTGACTTCGCATGCTGACAATACGATTCTCCAGGTTCTTGGAGGAACCCTCCACCAGGTACGCTGGTGAAAGGCGAGCCGGACAAGGACCATCAACTTGCGCAGAAAGTGACAGACCTGCACGATCCGATCGCAAGGGCGAACTTCCGCGTTGTCATTATCAAACCAGAAGAGGTCGAGCAAACAAATATCAGTGACCCGGCCAAATCGAGGAGATATCGATACACGTTTGTAGTAGAGAAGGGACAAGGCACCGAGGGCAAGGGAGAGTGGAGGATGGAGGAGCTTTGGCCTTGATTGGCCCCTCAGCATGATGCTACGGAGCAAGCACAATGCCAACACGAGTTCGTCATCGTACATGATCAGAAAATGGACACAATATGCTTGTCCGGGTCCTTCTCACACATTGGCATGCTGCTAAGCCCCATTACAAAGACCAGCAGAATCTTCTGAATTTCAGCACTACCAGTGTCAGCCCCAGTCACGGACCTTGCAAGAACGACGTTGTGCTTCGTATCTCAAAGAAAAATATTCATGTGATGACAGCGGGAACGTCCGGAGATTCTCCAAATAGAAAAGGCAGCCAATTTGCAAGTGCTATCAGAATATTTATTGGTGGAAACAGCCAAATGTTTACTTCCAACTACTTCCAATCCACGACCATCTGCTTACAATACGCGGGGTTGGCCAAAGGCATTACTTGCTGACTCGTTTGACACTTGGATAATCGATCGTTTAGGGATTCAACGCCAAAGGATTGTGATGTAACAGAAGTGGAAGAGGCGTGGTAAGGGGGTGATCAAGTAAGTGGCCTAAGTTCATTAGTAAGCTCTGCTACAGGAGCAGCAGAGGATTCAGGTAACAGTTAAACATTTCGAGCTACTGCCCAGGCGGCGCATTCTTGTACGTACCACCCAACATTCTCGTCGGGATTCTTGGTTCAACGGTCGGCAAATTCTAACCTAAGAAGGGCTTTGCAACAACATAATGCCTTGCGTTTCCAACTATGCGATGTTTCATCCTACAGGAATATCTGTAGGAAGATATTGCCACGATGTTAAGTCATACATATATTGTGATCTAGGCCCTTCTCTGTGGCCGTAAAATATCCTCCAATATCCATCAATATTGTCCTTTAATATGCTCACTTATATGCAGCGTTACCTCTACCCTATTTCTTTGTTGTTAAATGCCTTTTCTCAAGTTCGTGGACAATCCGCTGGCGGTTCGTCCGGAGTGCCTTCGGCGTCTTTCATTCCATCGTCTGGCGTTCCAAATGTGCCGCCTCCATCCACATTATCATCGAATCTCTCATTGAGTCTCGGGTCTTCGGCAGGGACACCATCAGGGCCTCCACCTGGGATTCCGTCAGCCGGGTTAAGTGTTCTGTTACCGACGGCAGGTATAGTACTCGTAGCTACAATTAGTTCAACGGCTGTCAGCGAACAATTTATACCTACAACTTTTCCAGGGTATGCTACGCTAACTACTACTATCTCAACGACTTCATTGGACGCGCAAAGTAACCCGATTACGGTCTTGAACGGTCCTAGTGGCGTTGCTTGGACGCCTACTAATCAACCTTCTGGGGCTCTTGAGGTCCCACCACCTTCAATAGTACCCTCTCAAATACCGCCTCAGACTACACAGTCTTCAGGAATAGCATTGCCGACGATTACGACTTCCTATGATCCTGGGGCAGTAACTATTCTTTTCATTGACCCTACCATCACGGGGAACACTGTTATTCGAACGAGTGACGATCATCATACTCTAGGATTTTATCCATTCATTAAGGGAGGACCAGGCTGTTTCTTTTGTCCTCCAGGCCTTGATAATGGGGGGTTTTTCTCGTTTGGGATGAACTTGCCAGGCATATTCCCTCCTCCGACTCCTCCCCCCTTTCCAAAGGTCAATAATTGGCCGACGATCACAGCCGACTCCTGATCCGGGAAACAAAGACCAGCCGTCTACGCAGCCAACGAATTCAGCCGATTCAACGGCGACATCTACCGGAACACCATCGTCCTCGGAAACATCGTCATGTAGTGCGAGCACTATTGCATCGGACTGCTCCGTGCTTTGCTCTGCTACAAGCGGTTCTGGCTCCTCTCAAAGTTGCAGCACTAGCTGCTTCTCAACTGTTACTGGATGCAGTACCGTAGGCACAACTATAACATCAACCACCACCAGGGCATGCCAACTACTGGTGCCTTTCAGTAACATAGTGGATGGATCTGATTATGCGCAGAACTCGGCAGCTCGTACAGCAAACCCTTCCAGTGCAGCTTCTCGCTCTGCCGGCACCATAACCGGATCCGTGTCAGCTATTGCCACCGGGAATTCGACATCTCAAGATGGAAGTGGCGGTACTTCGTCCATACCGCCTACGAGTACTACGAATACGACCACCACTGCGAGTACAAGAAGTCCCTCAGACTTCTGTCCCGCAACCAGTCCAGCATCTAGCGATCCTCGGATTCCCGGCTGTTGGGGTGTCCCCGGTAACTTCAACCATGGTCGTCTAGAGAACAGTCTGAAGGCTAACATTGATTAGGTTGTGCTTACTATTAAGCTTCTGAGCAAGGTCTTCCTGCTGACACTCCGAACTACTGCAACTGCGGGGGTACCACAGCTCCGCTCCTTACCAGCGACGGGACAACCGACTGCTTCTATAGTACGCAGCCTGCATCCAACATTCCCTTGGGGACATTGAGTGGAGTTAGCACTACGTCAGCTTCCGTTCAGCCATCAACATCCCCACCACCATCAACGTCGGCACCCCCATCTTCTTCAACAGTGGCAACCACTACATCTTCTCCGGTCTCTACCACCATAGATACTTTCCCATGCACATTATCAGAGGTAGCTCCCCTAGCCATCTCTAACGGTGTCGGTGCTGGTTCGACGCAGGACTGCTGGTGTAATTTTGATGGAGGTAGTAATGCTTGGAGTTACGGCGGAACACCTGGCGATAATTGCTGCGACAACGCTTGCAATGCCTGTACGAATCAATGCAGAGACACTACGGGGGGCCCTTTTTTTCCTCCTAGGCGTCGTGAACTTGCTCTGGGTAAAGATCGACCGCGCCAAATATCCAGCAAAAATTCAAGACGAGATTTTATTGCCAAAGCTCACGCGCCGGCAATTCGAAAAGAGCCATGGACGGCGATCGGGCGCTTGTTCGATGTTCGAGGACTAAAAGACCATCAACCAAAATGGCAGTATTATGCGCCCAAAGGCCTGCAATACACAAGGACTGGACGAACAAGAACGGCGCTGACGCACAAGACCCATGCATCTTTGACGACTACTTCAATTTGCAAGGCCCTACCAAAGCGAAACTGTCTGAGACCGCTGGAAAGCTCCTAAGCGACAACGAAGACATCACCGACTCAGTCTACCTCTCAATGGTAGCCACAGGCCCCAAGGACAACCAGATTGCAGATTTCACCGTTACCATCAGTGCGAGCGCAGGGGTGTTCCTTGCTAACGCCATTGACAGAGGCGCAAGGCCAGAGGACAATCCGCCTCGGGACCCGATTCCATACAAATTCTCTCAAGTAGCTTGGTGGATGTGGGTGAGGACTGTCAAGACGGACAATCCGGACGCGACTGATTTTTCAGGGATTAAATCGTTCTAGCAACGCGATGTTGACAACCCAGACACCGTCGAGATCCTGAATGAGATCTTTGCGGGAAAAGACATAACTGAGACGGTCAAATTCGACCCCAGCGACGAAGGCCCTGACAATGCTTTTTGGCCGCTACTTGGTTCACCAAACGGGAATGGCATGCAATACTTCCTTACTGATCATAAGGTCGCCACCAAAGGCAAGGGTATTAAGAGGATCAGTGTCACCACGGATAAGAACAAGAGATACCAGATGTGGGCTACGATTGGATAAGGATGATCGATGTTGCGACTTGGATGGTTAGCCTTAAAATGAACCTTTGAAGTTCTGTCTTCGGAAATGCTTCCATAATGTATTGGATAGAGATTAGAGCACTCTTTCCGCGGCGAGGCGTGTCGTTTTGATCCCTTCCATTTCCTAATGCAACTACCTTACACTCGTTCCAACTTTAAGCAAATCGTTTCAAGTTAGACAGTTCTACGGGGGGGTCCATCTCTTCGCAAAAGCCTTTTCTCTTCCACGGAACAGTGCAGGGTGTCAAAATCCGAATTTCATGGGCTTTATGATGAAATCCGCTCTTGTAATCAAGTCCGCAGCTTTCTGGGATAGCCAGGCCCCCACCCGGAAAATAAGTGGTGGTTTTTTTTTTTTACCATATCCCTTAAGAAAATCAGACAGAATGCGACTCTCAAAGTTACAATATCACAACCCGTCGTTGACAACATGGAATATCACTGATAAATGTTTCTACTACACATCTGCATTCAGACAATCAGATAATTAGACGGTTTTTTTAATTGTCTGGCACGGGTATCGAAATGATGAAAGTCGACAACGCGAGAGTGAAAAGGAGGCAAGCTTCTCGCTAAAATTCCCAATTATTCTTTGAAATGCGTCTGTAGCGCCTTGCTGGCTTTGCAGATTCATTAAGCGAAAAAGTGAAATATTGTCCCCGGCGCCAGCGAGGATTTATTGGGATAAATACTGGGTAGATGTCTAAAAAGGATGGTGACGCAGACCGGATTGGTGATATAAAACCTGCGAAAACCGGAGGGACAAAAACAACACGGACCCCGTTCATACCTCGTCTTCGCTTCCATAAATTTCATCAAACATCTCATTGTACTCGGTCCGCTTCCTCGCCCTTTCCTTGTCTTGCGAGACCACAATCTTCATTGCGCGCTTGAGTGGGCAATGGAAAACACGTGCTTCACCCAAGTCACTGCCGTCGGTGACTTCATAGCTAGTGATGCCGTCCTTACTACCTTCGACATCAAGCTCTCTTGCAGTGCTCTCAGTATTGCACACTAGAAGTACGCCGTGCTCTTGCCACCCCTTGTTGAGAACAATTAATACTGACAAAAAAGTGGGTCTGAGCTGAAAGGGCCTATCTCGTCGTACTCCATCCGGCTTCACATGAAACGAAGCATAAAGTTCCCGATCCGGCACGTCGGCTTCTAGTCTCTGCAGTCGCCTGCAAAGCGATCGATGAAAGCGTAATATCTCCTCGAGTTTGCTTACTTCACGCTTAAACTGCATGAATTTCCCAAAGAAACTCCCATCCGAAATGTTCTTATCTCGAGCACGATGCGGAAACCATTCCTGATAGACCTGGCTCAGCAGATCGAAAGAATCTTGCCCTGTCAAACCAGCATTACCGTATATGACGCAGTCTTTCCAGCAGAACGCTCGGCAGTCATCGGGATTCAGGTCTGACAGAGATCGAACGGTATGTCGGTTGTTGTAGCCACGAAACTCGAGCAGGCGCTCCGAGTCTGTGGCCGCAGGGTTGATGTAGAGGGGAATGTGGAATTGTTTGCGTTGTGGTTCGTAGTGTAATTCCAAGTCATCGTGAGAGCAGCGATGTTCTTGGTCCATGATGTGTGTTTCGACTTGCGAAGTGTGAGAGAGAAAGGAAAACAGCATGGAGAATGATCGAAGCCGGAAGATAGATACAGTAAAGCATTCAAATAAGAAACCAAGCTCTAATCATCAACTCTTCTTCACATCAGTACTATAGAGCGTTTAGAACTACACATCATCGCTTACAAGTAGAAGGATTGAAGGAGCTGGCGGAGTCTAGGCAGCAGTGTTTGCCCAACCCTACTTGAAACAATGGCGTTATGACACTTTCACCCAGACTTCAAGAGAAACATGTCCTGCGTTTGAGATTTCGTGCTCGAGCTCTGAGACCCTCGCTAATGCTTGTACTACGTAATCGATGTTGAGGTATGAGAGTCAGAAGGAGAGCATACCTTAGGCATGTGTATATATTGGTTGAACTGTTCTAGAAATTAGAAACTACGAAGGAAGAAGGTGAAAACTCTGAACCCCCCTAGCGTCAGCCCTACAAGGCTCGAAGCGAAGATTACTAACCACAGGGATAACAGTACTGTAGGTAATTCTAGGGTCATACAAAGGCGTCACACGAGTTTCATCTAGAACATTCGTACTTCAAAATAGCTGTAATTTTAATTTTACTGCTGTTCTTTACAGGTAGTGATTTTATCTTACCTTCTTTTCATACAAGCGGTAATTTTAAAACCTACCGTATTTGTTTTAAACCCTTTACTTCAAAACACTGTCATTGGGCAGACTTTCAAAAATGATCTTCGTAAGAAAAAACCGGTTTGCCACTACTCTAATTACAGAACTCTTTGCCCCTAGCTGAACCCTAAGGTAGACTTCTTTCTATAACATTCCTTCGCTCTACATATACTAGAACTCGAAGCCAGAGACCACAGGACGATACTGCCCCATCTTAGACGTTTCTCGCATTTAAAGGTCGCTATCAAGTTGATGGCCAATGGAATGTATCAAACCTTCAAAGTGAAGGGGCTCAGCTCATCAAATACAAGAA
>JAABUY010007189.1_pt1 | contig 10677 bp, 12 predicted proteins | sample 5560271 | NCBI WGS metagenome assembly JAABUY01 (sample SAMN10711886, study PRJNA513374) | rock metagenome | isolation source: Antarctica rocks | place: Antarctica: Victoria Land, University Valley
TGGCCCTGTGCCACACACCAAAGCAGCAACCAACGTCACAAGACATCAGCAATGTTCTGCTTGCTTGTGCTGAGCTGAGGATTCCTGTCGAGCAAGCCGACATTGACAGCTAGTGCGTTTGCTCTTGAGCAAAACTTTGCATCAGGTTGCTGAGCAACACTATACAAACACAGCGTGGAGTGTAGCTGTCTTAGGATGTCTGAACAATCAATTGCTTGACAAAGTAGTTGATCAGCTGTCCGTGCCATCACCCAGACAAGCCAGCACATCAATGCCTTCGCCACTAAAGGAGACTGGGCTGGGCCAGCTGTACCAGGCCTTGGACTGGCTGCAGCCCCCTTCAAGTGCACCTGCACTGCAGCATGAGCTCAAGGCCTGGTCCAGCCTGCAAGGGAAGTTGCACAGATTAGGACCCAGACCTGCGCCCACCAAGCGCTACCTCAAAGGCAATGGCAAGCTGTGCAGTGCTCTGAAACAGCTGGAGCTGACCTTCAGGGCCAGAGCATCCATTCAGAGCTATTGGGCTGACGCAGTGCTTGAGTCTCAAGGCAACAAAGCTCAGCCAATCATTGTGACACTGTCCAACCCTGACCACATCAGAAACAGTCTTGGCAGGTAATGCACTTTTCTGGTCGCACCATTCTGAATGTAGTGACAGCTTGTACATATGCATGCATGTGATTCAATGCCACAGCACTTGGCATGCATTCACTGCTTGTGCTACATTGAGGGCCATTGTAGCTTGACTCACAGACTGTGTTGCCTTTGCCTTGGCCTTTGCTTTGCCTTTCTTTGCTCACTTTCTGCCTAAATACACTTCTTTTGCGAGCATATGTGTTCCAAATGCAGGTTGACAGGGCGTGCAGTGTTCAGAACCCACATGCTGGCTAAGCAAGGCCGGTTGGTTGATATTCCGCATCAGATGGCCAGCAATGCCGTCACAGTGGAACAGCTGGCAGACTACTTGAAGCCCATTCTGACAGCTGCAGCAGGAGGCTCCCTGGATGCCTACCGCAAATGATGCAGGCCGACTGTTGATGCTCATCCGCTGTTGCTGCAGTACGGCAGGTAGGTGAAGCTCCTTCACGTTGTGAACACACGCACGCCTTCTGCCCCTTGCAAGCTGAGGTGTGTTCACATTGTGCTGCAACTATTGCCATCACTGCTACTTGCAAACATGTGGTACACCCTACCACCTTGGCACAAAGTCAAGCTAAGTCAAGCCAAGTCAACTGTTATCATGTTGACCAAGCAAACATTGCACATTGTCATAGCAAGTGCTATTCACCGAAACTGCATCAGGAATTGTTTGTTGGCAGCTCAGCAGTTCACATATGAGAGCTGGTACACAATGGCTTGGCATCACAGAAGAATGCCAAAGTCCTGCTGATGCTAATGCAGAGGCTGCTGGCAAGCAGGGCAGCAAGATATGCTCTATGATAGCTTACTTCTCATACAGTGGGGATTTATGCAATCAGTGCACATCTCAGAGCTCCTGAATGCGGTGAGAAGCCCATCTGGTGTCGATGTGTGAACTTGGTCATCAAACTTGTTGCAGTTTCAGAAGACGCCCTTGTACAGTGTAGCACAAGCAAACAAGTCTTTGATCTTTGATTCTTACCATTTGCAATGACGGCATTAGATGGCATGCAAAGTGTGTTTTGTTGGCTTGGTTGGCGCCAGCTATGCATTGCAGCAGAGCCAGCCGGTTGGGAATACACTCTTTGCTGCTGCAGCTGCTGGCATGCAGTCATGCCAAGCTAGGGCCATTTGGCTCATGAAGGCTTGTTGCATTCATGAGCCGGAATTGCACAATTTTCGCAAGACAAGTATGCAATGCTGCCATACTATCGCCAAACCAGACTGCATGACTGGACACCATCACTTGTGGCATTTCAGCAAGGCCATCAAGTCTGCATGGCTGATGAATATCTGTATGCCCATTTACAGGGTCAAGCTTTCCTTGAGGCAAAATAGCATGACAGCAAGCAGCTATGGAGCCTCATGCTATCTGAGTTGAAACTTGCTGTGCTAAATTTGCATATGCCTTTTACGGGTGGGCAAGTCATATATGGGTGGACTGAAAGTGTTGGGTTGCAAGCTGGAGCCATGCCGTGTGATTGCATATGCCTAGCAAGGTGCAACTACAAGCAAATGATGGTCTTACGGTGGCAGCACCTCGAGGTGAGCTCAGCATGCAGAGCATGAGCAAACTTCAGTGCAGCTGCTGCAACATCTCTTCTCCAGTGCGTCAATAGCATAGACCATGTTGTTTTTCACAGGGCAACCTTGTTTGGGTGGCGCTTCCCGCTTTTATATTGACTTGATTGTCGTTCGTTTGCTACTTACAGAGGAACACTTTAACTTAGCATGCTGGTCACTATGCAACTCTATTGTGTTTGACTTTATGTTTATACAGCGAGGTCAGAGACGCCAGCCTGCAGCTGCTTTTGCATCAAGCTGTCGTCCTTGAGCTGTGTCATGTTGCACTTCTGCATGCTATATAGACAACAGACAAGACACTCCTGGCTCTTGCAACAATCTTGACTATGATACTTGGTGGGGGCAGGCAAGCTGACATTGACACAAAGTCTGGTGTTGCATTGACCTTTGCGGTGATTGTGCTTCTATGCAGGCTGGCCAAACACATGGTACTGTATGACATACTCTGTGACATTGGCAAGCTGACTGTGACAGTTTGCGACAGATAGACGTGTGATCCTCAGACAGCTGAAGGCGGTGCAGAGGTGCAGCATTCCATTTTGACATTGCATCTGTCATAGAAAGGGCTAAGCATGCATGTGAGTACTTGTTCAAATGTTTAGCACAGCAGCTTGATCTTATCTAGGACAATGCAGCCTGACAACAAATCTGCTGAGTAATTGTCTGTGATCAAGCGCGTTTCAAGAAGGCTATTTAGTAGGCTTAAAACTGTCTGCAGGAGGACACAGGCCGCTGGGCAGACGGTGTTCTCCCAGACAGAACAGACATGCTGTGTCTGGTGTGAGGTTCATTGCATCATGTGGAGGACGTGCAGCACTTTGCTTTTTATTGCCCAGCCTACAGCCATACCAGGTCACAGCTTTTGGACCTCCTGCAGCGCTGCTGTATTATTGCAGATTTCTTTGTTTGCACCAAGTGTATGCAGTGATTTCCTTGAGGAGAGCTTTGCATTTCTGAAGGAAGTTTTGACTGTATGAATTCACCCAATCGACCTTGTTGTCTGCCCCCCAGGAAATTATAGACATCGAATGATTGACTGACTGCAGATATGTTAACGTTGCAGCAGCGGGCAGATATACACATATGTATGATGCCGCAAGAAGTTATTTTACTTGCACAAACATGGACAAAAGCGCTCTTGATGTCTGCACCTTAAGGCTTGTATCTTTGTGTTACATGAGGTTAGAGGGTGTTCATATACACCCCCTGTTGTAACAGGTATTCCAGGGATTCTGCTGTATGCTCTTCGTTCTTGTAACCTTGGGTGTTGACGGTCTTAGAGCTGCACAATGAGAGTGACAATCTTCAAGTGCATATGAACTGGCTATGTGAACTCAATTTGAAGCCAGCAGCATAAACTGGTCTCGGAGCTACTATTCATGTTTTGTCCCGCTTTAGGCACTATTGCACGTCGGCGTTCAGCAGCGGTCTGAGACCAGCAAACGCCACAGCTGTACTACTGACATCGCCCGGTCAGGCAGATCCATCGATAGCCGACTACGTCAAGCAAGCCCCGACAGTGTCGATGTCTAGACTGACCGTGATCGGTCCTTGCAAGAGCCGCCCAATCAGTTGCCTTCCGGGCAGACACCACTCTTTCACCCGTGATGTTTGCAAAACCAGCAGGCGGTAAGAACGTTCGTTGTCTTGAAAGCGGGTTTATGGTCCCGAGCTTGCCTTTTGCACCAAACACCGGAAGGGGTGAGTCAGGATTGACTATGTCCGCAGGCTGCGGCAGCCACGACTCAGGGCTGCAGATTTACGATGCCAAGGACAACAAGGTGAACAGCAGAAGCCTTCTCAGATGCAAACCAGCTCACAGCCTACTTCACGGCAGGTATGGCATATGCTGTAGGTGCAGTCGCACCCAACAAGCAGTGTGTTTCACACTGCCTGGTCACACAGACACAAGCAAGGCAGTGTTTCTGATATGCAGGCTGCCAGCCAGCGTAAGAGAACAGCAGGACCCAAAAGGCTCCAGGAGCAATCACTACGCCCTCACACTGGACACCAGGTAGACAAGCTGAGCATTTGTAACCTCATATTTCATCATATCATCACACATGCACTCAACATCCTGTCATGTGCATGCAGAATCAGCGCAGACCAAATCAGGATGAAATCAGACACACAGGAGAGTACATCAAAGTCCACAAAAATCAGCTGTTGGAGTCTGTCAGAGGTCCACAGCCAGATCTGGCCTTGCAGAACTTCTATGAAGACATGTCTTCTCTGTGCTCTACACCTGGCGTCTTCATTGACCCTTCACACCTGAATGCAATCATCGGAGCCACAGCCAAGGCTTGGACACCGGCACGGGCTAGCTTAGGTCAGCAGCAGCAGCAGCAGCAAGCTCGCCATGAGATACATGCATTCCTGACCGAAATGTTGCAAAGGTTGCAGCCCCTGCTGCCAGATGTTGGAGCCAGGGAGGCTGCCAACCTCTTATGGTCATCAGCCAAGCTGGGGCTGAACCCAAGTGCCCTGGTGCCAGGCATGACAGACAGCTTGGCGCAAGAGTTCATGGCTGACATGGATGCTGCAATTGGGCAGGAGTTTGCCAATGTGCTGGTGGCGTGTGCCAAACTGCATACAAGCCCATGCCAAGGAGAGCTATTCAAGGCAATTCTAAATCAATTGGCAACAGCAGACTTGTCAAACTTTGAGCCTCAACACGTGGCAAACACATTACACAGCCTTGCCACCATACCAGCTGCTGCACCTTCTGTAGAGGTGCTAGACGCTTTGTGCCAGCGCTTTGGTGTATTGCTCAAGAGCAGCCAAGCTGCTGAGCTTCCAGTTGCTCAGAACATTGCAAACACAATGTGGGCTCTGAGTAAGCTGAAGCATGCTCCTTCAGATGAGCTGGCCATGTCCATGGTGGACAGAACGGTGGCTCTGTGCCGCGTGCCTGGGCAGCAGCCAACACCGCAAGCCATCAGCAATGTGTTGCTTGCATGTGCTCAGCTGAGGTTGACTGTCAAGCAGGCAGATAGTGCAATCCTGGCAGACTTTGTCCTGAGCTTAGACAAGCAACAAGATCGCAGGCAAGAATGTGCAAACACAGCTTGGAGTCTAGCGATCATGGGGCATCTGCACCAAGACCAGTTTTCATTGTTGCTAGAGCTGTTGATTGCTCTGTCCGCTGCTCATGGTGAGATGTCAAATGTTTTGCCGCTGAAGATTCCTCAGCTGCGCCAGCTGTACCAGGCTCTGGATTGGCTGCAGCCTGCTCCAAGTGAGCTTGTGCAGCAGCAAAAAGCATGGTCCAGTCTGCAAGGGAAGTTGCACAGACTTGGACGTAGACCTGCGCCTGACAGATCCAACATCAATCGCAATGCAAGTAAGCTGTGGGCAGCTTTGAATCAGCTACAGCTTCCCTTCAAGGCTAAAGTCTCAATACAGAGCTGCTACTGGATAGATGCAGTGCTTGAAACGCAAGACAACCAAGCGGAGGCAATCATGTTAAGACTGTTTACCTCTGATCACATAAGAAACATTCCTGGCAGGTAATGCACAGACTTTGTTGACTACAGCACTCTTCTCAAGGTGGTTCCTGTCAGCTCTTGCACTTTCTTGTTTGTCATGGCCTGTTGCACTCAGGGCCGTTGTCCCCAAACTACTACTCAAGCCAAGAAATATACAGCCTTTGCCTCTGCCTTTGTCTGTAAAGCTTGCCTGCAAGACATCAAACACACTCCTTCTGCTTGAACATATGCACATATTGCAGGCTGACAGGGCGTGCTGTGTTCAGTAGCCACATGCTTGCCAAGCAAGGCCGGCTGGTGGATGTTCCGCAAGAGATGGTCAATGACAATGTCACAGTGGAACAGCTGGCAAATTACTTGAAGCCCATTTTGACAGTTGCGGCAGGAGGCTCCTTGGATGCCTACTGCAATTGATGCAGGCCAAGCAGTGTTGCTCGTTGCTCTGTTGCTGCAGAACAGCAGGTGAGTGAAGCCCTTTCATTCAAAAGAGGCACAAACATGGCTTTTGCCCCTTGCAAGCTGGGGTGTGTTCATGTCGTGCTGCAACTATTGCCATCACTGCTAGCGGACGTGTGGTAAACCCTGCCGCCTTGGCACCCAGTCAAGCTCAGTTGTCACCCTGTTCACTGAGCAAACAATGCAAAGTGTGACAGCAAGCGCTGTTGACTGAGACTGCATCAAGTATTGTTTGTTGGCGACTCACTAATCCACATGTACAAGCTAATACAAAACGTGATTGATATGGCTTGGCATCAAGAAACTCCAAAGGTTTTGCTGATGCTAATGCAGAGGCCACTGGCAAGCAGGATAGCAAGACATGCTGTATCATATCACGCTTCTTGTACATTGGGGCAATCGGTGCATATCTCAGAGCTCCTGACCAGAGAAGTCCATCTGGTGTTCGTGTCTGAGCATGGGAATCACAATTATTGCAACTTCAGAGTATGCCCCTGTACAGTACAGCACAAGCAAGCAACTCTTTGTTCTCACCATTTGCAATGACGGCATTGCATTGCATGCTGCATGGGAAGTGGTTGGCATGGTTGGCGCCAGCTATGCGTTTCAGCAAAGCCATCTGGTTTTGAGTACTGTCTTTGCTGCTGAAGCTGCTGGCATGCAGCTGTGCCAAGCTAGGACCATTTGGCAGGCTTGTCGTTGCAGTCATGAGCTGGAATTGCACAGTTTTCACAAGACAAGTCTGCGCACGCTCTGCAGCCATACTAATGCCAAACCAGGCGGCATGACTGGACGCTATCATTGTGGCATTTCAGCATTCATTTTAAGGCCATCAAGTCTGCATGGCTGATGAATATCTGTATGCCCATTTGAAGGGTCAAGCTTTGCTTGCAGGCAAAATGGCATGACAGCAAACAGCCTTGGAGGCTTATGCTGCCTGAGCTGAAGCCTGCTGTACTGAATTTGTATATGCCTTTATCGGGTGGGCAGGTCATTATGTCAGTGGACTAATAGTGGCGAGTTGCAAGCTGGAGCTTGCAGATGCAGCAGGTCTAGCTGCACATGCCCAGCAAGGTGCAACTACAAGCAATTGATAGCCAACCTCATGGTGGCAAACATCATGTTAGCATGCAGATCATGGGTTAACTTCGGTGCAGCTGCTGCAACATCTCTTCTCTGTACAGCTGAGACCATGTTGTTAATCACAGTGTAAATTTGCCTGACTGGCATTTCCAGCTTTGACAATACATTGACTTGATTGTTGCTCATTTGCTACTTGGAAAGGAAAACATGAACTCTGCATGAAAAACACTTTACAACCGTACGCGTATTTTGTTTGATTTGATGTTTTCTTACTGAGGTCAGAGATGCCAGCCTGCAGCTGCATTTGCATGAAGCTGTCATCCTTGTCGAGCTGTGTCATATTGTACTTCTGCATGCCACAGACGCACGACAGGGCACTCTCGGCTGTCGCAACAATCTTGACTATGATACTTGGTGAAGCCGGCGAGCTGACATTGACACAGAGTACTGTGTTGCATTGGCTTTTGCTGAGATTGTACTCCTATGCAGGCTGGCCAAACATCTGGTATTGTATGCCATACTTTAAGCCATTGGCATGCATATGCTGAACAGAGAACATGAAGACGCAACTTTGGTCTGCAAGAGATAGCATTGTCTATAGTTGGTCTGTTGAGGACCTCACAAGAAGAACTGGGACACTGCTTGGCAGTGATTACAAGAAATGTGATCACTTGATGGAAGTTTAGACGGCAGATGTGCATCACACTGTGACAGTACGCAACAAATGGACACATGGCCCTCAGACAGCCCATGGCGGAGCATGTGGGTTGCAGCAGTGGATAGTTGCACAGTATTAGAACGATGCCACAAGTGGTACACCACATGCACAAATGTGTACATACATAAGCGCTCTTCATGTGTGCACTTGGTATCTTTGTCTGACATGGGGTTGAATGGTGTTTGATGTTTCCCCTGTCGAGACAGGCACTTTAAAGTTCATTAAAAGTCTGTCAAAATTTGGGATGCTGCTGTATGCTCTTCGTTCATGCTTGCATCAGCAGCAGCACAATCAGGCCCTAGGGTGGAAGGAGCTTTGCAACTATATTGAGGTCAACTCTGCAGCGACAACCTTGGGAGATGATAAAGCTGCACAATTATTGAATGACAACCTTTCACTGCCATTGAAATGTCTTGGTCATGCATGATGGTTGCGTTGCTACACAAGCAGCATTAATGGTCTCGGAGCCAGTGATTCATTTTTGTCCCCTTGAGGCCTCAGTTGAGAAGATCATGCTAGCGTCAGCAGCGGTCTGGGACAAGCAAGCCACATCTGTGTTAGCATCGCCTGGTCAGACAGATCGATCGACAGTCCACTACTTCAAGCAAACGGACAGACAGACCAGCAAACGGACAGTGCCGATGTCTAGACTGACTGTGATCGGTCCTTGCAAGAGCTGTCCCTTCCGTTGCCTTCTGGGCAGGCACCACCCTTTCACTCGTTCAGACAGCAGGCGGTAAGAGCGGTCGTTGTCGTGAAAGCGGAGTTGTGGTCTCGAGCCTGCCCTTTCCACCAAACACCGTGAGTCTAGTTTGTCAGTATTGAGTATGTTCGCAGGCTGCGGCAGCCATGGAGCAGGGTTGTAGGTTCCACATGCCAAGGACAACAAGGTGAACAACAGAAGCCTTCTCAGATGCAAACCAGCTCACAGCCTACTTCACGGCAGGTATGGCATATGCTGTAGGTGCAGCCCCACTCTGAGAAGCTCAGTAGATCACACTGCCTTGTTATGTAGACACAAGCAAGGCAATGTTTCCGGACTTGCAGGCATTTAGCAATTCTAGGAGGACAGCAGGACCCAAAAGGCTCCAGGAGCAACCACTACCTCGCTACACTGGACACCAGGTAGACAAGCCGTGCATTTGTCAGCTCAACAGTTAGTGTATAATCACACACAGACTAAAAATGCCATGTCGTGCATGCAGAAGCAGCGCAGATCAAGTTGGGGTCAAGTCAGACAGACAGGAGAGTACATCAAAGTCCACAAAATCAGCTGTTGCAATCTGTCAGAGGTCCACAGCCAGAGATGGCCCTGCAGAGTTTCTATGGGGACATGTCTTCTCTGTGCTCCCGACCTGGCACCTTCATTGCCCCTCCACACCTGAATGCAATCATTGGAGCCACAGCCAAGGCTTGGACACTGGCACAGCCTCGCTTAAGTCAGCAAAAGCAAGAGCATGCCCATCATCAGATGCATGCTTTCCTCACCGGAATGTTCCATAGGTTGCAGACCCTGCTGCCAGATGTCGAAGCACGGCAAGCAGCCAACATCTTATGGTCATCAGCCCAGCTGCGGCTGAACCCAGATGCTCTGTTGCCAGGCATGACAGACAGCTTGGCACAACAGTTCATGGTTGACATGGATGCTGCGATTGGGCAGGAGTTTGCCAATGTGCTGGTGGCTTGTGCCAAACTGCATATAAGCCCATGCCAAGGAGAGCTATTCAAGGCAATTCAGAATCGGTTGGCAAGAGCAGACTTGTGCAATTTTGATCCTCAAAACGTGGCAAACACATTACACAGCCTTGCCACATTGCCAGCTGCCGCACCCTCCACTGAGGTGTTGGATGCTTTGTGCCAGCGTTTTGGTGCACTGCTCAAGAGCCGCCAAGCTGCTGAGCTTCCAGATGCTCAAAACATTGCAAACACAGTGTGGGCTCTGAGCAAGCTGAAGCATGCTCCATCACATAAGCTGGCCATGGCCATGGTGGGCAGGATGGTAGCTCTGTGCCACCTCCCAGGGCAGCAGCCGACGCCACAAAACATCAGCAATGTTTTGCCGGCATGTGCTGAGCTGAGTGTGCCTGTCACACAAGCAGACACTGATAGTCTAGCATCCTTACTCTTGAGCCCCAACAACCGGCATGCCACCTGGCAACACTATACAAACGCAGCCTGGATTCTAGCAGTCATGGGGCATTTGCGCCAGGCACAACTTGCGTTGATGCTAGACCAGATACTTGTGTTGTCTGGCAATCCTGGTCAGAGGTCAGCACCTTCACTCGTCACAGACGCTCAGCTGACCCAGCTGTACCAGGCTCTTGACTGGCTGCAGCCTCATCCAACTGCACTCGCCCAACAACAATCAGCATGGTCCAGCCTGCAAGGAAAGTTGCACAGTCTGAGACCCAGACCTGTGCCCAACAAATCAACCTTTCATGGCATTCGTAAGCTTTCTGCAGCTCTGGATCAGCTGCAGCTTCCATTCAAGGCTGCGGTTTTAGTCCAGAGCTATTGGGTGAACGCAGTAGTTCATTCGCAGGACAACCGAGCTCAGCCAATCATCTTGAGGTTGTCCAGCTCTGACTACATCACCAACATTCCTGACAGGTCATGCCCCACCCTTGCTGATTGCATCACTCTTCTCAAGCTTGTTTGCGTCAGTTCTTGCATCTGCAGTTCTTTGTCAGTACAGGCCACAAGAGGTGG
>JAABUY010007193.1_pt1 | contig 10666 bp, 8 predicted proteins | sample 5560271 | NCBI WGS metagenome assembly JAABUY01 (sample SAMN10711886, study PRJNA513374) | rock metagenome | isolation source: Antarctica rocks | place: Antarctica: Victoria Land, University Valley
CGTGATGAGTGGAAATACTGTGTGTAGTAGACCCAGCAGCTGCGGGTCTGGAAGGAAGGAACTTAGGATGGAGGCAAGAAGCTAAAAGGTTGATTTACGCCCCTTTGAAGCAAGAAATCTGCACATTGGGCCACACATAAATATATGACCTTACTCTTAGCCAACCGCTTTCTTGAAACACAAGAACAACTATTTCTTTTGCACTCAGAAGTCTCAAGAATCTAAGTAAGTGCATTTGTGCACGAGTGGAGAAAATATGAGAGCTTGCAAAAACAGTCGGCCCAGGATGGGCAACTGGTAAACCATTAGAAAGAGTTCTAGGCAGATTAAGCGTCCCAGCTATTGATATTTCAGGTGAACAATGAGAATGGTTGAAAACGAGAGCTTAAGATATTGAGGGCTATGAAGTGAGACCAATTAATACCAATCAAGGTGATTAGCCTGCTGAGATAGGTGAACCAAAATTTAGAACTGTACCGTGCCACCTCGGTCATCGTGTGGAAACAAGTGGTCATTTAAGTATTGTAGTTTGCTTGAAGGTTGACCCATTCGAGATCATATTTCTATTCGATTCTCCTTCTCGAATATGCTTCGTCATTCAGCCCCGAGTTGAGATGAGGGCTGGTACGGTTTGTTGAAATATGCTATACATACCTGAATAGGGTTGTTCGAAAGTGTGTTCACATTTTGGCCGATTCGTAAACTCACACGGTTGTTATCAAAGACCGTACATGACCGTGGACGAAGGGGGGTTAATGACGTCATAGGCCTTCTGCTTGGAGCGGAAATTCGCGGCAAAACCACCACCCTTCCACGCTCCAGAGCTTGCCTACCTTCGTGATTCTTGTGATTACTGGACTTTGTTGCAGACCTCACCATGAAGTTCACGCTCAGCAAGTGCCGTGAATGCAGTCTGTTGAATTGTTGCTCCAAGGTAGGCCATCTGCTTTACCTCGAAAGTTCCCGCCCACGTATTTTAGTTGTAAAACAGCGATAACGCGCTGACATTATAGGATTGCAAAAGCCGGGCTTGGGAAAACCACCACAAGCTGGAGTGCTAAATACTCCGTGCCAGCCCTCACATCGAATCAAGCACTTTCCTTACCCTACGCTTTATCCTCAAGTAAATGGCAAAGCCTCTGACACTAGAGCAATGGTCCTCTATAATGAGTCTACAGTGCCACGAGGAGGAATACGGGCTACATAGTGAATATTCTAAAATAATCCTTCATGCTTCCGAGTGCACAAGCCGGTGGACAGGCGTCAATTTCAAACCCGTTCTCAGTGTGTTTTGCCATGTAAGTGGCCCTTAGCTGGACTACAAGGTCTTTTGAGCACAGATCTGAGTTTATACGAAATTGGTACAACTAAACTTCATGTTCACAGCATATGTGGAGCATCCCGAAAGGATTGGTGTTGGATTTGATGTGTTTTCTTCGTCGATAAACCACTCATGTGCCCCCAACGCGCACGACTTCTTTGGGCGGCGTGAGCTGCGCGTCCGATCCCTACGATCAATTCGTCCGGACGAGGAAATCCAAAAATCGTACATGGAAAACACCTACTACTATGTTTTCAGGCAACATCGTCTTAGGTCGTAATATTTCTTTATCTGTGAATGCAGGTAAACCGAAGATTATGTCTTACCGGAACTCGAAAACCAATTTTCTATTCGTGGTTCTAATACTACATCAGCTTACGTACCGTCAAGCGCGGGCAAGTCCAGGTACCAAATGCCAAGAAGACGCATCGCACCGGCACGAATTCTGCACACGTGTCTCAATCAGCTTCTACACGACACCTAGCCCGAGCAATTGTACTTTACGGATGTTAGAACTGCAGAGCATGTGGAGTGAAAACCATCCCTGGTATGCTCGAACGCTTTCCCAAATGAAGTTTAGCCGTTGTCGCGTCAACCAATGCTAGACGCCCGCTTCATTGTGACACGACAACAAGAACAAGACGAGAACTCGGCAAAGGTCTTCGAGGATTGTTGCAAGCTTCTATGGTCATTGATCCGGTACTTCGTCCATCCGACCTTGCCCATCCTGATCCGATAGGCCATCTACCTAAAACTACCCTCCTGATAGGGAATATTGTTCTCTATAATAGGCTAAACCATCCTTGTATGACCGAGAATATATGGAAATACAACGCCAGTGGTCACCAATGTCCACAAGGTTTACCTTCATTATCTGGTTAAAGCCCTTCATAAGTGCTGCGGGATGGACACGCTTTTCTATCAAGACACGCGACATCGCTGCTAGACGGCGATGGGATCTCTGCACACTGGAGACGAAAATATTCGCCTTAGCCACTGACCAGCAACAAACCCCGAAAGCGGTTCAGGTTGAAGCAGGCTAAGCTGATGAGGTGGGCTGTGATACTGGATGACTTGTATTAGGATGAGTTATGTGACACTCCGTCAAGTGCCAGTCACTAAGTTTACGATCTCATCTGGAAGGACTCCAAGCAATCCCCATATGTATTCTGCATATCAAGTCTGAGCTAGAATAATCAAGATGCTTTTATGCTCCTCATATTAAGGAACTCAGAAAACCACCGCGTCAAGACCTTCATTTCGTGCCATCTCTGAACATTTCTGATCCAGGAACCTTCTCACCAGGTATTAATTCGGCTTCGAGACTGCCAAGCTCTTCGGTAGTCATTCCTCCGTAGGTTCGTCGATTTTTGAGTTATCCTTCCGTTCCGAGTATAGCTTAAAGGCTTCGTATTCCTGTGTCTGTTCGTCGTAGTAGATATGGACTGTCTGACCAGAGTTTTCGGCCATTTGCCGAGCGGTTTTCAAGCGTAGGGTGACATGGAATCTGTCATCTGAATGGCTGGTGTGCCTCGGGTTCCTGAGGTACTTGTTAGCGAAAGTGCCGAAACGAAGTAGATGTGATTACTTGACGAAGACATTCTCGAAGTGCTCACAGTCGGGCGTGCTCCATACCGCCATTGCGAGATTCTGGAGAAATGTGACGATGGGAACACGGCCTGACATTGTAGCCCTTTGGTAGTAATGCAATCTGGCTGCTGAGGTTTTCTGAAGATGAGTTTCAATATTGTGCGGGTCTTCAGATGAAATAATTAAATTCAGATCAAACCAGTGGATTGAACCCTTTATTGTCTCAGCCAAAGGCGGTGATGGATGCTGAGTGAAGACTGGAGAGCTAAGCCACTTCAGATTATGTAGATAGCGAGCGCTTCTGGTATTAAAGCTGGATAGATAACTTCCGATAATCAACAGTATCTCAAATAAACACAACAACAATAAACCCATCTGATGTATTTCTACAAGTAACAACTGTATGTCATCGTATCTGTCGTCTATCAAGTGGCGTAAGCTGCCCTTAACGCAGCTTTTATGCTCGAGGTCAAATTTGAGATCTACTGTCAATCGGCATCACATGGCTTCAACATATGATTCAAGAAATTCTATGACAAAGGCAGCGGAATGTCTTCATTGTGAAGTGGATGCAGAACTATTGAGGCGGTATCGGAACGGTGGATATCATCCGACACACCTAGGAGATACTTTCAAGGACGGGAGATACAAGATCTTATACAAGTTGGGTTGGGGTGGTTTCGCAACTGTCTGGCTTGCGAGTGACCTAAAGTTAGTATATTCCAAAGCTTTGGCAAACGAGACTTGGAAGACAATGTAAGCTGATGTGAAGCAGACTCCGTCGCAATGTTGCCATTAAGATATCAGTTTCTGAACTTTGCCATGATGACCGCGAGGCTCAAATCCTCGATCATTTATCGCATGGGCCTACAAACCACCCTGGAAAGGCCCATATCATACAGCTGTTGGACCGCTTTGAGCACGTTGGACCAAACGGTTCACACGCGTGCCTTGTCATTGAGCTACTAGGTCCAAGCGTTCTGTCAGAAGTCGAATCGTATGCGAGTAGCAGGCTACCCGGAGAGATTGCTTGGGAGGCTTCGAGGCAGACTCTACAAGCCCTTGCGTATATTCATGCCAACGGTGTCGCACACGGAGGTAAGTTGTGACTTAAGTTCTGTGACAGGACCTTGGTTCTTTCAGTGGATTCTAACTAGCGTACCTTAGACTTGCACCCGGGTAATATTGTCTTCGCGAACAACGAAATGACTCATAAATCCGATACAGATCTTCTAAAATGTTTAGGCAAGTCGAGTATTAGTGATGTTGTCGCCACATCAGGACATGCCTTGACATCGCGAATCCCAAGATATCTCGTCTTTCCAAGCTCCTTACCCTCTTTGGCCAAAGATTCTGAAAGCCGTAATATAAAGATGATTGACTTTGGCGAGGCGTTGATGGATGGAGAACAGCGTCGAACTCATTGTTCATTAGTCTTTCGAGTCTCTGAAGCTGTTCTAACTTTCCAATGGGGCATAAAAGCAGATATCTGGAGCTTGGGTTGCACGGTATTACACCTTATGTATGAATTTGCAGGATCTTTAATAAGCCCTGGCACAGATTTTCGAGCTGATCGTCGGGTATTCTTCTTTTGACAACTTTCTGCCAAATAAAGATGGTCTTATACGAGAATGGGTTTCGATGTTTGGAAATCTGCCAAAAGAATGGGGAAACGCTCTTTCTTCTGCAAAAACCACAAGTACGTGGCTCTGTTTTCTTTTGTATCCGTCCTTCGTAACCGGTCTGCTACGTAACTATTACCAATCCCCATATTATGATCACATCTGCAGCTTGGACGTAGGTTCCTGATTGTGACTTCTAGAAGATCAAGACCTTGAGCCAGTCAGTCTAAGCGACTGGCTGTGCGAGACATACTTTGATGAAAACAAAAGAACATACTTTTCTCGAGCAGATGTCGCAGCTGTGGGTGCCTTACTACAGCAAATAATGCAGTATCGCCCTTCGGACCGTCCGCAAGCGTCTGAATTACTTCATCATGATTGGTTTCAGCAAAATCCCTTTCAACTACGCGATTTCCGCATTCAAGATTCTAAATCATCTTTGCAGTCACAAGGCTCGAACCAGAGCTGAAGAGAGAAAGATCTCTAAAGCGTAATCTACAGAGCTATGAGATGAATGTCTTTCCAGAAACGTGCTGTTGCGCGTTTTTGTGTCTGTGATCTGCCTCTCGAACAGGCATCGTTACTCATCTTGATCGAATGACTTATTTATGTAAGCCAGTCATTCTGCTTCAAAGAACTATTCGATATGCCTGTTATGAAGAAGCTATGGAAGATAGAGTTACTGCTGACCACTTTTCGCAAGGTCTGACTTCACTACGAAATCGAAAATCATACAAAATGTTCAAAGATGATCCTGTTATATAGCTCTAGAATGATATCACAAGAAGAAGCTGAAACTTCTGCAAAGTGAAGACGTCGAGATATTTGCCTGTAGCATCATCAAGACAACAAGCTCAGAAAGCTGTTACGATGAAAGAAAGCAAGATAGATAAAATGAGCTGCAATTGTCGACTGTAAGACGACTGTTTTACCTTGCTTTTGAGTTCTGAAAGATGTGAAGGCACGATCAACAGTTTCGAGCACACATAGGTTCATAGCGTTCGAACTACTTTCAATCTCAGTGCAACATCAGAACTAGGTTCATTATCTCACGCAAAAAATCTACAATCTATTCTGTGCTTTGAACTGTCAGAGCTAAAAGTCATTGATCTTGATAGAATTACTACTTGAAAAATCGCTGTGAGAAGACTTGTGAAGTGAAAACAGGTTGACAAGATTAACAGATCGAGAAAAACATTGAACTCATCACATGCTTTTTTAACACAATGTCATGTATTATGCAAAATTAAGTCAAAGCATCAAACAAGAGCGATGACACGCTTGACACATTGAAGACGAGCTCTCAGCTAGTAGTCAGATTAACTGTTCAATCATCAGATTCTCAAACTGAGCAGTCAGTCTTAAATTATGTCAAAGTTGATATTCTTAACTCATATCTTCATCAATCTTGAACATCAATCAAATCTCATCTAGATCTTATTTTGTATGCTTCAAGTGCTTCATACAAAGTTCATAGAGCAGCATTCGATAATGATTCAACATGCGAAAATCTTTGAGTAAGTATGTCTGTTCTGAAGTCTTGTAATTCATTGCACAGCATATTTCATGATGTTCATTATTGTGACTACTAGTTTGACTTTGAGATGATTTATGATTCGCTTTCGCTCTTTGAGACAGTGAAAAAATCATTGCTCAATTAAAGTCTCATCTGAAGTCATCAGTTGCAACTTGACTGATGATGAGACTTCAAACTGAACTTAATTGAACGTCTGAAGATGAATGTTAGTTCAGATATATCATCACTTGTTAGCAGAAAAACAAGTAGTTCAATCAATAAAGCTGTAACTTTTCTACATTGAAAAATGTTATCTGCAATCTTGCTCATTCTCTCGATGATCTTCAATTTTCTCGTTCATTGCATCAAAATCAACAACATGAATGTGTCTTTCAAAGATCAGCATGTCGAGCTCAAGACTAAGTACTTTAATTTTTCAGATCACATAATCTTTCAAGATTGATTGACGATAATTGATGATATCATGTAACTATCACAATGTATAAAGCAAATGAAATATGACTTCATGATCACGCAGCTCATCAAAGATGCACAGATCTACTATATGCAAATGATGTGACATGACTGATCAATAAGCAAGCTCTTTTGATTCTTCAGAACATCTTGTGTGTCATCTTTGAGATTTTCACATCAATCATGAACGAGAATTTTCTGTCAATCTTTGACATCTTCGCTTTTTCTATGCAAATTAATATGATGATGATGTGAACATTTTCGTTTCTTGAACGAAATCAAAGACAATGATTGAAGTTGTAAGATGTCACGAGATTCAACATTGTCAAGATTTGAGAAGCATATGTTTCAGTGACAGAGCATGATGTTTTGTTCGAAGCTGTTTCTAGAAAGAAGCGAGTAGTACTAAAAATGTAATTTCAATGCTACAGTAATTGATGATGTTGAATCATGTGATTCAGATACTTTGAATTGACATGACTATTGTCAGCAATTCGAAAAATCAACTCAGAGATTCAATTGCATATATTGTACTTCATCTGCAATTTGTAAAGAGTGACAGAGACAGATTTTAACACTTTTAATGATCAATATTTCAAATATTCATTTAATCTCATGTTTTAAATTTACGTCACTTTTAACTGATGCATATTCATAAACGCATTAACATTTCTAGAACTTTTATGAGCGCAGTATGCAGCTTTGATGTTTGATTCAACAAACATGATTCTGATACTTGTAGCATTGATAGTTGCAACGTTGAATAATTAATTTGACTATCTAAATAATAGCTATTTACACAGTTTAATATATGCGCTGAAAAAGTCAATGAAAAAGTCAATGAGAAAGTTAATGAGATAGAAAGTCATATAGAATGTTTGATATGAAGTCACGTAGAATGTATGATAAAGTCATATTTGATGCTCAATAAAGAATAAAGTTGATTCTTGAATGATGTGTACAAAGATCAATAGAAAGCTCGATTGAAAGATCAGTAAATAGCTCAATAAAAAGCTCGATTGAAAGATTGATAGAAAGCTCGATCAATAACTCAGTAGAATGCTTGATCAAAAGATCAGTAGAAAGACAATGATAATTCAATAGATAACTTAATAGAAAGTTTGATCAAAAGATCAGTAGAAAGATCAGTAGAAAGATCAGTAGAAAAATTGATGATAGCTCAGTAGATAACTTAATAGAAAGCTCAATCAAAAGATCAGTAGAAAGCTCGATCAATAACTCAGTAAAACGCTCGATTGAAAGATAAGTAAAAAGATGATGATAGCTCAATAAATAACTCAATAGAAAGTTCAATCAAAAGATCAGTAGAAAGATCAGTAGAAAGATTAATGATAGCTCAGTAAATAGCTTAATAGAAAACTCAATTAAAAGATCAGTAAAAAGCTCAATCAATAACTCAGTAAAATGCTCAATTGAAAGATCAGTAGAAAGATGATGATAACTCAGTAAATAGTTTAATAAAAAGTTCGATTGAAAGATCAGTAAAAAGACGATGATAGCTCAGTAGATAATTCAGTAAATAGCTTAGTGAAAAGCATTGTTTGAAACATTGTTTGACTCATGTTATGCATTTGATCAACGCGTATTTTGAAGCATGTAAAGTGTTTGATAGAAAGTTCAATAGAAAGTTCAATATTAATTCATGAAGAATGCTTTTTATTGAGCTAATTAGCAATGAATAATGAAGTAAGATCATGAAGTAAATCATGAAGTAAATCATGAAGTGAATGATTTGTGTTTAAAGACATTGCATAAAGCATGTTTTGAAGTGAGTAGATTGATTAGTAAATGAATGAGTAAATAGCTGAGTTGATAGTTGAGCTGTAGCTGAGTTAATAGCTGAGATGATAGTTGAGTTGATAGTTGAACATGTAAATATTTTGATTGTTGTTGTTCTGAAAGATAGAAACTATAAAGAAAGAAAGAAGATGAAAACTTTGAACTCTTTAACGTCAACTTTATAGAATTCAAAGCGAAGATTATTGAGTAAATAAGATAAATAGTTGAGCATTTGAAATAACGAGTACTATAGATAGAAAGTCATGTAGAAAGCATTGTTTGAAGCATTGTTTGATGTGTTTTATGCACTCAATCAACGCATTTAGTAAAGTATTTAATAGAACTTTTGATAGAAAGTTTGATAAAGTATTTGATAAAGTGTTTGATAAAGCTTTTGATAGAGTGTTTAATAAAAAGTTTGATAGAGTATTTGATAAAGCATTTGATAGAGAATTCAATAGAAAATTCAATAAAGCGAGAAGATGAGTGAGTAAGTGAGCGAGTAGATGAGCAAGTAGAGTGCTGAGCATGTAGATGAGCGAGTAAATGAGTGAATAAATGAGTGAGTAAAGTGCTGAGCATGTAGATGAGTGAGTAGATGAGCGAGTAAATGAGTGAGTAAATAAGCGAGCATGTAGAATGATGAGTAAATAAGCGAGTAAATGAGTGATTATTGACATATGCAACATATGCAACATATGTGATGAAAGCAAAATTCAGCTCAACGCATATGAATAAACGCAGATTTTATCAACAAAAGCGAAATACAGTTCAGAAATATATGAATAAACACAGATTTTGTTGACAAAAGCAGATCACAGTTTAACAAGATCAGCTTAAATTTGAATTTTATTTCACTTTAAGTGATAAATGTCACTTTAGCTAAATTCTAAAATTTTGTTCACTTTACAGACTGTTAATGTTAAATCATTAAAAGATTTAAAGAGTGTCAATCAATTACTTTGAAATTAAAAATCTTTTAAATTATACATTTAGCTTAATGAACATCGTTTTAACTTCTGTGCTAAATAGTCATAATGTTGAAAATAGAAAACAATACTGTTAGTTTGATTAGTAATCTTCGCATTTATTCAACATTAATAAATGAATATTTACTCTTCGCTCACTTCTTTTCTTCATTAACAGTTTGTAAAGAATGACAGAGACAGATTTTAGTGCTTTTAATAATCAATATCTTAAATATTCATTTAATCTTATGTTTCAGATTTGCATTGATTTTAGCTGAAATATATTCATAAAAGCATTAAAATTTTTAGAATTTCTATGAATGCACTATGCATCTTTGTCATTTAATTCAATAAACATGATCTTGATATTTATAATATTGATAATCATGATGTTGAATAATATCATTAAGACATGCAATTCATTGTTATTTCTACATGTTCTTTCTTTATTAAATTCATTAAATATGATCAAGCTGTTAACAGTATAATTATCATTTATTGCAAACATAGTTTCAAAGTCACACAAACTGATTATAATGCTCAATGCATCTTTTTTTCTTTAGTAATTAATGTCATTATATACATCTTTATCATTTTTTTTAATATTATCATTCTTTTCTTATTGTGCACTTGCATCACTTCTAGCACTATGTTCTCTCATGTCAGCATTTGCAACACAAGTGCTTTCATACTTTTGAGCAAAATGTTTAAAGTGTTTAATCAGTATGCTTGCATTACTATCAATACTATGTTCTTTTGTCATGATGTCAGATCATCAACTCAATTTAAAACATAAATTATTAATATTTTAAATAATTTTAATTCATTGAATCTATTTTGCAGTTCAGTGAATCAAGTCATTAATTTAATCATTATTGTTTTAATTTAATTTCAGCAATTTTGTTTCAATCATTTCAGTCATGTGTGTTAGAAATCTGTCTAGAGCGAGTCAGATAGAGATGTCATTTAACTAGAAGATAAATGCTAAGGAAGAAAGATAGCTACGGGAAAGAAGCTGACTACATATGTGTGTTTCTCAGTCGACGCTAGGCTCAATAGGGACTAGTCAAGGTGACGAAGCGAGAATAGGTCTGATAAGACTAGAAGGCTGAGCCTGGCAAGACTAGAATCGTGACATTATCCCCTCTCTTCGACGATTCATGTTCGCATGAATGTATTTTCTGCTCGGCTCGATTGATTGCTCAATCATGATTTCACAGACTCAGGCCTGTTAAATCGTGATTGATCGAATTGTCGATTAGCGCGATTTGTTCGAGTATCGAATATGAAAATCGTCAACGATCTTCTGAGCGTTCATAAATTCGTCGTCATCAGCGTTGTATCAATTGAGATCATTGTCATAGTCATTTCATTT
>JAABUY010007194.1_pt1 | contig 10666 bp, 20 predicted proteins | sample 5560271 | NCBI WGS metagenome assembly JAABUY01 (sample SAMN10711886, study PRJNA513374) | rock metagenome | isolation source: Antarctica rocks | place: Antarctica: Victoria Land, University Valley
CATTGTGGGCTGCATGGGCAGCCCCACTTGGTGCTCAGTCCAAGCACGTCAGGGCTACGGAGCAGAGGGCCATCAATATTCGTTGCACATAACTCATCGCTCATTGCCCGGCCGCCCGACACACGAGCAGGACCAGAAAGACTAACCAGCAGACCCCGCGCACTCGTTGTTGCGCTGCGCTGTCATGCCAGGGAAGAATACCCCTAGGCCTATACCCATATAAATGGCATAATGCAACGGGGTCAGCAGTCCAGGTAGCAGCCGCCCGGCGCCGCCGCATTGGCGCGCTGCGTGGTCGCGACGCGCGCCGCGAACGAGGTGGCGGCCGCGCCCGTCTGCTTCGCCGGCGCGGCCGCGCAGACGCCGTCGACGGTTCGCGGCGCCTGCGCCAGGATGAGCGCGCCGAACTCGTCGGTGGCGTCCGCGAAGGCGGGCCGCAGCAGGCTGCCGGACGACGCGTCCACCGTCGCCTGCAAGGAGACGGTGCTGGATGCCTGCAGGGACCCACGCGTCAGGTCAGGTACCCAAAACGCCTCGCCTGAAAAACGCCGCGCCTCAAAAGGTTTTTGAGGCGCAGCTCCCGCCGCCTGCACGCGGACACCCGGTGGCACCTGCCGCTGCCCGCCAAGAGTGCACCGGGTGCCCTGCAACAGCCAAGCTCCAGGTCAGGCGGCCAAAAGTGTGGCACGGCGCTCCCGCGGCCTGCACATTCAGGCACAGTACCAGCAGTGGGCAACCCGTGCAGCACGTCCGGCTGAGCGCAACCAAGGCCAGATTACCTGACATGCTGTGCTGCACTCGTCTCTTAGGAGTGCAACACTACTCACAAATGATGGACACAATGCTAGACATGGCACTGCCAGGCGCCCAAAGAACCAGGTGTGGCAGCGGCCCTCGCTCCACTGCATCGTCTGCCAAGTGGCCTGACCCAGAACGGAGCGTCCTCCGTGACAAGCAAAAACCCTGCACAGGGCTGGCAAGCCCGCAAGCGGCCCACCTGCTCCGTGGCGGCCTGCTGGCGCTCGAGCTGCAGGTTGCGCCACACGGGCGCAGCGCTGCCAGCGTCCGATGGGTCGATGTCGCTGGGCAGCGACAGCGTCGCTGCGAGCGCAGTCGCCGGCGCCACCGCCGCCGCAGGGCCTGGCATGGGCGCCAGCGCCTGCGCAGCAAGGCAGCCACCGCACTTCACTTGGGCGCAGGGGCGCGGAATTTGCATGACCTGGAGCGCTGCATCGCCGGCTCAACAACAAATGTATGCGGTGCCATAACACCAGTCAGCCAGCGCGTGCCAATGCTGCCCCTGTGCACAGGCATGCCACATGCACAGCATGACCCTGACTGCATGGCTCCCTGTCTATGGACGCCGCCGGCGAGCAGCACTCCATCGCTTGCCACGTCGTCACGGCTGCCGCCCAGCCCCGCACTCACACCACGCTGACCAGGCATGTGGAGCACCAGGCCGCTGCGCGCACCGCAGTGCTGGCTGTGATGGTGATGTCGCCCGGGGCGGCGCCCACGAGCAGCGCCGCCGCGGCCGCCTTGCCCTCGTCGGGGTCCGGGCAGACGCCCGCGGCGACGTTGGCGGCAAACGCGGCATCGGCGGCCGCGGTGGCGCGCATCAGGTTGTCCACCACCGGGGCCAGGCAGGAGAAGATGAGGTCGTAGCCTGGCCGCCCCAGGGATACAAGCATGTGATATCAGGTCGCAGCCTGGATGCTTGGTTCGTGGGGGAAGGGGCTTCTCTAACCCCTGCCCTGCACCCCTGAACCTAACCGGCTATGCTTTGCATCAGCAAGCCCCCGGCCAAGGTCAGTGACACCACCACCCACACCATCCCAGTGCGCAGACGCTGCTGGGTGCACTGCAGGCGGGCTGCGCAGGCGCATGCGCGCGGTTGCGCCGGTCGCGGCCACGTGTGGGCATCCAGGGGCCAGAGGGCTGGCCACGGCTTCCCTCAGGTTTAATAACGACTATTGACAGACTTTTTGCGGCACCTGCGGGGTTGGGGTGCAGCGCGTCGGGCAGCAGCGACGCCTCCACGTTGGTCGCGTTGGTCAGGCCGGCGCTGCAGTCCATGTAGTGGATGTGGCCGTCGCTGGCGGACAGCGCCTGCGCGAGCGGCCCCGGTCAGGGTAGGATAGGGTAAAGGCCTGCATGCATGCCTGGCTGTGTGGGGCTCGAGGGTGTGGCCACCGCCGGCGGCCAGCTCCCAAGGCTGCACCCCCCGGATCAGCTGGTCTGCAGGCCCCAGCACACGGGGCTGCATGTCCGCGCGCCCTCTGCGACAGGGCACAGCGGGCTGCCGCCGGCCGCCCCCTGCACGCCGCCCCCCGCGCTCTGCGCGCTCTGCGGCTCGCGGGCGGCCCCGTGCGCGTGCGGGCCGCGCACCTCGCTGGCGGCGTTGATGGCGGCGAGCGTGCGCGTGAGGCGGTTGGGCCAAGCGAACTGGCTCGGCAGCGACCATGCGCCGCGCGGCAGGATGCCCAGTATCACGATGTGCATGCCCGGCGCGGTGGAGCGCATGTATGCCAGCAGCGCCCGCATCCTGCCCGCACCGCCAGCGCCCCGATCGCGCCGCGCTCCGCTGTGAGGCAATTGCGGCCATGCTGCCATGGACCCTAACTTCGCCTTCATTGCCATGATAGAAGATGCAATGCGCATGCCCATTGGGCACAGGTACGCCAGCGAGTGGCTGCACCGTGCCGTGCACACATGCTGCAAGCGGGAAACCCCGCTGGCTCTGGCCTCCAAGCGCGTGAGAGAGCCGTGGCGGGCAGCAGCGGGTTTGGCGCTCAGCAGAGCGCCCAATGACATGGATCTAGTGCGCGGGTGTGTGGCAGAGCCGGGCAGACGCGCCGCGAGTTGATGATGGGCACGGAGGAGAGCAGGTCGGTCTCATTGCGCGTGCAGCTCTCCACGGCACCAATGTCGTTGGTGCCAATGAGGAGCACTGCCACGCGCGGCGTTGTGTGCGGCAGCTCGCCGTTGCGCAGGCGCCAGTTTAGGTTGTTGATCTGGTCATCTGCCGCCAGGCCCCGCGCCAGCCAAATTCAGTGTGGCCCACTGGTACGCTGCTTCAGAGTGCCCGCCCTGGGCTCGCCAGCTCTCTGCATGCATGGACCAGACTGGACCCGCCTGGCTGGCGGTGCCGCGCTTGTGTTCACAAAGGAGCAGGTGAGCTGCTCAGCAACTCCGTGCACGACTGGCGCCTGGGTTTCACCTGGGGCGCTCTGGAGACACGCGCCCGCCAGGGCCCTCAGCGTGTCAGCCCATGGGCTGTGCGAAGACTGGCAGGCTGACGTCTTTCCCTTCATGCCATACAGCGGCAACGCTCGGGACGAAGAGGCTCATCAACGCTGAGGCAGTGCTGCATCATCTGTCCCAAGCATGTGGCACACTTCTGGGCTTGGAAGCGCGGGGCGCACTGCCGACGCCCAGCGGGTATGCGCGGTACTTGCTCGTCCAGTACTTTTGAAACACTGGCCAGTTGCTGCCCTCGCGCATGTGCTGCGTGATCGAGTCGCCGAAAAAGACCAGCTCAAAGCCCTGCGCGGCGAGGCAGGCTGTCTGGCCTGCCTAGCTGCAGGCGCCATGCGCACAGCTGTGTGCATGCAGCAAGCACTGGCAGTGGTTACCAAAACAACACTGTGTCTGGAGGCAGGCTGTCCGGCCTGCCTGGCATCAGGCGCCGTGAGCACTGCTGTGTGCACGCAGCAAGCACTGGCAGTGGTTACCAGTGTGAAACTGTGTCTGGGCTCACTGGCACGGGCGGCCTTCCTCTGTGTGTGTCAACGTATCGATATAAACACTAGGAGGCTTAACGGCAGCAGCAGCACTGCAGCTCCCAGCCCACTGCGGCCTGGTGGGGGGGCACCTTGCCTATGTCTGCGTCGACCACCTTTTCCACGTTGAACTCATGGAGGACACGCGTCACGTCTGACGTCTGCGGCCTGATGTCCCAGTCGATGTCGGGGCACGCGCACAGCAGGCTGCTCTGCGCGCCAGCCGGCATGGCCCAGGCGAGCGCGGCCACGACCGCCGCACACAAGAGCACACGTGCACCCGCCCAGCGCGGTTGGCCCATTCTACCGCCCACCTCCGGCCGGCAGTCTCCGGCTCTCCACGGCGACGGCGAGCGCGCCCCTGCGCGGTGCGCGCCCCGCCGTCAGGCGAGGCGTGGCGCGGAGCGGCTGGGACACATCTCTATGCGGGCTACACCCATAAGTGCTAACGCCCCAATGTGCTGCGGCCCACATAGTAGCATATGCAGGAGGCGCGGCGTAGCGGGGGACGGGTTAATTATATATATCAACATGCGTTGACACTGCAGCTTGCAGGCAGCTCAGTCCCAGGACGGAGCGCACGGTTGACAACACCCTGAATCTACACGTGCTGAGCGTGCGCGTTGGCGCAGGATGGGTGCGCCGGCAGGGCGGCACCTGGGCAGAAGCTCCACTGTACAATCTCCGCTCCCTGTCAGGGTAGCTAAAGCGCTTCCCACACGTGTGAAGGCGCTGCTACACTCGGCGCCTGGGCTCCCTACGCAAGTCAGTCAGGCCAATGCCCCCGGCAAGCGGTGCTGCGCAATTGCAGGCCTGGACCGAACCCTACATGCAAGCTTTCAGAGCCTGCCAAGACAGGCTGCTTCATTGCTTCTTTCTAGAGGAAAGGCAACAGCAATCGCTGTACAAGCAATAGAAGCAGGCCGGCAGTTGGCGCGGCGTGGCACTATGGCGACGGTGACCACCAACCAGCCGTCTGTCACAACCTGCCTTCCCACTGTGCCCATCACGAGAGAGCTGAAGGTGCCGGAGGACCTGGACAAGAAGATCGTCGACCCCTGGAAGCCGCGCGCCAACCAGGTGAGGCCCAGGTTGCCGGCCTGCTGCGCCGTAGAGGCCATGGAGGACCATGCGGTACGCAGCACCTGTTGCTCTGTTTCTTGAGGGGTGCTGGCGACTTCCGAATGGCGCAAACGCTTGCAGGAAAGCGCGGACCGCGGGACAACAAGAGTACACGCGTCAAGCACCAACCTTGCTGAATATGTCATCGCCCCTAAATGCGAGGCGCAACGCAGGCTGTCTCTGCGGAAAACCCCAACCCACCAACGGACGCGCAGCGGTCCAAGCAGACTGTGCTGCAGCAGCACGTCGACTTTTGGGACGCGGACCGCGACGGAAAGTGCGCACTTGTTGCGCTCTTGCCGTGCAGCACTACGTATGTAGTGCTCAAGCACTAACCTCATTCCTTGGTGCTCACAGGATCTATCCGTGGGACACGTACAGGTGAGCTGCCTATTGACAGATGTCAGTGACTTGTTCTTGGTGGCTCGTGGCTGCGTGTGGCTAGTTGTACAAGCGCAAAGTTTGCTACAGCAAACTTGCGCTGTGGTGAAGCACTTAAGCGCACAGCAGCCAATTTGTGGTACAAAAGGCTTTTCAAGGTCACTGCTGCTTGCTGCTGAACATGCGTTGTTGATACGTTTTGTGTTTGCAACAGGGGCTTTCACCAGGTGTGAGACGCATGTGTGTACCTTGTCAATTCTTGCCAAGTTCAAAAGTTGGCCATTTGTGATGTAGTCAACATGCCCAAAGCCATTATGACTGCTGCTGTGCTCAGATTGGCTTTAATGCCTTTTTGAGCTTCATCGCAGTGTTTGTCATCCACGGCACTTTCAGGCGCGTGTGCTGTGCGAAGCTGCTCCTGTTTCTTGCAGAACAACAGCGGCGCATGACCAGCACAAGGCACCCACAAGCATTTGAGAGGACTTGAGTTTGATTTCATAGAGCTCCTTGGAAGCTCGCTGGGCATGAGACTGGCTTGCAAGTGCAGAAAGCTGCATAGACAACCTGCTGCGCATGCCAGAAATGATGACAAGCCCCATTGGTGTGTGAGTCAGCAGGTGCGCTCTTAACACCTATTAGGTATTGTTTGCGCGCAGCTACCCCACCCAGGATGGCTGGATGCCAGACCCGCTGTTTAGCCTCAAGCTCAAGAACATGCACAAGGCAAAGCATGGCTCGGACTCTGGTGCGCAAGCTGACAGGCCAGCCACATTTGCTGTGAGTGCGTTGCTGTGAGCTGGCTTTGTTGAGGCACTTGAGCTTCAGTCAGTCTTGTTGTTGCAAATGATATCAGAAGAAACCTAGAAAGAGAGTTCAAGTGATCCGCATGGTGTCTGACCAGTGCTGTTGATCCCAGGCACATACGACCGCGCCGGACGCTTCATCCCCGTGCGCCCTCGCTCGTCGATCTGATCCAAAATCAGCTGTTGCTGCTGCTTAACCCTCACACGTTGGTCTCCTTTGGTCTGGCAGCTGGTGCGCACAGTCACCATGGGAGTCATGCTGATGGCGGACTAGTCAGGACAACTATGCGTATTTGCGGTGCAGACTAGACATGTCATGTATCTATCCCTGCACGCATTCCGTTTTGTAGAGAGTTTGCTCAAAGTTCAGTGAGGTGTGAGTTCTTAAAAAGCCACTCTTGTGCGAGTGGCTCTGAGGGTACACACTGCTGGGCGGCAGGCAAGCTTCGAGTCCATCTTTGCAACGTTTGATGTTGGCAACAAGGTACGTGTGCAAGGCTGCGCTGCTTGTCACCCGTGCTTTTCCCTGCAGGCGAGACTACATGTTGCTCACCTGAGCAGCGGGCTGCGATGTCTGTGTGTGTGCGCTCCCAGGGCGGTCTGACCCTCCAGGAGCTGTGGAGGATGACCCAGTCGACGCGCGAGGTGCTCCTTGCCGTCATGGGTAGGGATTGGGTGGGCTTGCCAAGAGAGTGCATATGGCAGCCTGAGAGCGGTCACTCCGCTCCCAGCCTCCTCTTTTTGCTCGCAAGCACTGCCAGTGTGAGATGGACTCATGCGCATATTCGGTGTGTGTTCTGGTCTCCTGTTCCTATACCACCAGGCAGAGCCTGCTGCACTGAGCACTTATGGCTCAGGTCGCGCTCCCTTGTGCTTAGCAGGCGCCGACGCGGTGCGCGCGGCGCGCAGGTGTGGGACCCGGTGGGCTGGACGGCGATGAAGCTGGAGTGGGGCGCGCTGTGGTGGGTGGCGCACGATGAGAACGTGCGCGCCCCCACTGGGCACTGTGTGGCGCGGTGCAGCACAGGCTGACTGGGCGTGTCACGTGCCTGAGCAGGGACTGCTGCTGCGCTGTGCTCGAGGCGACCACATGAGTGCAGAAGTCTGCGGCTGGGCAGGTGCAGGGGCAGGACCTGTGCTGCTTGTGGGAAGTCGTCCAATGTACGGTGCATGCGGCACCCGCAAATGCAGCCATGCATTACGCTGTCCGAGCGCTGGCAAAGCTGGCAGACTTGGAGGACGACATGAGGGATCATGAAGTCGGGGCGTATGGCGGCCCAGGCCCGGCCCGGCCCGGCCGCCATATCCCCCGACTTTGTAATCCCTCATGTCGGCCTCATGGTCCGTCAGCATTGCCTGGACAGCGCAGTGCCTGGTTGCCTTTGCGGGTGCCGCATGCACTCCATGCTTAAAGTGTACCACAAGCAGCACAGAGCTGCGAGTGGCCCCTCCTGCGGCGGCCGCAGCAGGACCGGCGTGCAGAGCTGCATGCGCATGTGCACTCTGCTGACTTGCACCTCGCGCTGCTCTGCGGTGCCGGCAGTGCCAAGCTTAAGTACCATAGCGAGCCCGTTCCTTGCTGCACCCATGCTCAGCTCTGTTGCTCTGCATGAGCAAGTAATGGTACGGGGAGGCTGCGCTGCACATCATACGAGATGAGGCTGAGCCTTGTGCCTTTGCAGAGCCTGGTCAGCAAGGAGAAGATCCGCGCTCAGTACGATGGCAGCCTGTTCTACCTGCTGGCGGAAGAGAACAAGAAGAAAGCGGCGGCCAAGGCCGCGCATAGGACCAAGTGGGTCCACCTTTGAGGGCCTAGCTACACTCCTGCAACATGTGCATGGAGCCATGGGGGCGAATGGAATTGACTGCGTGTCTGTTGTGCGCAAGCCACAGCGCACCCAGTTACAGTGGCTTTACTTAGTCGCAGTGGCCATTTGGGGTATTTTTTCTGGGAGTTGCTCTGCCTGGTCGGTCGTGGACATACACGAACTTGACAAAATGATGCTGAGGTGTGCGTATGCAGTCGGCCAGGTGAGCCAGCCCACAGGGGCGCAGAGCTCACTGCTGTCTGGCGCGTGCGCGCCAGTGCCGTGCCGTGGCTGGTCGCTGCCGTCGTGCTGGTAGCCGCAGCGATCGCGGGCTCGCTGCTGTTCAAGGCCTGAGCCTCAATTAAGAAATGCATTGGGGTTTGGCACTTAAGTGCATTGCATGGCTGCTGCAGCCATCGTAAAGTATCTTCAAGGAATGACAATGATGTGCAAGTACAAGCTGGCACAATTCAATGTCACTTTTACCTGCCCTCCGTATGAGGCTGAGCAGGGATTGAATGGGTTCGAAAAGGTGTTGTGTGCCTTGATGGGTGGTAAGGATAGAGAGCTGGAGCTGTTGCAGAATGGATGGGGTAGCAATGCTTGCGATAGAGCTGAATCTGGGCACAGCTGATGTTGTCATGTTAGAAGGTGTTGTCTGCAGGTCGTGTGTAGGGCTTAGGGTCCCAGTGCAATACCAACACGTCCTTGGTTGCGCTTGCAGCGGTATGGCTGCACACCATGTGCTGTTTGTGGCCCAGTTAGGATGGTTGGGAGTGTAGCAACAGCTATATTTGGTAGGTGTTTTAGTTTTTTCGTGGCAGTGCATGTGTTGTAAGTACCAAAAGGAAGCGTGGTGCGCCTCAGGCACGCGCCGGGCGCTGCGCTGCAGGCCGCGCTGGGCGCGGTGCTCCAACATGCGCTGCACGCGGCCCCGCAGGCTGCGCCGGGCTTGGCCCTTGGCCATACGTTGGGCACCGGCCTGCAGGCCACGCCGGACGCGGCCCTCAGCCACGCATTTGGACATCTTAGGCCACGACGGGTTCTTAACGTCCGCAATGGTGAGTGTGCGCGGGCCTGCAGGCTGCGCCTGGCGTGCGCGGCCCTCGGTCACACGCCGGAAGTGACGCTGCAGGCCCGTGCAGACGCATCGTCGCCGACGTAAGAACCCATCGGGGCCTGCAGGGGATGTCCAATGCATGACTGAGGCCCGAGCCCAGCGCAGCCTGCAGAATGGCGCCAGACGCGTCGCCGAAGGCTTCGCCCGGCGCATACCGTGAGCCAGCTGCCTGGGACAGCCTGATGAGAAGCTGGTGTGTGAGATGCACTGCACATTATGGTGGTAGCAAGTGATGCTTCTGTCGAGCAACATGGACATGCATGTGCCAGGCAGCAGCAACTGGCCTGCCGGCTTCACACATCTGCACAATAGGGCGCAATCTGCCTTCAATCAACTGCCTGGGCGCTGCGGTAGTCACGTGCACAATCCCGACCAGCCCGGCTGCAGGTGCGCTGCCCGACCCCAGCCCAGACATGTCGACTGCCACTGATGGCAGGTCCGTCATCACACCTCATCTTAAGCCACACTGCCTCTCCTGTGCCGCGCATGCACCGTTCCTGCGTGCTGGGTCTGGTGTGCACGGGGATGCTCTTGCCCGTGCTCAGCCCACTGACGAAGTGTGAGTAAGGGTAGGGTAGGCCTAGCCCTAACTTGTGTGTGTTTTGCCATGCCATGTGCGTGCCGCCCTAAGGGAAAAAAGGAAGCGTGCTATTTGGCCCTCTTTTACTGAAACAGTGGCCGCGCGCTGGGCGCAGCTCTGCAGGCTGCACCGCACCAGCTCTCGGCCACGCGCCGGACGCGGTGTATAGTTTGCGCCCTGCCTGATATCGGCCATGCGCCTGGCGCGGCCCCGCAGGCCCTGTGTGGCGGCGCACGCAGAGAGTGCAAGATCATCGAGCGCAAAAGAATAAGCAGGAGTTGAGTGAGAGGTAGGTGACGGCTGCAGAGTCGGCTGGCCTTCTGGGCTTCTTGTGCATACAGGGATGAGAATGGCGCGAGGGCAACAGCCATCGAAAACGTGCAACGCGCTTTGCCGCGCGCACTCCAGTCAGCGTGCAGGCATGAAGTATACGGCGGCGCGGCGTGGACAGCGACAGCGTGGCTGCGCAGCCTGCGTGCAGGCTGGCGAAGGCCCTAGCTGAAGAAGCAAAAGTGGAGGCTCGCAGGGCGAAGGGCGCGTGCGTCCCCCATGGCCCCTATTGACCTCCAATGCTGGAGCACTCAAAGGGTTCATGCCTGGCGTCCTGCCGTCGCAACCTGGGCGCAGGGCTGGACGTGCCAGGCACAGCGGCATGCGCGCCAAGGGCAGGCGGTGCGGCCCCCACGCTGAGGCCCTGTGCAGCCCCGCGCAGAGAGCGTAAGCAAACGAAACGCAAAATGATAAATGAAGATGGCAGAGTGAGAGGCGGCTGCCGCATCAAAGGCGGCTGGCCAATCGGGGGCAGGGCCTGAGCCGACCAATGAGCCGGTTGCCGCGCTGCAGGCCGCGCCGGGCGCGGCCCTGGGCCACGCGCCGCGTGCGGGCCTGCAGGCCGCGTCGGGCGCGGCTCTCAGCCACGCGACGGGCGCGGCTGCGGCCCGCATGTACGGCCGGGCCGCAGTCGCGCGCCCCATGGCCGCACACCCAGCCATGCCCCGCCTGGATGCTGCCGCGGTCGTGACGCTGGTGCCGGCGCGCCGCGACGCCCGCGTTCCCAGCTGGCCGCTGCC
>JAABUY010007197.1_pt1 | contig 10664 bp, 14 predicted proteins | sample 5560271 | NCBI WGS metagenome assembly JAABUY01 (sample SAMN10711886, study PRJNA513374) | rock metagenome | isolation source: Antarctica rocks | place: Antarctica: Victoria Land, University Valley
CTCTCTGTGCACAGTGCCTGAGCGCTCCGCAGTGCTGTCCGACAGCACCCATGCACAGCGCCCTGGCGCCGCGCACCCCACCCGACGGCTGCCGTGCACGCCCCTGCAGCACAGCACGAGCCGCGCTGCCGGCCGTGTGGAGTGGCACACCGTGCCGCCGCCTGCACCGGGCGCTGAGGCTGCGCGACGGGCCCGCGGCGGCAGGGACATGCGCGAGGCGCTGGAGCGCGAGCACGAGCGCACGCGGGAGGCGGCGCGCGAGCGCGCGCGGCTGCTGCGCGCGGACGCGGAGGACCCCGACAGCGACGAGGATGACGAGCGCTGGCGCCGCAAGCCGCTCGCCACCAGGCGCGCGCGGGCGCTTGCTGCAGCCGCGGCCGTGCCGGTAGCAGAGCAGCGTGATGCGACCCGCGGCTTCGCACAGCAAGCTGACCCTGCGGAAGCTGGCCTCACCTGGCAGGCATGCTGGAAGGGAGAGAGCTGGGGCCGGGTCTCCGAGCGCCTGCGGCAGCAGGCATGCTATTGCGGGGAGCCTGCTCGCGCGGTGCCTCCTGCCAGCCACGCCGCGAGTGAGCCCCAGAAATGTTTGCGGCGCGCAGCCGCCGCGCGCTGGCGCGCAAGTGGCACCGCCAGCGGGAGCAGGAGGAGGACGCGGCCGACCGCGCCGCCGAGGCGCGGGAGCGGGACGCGCTGGCAGGCGCGCCACCCCGCCCGGCATGTCGGGCTCGCAGCCCACGCGCGCCGCTGCGCCGAGCTCGGCAGTAAATGGCGCGGGGGCTGGCCAGCAGCGCACCCACGCCGCCCATGCGGAGCCGCCCGTGCTCGGCAGCGCCCAGGATGTGGTCGCGGCTGCTCCCAGTCCACCCGATCCTGTCCGTAGCAGCTTGTAGATGGTCCAGGGCCGGCCTGCGCTCGCGCGCCCGCGTGCGAGCGCTGCGCTGCGCCCGCCGCCAGGCGCTGCGGCGGAGGATGGCCTGCCGCGGGACGGCGACGGCGCGGCCGCAGCCGCCGATGCAGAGGCGGTCGCTGCAGCTGCCAGGGACACCGCAGAGCTGCAGGCGCAGGTTGACCGGGATGACCCCATATACCAGGCGCGCCCGCCCTGCTGGCAATGTCCGTGCCCCGCTCCCGCAGCACCATCTCTGGGGGCATGCCTTGTGCTGCTGCACTGGCAACCAAGCTGCTGAGAGGGAACGAAGCGAGCGCTGGCGACTGTGCCTCCGCCCGCCGCATCGCCGCGTCTGCGACCAGGTCGCTCTTAGTGCGCCGGGCCGCAGGCGATGATGGCGGCAGCCAAGGCGCCGCCGCGAGCGCTGCCGCCGCCGCCGCTGCCGCCGCCGCCGCCGCTGCGAGCCGCGGCACCGGCGGAGGCGCCGCAGCAGCCGGCGGTGGCGGCGGAGCCGCAGCAGGCCGCGCAGGCGCCTGCGGTGCCGCCGCCCGTTGCGGCGCCGCCCCCGGCGGCCATAAAGCCGCTCATGCAGCCGCGGAAACGGTGCGCTGCCTCCGTGCCCGGCCGCTGCGCTGCTCTGCGCATGTGCGCCTCTCGGCAGGGGCGGCGGGGCACGCCTGGGGCGGCTGGCATGCGACGCGCCTGCCTGCGAGCATGGAAGCAGCTCCAGGCGCATGGGCCAGCGCAACGCGCGGCGCGCTGCGGGCCGCAGGCCGCTGCTTGCGGCGTTCGGCGCGGAGGACGAGGACGACAAGCCGCGGCGCGTGCTGAAGCCCATCCAGTACACCGAGGAGGAGCTGCGTGCGATGCAGGCGCGGCCCATCGCCGCTGGCTCGGCTGGCTCAGATGGCAGAAAGCGGCGTCTGTGGACCCAGAGAAACCAGCGAGTTCTTTGGAGGAGGGCGGTGGGCGCTGCGCATACATGGGGCAGAACCGTAGCTATCAGTGCCGCACAGTCAGGAGGCGCAAGGCCGTGCACACCTGCGATCGTGCTTGCTCAGCCGCACTGCCCGCGGCGCTCCGCGGTGGGCCGGTCAGGACAGCGGACGGAGCGGCCGGCGCGCGCGGCGAGTGTGGCCGCGCTGCAAAGCGCGCACGCCACACCCGCCCAACTCTGGCCCGGTGCAGGAGCGCCCGCAGGCCGTGTGCCCACGGCGCCGACGCGGCGCGCTGCGCGGCGGCAGGCGCGTGAGGCGGAGCGCGCGAAGCCGTCGCGCGAGGACGCAGCGGCCGCGCTGAAGGAGCTCATCCGCTCCATCCCGACCGACCAGGAGGCCGTGTTTGCGTACGCGGTCAAGTGGGCCGCGTTTGACGCGGCGGCCGCCACGCTCGTGCCCAAGCTGTCCGGCTGGGTCGGCAAGAAGATCGCCGAGCTGCTGGGCGTGGAGGAGCCCACCATGGTGCGGCCGCCCCTGGGCGCGGCCGGGGCCCGGCCGCTCGCGCCGACTGCTTGCCCTGGCGCGCGCCTGTCGGGGGCGCGTGCCTGCATGCGCCCGCGGCGCCGAGCGCGCCGCCCTGCGTGCCCCCTGTGCAGCGCGGCGCCGCGCCGGTGGGCGCCGTCAGGCAGCGGCGCGCACATGCAGGCAGGGACGCGCCACCGGCGCATCTACGGCCTGGTTCTTGCGGCCTGGTCCTGCAGGCCCGCCGCCGCCAGCGCCGCGCCCGCACGCTGCGCGCGTGCGGGCCGGCGGGACAAAAGCTGCGCGGCGCCGGCCGACGCGCACGCGTCGCCGCGCAGGTGGACTTCATCATCGGCCAGCTGAAGGCGCACGCGGACGCGGCCAAGCTGCTGGCGGAGCTGCAGCCGGTGCTGGACGAGGAGGCGCCCGGCTTTGTGCTCAAGCTGTTCCGCAGCGTGATCTTCGACACCGAGAAGCAGGCGCTGGGGCTGCTGGAGGCGTAGCGCATGGCCGGAGCCCTCCGCGTAGTGGCGAACGCGTGCCGCATGTTGTGCAAAGAGCGGGGGGCACGCTGCGTGTTTCCGAACACCTGCGGGCGCCCGACCGCGCTGCTGCAATAAACGGCACGGTAGATGCGCTGGTCCGTGTGCGGTCCAGGCAGTGTGACGTGTAACACTGTCCCCAGCCAGCGTATGCTTCTTGATCAGGACGCTGTGCATGACCGCCGCGGTGCACTCCCAGCACCTGATACTGCCAATGCAGGCTTCATCACCATCATGCCCCATCTATTCCTGCAGTCGCCTTCCCTTTGGCAAGGCCCTGCGGCCGGAATCGGACTGGCAGCAGCCAAACAACAGAGAACGAGTGTAGCCAAGCCTCATGACGCAAGCTTCTGAGTGACATCTATCAACAGGTCGAGATATGTGCTACCTGGAACGCAAATGTGCTATTGGGACGAGGACGGTGGCGGTAGTGGACAGGGTACTGCTGCCACACCATGATGCGCACCAACACAGTGGTGCGCTGCACCATGTTGAAGTACAGCTGCATGGACATGGTGTAACAGCGCACTGAATGCAGCTGCACAGCTACATAGCGGTGATATGTTGACAAGCATATGTAAGGCAGGGCTGGGCCGCCTGCATTGAGCCAGCTGCATGCTAAGGGGTGTACCTTGCAAGCTCGCAGCATCTTACAAGCTCGCAGCATCTCACATGTGAACGCACAAGTAATGATATGCATGCGCTGTTATGCATGCGCGCAATACTTGGAGCCTGAGCAGGGAGGGGCGCGGATGCGAAGGCCGCTTGAAGACACTGAGAGCTGCGCTGCTTTCAGCAGACTCGCGTCATGCGGGCTGTCACGCACGGTCTGGTCTATTGCTACTGCAACGCACCCTCCCTACTTTGTTGGCACTCTATGCTCTATCTGTGATCGCTGCCCTGATGCCAGGCCTCTGCAACCGGCAGCGCATAAAACGTCATGCTTGCAGCTCCTGCAAGTGTGCGCTGCCTTTCAACCGGTCTTTGGGTGCAACCCAAAATCGTGGCTCGCATTGCCAGGCACGGCCTGGCGGGAGAAGAGCCTACCGCAAGGCATGTTGGCGCTCGCGCGACCGCCCGCGCGCTCAGAACGGCATCACGCGGCCTTGACCGGATGGCCCACGGCCTTGCGGCCTGCGCCGTCGTACGCGTCGAGCATGCGCTCGCGCCACGCGAACACCGGGTCGTCCGCCTCGAGCAGGGCGGTCGGGCTGACGCTCTTGGCCATCATGAAGAAGCTGAACACGATGATGTCGGCGTACAGCGGCGCCTGGCCGCCCAGGAACGGCTGCTTGCCGAGCGTGGCGCGCAGCGGCTCCAGCGCGGCGCGGAACGCGGACAGCTTGCCGGCGCGCTCGCCCTCCGGGCAGATCTGCGCGGGCAGACAGGCGCTGGGGGGTCAGCCGACAGCGTGCCCTGCCCAGCCAGGCCCCGTGTGCAACTGCCAACCCAGCACATGCGCCTGCGTGGGCCGACATGCGGTGAGCTTGGCAGCGCGCTCGCCGTCCGGACAGAGCTGCACGGACGGGCAGTGGCGCTGGAGGGTCAGCCAGCAGCGGTCCGCCAGCCCTGCCAGAGCCCGTGTGCAAGTGCCGGCCCAGCACATGACGCGCGCGGCGGCTTCCAGGCAGCCCCGCGCGCAGACACAGGCCGGGTCGGCGCGGCCGCGCTGCGCGCTACGACCAGCCCGTCGAGACATCATGCAGGACGAGCGCCCTGTGCTCCCCGTCTCCCAGCCACCGGTCTGCATCGGCGTCTTCAGCTACCAACCTACCTCAGCAGATCCGGGACATGCGATCACTCGGCCTCTGGCCATTGCTGTGCCCGCCGCGCATGGTTCGCAGGCGCGCCGCACCTCCTCCAGCTTGCTGCCGAAGCGCTCCTCGCGCTGCTTGCGGAAGAAGGCCTTGTCGTCGTCGGTGAGCACGCCGTGGATGTCCAGGATCACGAGCGGCATCAGCGTCGGCTTTACAAGCCCAAGCGTTGCCCAGTCCTGCACGAAGAGCGCCGCGCCCTCGCCTGCAGGCCAGCGCCCAGGCCGCTCAGTTAGAAAAGTCGTGTCAACGCATTGGGCACCGCAAGTATGCTGCGTGTCACACCCCGGTCGGGCGCGTGCGCGTGCTGCAACCTGATTCACAGAAGAAAAGAAACCAAGCGTAGACTCGCGTGGATATGCAGGCCTGCATTTCTACGGGCGCTGAATGGCGGCCTGGCAGGCCGAACAGGCAGCGTCGGCGCGCCTCCTGGGCCGCCAAACAGGCTGGGCCGGTCGGGGTAGGTGCGCTCCAGGTACTGCGCAATCGCGAAGGAGTCGTTGACCACCTTGTCGCCGTCCTGGATGATGGGCACCTGGGCCGGCGGCGGGCGCCGCGTCAGAGCTCGCAGGCGGGCGCCTGTGGTGCAGAAGGGCCTGGGGGTGCACACCTAGTGGCGCCTGCGTGGCCGGCTGGTTGCGGGCTGCCACTCACACACACCTCCCAACTCGGTTCAAGCTGGCGACGAAGCCAGGAAAACGCGCCCCCAGCCTAGCTCAAGCCATCACACTTGCTCAAGCATGCCTATCAGTTCTGTGAGCACGTGCACCGTTGCTGGCGTCGCACAAGCCTGCCCGAGCTCAACCAAAGTGAGTCGCCTGAGCGGCCGCTTTGCTCATTACATCAGGACCCACGCCTTCGAGGGGTGTGACAGGGGCCTCAGCGCGCACCAGTCCCTGCCCCGACGCGGCGCGCAGCTTCTCGCCCTCGACATACCTCCTGCGCACCCGCCAGTTGGGCTTGGCCCAGGCACGCACACTGCGGCGAGTGCCGCCGAGGCATGTGCGGCGCCGCAACGAGCTCTGGTGTAACATCAAAAGCACTTCGCATGCACCAATGCCCACCACAGGTGACAGCTGCGCCGCACAGGCGGCAACATGGGCATGAGGCGCCATGCCCGCCTGCCCGGGTGCGCACCACGGCACGCTCTCATACTCCAGGCCCTTGTGGAGCATGGCCAGGCGCGACCGCCAGCAGGAGGGGCTGAACACGTGCTGCGAGTCGACGGCCGCAAGCTCCCACAGTCTGATTGGCGCCATGGTCGGTTCCTCTGTGTGATGTCAGACAGCAGAAGGCCCGCTGTGAGCAAATTGTGTATGGCATGCTGTGGAGCTGTGGAAGCATATGCGCATGAAGCCATGCATGTCGTCGTCAGGCGGTAATGCGTACGAAGCTTCCGAGAGAATGTCTGACCTGGGGCCTGGGGGGCTCTGCGGGCGCATTTGAAAGCTGAGTAGCAGGCCCATGAATGCGCATCATCGCATCATCCCACCTCATATGTCTGAATGAGCGGAGACGCGCCAGCACTGCTATCAAGCTCGCCCAGCCCTGCGTCCGTACTCAGCCCCAGCCCCGGCCGTTCGCAGCATGCCCGCGGGACGTCGGTAGAGCATGGCGGACGCCGTGAAGCTCGACGCAGAGACCTTCTGCGCCAGGTTCACAAAGTTGTACACAGGCTATCTTAACACCAAGAAGCAGGCGCTGGGGCTGCTGGAGGCGTAGGCGGGGTTTTGAGCCCTCCGCGCGCCCCGGCGCGCGCGTGCCGTGCAGCACGTACTGCGCAGAGAGCGGGATTCGTGAGGGCGCACACTGCGTGCTCCTGAACATCTGCGGGCGCCCATCCGTGCCACTGCATGAGCGGCACAGCGGACGTGCTGGTCCGCGCGCGGTGTCCGCAAGCGGTCCAGGCTGGATGGCATGTAACCTGTCCCTTGCTTCTCAGTCAGGACGCAGTGCATGGCCGCTGCGGTGCACACCCAGCATGGAGTACTGTTACTGCAGGCGTCACCATGATCAGGCGCCACCACCTCCACAGCCGACATCCCTTTAGCAAGGTCCGGCAGGCGGCCTAAAGCTGACTGGCAGCAAAATGACAACAGACTGCCGTTGTGGCCAAGCCTCGTGTCGTCAGGCTCACAGCTTTGACATGTCTGAAAGGTGGAGAGGTGTGCACCCTGGGACCACAGATGTGCTACCGAGACCAGGAAGGTGGCAGCTGTGGATGGGGTACAGCTGCAAGACCATCATGCACACCAACAAAGTGGCGCTCTGCACTGGGCACAGATGCATGGACACAATCTGACAGCGCATTGGTTGCAGCTACGCAGATGGTAAGACGTTGCTGAGCATGTACAGAGGCAGGGCTGGTCCGCCTGCACTGAGCCAGCTTCTTGCAAACGATATTTCTTGCAAGGTCGGAACACATCCCATAGGTGATGGCAACTACACGCATGAGCTGTTCTGCATGCGTGCAAGCACGGGAGCCTGAGCAGGGAGGGCATGGATGTGGGGGCTGCATGAAGGCACGCAGAGCAGCGCTGCTTCGAGCAGGCACAGGTCATGCGGGCTGTCACGCACGGTGAGGTCTATCGCCGCTGCAACACACCCTCGCTAGTTGGCAAGTCGACGCTCTATCAGTACCTGGTTGCTGCCCTGATGCCACGCCTTTGCAATAGGCAGCAAAAGTAACGACGTGCCTGTACTGTGCGCTGGCCTTGCAACCGGCTTTTGCGAACACGGGACGCAACTCAAAATTTATATTTAGCATCGCCTGACCGCGGCCTGGCAAGATCAAAGCCTCCTGCTAGGCAAGGGGAGGCGCTCTCACGACCGCCCGCGCTCAGAGCAGCCTCACGCGGCCTTGGCCGGGTGGCCCACGGACTTGCGGCCCGCGCCGCCGTACGCGTCGAGCATGCGCTCGCGCCACGCGAACACCGGGTCGTCCGCCTCGAGCAGGGCGGTCGGGCTGACGCTCTTGGCCATCATGAAGAAGCTGAACACGATGATGTCGGCGTACAGCGGCTTCTCGCCGCCCAGGAACGGCTGCTTGCCGAGCGTGGCGCGCAGCGGCTCCAGCGCGGCGCGGAAGGCGGCCAGCTTGCCGGCGCGCTCGCCCTCCGGGCAGATCTGCGCGGGCAGGAGGGTCAGCCCAGGCGGGCCTCAGCCCTGCCAGGCCTGCCAGCTCTCCCGGTGCGCGAGTGCCGGCCCATGGCATGAGCCAGCGCTGCGGCTTCCGCGCGCGCTCTGGCAGAGCCACCGGGCGGGGCAGCGCCCGCTGCGCGCTGCGTATCAGCCCACTGACACCCCACCCAGGGCAGGCGCCCTGCGCACCCTGTCTCCCGGCTACCAGGCTACCTCGGCGTCTTCAGCTGCCAACCCACATCGGCAAAGTCAGCTACCAACCTACATCGGCAAAGTCAGCGAACCCACACGGTCGGCAGGAACAGCAGAACCGGGCGGCCCCTGGCACACGCTGTGTCTGCCGCGCATGGTTCCCAGGCGCGCCGCACCTCCTCCAGCTTGCTGCCGAAGCGCTCCTCGCGCTGCTTGCGGAAGAAGGCCTTGTCGTCGTCGGTGAGCACGCCGTGGATGTCCAGGATCATGAGCGGCTGCAGCGCCGGCTTCACAACGCCCAGCATCGCCCAGTTCATCACGAAGAGCGCCGCGCCCTCGCCTGCACGCCAGCACCCAGGCCGCTCAATTGGACATGACTTTACACCTGGTGAAGAGCGCAACTGTGCTGCATGTCACGCCCCGGTCCAGAGCTTGCTTGTGCTGCATTGTTATCATATGATCCCCAACAATGACTTGCATGTGCTGACAGGCCTGCAGCAACATAAAAGCTAAAGCGCGGACTGGCAGGCCAAATAGGCAGCGTCGACGCGCCTCCTGGGCCGCCGAACAGGCTGGGCCGGTCCGGGTAGGTGCGCTCCAGGTACTGGGCGATCGCGAAGGAGTCGTTGACCACCTTGTCGCCGTCCTGGATGATGGGCACCTGGGCCGCAGGCGGGCGCTGTGTCAAAGCCCACTCGCTGGCCCCTGGAGTGCATAGGACACCATACCTACTGGCGCCTGCGTGACCGGCTGGTTGCGGACCGCACGTGACACACACCTCCCAACTTGGTGCAAGCTTGCGAAAGAGCCAGCAAATGCAACCCCCAGCCTAGCTCAGGCCAGACACTTGCTCCATGTCTGCATATCAAGACAGTGAGCACGTCTATGCACCGCTACTTGAGGCCCACAAACTTGCCCAAGCTTTACCAAAGTGGTTTGCCTGGGCGGCCATATTGCTCACTATTAGGACGTGACTTGCGCCATAGAGCAAGACAGCTGTGTCAGAGCGGGCTCTGCACGCACCAGTCCCTGCCCCGACGCGGCGCGCAGCTTCTCGCCCTCGCAAAACCTCCTGCGCGCCCACCCGGTGGGCTTGGCCAAGGTGCGCACACCGCAGCGGGTGCCGCCAGGCTCTCGATTGCACTGCACCGCATCGGGGTCCACTGCCAGATCAAAGGCACTCTGCATGCACCACCGCCCAAGCGCGCAGGCAACATCAGCGAGCATGAGGCGCATGCCCGCCCGGGTGCGCACCATGGCACGCTCTCATACTCCAGGCCCTTGTGGAGCACGGCCAGGCGCGACGCCCAGCAGAAGGGGCTGAACACGCGCTGCGGGTCGGCGCCAGCGAGCTCCCACAACTTGATGGGCGCCATGGTCGTTCCTCTAGGTGATGTCAGAGAGGTAAGCCCGCGATTAGCAAGTTTGTGTATGGCACGAAAGAGCTGTGGAAGCATATGCGCATGAGGCTGATGTGGTGAAGCAGCATGTCGTCGTCAGGCGTGGGGTAATGCGTACAAAATTTCCGACAGATGTTCCATCTGGGGCCTGGGGGGCTGTGCGGGTGCATTAAATAGCTGAACATCGGGCTCTTGAATGCGCTCTCCCCTTTACTCGCATGTCAGAATAAGCAGAGGCCGCGCCAGCACTGCCGTCTGCTCGCGCAGCCCTGCAGCCGTACTGAGCCAGCCCTGGCCGCCCGCAGCATGCCCGCGGGACGTCGGTAGAGCATGGCGGACGCTGTAAAACTCGATGCAGAGACCTTCTGCACCAGGTTGAAAAAGTTGTACACCAGCTGGCAGGCGCGCGTTTCGCCGCTCATCAGCATCCTGGCTGGCGCCTCGCACCATCGCTGGCTGACGCCCGCGCGCCCCGGGCCTGGGCTGACACCGGGTGATGTCGGCCGCCTGGCGCAGGGCGGCGGGGATGAGTGGGGCGTCGATCAGCGTGCAACCGCGGTCGCAATCTTCGTCGGCGCGGCGCGGGAGGAGATTTACTACTCCAGGGCGACCGCGCTGCAGCTGTGGCTGTTCGCGTACGAGCTCACAGGTGGGCGCGTTTACAAATGGCAGGCCCCGCCGTGCCCGGGCCGCGCCCCAGCGCCCTCAGCGCCCCGGCTGACGCGCTGCCTGGGGCGGCAGACACAATCCTGCTCTTCACCAAGGATGCCCTTCACGTGCTCACCAGCGCGAAGAAGGGTGCGCGCCCGGCCGGGCCCGCTCCGGCCCTCGGCCAGGCTCGGTGGGCTGCCAGGGCGCGGCCGCGCGAGGCGCGCCTCCGTGCATGCGCGGCTGGCGCGTTCGGGTCTGGTGGCAGTGCTTCTGCGACGAACTGCGGCCAGCCTGCTCGAAGCTGCCACTCTGCACGTCTGCGAGCCAGGGCACGGCCGGGGCCGTGCCAGCAGCGCCACTGGGGCGCAACGGGCACTGGCGCAGTCCGCGCCGTCGCCGCTGACGCTGGGCCCGGACCCGCCCACCTTGGCGCTTCAAGCGAAGCTGCAAGCCCGGCGCGCGCGCGCCGCGCGCAGCGGCGCTGCTGCAGGCGCTGGCGGAGCCGTGCCGGCAGCGCTGCGGCGTGGAGCTGACCTTCCACGCGCGCCAGAAGGGCGACGACGGCCGCGCGCAGG
>JAABUY010007201.1_pt1 | contig 10660 bp, 11 predicted proteins | sample 5560271 | NCBI WGS metagenome assembly JAABUY01 (sample SAMN10711886, study PRJNA513374) | rock metagenome | isolation source: Antarctica rocks | place: Antarctica: Victoria Land, University Valley
CTGCACATAGAAGGGGCTGCGGACGTGCGGGTGTCACGGGCCGCGCAACCCCTGGAGGTGCAGCAGGCCGCCACCTGTGGCCCGTCGTCACCTCGATCGTGTTCTTGATGTCGTAGATGTGCCGGCGCGTGAAGGCCACCACGCAGTCGCCCGGCTGCACGGCGCCGTACCCGCCCGGCAGCCCGCTGCCCTGCACCCGCAGCGGCTTGAAGCGCTCGTAGCTGCGCACCTGCGGCGCGCGCGCGCGCGCGCGCGCGTCAGGGCGGGCGCACGCGCACGCACGCCGTCAGCCAGCGCGTCAGCTAGCCGCGTCTGCGCTCTTCGCGCGGCTGCCCCTTCCGCGCATATTGAGCCCGCAGAGCCAAGCGCGCGCGTATTGAGCAGCCTGCTGCCGCACGTCCGCGCCCAGGGTGACCACTGAGAGCCCGCGCGGGCCGCGCTGCTGCAATGCCCTAGCCCAGTACATGCCGGGGCAGGCAGCCAAGACGCGCACAGCGCCCGGGGGCCGGACCTCGAGCGCCTCGCCAGTGGCCGCCGCCATGCGCGTCACCAGCGGCACCGCAGCGGCGTCGCCGCAGACGTGGACCTCGTTCGCCGGCACGCCCAGCAGCGCGCGCGTCCACGCCCAGCCGCGCTCCCTGTCGCCCAGCATCTGCGCACCAGCGGCACCGCCTCAGACACCGCTCCAGGGCAACTTCTCGCACTTTTCCAGCTTCGCGAGCGGCTGCTTCACAAGCAGCTGCGCCCTCTGCGCGCTGGGTCTTCATTGATGGCGAACACCAGCGCCGCCCACATCCCCGCGCGCCGGGCCCTGGGCCGCCGCTCCGGCGCTCCGGCAGGCGCGGCGCGCCCTGGACGCCGGCGGCGCGGCCGCAAGCACGGCCGGCGCCGCGGGCAGCAGGGGGCGCGGCGCTCCCAGGGTGCGCGCGCGCCTGCACTTCATCGATGACGGCGACGCTGACGCGCCGGCCCATGGGCACCATCTCGACGGTGCACGCGCAGTGCTGCGCGCCCGGGACCTCCTTCTTCTCCTGGCCTGCGCGGCCCGCGCAAACGCGCCCCTATCACTGGCACGCACCGCGCAGGCTCGCGCAGGCACCGCACGCTGCAGCGCAGGCCTGCCCGCACGCGGGGCACAGTTTGGGGTGAAGCGGGCCGGGCAGGGTGCACTGCTCACGCCTCGCAGCAGGCTTGGCGCCTCGCACGCACCCCTGGCTCAGCCGCTCCTCTACCCTACCAGGCGTGACAGCGGCGGGCACCACACCCGTGATGAGGTTGCACAGCATGACCTACGAGTTGAGCTCGTCGTACACCTCCTAGGGTAGGGTTGGGTAAAGTCAGGACCGCACCAGTAATGAGGTCGCACAGCGTGCCCTGCGCGTTGAGCTCGTCGTACACCTCCATGGCTAGCAGCCGCAGCGGCCCGCAGTACAGTCCGCGGCCCGAGGCGCACATCGCCTGCTTGACCGCACCATCACCGCTCACCCCTGTCACACGGCGTTGCTGTGCGTGGGGGGTCCTGGACACGTACGCAGACCACACGCGCCCCTGCTTCTAGCCTGGGTGAACAGCCTGGGTGAGGCACGGCAGGAGGGGCGCTGCAGCTGTGCTCCCTACTCGTGTCGCTCGCAGCGATCATGCTGCGCCCTGACCCGCTCTGTGCGCATGGGCATGCATAACACACACGTGTGTGCCCGCCGCGACTCCTGTTGCTGCCAGGAGCTCACACTTCACAAACCAGCCTTAAATGAAAACAAAACCACCCACTGGATGCCTGCAACACCCTGCTTGGCTGCAGCAACCGCTGTGCGACTCTTGAGTTTTGCTGCATAGATTAAGTTTCTGTTGCCGATTTAGCGCCGCGCCTGCAGCGCCTCGTACGTCTTGCCAGAGTTGGTCGGGCCGGCGTGGTAGATGATGCGGCGCTGCAGAGAGCGCGCGACCGGGTACCACTCGTGCGGCGAGCTCATGTCCACCGCGCGCACGACCTCCCTGCATGCCCAGGCAGCCGGGCCGCCTCAGACCCTACAGACCCTTTCTCGAGTCCTAGGCACATGCGCCTCAGCAGCAGCGCAGGCAGGCCAGCAGGCTCGGGCAGGGTTAGCGTGCCTGTACGCCTGGATCTGCGGCGCGAAGCCCTGCACGACGTGCTGCGCGAACAGCGGGAAGAGCGCGCCGGCCAGGTCCGCCGGCGGCAGCGCCAGCAGCGCGTCCGCGAGCGGCCGCGTCATGCCCGCATGCAGCAGCTTGCCGAAGCCGCGGCTGGCCGTCCGGAACAGCTGCGCGCGCCGGCGGGGGTCAGCCCAACCCCTATTCTACTCCCTCAGGGCCGCGGGGCTTGCTCGCCGGCTGCGCGCCGGCGCGGATGCAGGCTGCCCGCGCCCGCCCGCGCCCTGTGGGCGACGAGACGTCGCGCTCCGGCTCAAACCTCCATGCACGTGCAACAGCGTGCACGGCGTCATTGTCACTTTTTAAAACAGGTGGCAAGCAGTGGGCAGCTTCAGCTGCAACAGCTGGCGCCTGCAGAACGTCAACGAGCTCTGACACATGTCAACGAGGCTCGGTAACGCTGCGCGGGCGCAGCCAGGCGCCGCGGCGCCAGCCCGCACCTTCGAGTTGACGTACAGCGAGAGCGCTCGGTCCCGCACGTCCGCGCTGAAGCAGAATGAGGCGACCTTCTCTGCGACCTGCGGACGCACACAGCGCTTGCTGTCAGGCCGCGGGTCAGCGCTCGGCTCGCCCAGCCGCCCGGCACCTGCAAGGGTGGGAGGCTGTATGGAGGGGGACGAGGTGTGGCCTGCATCACATAGCAGCCTGTCCCACACAGCTGAGCGGAGCAGCCGTGCAAAGCTACAGCATCACTCGTGCAGGAGCCGACACCATGTCAGGCCACAGGCCTGCCGCATGACCCCGGCACACACATCGGCCGGGGCGGGCAGCACTGCACCAGCGCGGGTGCAGGTACGGCACAGGTGCGCGACAGGGCCAGCAGCATGCATGCTGGTGCGCAGCGCTGCTCACCTGGCGCGCCTCATCGCCATGCAGCCCGGCGCGGGCGGCGGCCGCCGCAGCGTTCCACTGGTGCGCCGCGGCTGTCAGCTCGGCATACGTCGGCAGCGCGGGGCCGCGCCGCCTGCCGCGCCGCACCTGCGGCGCCTCCGCGGGCCGCTCGCCCGGCAGCGCCGCGGCCGCAGCGGGCGCCGCGCCCGCGCCGCTCGAGCAGTGCCGCGCGCAGCCGCCCGCGGCCCAGCCCGCCGGCACGGCGCTGTGCGCGCGCAGTGAGCACCCCGCAAGTGCGTGCCCTGGCGCTCCGAGCTCCGGCACCCAGCACGGAGTCTGGGACGCCCAAGCCGTCCAGCTTGACGCGAGCGTCGCCACGGATGCCTGGCTCGCAGCGGCCGCGCGTGACGCCGCCCCTGCAGCAGGCTCCGCGTCGCAGCCGCTGGTGCTGGCCTGCGCGCCGGACTGCCTGCGGACCGAGTGCACGCCGTCCTCCAGCGCACAGGTGCTCGCGCTCGAGCGGCCCGGTGCCAACTGCCGGTCGTCCAGGCAAGGCACAGCAATGGCGGCACGGGCTGCGCGCTCCGCAGCAGCGCCGCCTCGCCGGGCACGGCTCGCTCCCCGCTGCGCAGTGCAGGCCGTCTGAGGCGGCGCATGCCCCTGCGTTGTCATGTGTAAGCGCCACACTACTTAAGGTGAATATAGCACAACGGTGCAGCAGCGACTGCAAAGCAGTCCCGGGGCTCCACCTCTTCGTCAGCACAGCAAGAGCTGTGCCACCTGCACAGCCAGCCCTCCAGGCGGGGCAGCACGCTGTTTCTGCCGAGCTGCGTTGCCAACACGGAGTCGTGCTGCAAACATGCACTGCCACCGCTGGCCCGGTATCCAGAAAGGCTCTGCTGCACTGCCTGCAGGAGGCGGGAGCGCGTCATGCTCCCGCGCGCCCCGGGCGCGCTGGGCGCCTTTCCTCGAGCGCAAGCTGCACAGGTGCGCGTGTCTGTGTCAATGGCACAAGTTGGCCAAGTTGAGGAGGGAGCAGCTTAAGCCCTTGGCGGTTTGCACACTGTACAAACTTGTGACCAGTTGCCGGGCTGTCCAAAAACACTCCTTGTAGAGCACCACAGCGTCGGAGGAGGAGGTTAGTCCTCTAACAGGCGCAGCGTTTAGTAAAGACACAGCAATGCATGCACATACGCAGGTTGCTGTGCGCTGCACGCCCGCACCTTCACCTGCTGCTGCTCGAGTCCTGACACGGCGGCCAGCCGCGCTGCCACCTGTGAGGGCCTGCGGGCAGTGCGAGCAAGCAGACCGGCGCGGCAGTACAGCGGCTTTACCGCCGCTGCTGCGCCGGGCGGCTGCAACGGACGAGGCGTCCTGCAGCAGCAGCGCACAGGGCGGTGCGGACGGCAGCGGCCAGTCGCTGGATGCGACTGCGACCGAAGTTGCGGCTCGCAGCGACGCGTCGGCCTCCAGCTCGGAGCGGGAGCGCGCCGAGAGCTTGGGCGTGCGGGCAGCCCTGGCCGCACTGATGTTCTACAAGGGTGCGCAGTCACTTCCTTCCTGAGCACGCACGTGTGCATAGCAGTAGGGCGCTGGTGCCTGTGCTGTCACCGTGTGAGGTCGCGCTTGCAGCCTCCCAGCACAAGGCGGCGGGTGTGTTGGGTATACGCACACGGAGCGCTCTACCGACGCTACGCCTGAACGCCCCTTTGAGCGGCGCAGCTGTCATATCGCCCCTGCTGCCAAAGTCGTGCCGCTTCCTGCCGACGTGCTCGGAGTACAGCATGCGCGCGTACCGCGAGTTTGGCGTCGCGCGCGGCACTGCGCTGACCGCCTGGCGCCTGCTGCGTTGCAACCCGCTGTCCGAGGGCGGCTGGGACCCGCCGCGCTGGCCGCCGCCCGGCCTGGCGTGGCTCTTTGGGGCTGGCGCGTCATAACACGGGGGCGTGTGCAGCCTGAACGTCATGCCCCCTTTTGCTGAAGTCTGCGAATGCCTTGCAGTCTCCTGAGCTCATAGGGGCAGTCTATTAGCGGTAACCAGTTACCTCCAGCGCTACAGTTACCTCTTCCGTGTCCGTTCACTCAGCAAGGTTCAACAGCAGTTTGAGCACACCTACAAATACAGTTGCAAGGTCACCAGACATCAAAGGCATGCATGCCCTCTCGGCTCCAACAGCATGTGTCCATCACTAAAACTTCTGGCCAAGTTCACGACAAAACAGCCAGTCAGAGGCCGTACAAGGTCCCTCACAGCCCAAAGTGAAGCGGATGTCAGGGGGCACACAGGGGATGGCCGGAGCGCCACTAAAACAAGCCGGAGCTGCGTCGCCACCGCGTGGCGCCCGCCTACCGCTTCTCTTTCTTCCTGTCGCGCCGGCGGCGGCGCTCCGCCTTCCGCCGCTTCTTCTCGCGGCGCTCCTGTTTTTCGCGCCTTCGCACTTTTTCCTTCTTCTCCTTTTTGCGCCGCCGCGCTGCGCCAGAGCTATCGCTGTCGCTGCTGCTGCCCTCGGAGCCGCTGCTGGACAGGCTCAGGTCGGAGCTCTCGGAGCCCTCGCCGCCCTCCGGCGGCGGCGGCAGCACGGGCGCCGCGGCGAGGCCGGGCGCGCCCCCGTCGGCGGCGGCCGCCAGCACGTTGCGGCACTGCTTCGTCAGGTGGCCCAGCTGCCCGCAGCGCTTGCACGCGCCGCGGTTCTGGCCGCCCAGCGCGCCCTGCGAGCGCGCCAGCGACAGCAGGCTCTCATAGTTGTTCACCGCCGTGTCGTACCCGCCTGCGCGCCGCGCGCGCCCGGCCGGGTCAGGCACGGGTCGCGTGTTACGCCGCGCGTGCCAGGCAGTCGGGCGCTTGTCGTCTGACACACGCGCCCTCTGCTGGCGCCTGGGACAGGAGGCTGTTACACGGTTCACAGCCGCGTGTTGCTCGCCTGCGCACCTGCTTCCACCGAAACACCCGCAACCAGGGCAGGCACGCTTGCCTGCTGTGCACACGCTGCTTACTGAAGAGGTCGAGCCTGTCCAGCCTGCGCTCCATGCATGACAGGCAAGGCGTCGAGAGCATCATGGCTGGGTCCGGGAGGACTAAGAGTCGCACCTGTCGCCTCCACGATTTCCTGCGCCGCGGCGCGCCGCGCAGCGCGGCCGCCGCCGACCTGTGGCGCGTTGATCAGCGCGTCGACAGCCGTGTTGGTGCCCAGCTGCGCGTCGCTGATGCCGATCGTCTTGTTCCACATACTATTGCCCTGCAGGGAGTCACTGCGCAGCATGCGGCGCGCCGGTCAGCGGCTGCAGCAACTCCGGCTGGTGTCCACACGCAGCAGCCCTGAGCGTGAGCAGCGCGCCACACCTGGTCCTGACGCGGTTCGTGGAGGCCTTGAGCCGCCCGCTCATGGTGGCGCACTTGGGCCGCACACCGCCGACTCAGGGCTCAGCTGCAGTGGTCACGGCGCGATGCAAGCAACCTGAAGCCTGCAAGTGATAAAGAAGCGAGCTGCTCAGGTCCGTTCCTGTCGACGCCTCAACCTTCTGTGTCTGTGCTTGCAAACAACAATTTGCTTGAGTACACTGCCGTTCAGAAAGAAAGAGAAAATGTTCTCGAAAAACAAGGCGGGCCGACACCCCACAGGGTTAGGTGTTCAGGCCAGCGAAGAGATGTAGCGGCTGGCCACCCATAAAGCGCCCCCCTCCTCCCCGCACTCTTTTGCAGGGCGCCTGGGCCATGGCGCTCAACACAGTGATGGCCAGCCTGAGCTTGGGTGCTGGCAGCCAGCAGCCCGTGGTACGCACAACAAAACAAAGTCATGCGCCTGCTCATACGCTGCGCAAGTGTGGTTTTGCTGACGGCTAGCCACAGCAGCATCCCACTCTGTGTGTGTTCGCAGACGCTGCGGAACTTCGAGGGCTTCAGGGCTGCGGGGGCCGCGCGGCCAGCGCAGCTGGTTACCGCGCGCAGCCGTCAGGTGCGGTGCAGGCCGGGCTGCCCCTGTCAGCGTGCGCGTGCCCACTCAAGCGTGCAGGGCGCCTGCACCCAGCGCCCCCGTCTAGGCTGTGGCGCTCTGCAAGCAGAGGCGGACTGGCAACAAGGCTTTACTGCTTTGTGTCAGCTGGGGACAGGCCTGTGCTGGTGTGTTGCTGTCGTGCCGGAGCTGGAGTGCGCTGTGAGCGCCCACGGGCATGCTCCGCATGGTTCAGTGTGCGAGACATGTGTGACCTGCTCTTGCAGGCGGCGGCACAGCGAACTCCCCTGAGGATACAGGCGGCGCGTGTGGGCGGTGTGGAGATCCCGAACAAAAAGATGATAGAGTTTTCGCTGCAGTACGTGTACGGCATTGGCCACACCACGGCCAAGGCTATCCTTTCAGAGACGGTGCGCGGCGGGAGCGGCAGGTCGCCAGCTGCTGTGCTTAGGCTTGCACACGCCGTCTGTGCACCTGAGGTGACAGAACCTCGCGTCTCAGAGCTGCTCTGTGAACGGTCCTGTGCGCCACACAGTCTCTCCACGACGGCTAGCGTGCTTCTGCACTGGCATGCGCCCAGGAGTACCCACTGGCAGAGTCTTGTCTGTGTGGCGGCCAAGGCGCGGGCGCGCGCCGAGCGGCTGAGCGAGGGGTGCCGGGCGCCGGCTGCGCTGCGGCAGAGCATCCAGCATCAACTGTCTGTGTGGCACCCAAAGCCTGGGCGCGCGCCGGTCTGTATGGCACCTAAAGCGCAAGTGTGCGTCGGGCGGCCGATCGAGCGGTGCTGGGCTCCGGCTGCGCTGCGGCAGGGCATCAAGAATGCACTGACTTCATGGCGCCGAAAGCACGGGCGCGCGCCGGGCGGCCTTCATGTGAGGGGCCGCCGGGCGCGCGGGCGGCAGGGCATCGCGAACAAGCGCACGTACGAGCTGTCGGAGGAGGAGCTGACGAGCCTGCGCGACGAGGTGGAGAAGTACTCCATCGAGGGCGACCTGCGCCGCTTCCAACGCGCTCAACGTCAAGCGCCTCAAGGACATCCAGTGCTACCGCGGCCGGCGCCACATCGCGGCGCGCGCCCCGCGCCGGCTGCTGCGTCGCGCGAGAGCTCGTGGTGTGTGAGAGCTCGCTGGCGAGCCGCCGTACCAGGCACCTTGTCATATGATGTTTTGTGCGCGTGTGAGCTTAAACAGAGACTGCGCATACCTTGCTCTACCTTAAAGTAGGTGTATGGCAGGTCCGCTATATGATCGGTCAGCTATAAAAGGTTTGTGGCGTGGCGGTGCAGAACCTGCCGGTGCACGGCCAGCGGACAAAGACGAATGCGCGCACGCGCAAGGGCAAGGCGCGCACGGTGGCGAACAAGAAGAAGTAGGCCGCGCGTGGCGCAGCTGGCGGGCGGCGGAAGCGCTGCATGCTCGAGAACTAGCCGGGGTGCTGTGGCGGCGCCCTGCGGCGACACTGGCTGCTCATGTGCTGGGGTGTTGCATGTCAGTTGTAAGAGTGGTGCAGTCGCTCGCATCGTCGCACACTCACTGATGTGCTGTCCAGTGCGAGTTGCAATCTTGCACTATGGACTGGCGAAGCTACTTGCAGAGCAGCAGAGAACACGCTAGTCAATAGATGGACAACCAGAGGCTACCCGCCCTGAAACTCAATTCCATCGTCGAGCTCGCCCTGTGAAGCGCGCCCTCTTAAAGGGCGGCCAGCGTTATGCCCTGGCACTGCCAGACGCCCGGTCAGCGCGGGAGGCGCGCGGCGTCCAGCCGCGACACGTGCACGCTGCGGTCCGCGCTCGCGCTCAGCACCACGGGCTGCGCCGGGTGCCAGTCCACCGCTTGCACCGCGGCGCCGTGCGCGCCCGCAGAGGCCCAGTGCCAGCCACCGCTCGTGGGGCTGCTGCGGGACGGCGAGGAAGACAGCGGCGCGGGGACCACGGCGGCAGCAGGCACGCCGCTGCCGCCGCCGCCACGCAGCAGCAGCGGCACGGCGCGGCCAGCAGACGTCAGCGCGAACGCGCCGCCGCCGGGCGCGCCTGCAAAACGGTGCGCGCTGGCGCCGCAGCACGCGCTCGCGTCCACCTCCTCCACGGGCTCCTGCGGGCCGACGAGGCTGCTCAGCGATGAGCTGAGGGTAGGGTCAGCGGCCTGATGCATTTACTGCGCGCGCGCCCGCCTCCTCTGCAGGCTGGCCTTCCCCCAACTGGGTCCGAAGAGGCGGCTGCTCAGCGCGCTTCCTGTGTCCGTCGTCGACGCGCCCGAGCGGCAGCCGCGCCAGACTTGGCTGCATCGGGCCGACGTAATCGTTGGCCGCACAGCGCGCCCATGGAGCAGAGGTACTAGGCTAGTGTCACTGTGGGAGGACATTGCAAGCAGTGCTGACGCGCCGATCGATGCACGCAGACAGCGCCCGCGCTGGCCTCCTTGGCGGGCCCGCCGCCCCAGTGTGCAGGCTGCCCGGCGCCTCTGCAGCGAGCAGGCATGGCGGGCGCGCTCTGCGGACGGACTGCATGCCTCCCTGCGAGGCCTGGGGCTGGAGTAAAGAATCAGAGGGTTTGGGGCCCGGCGCAGCGCACCCGCAGCATGGCCAAGTCCCACCACTGCAGGCAGCCGCCCGGGCCGAGCGTGACGACTGTATTGGGCGCCTCGCCGCAGCGCAGCCACGCCGCGCCGCCGCCGCCTCCAACCGCCCAGCTGGCTACCTGCTGCGCCCGAGCGCGGTCTGCGGCTTTGCGTTCCGCTGAGCTTTGGCCCGACTCAAATCTACAGGCTTGGCCTTCAGCCTGACAGAGCAGCCAGACGCATGCGCCTGGCTCATCGTCTGCAGCATGCAGCACGGATGCCTGAGGTCCGCAGCATGCCCAAGCGCCCACCAGCTCGCTTGTATAAAACAAACAAACAAACAAACACAAACGGCGCGGGGCGGGATGACGGAGGGAGCGCGCGCCTCGGCGCGGCTGGCAACGTCAAACAGCCGCGCGGTGCCGTCAGCGCCGGCCGCGAGCAGCGCGCGGCCGTCGCGCGCCCAGGCCAGGCAGCGCAGCGCCGGCTCGCCCGCCAGCGAGAAGGCCGCCGCGCGCTTGAATGCGCGCTGGTTCCACAGCGCCAGGCGGCCCGCCGCCGGGCCTGCCGCCGGCGCCCCTAATGAGCACTGCCGCTGCATGGCGCACACGGCGGGAGTGCCCAGTAGTGCGCGCTGGCTCTGCAGCGCCAGGCAGCCCGCCGCCCAGCCTGCCGCCGGCGCCCAATTGCATGATCATGCTCGCTGCATGGCGCACGAGGCGGGAACGCCCGCACGCGCTGTGCTTCCACAGCGCCAGGCCGCCTGCTACGGGGCCTGCGGCTCTTCCTCAACTGTGCTGCAGATGCGCGCATTGGGCCAGCCTGCGCTCTAAAGCTGGCCAGAGTTGCACACGTGGGGCCGGTCTGTGCATCAGCGGCAGCCTGTGCATCAGGGCCAGCCTGTCCTTGTGGGCCCCGCCAGTGCTGCACGCCCGTGCACGCATGCGTCACGCCCGCCTGCACTGAGACGCCCTCACTGTGCGCGATCGCTGTTCGAGCGGGGCGGCGGCGCGCCGGGCTGGCCCGGCGCGGATGCGGTGGCCAGCGCAAAGACGGGCTCGACAGGGCTGCAGGCCAGAGCAGTGGCGTCCGGCGAGGCCGCGTCGGCCGGCACGTGCGCGACCATGCGCTTGGTATCCACGTGCCAGGCCT
>JAABUY010007202.1_pt1 | contig 10659 bp, 8 predicted proteins | sample 5560271 | NCBI WGS metagenome assembly JAABUY01 (sample SAMN10711886, study PRJNA513374) | rock metagenome | isolation source: Antarctica rocks | place: Antarctica: Victoria Land, University Valley
TCAAACGATATCAGGGAAAAAGAAGGGCATTTGCTGCAATTGGCCTATCATTCAGTAAGAAAAAAAATGGCGGAAGTATTGCTTCGTTTATCGGCAAATAATCCGGCAGGGGCAATTTCAAAAGTTTCCAGGGAAAATTTGGCTGCTATGGTTGGTATCGCTTCCGAAACAGTAAGCCGTACCTTATCTGATTTTAAAGAGGAAGGGCTGAGCAAAAAAAAGGGAAGTACCATTTGGTTATTAGATTTAGAATGCCTGGCTAAAATGAAAAACTGACGAATATCATTTCGCGTTATGACCATACGCATACTTTAGCCTGAATTTTAACAATAGTTTTGTTTTGAACAAAATTTATTGGGGATGAAAGCAGTTGCATACAGTATAAAGCCTTTTGAAAAAGAGTATTTGGCAAAAGCCAATCAAAAGAAGCATGATATTACTTTAATATCTAATGCCTTAAGCCCTGCTACTGCAGTGTATGCAAAAGGAAAAGAGGCAGTTGTTGTATTTACCAATGATGATGTTTCGGCCAATGTAATCGATATCCTTGCCAAACTTGGGATCAAATACATTATCACGCGTACAACAGGGACAGATCATATCGATAAAAAAGCAGCAGCCAAACATCAAATCGAAATTTACAATGTTCCCTCTTATTCTCCGCAGGCAATTGCAGAATACACAATTGCATTGGCGTTTGCATTAAGCCGTCAACTCATCAAAGCGAACCAGCACAGCCATAATTTTGATTTTAGGAATGACGGGCTGATGGGTTTCAATTTTAAAGGAAAAACAGTTGGGCTGATCGGACTGGGAAACATTGGCAATGCAGTTGCAAGTATATTTAATAGCCTGGGATGCAAAGTATTTGGCCATGACCTGCGTTTCCCGGAAAACGTTTACCATGTGCAGGATGTTACCTTGCCACAATTGCTTGCCGCATCAGATATTATATCCCTGCACCTGCCGCTCACACCAGCATCAAAATACCTAATTGATAAAAAAGCGTTCGATCAAATGAAAGACGGTGTGATGTTGATTAATACCTCCCGAGGTGCACTGATTAAAACAACTGATTTATTAGAAGCTTTGGAGAATGGCAGGGTCGGTTATTTGGGCATGGATGTGTACGAATATGAAAAAGGGTTGTTTTTTGAAGACCATGAGAATGACCTGGTTAAAGATGAGTTGCTGCAAAATTTAATGAAACAAAAAAATGTGCTGATCACACCCCATCAGGCTTATTTGACCAAAGAGGCATTACAGGAAATTGCAAGCCTGACAATCAGAAACCTGGATAGGTGCAACAATTATAAAACATCTTTAACTGTAACAGAGCCTGTTTAATCTAACATTTAGAAAAACCATAATGCTTCTTTTAGCACTAAAAAATCAGTGTAACTTTAGAATGATAAAGTAAAGAAAAGCCACTGCTTTTTATACGATAAAAGAAGCATCAGAAACTAAAATTTAAACAGGCACAGTATTTTTTAGAAATTATACAACCTCCATTTTTGCTGATACAAATACTGCTTTTATCGCTAAAAAAACTTTAAATTACCTGAATAAAGAAACATAGCCAAGGCAAAAGAAAGGGTTTAACTTCGACATAAGTTATACAGCCAAAATTAGCTTAAGCACTGTTGCTAAAACAGTAACTCCGAAAGTATGTTGTTAATAAAAAGCCGATATGAAAATAGCCTACATTTCTACTTATCCACCCCGCGAATGCGGGCTGGCTACCTTTAATCATAACCTGATCAAGGCTGTCGGTTCTAATTTTTCAACCAAAACCCTTGCCGAAACTGGTTTTGTTGTTGCCATCAATAACTCCGAAAATCTGCAGGAGTACAATTATCCCGAAGAAGTAAAATATGTGATCAGGCAGAACATACAGGAGGATTATACCAAAGCAGCCGATTTTATAAATGCCAGTGATGCCGATGCCTGTATTTTGCAACACGAGTTTGGGATTTATGGCGGTGAAAGCGGCATATTTTTACTTCCCTTTCTCCATCAGCTCAAAAAGCCGATTATTTCAATACTGCATACCATATTAAAGTCGCCAACTTTTTCTCAAAAAGCAATCATCAGGGAAATTGCAAAACAGTCTGTAAAAGTAGTAGTGATGGGTAAACGGGCCGTTAAATTTTTAACAGAGATTTATCGGGTACCCAAAGAAAACATAGCACTTATTGAGCATGGTGTGCCCGACCTGGAAGCTCCGGCTATTAATCATGTTAAAGAGCTTCCGGCTCTAAAGAACAAACGCATCTTGCTTACTTTTGGCCTGATCAGCAGAAACAAAGGTTTGGAAACTGTGATACGTGCACTTCCCCAGATTGTAAAACAGCATCCTAATATGGTGTATGTTATTTTAGGAAACACGCACCCCGGGATAGTGAAAAATTCTGGTGAGGAGTACCGCGAATTTTTAAACAAATTGGCAGTTGAGCTAAAGGTTGAACAGCATTTAATGTTCATCAATAAGTTTGTTGCAGAAGAAGACCTCATCAATTACTTAACAGCCGCAGATATTTATATCACGCCGTATTTTAACGAAGCCCAGATTACCAGCGGAACACTTTCGTATGCCGTTGGGGCAGGCGCCGCAGTAGTCTCTACGCCGTACTGGCATGCGCAGGAACTTTTAGACAACAACCGTGGGCGTTTGTTTAATTTTAAAGATGAACTTGGCCTTGCAGATATTGTCAATCAGCTTTTGGCAAGCCCGGAGAAGTTAAACACTCTAAAAAAGAATGCCTATCAATACGGGTTAAACATCAGATGGCCCAAAATTGGCGTGGAGTATATTTTGTTAGTAGAAAATGCTGTAACTACTTTTGATTACAGCAGAAAAAATTTACACTTAGTAGCTTCTCCTAAGTTGATGCCCACATTTAACCTCGCGTACGTTAATAGGCTGACTGATGATACGGGTATTTTTCAGCATGCAAAATACGATATACCAAACCGAAAAGAAGGTTATTGCCTGGATGATAATGCCCGCGCCCTGATCATGGCGCTAATGGCTTACCAAATGAACAAAAGTAGGGAATCGCTTGACCTGCTTCCCATTTACTTAAGTTACATCCAGGACATGCAACTGGAAGACGGCAATTTCCATAACTTTTTAAGCTTTGGCCGGGAGTTTTTAGATAAAGAAGGTTCTGACGATTCTTTTGGCCGTACCATCTGGGCTTTAGGCTATCTTATTCATACCTCTCCCAATAATTCCTATACAGAATTTGGACATGAATTATTCCATAAAGCTGTTCCGCATTTTAAAAGACTGACGCACCTAAGAGGGATTTGCAATACCATTACCGGCTTAAGCTACTATTTAAGAAGCCATCCCTATGATGAAAAAATACAGGTGGAACTTCTTTTATTAACCAATAAAGTAACCGACGCCTATTACAAAACAAAAGGTCAGGACTGGGACTGGTTTGAAAACAAGTTGACTTATGATAATGCCATCTTCCCACTGGCTTTACTGCATTCCGCAGAGATAACAAGAAATGATGCGGTAAAAGAAGTAGCGCTTGAAGCTTTGAGGTTTGTAGAAAAACTTACGGTAAGCAAAAACTACCTCAACCCAGTAGGCAACGACGGGTGGTATTTTAGAAACGGCGAGATGCCTTTGTACGATCAGCAGGCTATAGAACTGATGGCCATGGTGCTGATGTATTTCCAGGCTTACCAAGTTACTAAAAATGCCAGGTTCCTTAATAAAATGTTCTCGAGTTACATGTGGTTTTTAGGAGAAAACTCCCTCAGAATACCATTGTACGACGTAGAAACCGGAGGTTGTTACGACGGTTTGCAACCAACGGGAATTAACAGGAACCAGGGCGCAGAAAGCACGTTGGCCTATTTAATTTCGTATTTAACCGTATTGCAGGCTTTCAAACTTGGGTATCAGAATAACCCAACTGTAGAAAAATCAGAAAGTGTTTTACTGTAGATGAAAATAGCGATTTTAGCCTCTGTTGCCTGGAGCGCGCCGCCCAAACATTACGGTCCCTGGGAACAAGTGGCATCCAATGTGGCCGAAGGATTGGTTTCAGCAGGAATAGAGGTTACGTTGTTTGCCACACAAAATTCTGTTACAACTGCAAAACTGGATGCGGTTGTCCCGAAAGGTTATGCCGAAGACCGGGAAGCAGATGCAAAAGTTTCAGAATGCCTCCACATCAGCAACTTGATGGAAAAGGCAGGAGAATTTGACCTGATCCACAATCATTTTGATTTTCTGCCTTTAAGTTATTCCAAGTTAATTCGTACCCCAATTTTAACTACGGTACATGGCTTTTCTTCACCAAAAATAATTCCGGTTTATAAGAAGTATAACGCCAATTCCCATTTTGTATCCATCAGTAATGCCGACCGTAGCCCGGAGTTAAAATACCTGGCAACCGTTTATAATGGATTAAACATTGCTGATTTTACATTTAACCCGGACCCAAAAGACTATCTGTTGTTTTTTGGAAGGATACATCCGGATAAAGGGACAGCAGAGGCGATTGAAATAGCCCGGCGCGCTAAAAAACGGTTACTGATTGCAGGGATCATCCAACAACAGGATTATTTTGACGAAAAGGTAAAACCCTTTCTGAATGATGGTATCCAGTTCCTGGGAAACGCTGGCCCCGAGATGCGAAACCAATTGTTAGGGAACGCAAGCGCGCTGCTCCACCCGATCAATTTTAACGAACCTTTTGGAATGAGCGTGGCCGAAGCAATGCTTTGCGGAACACCGGTGATTGCTTTTAACAAAGGCGCAATGCCCGAACTGATCGAAGATGGAAAAACAGGTTTCCTGGTAAATACAATTGATGAAGCTGTTGAAGCCGTATCTGCTTTATCTACCGTAAACCGGAAATCCTGCCATGATTGGGCGGCATCACGTTTTTCCCGGGAAAAAATGGTTGCCGATTATATCAAATGTTATCAAACGATACTTAATGGTTAGTGTACTTTAAGCAATATCCGAAAAACACAATGCTTCTTTTATCACTAAAAAACTTGTAAGCAGCGCCATCCTATAAAAACATTTACCTGATTAAGGACTTTTACCTGGTAAAAGAAGCATTAAAGAATCAGGCAAAACAAGATTTAAAACAAGCTGTTAACCTGCATTTTGTTGTATCCTGTTCAGCAAATCTTTTAAATCTACCGCCGCAAAAGAGGAGGAATAATCCGACAAACCGTAAGGGATGATCAGTTTCCCGTTATTGATGATGGAACCACAAGAATAAACCACGTTCGGCACATAGCCTTCCCGTTCATCCGGGTTTGGCATAAGTAAAGGTTCATCCAACCGGCCAATTTCTATTGACGGGTCATCCAACTTTAGCAGACAGGCACTAAGGCAATATTTCCGCATTGGCCCTACACCATGGGTAATTACCAGCCACCCTTCTTCTGTTTCGATAGGTGAACCACAATTACCAATTTGCACAAACTCCCAGCTATACTTTGGCTGCTGAAACATAACAGGGTTTTCCCAAATATTGATGTTATCAGAGTACATAATATAGTTGTTCCAACCATCAATACGCGATAACATCACATATTTTCCGTTTACTTTGCGCGGAAACAAAGCCAAGTTTTTGTTCTGGGCACCTTCTCCAAACAATGGGCCTATTTTAAAACTATAAAAATCTTTAGTTTTTAAAAGTTTGGGCATGATCAGCAAGCCGTCGTATGCGGTATAAGTTGCATAATAAGTCACCTGGCCATCGTTTTCGGTAAACTTGATAAAGCGGGCGTCTTCGATACCTTTTTTTTCAAACTCGGAAATCGGAAAGATAACCCGGTCTGAAATGTCGGTATCCATGGAAAAAATGATTTCGTAATAAGAATCAGAAAGCCATAAAACCTTTTCCATTTCTGCATCTTTTAACGGCTCAGGTTCAAGTCTTTGTGATTCAAGGATAACCTTTCTTAAAGTAGAATAATCAAACTGATCGGTAAGCTGATTGTCGAGTTGTTGAACTACGCTTTCCTCGACACGGGATGTTAATGCTTTATTTAGGAAAAGCTTTTTGTTGTAGGTTGCATTTTGAATAACCTCTGCCTCATCAATATAATTTCCGGCAGGGATTACACTCACATTGTTGTCCTTATCGATCAAAGCACGCCTAAAAACAATAGAAGAAATATGCCCTTCGCCAACAGCCCTGAAACTGATGATCAAGCGTTTTTGCCCTTCTTCTAGTTCCGTTTGGTCTGGGTCTTCAATAATCGAAGGGTTAAAAAATGCTGCAGATTCAATAGAATATTCGTGGGTGAAATAAGAGCCGATAAGTAACTGGCGATAAGGCTGGATGCTGTTGAATTCAATTCCCATAGCATCAAACAAAAAAGTTACTTTCGTACAGTTTTTAAGCAAAAGCTTCGTGATGTTACGGTGGCGTTTTGAATATTCTTGTAACAAGGGCGATATGATGGTGAAAACTTGTTCTTCGCTTAACTCCATTACCCTTTTAATCACTTCTTTTCCGCGTTCGTTGCCATTAAAAAAGAACCTGGCAATTACCCGTTTTGGATCCGGATATACTTTGATGTTTTTGCGCTCTATGGCAAGTCTCATATTTTAAAATCGTTAGAAATAGTATGTATTTTTTGCCTTTTGTTTTTAGAAAGGGCCGAAGTAGATTTTGTGCAAATATGCATCCTTATATTGCTATAATTTTAATTAGCAGAATATAAAATACGGATGATAAAGAAATAGGTTGTAATTTTTCTAAAACATATTCATTTAGGAGGATACGCAAATTTATGCTGTTGTTACTTTATTTATTTTCTTGTAAAACCATCTTTTGGCTAATTCTGCAGATCCTATATATAATATAACGACAAACAGCATCCAACTGTAATAAACCAGGGGCATTTTTACAAATCCAAACCATGCCGACAGTGGTGTAACAGGTAAAACCATCACCAGCAATAAAATAAAGACCGTGGCTAAAGACAAATATCTGCCGGGTAAACTTTTGAAAAAAGGCAGTTTGGTACGTACAACCAATACTATTAAGGTGGCAGAGACTACGGATTCTATAAACCAGCCAGTTTGAAATACTTTTTCACTTGCATGAAAAATAAACAATAACACACCAAACGTCATGAAATCAAAAACGGAGCTTAATAAACCAAAGATAATCATAAAATGTTTTATAAAATTAAGATCCCAACGTTGTGGTGACTGGATGTTTATATCATCAACACGGTCGGTCGCAATAGCCATTTCTGGAAAATCGGTCAGCAGGTTGGTCAGTAGAATTTGCTTGGGCAACAAAGGTAAAAACTTTAGGAATAAGGAGGCGCCAGCCATACTAAACATATTCCCAAAGTTGGCGCTGGTGGCCATGAACATATATTTCATGGTATTGGTAAAGGTTTTGCGGCCTTAAATAATTCCCTTAATCAGCACATCCAAATTCTCGCTTAATAAAACAATGGAGTTGCTACATTTGTGTGGACAGAGGATTAAGGGAAAAGACTTAACTTTAGAAATATGTCAAAAATGAGAAAGTAGTACGACCGTGAGTTCAAGGTGGTGGCTGTAGAACTAAGCAAGGGCCGTTCTGACCTGAGCGTGCTTGCAAAAGAACTGGAAATCAGGCCGGCCTTATTGTACCGCTGGCGCAAGGAACTGGAAACGAAGGCACGGGCCAGTTTTCCGGGGCAAGGCAAAGTGTTTTATACACCCGAGCAGGCAGAGATTCACCGCCTGAAAAAAGAACTGCTGGACATGCAGCAGGAGCGCGATATATTAAAAAAGGCTGTAGGCACCTTCTCCAGGAGCGGCGGCAAATATTCCGGTTCATAAAAGACAATTAGACTTTATTTGCGGTCGGGAAGATGTGTAGCATATTTAATATTAGCAGAAGTGGTTTTTATACCTGGTTAAAAGATGCCCCATTCAAAAGGATGGTGACCAATTTAAAACTACTGTCGGAAATAAAAATGGTTTGTCACTGGAGCAAACGAACTTATGGAAGCACCAGGATAACCCGTGAACTTGGTCAGCGCAGTATTATGGTATCGGGGCAAAGGGTGGCCCGGCCAATGAAAAAAGAAAATATCGGGGGCATTGTAAAGAAAAAGTTTAAAGTCACTACTGGTTCTGAACATAAGTATGCTATAGCGGAAAACAGGTTGGGGCGTAATTTCAAGCCCGGCACGACTGGCAGGATTTGGGTATCAGATATTACCTATATCAAAACTAAGCAGGGCTGGCTGTACCTGACAACGTTGATCGATATAGGTGATAGAAAGGTGATAGGCTGGTCATTAGGTTCTACTATGAAGGCAACAGAAACAGTAATACCGGCCTTCAAAATGGCACAAAAAAACAGGCCCATCATCCGGGAACTGCTCTTTCATTCAGACCGGGGCGTACAATATGCCTGTAACGAATTCAAGCATTTGCTCGATAAGAATCCACTGCTAACAAGGAGTATGAGCAGAAAAGGAAACTGCTGGGACAATGCGGTAGCAGAAAGTTTCTTTAAAACACTGAAAGCAGAGTGTGTTTATCAAAATAGATTTGAAACTAAGCACCAGGCAGCACTGAGCGTGTTTGAATACATCGAAATCTGGTACAACCGTCAAAGATTACATTCCGCCCTTGGTTACATGTCACCACAGAACTTTGAAAAACAACTAAACAAACAAATTATCGCAGCTTAACCATTTGTCCATTTTATTGTTGCAAGTCCACTTGTAAGTTTATTAAGAAAACAAGAGAACAACTAAGAAGCAGGTTTCTAAAGGGCTTTCCTTTTAAACCTTTAGAAACCAAGCCTTCGGCTGCCATTGTTTGTGCAAACTTTTAAACATACAATTATCCATTTGGCCTTGCCTCTCCTTTGCCTTTCTGAATTGAAAGAGATTTTATGCTTATTGAAAACACCGGATTTGATGCGAAAGAAAAAGAAGAAATAATTTCAGAAAACGAGGCAACTTTATTAAATTTAATAGCAGAAACCATTGTTGAACTTATTTTAAAGGAGGAAGAATGAACGCTATTGGTTACATGAGGCTAAGTGTCCGCGACCAGTCCCGCTATTCCCTGGAATACCAGGAAGAGAGTATCAGGGAGTATTGTAGAAAAAATAATATTGAATTAAGTGCGCTTTTCAAAGACAACGGTGAAAGTAGTTATACTTTTGACCGGCCGGACTACAAAGCAATGGAAGCTTTTATTAAAAAGCATAAGGGACAGAACCAGTATTTTGTCATCATGGACCATGACCGGTTCAGCCGTAACCTTTCTGAAGCTTTAAGTAAAATTTTAGAACTGGAGAAAAAACACGGGATTAAAGTCGTTGCCACCAATGAGCCTTTGGATATAGACACCTCCGACCCTAATGTTTTTATGCAGCGTGCTTTCCGTTACCTGATTGCCAACGAGGAACTGCTTAGGATACGCAAACGGACTAAGCAAGGAATGAGACATGCGCAGGAATCCGGCAGGTACCTTGGACGCGCGCCCTTTGGCTATATCAACACCAAAGACATATCAGAAAGAAGTATTATAGTTGTAGATGAGGCAAAAGCTTTCATCATACAAAAGGTCTTTTCAGATTATTTATCAGGCGTGCCCGTGCATATGATTTGTCAGGAGGTAAAGAAATCGGGCTTTACCGTAAAAGGGAACAGTGCTATCCAGAAAGTTTTGGGCAACTGCATCTATGCCGGGATGGTCAAAGTACCTGCCGATGCCAAACGGCCCGAGCGGCTTGTAAAAGCTTTACACCCGGCAATTGTTTCCGAAGGCGACTTCTGGCTGGTACAGGAAATGCTGGGCAATAAACGGCCGTCAAAAGCACAACCGGAAGAAAGGTTTCCGTTGAGGGGCATCCTAAAATGCTGGTGCGGCCTGCATATGACTGCCGGGTTTAGCAAAGGAAAACGTAATTACTATTTATACTATCGCTGCCTGAAGCATACGGGTACCAATATCTCCGGGATAACTTTACATAACCAGTTTAACGATCTGCTCCGTTCCCTGAGTTTTAGTCCCGAACAGCTGACAAAGATATCTTCGTTGGTTTCGGACAAGCTTAAAAAGTCTTTAGGCGAAAAGGAAAGCCTTTCTAAAGCTAAATCTGCGCAGTTAACAGAACTTAATAAAAAGATTGAAAAGCTGGAAGAACGGCTGATGAACGAAGAAATCGAGGCTTCCACTTTCAAAAACTGGTTCCAAAAATATTCGTCGGAAAGGGCAATGCTGTTAAAGGAAATTGGTAGCCTGAAACAGAATGGGACGGACAAATGGCAGCGTATGGAAAAGTTGATGCCAGCCTTGACCAACCTCTTTGACATCTATGAAAAAGCCAACATCAGCGCCAAAAATAAGCTCGTTAAAGCGGTGTTCAAACATAACCTTGTTTATTCTGACGGGGCATTTAGAACACCTTTTATTAACGATGCTTTTGCCCTTAACTACTTAAATACCAACAAGAAAGGGCTGCTCTTTGTAGAACAGCCCCTGGCCTTTTCCGGGCAAAATCCCTTTAGTAGCCCGTAGGGGAATCGAACCCCTGTTTCTAGAATGAAAATCTAACGTCCTAACCCCTAGACGAACGGGCCAATTGCTTGTATTTTGGGAAGGCGAAGATAGAAGTAAAGCTGTATATATTCAAA
>JAABUY010007207.1_pt1 | contig 10645 bp, 9 predicted proteins | sample 5560271 | NCBI WGS metagenome assembly JAABUY01 (sample SAMN10711886, study PRJNA513374) | rock metagenome | isolation source: Antarctica rocks | place: Antarctica: Victoria Land, University Valley
CCAAGGGATACTGGGAAAAAGGGAGCAGTTGATATGCAAGCAGCATGATGCTGCTCATACACACAGATGGGCTGAGTATCGGACACCACCAAGCTAGTCACACACCTGTGACACATTCACAAACATGGGCTACACAGTGCTCTCAGGGCAAAGAACAAAAGGAGCATCAGAAACTGCTGATTTGCAAGAGTGATGTAATGGGATACAGCAAAAGAACTTCAAGACGGGAAAAATCAATCTGTATGTTTTGGCAAAGACTTGCAGTTCAACAGTGCTTTAAATAAAAACATGGCAGACGCCCAGCATACAATTTTAATGCCTCCTCACAGCTCTGCCTGAGCTGCATGATGCTCATCATCAATGCTGACAGGAAGCCAATACCAAGCGAGCTCATCTTGCAAAAGTCAGGTCAGCATATGTGACCCAATCCAGTGCAAGTAAACATCACACCATTGATCTGCAAATGCTCACCAGGGTGACAATATATCTTCAGAGGCATAAATGCTGTGGTCAATGATCACTGCTGTCAGCGTCACTGTTACTGAGTGGACCATCTGCCGAAGCCTCGTGTGGGCACGGTCCCTCTGCCACTTCGCCAATTTTCAGTGGACCTGCATGCACTGGGCCATCTGCAAGGGGACTGGCTGCCAATGGGCCACCTTCAGAAGGCCCATCAGGCAGGTCCAAAGGGCCAATCTGCCCATCAGCAGTGACAGAAGGCTTTGCAATCTCTGTTGCGGTGTCTGCTGAAGCAGTGTGGTCATCTGTAGGGGATAAGGGCTGACTCTCAGTTGCAATGATGTCATCAAACTCTGGGGTTTTCATTAATACAATGTCAATTTTGGGCTTCTGCCTCGTCCTGTATGCAGGGCAATTAATGTGTGCATCAGGAAATTTCGTGTAAAAGCTGGTATAAATTCAGGGATGCTGAAGAAGCTGATGTTGAGAAGGAGCGACTGGAACAAGCAAAAGGTCCTGCTGCCCAGGCACATGAGCTTACAGAACTCTCAAAAATTTATGAGGCCCGTGGCCTCTCCGCTGACCTTGCACGTCAGGTGCGACCTTGTGGGTGTTGCTTTCACATGACCCCAACATGTATCTTATTGACGTGCAAATGAAGCCTTTTGCAAGCACTGGTGCTATGACAGAAGTCTGTGAAGTAGTCACGACAGACTCTGGGTGCATATTCCGTGGATTGAAGCCGTTCTGTTGCAGGTGGCACAAGAGCTCAGTGCAAAGGATGTCATCAAAGCACATGCTCGTGATGAGCTCAACATTGATCTGGACAACATGTTAAACCCTGCTCAAGCGGCTGTAGCATCAGCGCTGGCTTTCACGTGTGGAGCAGGATTACCGCTTCTTGCAGGCGCATTCATTCATGCATATGTGATACGGTTGGCAAGCATTTTTGTAGTGTCCACAGCTGCCTTGTTAGCGTTTGGCATCATTGGGGCGGTACTGGGAGGAGCTAATTGGGTCAAAGGGGGAAGCAGAGTCATTGTTGGTGGTTGGGCTGCAATGGGCATAACATATGGCATTGGGCGTGCCTTTGGTAGCGACAAACATGTTCTCTGAACATGTTGGCTGAGGCAGATAGCACACACCTCAAGATCATGGCAACTTGGATATTGGGGAATAGTCACGCCAAAGGATCAGTGTCCGGTGCTTTGTGAAGGTACTTGGTTGCGTATGATCAGCTCCTTGAAATACATTGTCAAGTTGCCACATGTAGCCCTATTGCTTGCTTTGTGGGTCAATGTGCCTTTGGCACGCTTTGCGACCTGTGTGGGCGTCATCCTTCACCTCATCACTAGTATTTCCCGATACTTGCATGCAGAATCTTGTCTAACCTTTGTGATGTTGCCTTGAGAGTGCTTTGTTAGCGTCTGCCCAATTGCAAGAGAGGTTAGTCAATATTTGCTCTCTTGATGATACATGTTGCCCAAGCTAGAGTAACTCATATCGCACGAGTATTTGTGACTCAGCGTGCACAAGTGGCACAACATCTTCACATTTAGCCCATCGTTGACAGGCTGGAGCTGGGACAACAGGTCTGTGACTCACTTGCATTACTCATTTAATAAAGACACTGCCGAACTGATAAGTGTTTCTATTTTCAAAATTTGCCCGTGTCTGCGATTTTAGTCCAAAGTATAGCCAAGTTCCAGTCTCAGGGCCTACTTTAGAAGCAAGAACTATTTGTTACGATACATACTGAATAGCAAACAATGCCAACCTGCAACTGGCTAGAGAGGCATTACCTGCCAAGATTTGCAAAACAGCTTATACTCTGATTGCTTAAAACCAAGGAATTTTGTACTAAATACGTTGAATGACTTAGAGGAGCAAGTACAACCGCTACAGTCCAATTGGTATGTCAATCACTCTGCAAACCACCAGCTCATAGTCTTGTCACAGACCACAACAATCCGTCGGCACCTTGCAGCTCACCACTGTCGTCAAGTCACCGATGACAACCCGCAGCAATCTTTCTGCAGAGCCTAGTGGCTATGAGCACATCAAACACTCTGGTCAAGTCACCAGACCATGGTGTCTTGACAGTCTGCAACACTCTTTTCGAGTGCACCAGCTCACTTGGGGTGAGGCAGGCCCCAAGCCATCAACAAGGAAAGATACTGCAATAACTCTCTGAAAGAACTACATGGATCTAGATATGTTACAACTGTTCACCTGACACTGTTACATGATTCACAGAGCTGGGTTCGATGAGCCAGTGGCATTTCACCTCAATGTAAAATGATTATATGCATGGCGCTGCATCACCGGCCTAACAGACTGCTCTATAACCCAATGACTGCTTCACTTGACAATGTGCTCCACCCAGGCATTCACCAGGCTCTGCACGTCAGTTGGAAAGTCTGGGCCTTTGCAGGGGTAGGGTTCATGGTCAGCGTTGGCTACATGGACGCTTGGTGAGTCTATTGCTTCTTGGGGACCTGCTGCTGTCCTGTAGAAGTGCCACCCATTAGCTGAGCACGAAGGTATGTTGCCAGGGAACTGGGCAACTGATCTGGATGGAGGTTCAAGCAAGATTGGGTACACGCTGTTGATTGTGGTGCTTCTGGCGAATTTTGTTACTATGTTCCTGCAAGGCTTGTGCCTCAAGCTTGGTGAGCGTGACCTGGCTCAAGCTTGCAGGTGTGCGGTCTGTTCGGGCAGTGATTCATTCTTCCTTCAATATATCTCTGAACATGACAGCATTAGAAGCCTTGCAAACAGTCATGACCCTTGTTGGCTGCTGATCTCAGACTGGTATGGCTGCAGGGATGCTTATCCTGTGTGGGTCATCTTCCCTTCATGGGTGCTCCCTGAAGTTGCCATAGTCGCCACAGACTTGGTAGAGGTGGTAGGCCCAGCCACTGCGCTGTATCTGCTGTTCAATGTTCCATTGTGGGGTGGTGTGCTGATCACTGTGGCTGATGTACCTTCTCGTTTTTGGGCTCAAAAATATTCGCTTTCTCGAGCTGATTGTGTTCTTGCTCTGTGCCGTCATCTTTGGCATATTTGTTTATGAGCTTGCAGCCATGAATCCAGGCTGGGCAGAAGTTGGAAAGGGTTGGAAAGTTTTAAAGCCCAAGAAAATCACAGGTTCACATTCATGTTGCACAGTCCAATGTATCAAAATTGACACTTTGATGTGCATAGGCCCTTGCAGCGATCATCTCAGAGATGGCCTTCAGGCCACGAGTATGGATGGTGATGAAGTTGTGAGACTCCTGGATACCTGCATAAGACATCATGACCACTTCAATGGATTCAAAGTTGCTGCCATGGTTGTACTGGGGACTTCAATGGTATTCAGAGGTAAGTAGTGATGTTGCTGTGCACTACTGCAGATTGCAGTGACAGTTGAAATGAATTGCAGGCGATGACCTCAAGGATGCAAAACCTAGCTTACTTGCCCCTCACACCTGTTGTGCGCTGTGTGCCTGTGCCAATGCAACTTGTCACATGGTAAGCTTACTTGCTGAAGCAAAAGTAGATTGTTCGGATTCTTACAGGGCATCCTTGCCATCCTTGCCAACCTTGGAAGTGAAGGTTGGCAAGGATTGTCATTGAAATCATTAAATGGCTACGTTGTATGTTTAGCAAAAAAGTGTATGTTTGAATGGTTTGTGTGGGAAAGACACTCACTCACCATTGTCATTTTGCAGCTCACTCTAACAACATATCAAGACAAAACTCGACTCAACTCAACCATGCACTGTTCTGCAGCTCAGAACATTTCCTTGACTTTGCCTTCATTTGCTTACTGGGCCCTCACTCTTGGTGTGCGCTGTGTACCTGTTCCAATGCAAGTCATCACATGGTAAGCAACAGTAAAATTGAGAGGTTGTTGCAGGCCATCCTTGCCATCCTTTACTTGTAAGTGGCAAGGACGGCAAGGATTATCAGTGAACATAACTAGCTGGCTACATTGTATAATTGGATGGCTTGTGTCCAGACATGTATGATGAAGACACTTCACCACCGTGTGTATCTCTCTGAATGGGCAAGGTTAATGCTTTTGGATGGCTGAGTTACTCAGGGTGTGCTTGGCACAAAGACCCCAAGCTTGATGCAGGTGGAGCACTTGCTGATCTGCTTGTATTCAGTCTCAATCTGGCTGTATTAAACATACTGGACAAGATAGAGAGTCAAGATAGCAGCTGGCAAGTCACATGCACCAGTAGAATGGCTAATTGCTTATCTGGCTTCACTGCTGTTTTCAGAAAAGCAATATTGTGTTGCAATGCAAGTGATCTCCGCAGGTGGATTTACAGTGTAATATTCAAGGACCTTTGGCATGCTGACAAAAAGCAGTCAGTTCTGATTCCTGCTGTTTTATGAGATGGACGATACACCTTGCACAACCATGTTATTGCTCAGGCTGAGTACGCATGTGGTGGCTTTGACAGGGCGCATGCCCTGCTGTGAATGAAATGCACAATTGCAGCATGCACCCTGCTTTGATTAGTGGTACAAGGGCTGCAGCCAGCTTCTTTGGAGGCGGAATGCTGTTCAAGCTTGACAAAGGCTGTACACACCCATGACTGTGCCCTGGAAGTCACAGGCAGCTCAGCTGCCATTTTGTGCAAGTGAGATGAACCCATCAAAAGAGAGCGTGCCACTGCCATTATGACCAGCTGTAAATGGTCCATCTGCTGAGCAACGTTATGATCTGAACTCAAACAGCTTGTCGGCTATTTCCTGCATGCTTCTGCTGAGACCAGAAGATATGGTGATCAGTCTAGACCTACTGAAATTGACAGCTGCAGTGACCTGGCACAGCTCTTGGACTACTGCCTGTAATCAACAAAGCATCAACATCACTGCACTTGGCACCGCCCCAACAGCGCTGCTTCCCAGACTGATTGTGAGAAAAACAGAGCTGAGCATCATTGTATGACAGAATACAAAAGAACAGACAAATTGCAGGTGAGCTGACAAAACACAGCTGGACCGGTAAGATCAAAGGCAGAATTGATAGGTTGCAGTTGGGCTGAATGTGTGCAGCTGAGCTGACAAAGCGCGCTAGGTTGGAACTGCTGCAGCCAAACTGGCAAATGAGCTGAGCTTTGAAGATTGCGGCTGCCCTGACATATTGCAGCCCAGCTGACAAGTTGCAGCCAGGGTGACAAATTGCAGCGGATTTCTCTACAGCGCAGCTGCGTTTTTGAGATGGAGCTTATTGCTTGCAGCCAAGCAACACCCAAGCTGAAAATTTTGCACACTTACGGCGGCTGCCATTTTTGTTTTCACGGGAGTTAGGTGACTGTGAAAATATGTTTTGGATGAAGTCTGTCTGACACAAATGTTTGACACAATATGAAGAACACTCTGTGATGTGTGTATGTGTGATGGGAAGGTGCGTCCTCATATTTATGAGCTTGTACATGCTTTTCCACAAGTGCAGGGAGGTCTGCATATTTCTTGAACATTCGAACAGATCATGGGGGTAATTCTGCCATGTCCCTTGTCTCTTGAGACAGTGGATATTGGATTCAGGTGGAAATGCTTGTGGAAAGGTCAGAAAAATGTCAGACATCATCCATTTGTTTGTTTGTTATGTATGCTTTTGTTTGAACAATTCTTGCACACCTGCTTGCACTTAGTAGATCAAGTCTTGCATGCCAGCTGGGCTGCACCTAGCAGATCTTGCATGTCAGCTTAGCTGCTCCTAGCAGATCGTGCATGTTAACTCGGCTGCCCCTATCAAACACTGCATGTCAGCACAGGTGAGCTGAGCAACTACGTGAATGCAAATAGATTGTGTTACAAAACACAAGATAGCAGACATATTGCAGGTGAGCTGGTGAGCTACAGCTGGACTGTCAAATTGCAGAGCTGAAAGGTTGCAGCGGAGGCAACAGTGTGCAACTGTGCTGAGTAATTGCGGACAAGCCAACAGAATGCTGGATGAAACTTGCAGCGGGGTTGCATGTGTGCAACCGTAACCTGTCAGCCTGTCTATTAATTGTCAGCTCCGGCTGAAATCAGTCAGTGCAGCTGCAGTTCAGCTAGAGATATGTCAGCTCATATCTGCTACAACTGATAAGCATTGCAGAAGGTTGCTGGTGCGGTTCTCTGCAACACGAATGATACCACTGACATTGAGCGAGCAAAACCAAGCCTAATTGACAATATATCATTCAAAAGAAGCGTATAGAGCAGCGTCCATAGATGTCTGGCTACAGGATGCCACATACGTTTAATCTTAAGAACACTGTCAAAAGGAGCACTTCAAGTTGCATGCCTGGTTGCAGCACAAGTGTGCTGACAGAATAGGGCTGGACTGACACATCACAGAGGAGCTGATTGTGTGCTGAGCTGACAGACTGCGCTCGAGCAGACTGTGTGCAGCCAAGCTGACTGTCTACATCTAAGGTGAGCTGACAAAGTGCAGCCAGAGCCAAAAGGCTGCAGCTGAGCTGACACTTTGCAGACATGGAAACAGATTGCGTTTCAGCTGATGGTTATAGCAAAGCTAATATACTGATCAGTATATAAGTACTGATCAGTATAAGTATACTGATTAATAAAATCTTCACATCAACCTTCTGCAATGCTTAACTTGTTGTAGTATATGTGAGTTGGCACATATGGTCCTTCAAATGTCACCTTGATTGAGTGGAGAATCGAAGACGATATTGCAAAGAATCTTGAGGGTCACAGGTGCTTGATTTTACAGTCAGCAACAGACTCACTATAAGTTCAGCAGGCTGGGCTGGGAGGCCAGCACCAATAAACTAAGGTTCCAATGCTGTGAAGACGTTTGGCTGAGCCTGCTCTTGTAACAAAAATTCTGGTGAGACCATAGAGTTGGGAAATGTTGCAGACCGCTTTTTGGAAAGAACTGAAGATCAGCTCAGGGACATCAAGGCTGGCAAGACTGTTGCAGTGTTCTCCAGACATATCACTACACAACCAAAACAGGCACCTACCGCAGCTTGTTCCGTCCCTCCTTGATCAAGGTGCTCCTGAGGTCGCCGCAGCAAGCTTGCTGTCACAGATTACTGAGCAGATTGGCCTCAAATCACAGCAGATGCATGATGACTCTCACAGCTGAGACAACAGTCACAGTGGGGCAGCTGTCTTGTAAGCTGACTGTTTGGCAGAGGCACATGCAGTGCACTAGCACATACATGTCAAGATTCTTGATGAGTTGTGACTGTCCTCAAGTCTGTCTGTGTACTTTCGGGTAGCATATATGCAGCTTAGCATGTTACTACAACAGCACACACTGCAGAAAGGCAGCATCGCACACTGAGCTTTGACTCAAGTTCAGAAGTACTGCAGTGTCAGTGTCTGCTGCACACAATGGTCAAAGCGTTACAGGCACCTGCGACAAACAGCCTGTATTATCAGGTATAGCAGTATTACAGTCCGTGTATGGCTGACTGCAACACTGCTGTACCACTACTATTGCTGTGCCGCCATTTTGGGTGCGGTAACGTAAGTGCACAGAGGCACTGACCTGCTGAGATCTGCATGGCTGGACTGACATCCAGATCTGCTTGTTTGATTGCTTTGTCATGGCTAGCCATGACCTGCTGTGCAAACCGGAGCATGCACGACCCATGGAGATCCACAATCGCCTCTAAACCTGGATACAGCTTGGTCAGCTTACCACTATAAATATTGAAATGTTTGAATAAGAGGAAGCTCAAGCATACTATGACAGGTCAAATCTTTGTGGTAGCACCATGTGCATGGCCTCAAATCACAGTTTCAACACGTTTAGCTGAGAGTGTAGAGAATGTGCCAGTCATAATAGTGAGGTAAGACTGAGTTGCAAAAATTGCAGCTACGACCCAGTCATCAATGACTACGTACAGTTTGGTGCAATAATCCAACAGGCTGGCAGAACAAGCAAGGACAAAGTGCTCAGGCTCTAATAACATGTTGCAGTCCATTAAAGCTGGTATGCATTTTTATTGACTTCTGAATGCAACATCAAATTGTAATCACATCGAAGTTGCAAGCATTGTTTAACGATAAAAGGTTTGGCTATGATTCCTTGCTGCTGAATCCTTGCCATCCTTGCCAGCATAAACGAACATAATTTTGTGGTCAATGTGTCCATTCGAGTTTTGAGGGAGGTGTGTGTAAACATGTTGCTTTTATTGGATTCAGAGAACAATCATATCAATGTGGGAGGTGCGCATATGCATGACCTCTGCATGCTTATCAAGCTTGCATAATGCCAGTGCAAATATTGACTAGACTAATGTGATACCCAATGACAAGGATGATGTCAAGAGCAATTTGCTTCTTTGTCCCTAATCATGTAATGATGCCAACATTCTGATACACTTGAGGATGGCAAGCTTTGTTGAAACAAAATTTCCTATTCATGTCAAGATTGAATGACAAGGAGCAAGCACAGCATAATAAGAACTTGGCTGCTGGCTGCTCTAAATACTTGTAAATTACGGATAAACAAGGCGTCGTTACGACCTAGATTTATCGTAATTTGCCAAAATCCTTCAAACAGACCTGCGGCATGTCTCTCGAAATTGCCAAGCAGATCCCACAGATCTTCTGTGACAGCTTCCATCCATGTGCAGCAACTCTGTTCTTTTACGAACAACCTTAGCTTCCCATCTTTGATCATCACACTTTGCCGCTCTGGCACCTCATCATTCAAGTGCTGGAACTTGAGGCAAGCTAGCAGAGCTTGCTGGGCATCAGTCGAGTCACACCCCAAAGCTTTCATGATGCTCCTCATAGACTTGTCTGCAAATAGCTTTTCCACGTATTGTCCTGTGATCGATCGTATGGCTGAAGTTGGACAGCAGTACACACATTGTTTGTGATATTGATCTTGTTTGTGACATGGGTTGTATGAACACTACGAGTCAGCGGCCTGCTGTGTCCGCATGGATAACTGCTGAGAGGCATTGACATCCACTGCGCTCAAAGATTCAATCGAAAGCCAAATGCCATGTGTCCAACATGATCTTTTTCTCCCCCAAAACGTCGAGTGTAATAATGCCTTAACTGGCTAGCCAACCTTTCACCAGCAGCAGCTTTCCAGAGCAAAGGGTACCCCACGTTTCAAACTGAAAACTAAAGCTGTTGATGTGAAACCTGGTGATGCAACAGTATGTTAGCCCGAAAGGCATGTGCATCTGGGGATGTACTGTTATGCTCCAAGTTATAGTAATGCAAAAGGGTGTAAGCAGACTTTTGATGGCAGCTGTACCTCCATCTGTTTTATTTCTAGACATCTGAGTGGCAAAAAGCTGACTCATACCTCCATCTGTTTGATTTCTGGACATCTGAGTAGATCATGCTGACATGTTTGGAGGTTTGGACTGTGAGTCCAGACCAGCGATGGCCAATAGCTGACTCACACCTCCATCTGTTTGTTTTCTGGGCATCTTGAGTGTGCAATTACAAATCTGATAGTCACCTAGTATGCCAATGTATAACACACAATACTCAAAGTCACACACTTGTCACACCCGGACTTCTTTTGGACCTAAGGCCACTTCCAGTCTTCTTTCTGATCTAGGCCACCTCAGTAAGGGAGGAGTCGGAGCTTGTTATTGAAACACACGATACAGTCTTTCACGCTGTGCCAAAACTATTGTCCTTTATACTTATAACAACTAGAAAGGCGTTCAGACCAGCAATGATAATTGCAATGAGTATGCCAATAATCTTAATCCACAGAGGGTTTGTGAACTCTTTCATCTTGGAAGGCGTATTCGTGAACTGCACTAAGGGAACAACTGCAAATGTGAGTGTCAAAGACAAAAGGACTTGGCTCAAGACTAATAGCTTCCCAACAGCCTCATTGCCCAGCACAGCTGCCACTGTTGCAGCTGGGATGATGGCAATCAAACGTGTGAGCAAGCGGCGAGCCCATGGAGGCATTTGTATTTTGAGGAACCCTTCCATAACAATCTGACCGCTAAGTGTGCCTGCAAGTCAGGAAACTAAATTATATCAAGATTGACATGTGCAGCATATTCAGCTGTAAAAGATAAAGCCTACCGTCACAGCTTACTTGCTTACCTGTAATGGTGGCCTGCTGCCCTGAACATAAAAGTGCAATTGCGAACAGCTTTGGGGCAATTTTGTTGCCAAGAGCAGGTTCTAGGAGCCTAAAGGCTGTGGTGATGTCAGCCACTGT
>JAABUY010007215.1_pt1 | contig 10634 bp, 12 predicted proteins | sample 5560271 | NCBI WGS metagenome assembly JAABUY01 (sample SAMN10711886, study PRJNA513374) | rock metagenome | isolation source: Antarctica rocks | place: Antarctica: Victoria Land, University Valley
TGATCCAGCGGCGCAGGCACGACTCCGCGATCCCCAGGTCACTCGCGATCTTCGCGACCGGGTGCTCCCCGGACCGGGCCAGCTCCACCGCCCTGCGGCGGAACTCCGGCGGCTTGGCAGCAGGCATACAGACTCCTCCCCGAGGTGATCATCACCTCAGACCAGGTGTCCGGAGAACCGGGTCAGGCTCCGCGCGCCGACTACCTCAGCCGCTGGCTCATCCACTACAACTACCACCGAGCCCACACCGCCACCGGCAACCAACCCCCAGCCACCCTCGCCCCCACCACTGCCACCAACGTCATGATGCAGAACAGTTAGCCCTTCTCGGCGCCTTCGTTGGCACCGGCGATGAACCGTTTCTGAAAAATGAAGAAGACGACCGCGACGGGGATCGTCATCAGCAGGGCGGCGCCGAGTTTGATCGGGTAGTTCGCGGCGGACCCGAGTTGGCCGGAAACCAGGGACGCGACCCCGACGGGCAGGGTGTCCAGGCTCGGGCTCTGGCGGGCGACGATCATGTGCGCCAGCTCGTTCCAGGAACCCTGAAAGCTGAGAACCGTGAGGGTGATGAGCGACGGCCGCGCCATGGGCAGCACGATGGACCAGTAGGTTCGGAAGATCCCGGCTCCGTCGATGTGGGCAGCTTCCTCGATCGAGACCGGGATGGAGGAGAAGAACTGGCGCATGATGAACACCCCGGCGGCGTCGGCCATCAGCGGGACAATCATGCCGGAGTAGGAGTCGAACATCCCGAGCTGGTTGAGGATGAGGAACTTTGGGATGAGCAGTACCACCCCGGGGACGGCCATGACGGCGATGATGGCGCCCATCAGCGCACCTCGGCCGCGGAAATGCAGCCGGGCGAGGGCGTAGCCGGCGAGGGAGTCAAAGAACACCCGGCCGCCGGTCACGAATACTGCGACGACGACGCTGTTGGCGAACCAGCGGGGAAAATCTGACTGCGCCAGTACCCGCAGCGCGGCCAGCGTCGGATGGGCCGGGACCAGCGACAGCGGATGCGCTGTCGCGTCGGATTCAGACTTGAAGGTGGTGGCCAGCTGGATCAGGAACGGGAAGATGTAGAGCGCCGCGACGCCGATGAGAACCGCATACACGGCCACCCGACCGGCCGGTACGCGCCGAAACCGGCGACCCGGGTCGCGTTCGAGCCGGCCGCCCCGCGGGAGGACCGTGCTCATCGGGGTCCCTCCGCCGTCGCGCCACGGACCCGTCGCCGCTGGATGCGCCGTTCCTCGCGCCGCGCCCGGGTGTCGGACCAGTCGCGGGTGGCGAGCCGCTGCAGCAGCGTCAGGACGACGATGAGCGCGAACAGCAGGAACGCGATGGCCGAGCCCTGACCCCACTGCTGGCCCTGGAAGGACGTCTGGTAGCTCAGGAACGCCGGGGTGACGGTCGTCCCACCCGGGCCGCCCTGGGTGCCGGCGGCGAACACCTGGTCGAACAGCTGCCAGGAGCCGATGATCCCCAGAGTGAGCACGAGGACGGTGGTCGGCCGCAGGATGGGCAGAACTACCTGCCGCAGCTTTGCCCACCGGCCGGCGCCGTCGATGTCGGCGGCCTCCTGAATGTCGGTGGGCACGTTCTGCAACGCCGCCAGGTACATGAGCATGTAACCGCCGGCCGAGGTCCAGATGACCAGGATGATAAACACGATCATGCCGATCGAGGGTCCGGCCAGCCAGTCGTACCACGTGGTTCCGAGGAAGCCGTGATCCACCAGCGCGGCCGGCTGGCTATCCGCGCCGACGAGGTGCAGCGCCGCAAGGACCACCCATACCAGACCGGTCGGGTCGTTCGTCCAGTTGGGTCCGGTGACCCCGAACAGCCGCAACAGGCCGTTGACCGAGCCGTCGACGGCGAAGAGGAACAAGAACAGCACCGTGATCGCCACCGAGCTCGTCACGGTCGGGAAGTAGTAGGCGGTCCGGAAGAAGCTGCGGCCCTTGAGGCGTCGATTGTTCACGACGAGGGCCAGGGTCAGGGACAGCACCGTCTGGATCGGGACCACGAACAAGACGAAGTAGAAGTTGTTGCGGATGGACAAGGAGAAGTTGGACTCGTTGAGGCTGCCCGAGGACAGGATCGCGTGGTAGTTGCGCCCTCCGACGTAGTGCACCCCGGTGGACAGCGGTGACCCGGTCCCAGACCAGTCCGACACGCTGACCCAGGCTGCCATCAAGATCGGGGCGAGCAGGAAGAGTCCGAGAATCACCAGCACCGGCGCGACGAACAGCCAGCCGGCGAGCCCCTCGTGCCCCCGAATCCGGCCACCGCGGCCGTGACCCCGCCGCCGCGGCACCGGGGCCGGAGTCGCCCCCGACGAGCCGGTGTCCCGGATGCGAACCGCCGGAGTGGCTACCGACATCAGGCGGTGATCGCGGCGGCGGTGTTCTTCTGCAGCCGCGCCAGGATCGCCGACGGCGCCTGCGTGCCCAGCGATGCCAACTGGGTGTCGAAGTCGGCGAGCACACTGGTCATCGATGACAGCGTGACCACGCCCTGCGCGTAGGCGGCCTCATCGGCGAACGCCTTCTGCGCCGGGAAAAGCTTGACGTAGTCGGCGGTGAGCGCGGTCCGCGAGGGCATCGTCCCGACCTGCTTGGCAATCGACAACTGGGACGTGGTCGAGCACAGGTACTTCACCAGGCTCACCGCGGCGGCCTGGTAGGGGCTCTTTTGGGCCACGCCCCAGGCATTGGCGAAGGAGATGGTGCCCGCGCCCGCGGGCCCCTTGGGGAGGACCGTCGTGACGTAGGAGATGCCGGGGTAGTCACTGGTCATGGTCGAGGCGATCCAGTTGCCCTCGATGGTCATTGCGGCCTTGCCGGTCCCGAACGCCTGGCCGCCCCACGTGGCCCCGACGTCACTTGCCCACTTCAGCGTGCCGGCCGACAGCAGGGACTTGACGTAGGTGAGCGCCGCGAGGTTGGCCGCGGAGTCGGCGATGGCCTTGGTCTGGTCGGCGTTGACGTACCAGCCGCCCGCCTGGCGCATGAACGCCCCGACCCGGTCCCGGGACGCGCCCATGGACAGCCCTACAACCTTACCGGTGGTTAGCTTCTTCGCCACCGAAGCGAGCTGGGCCCAGGTGGTTGGGTAGTCCCTGGCAGTGAGGCCGGCGGCTTTCCACAACCGGGTGTTGATCTGGAGCGCGAGGGTGGAGAAGTCCTTGGGTGCGCAGTAGACCCGGCCCCCGTTGGTGTACAGCGAGGTCAGGTTCGGGTAGAAGCCGTCGGCGGTGAGCTGGTCCGCGTAGGGGTAGAGGTTCCCTGCCTTTACGTAGCTCTGGAACGTAGCCGGGTCGACGTAGAACACATCGGCCGGCTTGTTCGCCGCGAAGCCCTGCGCGAGCTGCTGCGGCAGGTTCGACGCGGGCAGCACCGTGACCTTCGCCTTGGCCGTGGCGGCCCAGGCGTTGCACAGGGACTGCAGGTTGGCCGTCTCGGCGGCTCCGGACGAGCCGAACAGGACGGTCAGTTTCTGGGTGCCCGTCGTCTGCTGGGGTGCGCTCGAGGTCTTCGCGGTGCTGGTGAAGCTGCTGCCGCCGCAACCGGCGGCGGCGAGCAGGCCGGCGGCGGCCGCGGTCAGGCCGGCGCGGCGGGAGATGTCAGTCATCGGGTCCTCTGTTCTGGGTGGTCGGCGGGAGTTGGTTGATCGGTGCGGCCGGCGGGGGGCCACTGGACGCCCGCGGAATGAAGACCGGGGCGAGCAACCGCTGGCCTGGTGGCCCCGTTTCGCGGGCGCCGGCTGCCGCGGCCCGGACCTGGTCGTCGAGCAGCTGCAGGCAGTTCTCGGCCGCAGCAGCGACGGGCTGGGCGACGCTGGCCAGCCCCACCGCGGCCGCCACCGGCGTGTCGTCGAAGCCGACGACCGCCACGTCCGCGCCGGAACGCAGGCCCCGCTCCCGCAAGGCCGCCACCACGCCGAGAGCGAGGGAGTCACTCGCGCACACGAACGCCGTGATCGGGGAGAGCCGGGCGCCGTCCAGGAGTTGGTGGGTGAGGCGGGCGCCGGTGCCCATCCCGTCCTCGCCCGCGGCCTCGAGGCCGGTGACCCGCGGGCCGTGGACGCGTATGCCATCGCGCCACCCGGCCCGGCGGTCATCGCCCGCCCCGGGTTCCGTCGGCCAGCCCAGGAACGCGATCCGGCGGTGGCCGGCGCCGACGAGGGCGTCGACCGCGGCCCTGGTCCCGGCTGCGCCGTCGACGTCGACCCATGCGTGCTCCCGCGGTGTGCCGGCCCCACCTCCCGGCGACGACCCGTTCCCGCCGCCGGCCCGTGGGTTACCCCACGGCCGGCCGAAGGTCACGAACGGCACCGCGTGCCGGGCGAGCCAGTCGGTCCGCAGGTCACCGTGATGGGTGCCGGTGACGACGAAGGCGTCCAGCCCGTGCCCGGCCCCGAGCGCTTCGTACTCGTCGATCTCCGCGGCGTCGTCATGGGCGGCGAACAGCAGCACGCGGTAGCCCAAACGTTGAGCCGACTCGGTGATCGCATGGCGGAACAGGTCCAAGACGACCCCGTTCACGCCGTCGCGCACCGGCTCGATCCGGATCCCGACGATCCGGGAACGCCTTGTCCGCAGCTGCCGGGCCGCCTCATCAGGGTGGTAGCCCAGCCGTCCGATCGCGTCCCGGACCCGCGCCAGAGTCGGGGCCGCAACCCGGTCCGGGGAGTTGACCGCGTTGGACACGGTCTGGCGGGAGACCCGCGCCTCCCGGGCGACGGTTTCCAACGTCGGACGTCCAACCACCACGCAGTCACCCCCTCGTGACTCAGCCTCACCGCCGGGCTCGGTACACCCGGTCCGCCGCGATTCCCACCCCATACCGGCTGAGTACCGGCAGCAGTTGGATCGATCAAAATCGTTGCTGCCCGTAATGTCGTCCCCGCTGGTGCAGCTGTCAAGGGACGCGCTGCCCGCGCGGTGGTCGCGACCAACAGACCGGAACGGGGACAACTGAGGTGGGTATCACCGACACGGGACACCCGAGCCGGTCTCCACATCCGCCGGACCCCGGCCGGCCGCTCCAGCCCGCGTTGCATGACCTGCTTACCGCGGTCCGCGGTCCCACGGCGGCGCTGTCGGGGCGGGACGGGCAGATCCGACCGACGGGCGCCCACGGGGTGTTTCACGCCGATCTGCGGGTGCTGTCGGCAGCGGTGCTGACCGTCGACGGCCGTGAGCCCGAGTCGATCGCCGCGACCATCCGAGGGGCGGACACCGTGTGGTGTGCCGCGCTGGTCCGGGAGGCCGGTGACGAGGGCGCGGACCCGACCGTCCGAATCGACCGGGAGCGCCGCGTCCGGCCCGGGGTGGTGACCGAGACGATCCGCGTCTGCTCAACCGCGGCGGCGACCCAGCACCTCTTGGTCGAGATCACGGTGGCCGCCGACCTCGCGCCGGTCGAGGAGGTGAAGGCCGGCGTGCGCCGGCCGGCGGTCCGACCCGGAGGCGGCCCGGTCGAGTCGGTGACACCAACGTCAACCTCGGAGGAGCCGGTAACCGCTGATACCGGTGTCCCGGCAGTGACCGCTGAGAGCGGTGCCCCGGCAGTGACCTGGCGGACCCCGGCGGTCACTACCCGGGTCATCGCGCCGGCCGCTGCCGTCGCCGTCGACACCACCGGAGCCGTCCTGCGCTGGGAGTTGACCGTCCCGACTGGGGTGACGCACACGCTCAGCTGGTCCTCGACGACCGACGACCACGGCGCGGTCGTCGTGGCCACCGGGGCGGCGCCGGTGTGGTCCGTGCCGGTCGTGCGGGCCGACGACCGTCGGCTCGTGGCGCTCGTGGAACAGGCCCTCGCCGACCTCGACGCGCTGCGCATGGCGACCGCAGCGGACCCGGGTGCGGAGTTCCTGGCCGCCGGGTCGCCCTGGTACGCCACCCTCTTCGGCCGCGACAGCATCTGGGCGGCTCGGATGCTGCTGCCGCTGGGCACCGGCCTGGCCCTAGGCACCCTGCGGACCCTGGCCGGTCTCCAGGGGACCCGGAACGACCCGCACACCGGCGAGGCGCCCGGCAAGATCCTCCACGAGCTGCGCCGCGCTGGCGGCGGCGCCGTCGCCCCGGAAAGGCCCGGCGGGGTCCGGCTGCCGCCGGCCTACTACGGGACCGTCGATGCCACCCCGCTGTGGGTCCTGCTGCTCCACGACGCCTGGCGGGCCGGGTTGCCGGACGCGGACGTCGAGCCCCTACTGGACACGGCCGAGCGGGCGCTGGGCTGGATCGCCGCCGCGGCGTCGCCGGCGACCGAGCCCGGGGACGGCGAGGCGGTCAAGCCCGGCGCCCTGTCCGGCCACCACGGCTTCATCGCCTACGTCGACCGCCACGGCACGGGACTGTCCAACCAGGGCTGGAAGGACTCCGCGGACTCGGTGCGTTTCGCCGACGGGAGCCGGGCCGTGGCGCCCATCGCGCTGTGCGAGGTGCAGGGCTACGCGGTCGAGGCAGCGTTCGCCGGGGCGGCGCTCCTCGACGCCTTCGGGCGGTCCGGCGCCGACCGGTGGCGGGCCTACGCCCGGGCGCTGACCGGCCGGTTCCGGGACAGGTTCTGGGTGCACGACCCCGCCGGTGACTACCCCGCCATCGCCCTCGACGCGACGGGCCGCCGGGTGGACACGGTGACGTCGAACATCGGGCATCTGCTGGGGACCGGGATCCTCGACGCGGCTGGGACGGCGGACGTGGCCCGCCGGCTCACGGGTCCCGACCTCGACTCCGGGTACGGCCTGCGCACGCTGTCCGCCGCCGCTCGCGCCTACTCACCCCTGAGCTACCACTGCGGCTCGGTGTGGCCGCACGACACCGCGATCACGGTCGCGGGCCTAGCCCGGACGGGTCACGGTGACGCCGCGGCGTCACTCGTTGAGGGGCTCCTGGCGGCCGGGGCGGCCTTTGACGGGCGGCTGCCCGAGCTGTGGAGCGGGGACGCCCGCTCGGTCGCCGACACCCGCGAGTCCGGCGCACCCGGCGTCCCGATGCCGGTGCCCTACCCCGCGGCGTGCCGGCCGCAGGCCTGGTCCGCGGCGGCCGCGGTGTCGCTGCTCACGTCGGTCCTCGGGCTCGACGTCGACGTGCCGGCGGGGGTCGTCCGACTGCGCCCGATGCGGCCCAGCCCGGTCGGAGCCCTCCATGTGCGGGGACTGCGCATCGGCGGCGGCGAGATCGAGGTGGCCGTCGACGCGGCCGGCACGGTCGTGGCGCCCACCGCGGCGTCGGTGGCCGCACTCGGCCTGCGCCTCGACGACCGCCAAACCGCCGCGGCGGACGAGGTCAATGAGGCCGACGAAGCGGTGAGTGCCTGAGCAGCCCGGATGGGTCGAGTCTCAGCCCCGCGGGGGCGTGGGGTCGCTCCCACGGACCCGTCCGCACGGGTGCCCGCTGAGCGGGGCGCCCGTGACCGCGCCGCCCGACTCCCTACGTCGTCAGGGCGAGCATCGCCTGCGCGGCAGCGAAGTACTTGTTGCTCCCCAGGTCCGCCACCGTCTTGATGTTGAACGCCGCCTGCAGGTGCTCGGCGTCGCTGTCGGTGACCCCGGCCAACGCGCTCAGCGGCGCGGCCAGGACCTCAGCGAGGGTCTTGTCCTCGTAGGTCTTGTCCAGGTACTTCGACAGGTCGGCGGTCACAGCCACAGCAGTCGCTCCAAACGTGAAGGGGTGGGGGTGCTCACCGTGTCAGGGCGCGCGCCCCGCACCAGCTGCACCGCGCCGACCAACTCCAGGACCGTGCTCCGGCGTGCGTTCATCGACCCCGTCGTCGCCGCGCGCACTGTTGCTGGGAGGTTTGGCGGACCCGCCCGTCCTTCCACCGGCCGGTCGACCTTATACCGCTGCGCAGGTATGGGGTCGACCGTCTACCCCAACCGACAGGAGGTCCGGCGTGCGCGCGACGGCTCCCCGCGAGACGATGCAGACGGTGATCGGTCGCACCGTCCGGCTCGCCGAGGCGTACGCCCGGCGGCAGCCGATCACCGTGTATGACGCGACCGGGAAGGCGGCCGAGCAATACCGCGCGGCCGCCGCTGAACTGCTCGCCGGCACGAGGACCCCCTGATGGCCGCTCGCGGAGGACTCGGCGACGTCGACCCGTTCGACCAGCCACGCCGTCCCCGGATCGCGCCCGTCATCCCCGCCGCCCGCGGACACGCCGAGATCGACCCGGACGACACCGGCACCGGTGGGCCACCCAAGCCGAAAGCGTGGGGCCGCAAACAGCCACCAGCCATCAAGACCCAGGTCAGCGTCTACCTGGACAAGGACCTGGCCGCCGCCAGCCGCGACGCCATCCACGCCCTCAGCGGCGTCGACGGCGCCCCGGCCAACCTCTCCGCGCTCTACCAGGCCGGCATCGCCAACGAAGTCAAGCGGCTCCAGAAGACTCACAACGGCGGCGAGCCGTTCCCCCACATCGCCCGCAAGCTCAAGGCCGGCCGACCGACCTGACCGGGAAACGGCCCCTGCGGTCCGGGGGGGTTGTTGGGTGGGGGTGGGTGGTCCGGGTCGGTGGTGTCCGCGTCCCTCGCCGTCGTCGACGGGACGGCCCGGGCCCCCCGGCCGCAAGGGTCCGCTGCGCCGCTCTCCATCCACGCGATCGAGGACACGGCGGTCATCGGCAGGCCGGGGGAGCGGGTCCGGCCCTGGCGGCGGGCGACGGGAGCCGACCTCCCGGCTGGACTGTGGGACGCGCTCGCCGAGGTCGCCGCCCGCCGCGGGGTCGTCATCGTCGCCGACCACCAGGCCGCCCAGAGTGAGGGGGTCAGCGGTCGATCCGCCGTCGTGGTGCGGGAGCGCCCGGATATCCCTCGAGCAGAGGACGGGGCCGCGGTTCTGACGTTGGCTGAGCGGTTGGTCACGCGCGGGCTCACCCGGCCCGGGATGGGCGCCGGCCGGCGGTACGGCTTCGCGGCGATGGCCGCCGGCACAGCCGGTCGCATCCTCGCCGCGGCCTGCAATGTCCGGACCAACCCCTACCGGGTCATCGAGGGGTGGGACACCGATTGGCGGACCAGGGCCGACGCCGTCGAGCTGCACGAGGTCGGCACGGTCGCTCTGCGGCACGCCCACGCCCTGCACGCCGAGATCACCGACCCGATCACCGCACCATCCCCGAGTCACTGACCAGCAGAGAGAGCGCAGACATTCCCCCGTTACCGGTTGACCTTATACCCCTTACCCAGTAGCACGGGGGTATAAGCGAGAGTGACCGGGACCGACCCGGCACCGACCGAAGGAGATCGCCATGTTCAGTGCCACCGTCACCGTCGAGGGGAATCTGGTCGCGGACCCGGAGTTGCGGTTCACCGGGAAGGGCACCGCGGCGTGTGAGGGCCGGGTGTTGGCCGGTGAGCGGCGGCAGAACGAGGTGGGGGAGTGGGAGGACACCGAGCCGACCGGGGTCCGGTTCGTGGTGTTCGGGCAGGCGGGGGAGAACCTGGCCGAGTCCGCGCGGAGCGGCACGCGGCTGCTGCTGGTCGGCACGTTGCGGACCGAGGCGTGGGCGGACAAGGCGACGGGGGGCAAGCGGACCGGGCAGAAGCTGTGGGTCGACTCGGCTGCCGTGAGCCTCACCTATGCCGCGGCGGTCCCCCGCCGGATCACCCGCGAGCGTGGGCAGCAGACCGACACCGCCGCGGCGCCCGAGCCGGCGCAGGTCTGACCATGAGCGGGGACCGGGCTGGTGGTGAGTTCCGTAGCCGGCCCGGTCCTACACCATCGACCGGGGGAGGGAGGGTGTGGGATGGACGCAGAGCAGCTTGCCGGGCCGGGGCGGGCGATCCGCCGGCCGGTCGACGTTGTCGACGCCTCCGGGCGCGCGGTGGGACAGATCGCGTTGTGCGCGCGGCTGCGCCGGGAGCGCCCGGCCCGTGCAGGGAGCGCTGATCCCCTCGATGGAGTTCAGTCGCAGGTGGGGTTCTGTACGCGTGGGCCGCAAGACATGAGCGGCTGGGACGGCGCGACCCGGGACCGGGTGCAGCGGGGGTGGAGTACCCGGTAGGGGACACCGGTCGAGGCGCTGGCCGAGCTCAGGCCGGACGCGCGGCTGGCCGGGGGAGCGGACCTGGAACACTTCACCGCACCCCCGCCGGTAACCGGGGTCGATGACCGGCCCGAGCTGGAACGGCGCCTTGCCGAGTTGCGGCGACGTCGACCGCAAGGCCACGGGACCGCGGGAACCACTGATGGCTGAGTCGCTGCAGTGATGGGTGCCCTGACATCAAACATCGGGCTACTTCCATCCCTGTGCATAACTATCGCCGTCGGACTGGCAGCCGGTGTGATTATCCGATTGCTCACGAGGCGTCGATGATCGCTTAGCGGTCAGGTACGTTCCCTTGAAGATCGTCGCGTCGGGTAAGCACGCCGGGGCGGGGCGTCAAGGGCGCGGACAACAGCGCGATGACGAATGCTGTTGGCTCGTGCGACGGGTACGGCGACGGCGGTGACAGCTAAGCGATACGCCAGGGTGACGCCACAGGGGAGGGCCCGATCTCTGGTGGATAATACTAATTATGCATTGGAACCACTTCTGGAGCGCAGGGGCACGGAGTGCGGTGGCCTGATCAGCAGTACCGGATTCCGGTGGATCGGGTCTCGTTCAGGCGTG
>JAABUY010007217.1_pt1 | contig 10630 bp, 9 predicted proteins | sample 5560271 | NCBI WGS metagenome assembly JAABUY01 (sample SAMN10711886, study PRJNA513374) | rock metagenome | isolation source: Antarctica rocks | place: Antarctica: Victoria Land, University Valley
GGCCGTGCTGAACGACACGCTCGAAGACGCCTTCCGCCATCGCCACCCCGGCTTCCGGCCCGCCAACGATGACCACAGGGCGACGACAGCCGCAGCGTGATCACCCCCCACGATTTTGAATGCTCTCCCTGCGTCTTGCCTTGGAGCTGGCGCAGGAGCTGATCGGCTTCCCGCGCCAGCTCGGCACCCACCCCGGCGGCTTCGTGCTGACGCAGGATCGGCTCGACGAGCTGGTGCCGATCGAGCCGGCGGCGATGGCCGACCGTCAGGTGATCGAGTGGGACAAGGACGACATCGACGCGCTGAAGTTCATGAAAGTCGACGTGCTCGGCCTCGGGATGCTCGGCTGCCTGCGCCGTGGCTTTACCCTGATCGAGCAGCAGGGCGGGCCCGCGGGCATGGACATCGCCGGCGTCCCGGCCGAAGACCCCGCGACCTACGCCATGATCCGCCGCGCCGACACGCTCGGCACCTTCCAGATCGAGAGCCGGGCGCAGATGGCGATGCTGCCGCGGCTCAAGCCGACCACGTTCTACGACCTCGTCGTGCAGGTGGCGATCGTGCGGCCGGGGCCCATCCAGGGCGACATGGTGCACCCGTACCTGCGCCGCCGCGAGGGCAAGGAACGCCCCGACTACCCGAAGGAGGAGCTCAGGCGGGTGCTGGGCAAAACGCTCGGCGTGCCGTTGTTCCAGGAGCAGGCGATGCAGGTCGCGATCCACTGCGCCGGCTTCACCCCGGGCGAGGCAGACCAGCTGCGCCGGTCGATGGCGACCTTCAAGGTCACCGGCGGCGTGTCGCGTTTCCGCGACAAGCTGATCGGCGGCATGGTCGAGCGCGGCTATGAACCAGCGTTTGCCGAGCGCACCTTCGCGCAGTTGGAGGGCTTCGGCTCCTACGGCTTCCCCGAAAGCCACGCCGCCTCCTTCGCGCTGCTCGCCTACGCCAGCGCCTGGGTGAAGTGCCACCACCCGGACGTGTTCTGCGCGGCGCTGCTGAACAGCCAGCCGATGGGCTTCTACGCGCCGGCGCAGGTGGTGCGCGACGCGCAGCAGCATGGGGTGGAGGTCCAGCCGGTGTGCGTCAACGCCTCGCGCTGGGACTGCACGCTCGAGCCGCGGCGCGAGCCGGGCAGGGGGGCCGCGGTGCGGCTGGGGCCTCGGACAGTGAGGAGGGCTTGCCAACCACGACGCGGCGCAACTGGTCGCGCACCGGGGCGACACTCCCTATGGCAGCGTGGAGGAGACCTGGCGGCGGGCGGACATCCCGCCGGCGGCGCTGGAGCGGCTGGCGGAGGCGGATGCCTTTCGCAGCATTGGTCTCGACCGGCGCCAGGCGCTCTGGCAGGTGCGGGGGCTCGCTGACAGCGTGCTGCCGTTGTTCGCCGCCGCGGACGTCGGCCAGCGCCCACGGCCGGAGCTGGTCGAGGTGCCGGCTCTACTCGTGCCGATGCGGGACGGCGGCGAGGTGGTCGAGGATTATCGCAGCGTCGGGCTGAGCCTGCGGTCGCATCCGGTCGCCTTCCTGCGAGCGACGTTGCGGGAACAAGGGATGGTGACGTGCGCTGGCCTTGCCTACGTCCGCGACGGCCGGCGGGTGGTGGTGCCGGGGATCGTGCTGGTGCGGCAGAAGCCGGGTTCGGCCAAGGGGGTGATGTTCATCACCATCGAGGACGAGACGGGGGTGGCGAACCTGATCCTCTGGCCGGATTGCTACGCCAAGCAGCGACGGCTCGTGCTGTCGGCCGGGATGATCGCCTGCCACGGGCGGATGCAGCGCGAGGGCGCGGTGATCCACGTCATCACCAACCGGCTGGAGGACCTGTCGGACCTGCTGCGCAGCGTGGGCGAACGGGATGGGTCCGCGTTGGACAGCCGTGCGGCCTGCGGCGTCAATGTCCCAAACGCTCGCCCCTCCGGTATCAAGGTGCCAACCCGGGATTTCAGGTAGAGGTACGACTTGTATGTGCGGATGATCGGCGCAAAGCGGTGCTTCGTAGCTGTGGCGCGACCGGCCGAGATTGGCCGATGAACGAACCCGCTATCGCGGGAGTGATCGTAACGGCACTGAGGAGGTGCCGCTTGGACAGACGTGCATGAATTGAGTGGGCCCAGGCCCGAGCCGACGCTGAGAGCTCCCCGATCCAAAGGAGCTCTCCATGACCCATCTCCCTCCTGCCACGTCCGGTGGCACGCTGCGTGAGCGCTTCATCGCCGACATGACCGTGCGCGGGTTCACCGACAAGACCCGCAAGGACTACCTCCGCACCGTCGCCGGCTTCGCCGCTTTCCTCGCCCGCTCGCCCAGCACGGCGACGGCCGAGGACATCCGTCGGTTCCAGATCCAGCAATCCGAGGGCGGCATGAATGCGCCGGCCATGAACAGTGCCGTGGCTGCGCTGCGATTCTTCTTCAACCACACCGCCGACCGGCCGGACCTCGCCCGCAAGCTGATCCGCTTGCGCTATCCACGCAAACTCCCGGTTGTACTCAGCTCCGACGAGGCCGCGCGCCTGATCGCGGCCACGACCTGCCTCAAGCACCGGGCTGCCCTTTCCGTCGCCTACGGTGCCGGGCTGCGTGTTGCCGAGGTGGCGTCGCTCAAAGTCGGCGATATCGACAGCCAGCGCATGCTGATTGTTGTCGAGCGCGGCAAGGGGGGCCGGTATCGGCATGCTTTGCTTTCGCCCAGCCTGCTCGCCCTGCTCCGGGCCTGGTGGCAGGAGGGTAGGCACCAGGGCGTCATGCGGCCCGGTGGATGGCTGTTCCCCGGCCAGGACCCGGCCAAGCCGATCACCACCCGTCAGCTCAGCCGCGTCGTCGAGGCCGCCGCCGAGGCTGCCGGGCTGACCAAGAACGTCAGCCCGCACACGCTGCGGCACAGCTTCGCCACCCACCTGCTCGAGGACGGCACCGACATCCGCGTCATCCAGGTCCTGCTCGGCCACGCCAAGCTCGACAACACCGCCCTCTACGCCCGTGTCGCGACCAAGATGGTCCGCACCGTGACCAGCCCGCTCGACAAGATCATGGCGCGTATTGCCCCCAGTGAGAGTTCCGGAGCCAGTCCCGGCGGCTGACCGCGGTGCGCACCGCGCTCGAGGTCGCCGACATTCTTCGCCGACACGGCCCCGCCTTTCGGGCGGCCCATGCCGGCCACCTCAGCCTCGGCCAGCTCAAGGTCATGGCGGCCATAGAGACCTGCCGCACCGCCGCCCTCGGCGGTCATGTCGAGGGCTGCCAGGACTGCGGCCATCGACGCATCGCCTACAACAGCTGCCGCAACCGGCATTGCCCCAAATGCCAGGCTGCCGCCGCGCGCAACTGGCTGGCCGCTCGCGAGGCCGACCTGCTGCCGGTCGGCTACTTCCACGTCGTGTTCAGCCTGCCCGCCGAGGTCGCCGACATCGCAGCCCAGAACAAGGCGGCGGTCTACGACCTGCTATTCAAGGCGGCGTCCGAGACGATGATGACCATCGCCGCCGACCGGCGCCACCTCGGTGCCCGCATCGGCATCACCGCCGTGCTCCACACCTGGGGCTCGGCGCTGACCCACCATCCGCACATCCACATGATCGTGCCCGGCGGTGGCATCTCGCTCGACGGTCAGCGCTGGGTGTCGTCCCGGCCGGCGTTCCTGCTGCCCGTGCGCGTGCTCGGCAAGCTGTTTCGCCGGCTGTTCCTCGCTCGGCTGATCGAATTGTTCGACGCCGGCCGCCTTCAGTTCCACGGCAATCGGACCGCTCTGCGCGACCGATCGGCGTTCCTGCGCCACCTGGAACCGGTCCGCAAGAAGCCCTGGATCGTCTACGCCAAACCGCCGTTTGCAGGTCCGGCGGCGGTGCTGGCGTATCTGTCGCGCTACACCCACCGGGTCGCCATCTCCAACCGCCGGCTGATCGCGCTCGACGAGCGCGGGGTGACGTTCCGCTACAAGGATTATCGTCGCGAGGGCTCCGAGCGCTACCAGGTCATGACGCTCGCCACGGACGAGTTCATCCGCCGGTTCCTGCTGCACGTCCTGCCGCGGGGCTTCCACCGGATCCGCCACTACGGCCTGCTCGCCAGTGGTGGTCGTCGCGACAATCTCGCCCGTGCCCGCGAGCTTCTCGCCACACCGCCGCCGCCTGAGCCGGACGAGGCGCCCGAGCCGTCGGATCACCGGCCGCCTTGTCCATGCTGTGGCGGCCGCATGCTCATCCTCGAGACCTTCGAGCGCTACGCCCAGCCACGCGCGCCACCACGGCCCGTGTGCTCGCCCGGACGGAGTTCGTCGTGACCCGGCACGGCATGGACGGTCGCAAAATCGCAGCCCTGCTGCGGTCGACGGTGACCTACGACCATCGCCCTTGGAAAGAGCTTGCAACCGCGCACTTCAGCGGGGATGTCGCACCGACATTCGATGTGGAGGACCTGGCCAGACAGGTGCAGTGCCATTGTCGATGGCCGATCGCCCGCTCGCGGCTGATCTTTCCACCCCAGCCGAACTCCTAAATCCCCATACCGACTGCAACCGTCCCGCGGGTTCGTTCTTCGGAGACTTTCGAACGCCAAGCGGCGTCCGAAACTCTTCACGGAAGCGGAGGATCCGCTCCGGAGTAAGTGGCGACGGAAAGCAGACGTCTGTTGATCGCCGCAGTGGGCCTGTGCGGCAGCGCCTGCAAAGGCGGCGTTGTCGCTCAGCAACTCTCGAAATCCTCGATCGCCGGCGCGAGGCAGGTATCGGTCCGATAAAGGCCGCCTACACGCCGCGAGCTGCCCGATTACCGAAAGCCGCTTCCATTTCCCGCCGAAAGCTCACGACCGCGTCGGTCTCGTCGATCGATACATCTGCCCATCGCACGCACTCCCCGGCAGGCACGTCCCGATTGAGCGTCACGTTCTGCGCCAGCCCGAGCGGCAGCAGGCCGTTCGCCAACGACGTTGCGGCAGGAAGCTGCTTGCCCCAGACGCAGAACCCGCCTTCTCCGTCCAGCACGTCACCACGCAGCAAGTCCTTCTTGGCCGTGGCCGCCACGTCTGCGTTGAAGCATATCGGCGCCCCTGTTGGCTGGCGGTGTAGCGCGGCCCATGCCACGGAAACGCCGAGTTCCAGCCCGCTGAATTGCACCGGCCGATACAGTGCCGCGTAGCGCCCCGAGCTGTCCGGCAACATGTGATATTCGCGGAAGCACGCCCGCGTGTAGTTGTTGTCCTCCGCTGCCTCCACCACGACGAACGTTCCGTGGCTGATTGCGTGCGGCACTGCTGACCCGTCGCGCGCCAGCGAGGAAACGCACTCGGTCACTCCAGCTTCGTCCAGCTCGCCGCCGTGCGTCCGCGGGCGGCACACCTCCGATAGGTCGTAGCGCGACGCCGGCGGGAAGCGCAGCCCGTCCGCCTGCGCCCGCAATCCGGTCGCGTTGCACACCGCTGCCATCTCGATCGCCGATTTTGTGCCGTCTACGAAGCTGTTGAAGATCTTGGGATTGATCGACGATCGCTCCTCCACGTCCACTAGCCCGCCGAGGTTGTCGAACACCGTCTCTGGCGTGGATTGATGGAAGCGCGGCAGGTAGCGCGTGCCCTTCCCCGCTGCGACCACCCGCAGACCGCACGCCCGGGCCCAGTCTACGTGCTCGCAGATGATCGCCGGCTGGTCCCCCCAGGCAAGCGAGTAGACCACCCCGGCCGCCTCTGCCCGTCGCGCGAGAAGCGGGCCGGCCAGCACGTCCGCTTCCACGTTTACCATCACGACGTGCTTACCCGACGCGATGCTTGCCAACGCCAACCGGATGCCGGTGCGTGGGTCTCCCGTCGCCTCGATCACCACCTCAATCCCCGGCGCACGGATCAGTGCCTCTGCGTCGTCGGTGAGGAACGTGCTCCCGTTTCGCAGCGCCGCCTCCAGCGACGGGGCCGCACACTGTTCCGCCGGCCAGCACGCATTGCTCAACTGGGTGCTGATGCGTTCCACCCGCAAATCCGCCACGGCGGCGACGTGCATCCCCTCCGTCGTCCGCGCTTGAGCAAGGAACATCGCGCCGTACTTGCCTGCCCCGATCAGGGCCACCGTGATCGGCCGGTTCTCCAGCTGGCGCCGCTTCAACAACGTGCTTAGATTCATCGGTTCGCAGATCCTCGTCAGGCGTGACGCGCTCAGCACCGGCGCAAGTGGGGCGATGCTGAACGTCGTCTATGGATTGGGATCAGAGGCGCGTCTCGGGTGGTGGCACAGCTAGGTTCACGTTAACCGTCTTGGTCTCAGTGAAACTGTCCAGCATACCCTCCAGCGACATCTCCCGGCCAATGCCGCTTTGTTTCACGCCGCCGTAGCTTTGCCCGAGCATCTGCCCGCCTCCTTGGTTCACCTGAACCCAGCCGGCTTCCACCTCGTGCGCCATCCGCAGCGCCTGGCCGATGTCGCGGCTCCAAACATAGGCCGCCAGGCCGTAGTGGCTGTCGTTGGCCATGCGGATCACCGCCGCCTCGTCCTCCCAAGGAATCGCTACCAGCACCGGGCCGAAGATCTCCTCCCGCGCCAGCCGCCAATCGTTGGACGTGTCAGCGAAAATGGTCGGTCGCGCGTAGTAGCCCTTCGTGAGTTGCCCCTCGCTTGGCGGCAACCCGCCCATTACCAGCCGGGCCTCCTTGCGGTCCAACCCGTCCTGCACGTAGCTGCACACCTTGCTGAACTGCTTGGCATTGATGATCGAGCCGATGTCGGTGCTCTCTTCCAGGGGGTCGCCGATGACAAGCTTGTCGGTCTGTGCCACCACGCGCTCCAGGAAGGCGTCAAAGATCGAGCGGTGCAGGAACAGCCGCGAGCCGGCCGTGCAGGACTGGCTCTGCCGGGTGAAGCGCATGGAAGCAATGATGCCGTCGACCGCCCAGGACTCGTTCGCGTCCGGGAACACGATGGACGGGCTCTTGCCGCCCAACTCGAGCGAAACAGGCGCCAACCGGTCAGAGGCGGCGTGCATGATCGACTTGCCCACCGCCGTCGACCCGGTGAAGCTCAGTTTGCGCACCATCGGGTGCTCGGCCAGCGGCGCGCCGCACTCGGCGCCGTAGCCAGTGATGACGTTCAGCACGCCCGGCGGCAGGTGGTCCTGGCAGACGCTGGCGATCATCAGCACGGCCACCGGCGCGTCCTCCGCCGCCTTCAGCACGATGGCGTTGCCGGCGCACACCGCCGGCGCGATCTTGAGCGAGGCGAGTTGCGCCGGCGCGTTCCACGGTACGATCGCGCCCACCACGCCGATCGGCTCGCGCCTCGTGTAACTCAGCATGTCCTTGCCGAGAGGCAGGGTGGTGCCCCGCAGCTCGCTTGCCAGGCCGCCGAAATAGCGGAATGCGTCGACCACGAACTTCGCCTCGCCACGGGCCTGAGTTCGCAGGGCGTTGCCGGTCTCTTCGGCGATCAGCCGCGCCAGCTCCTCTTGCCGGGCCTCCAGCTGGTCGGCGATTCGCAGCAGGAGGAGCCCGCGGTCATGCGCCGGCACGCGGGACCAGCCGGGGAAAGCCCGCGCCGCCGCGTCCACCGCGCGGTTCACGTCTTCGGCGCGAGCGCGGGGAACGGTGCAGATCGGCTGCCGCCGGCCCGGGTTCTCCACCACCAGCGTCTCACCCGCCATTGCGCCGCACCACTGCCCGGCGATCAGCATCGGCCGCGCCGGAAGATGGTCCGCCGCCGGCAGAGTCTGTTCAAGCATGCCTGTCGTCATGGTCGCCTCCCATTTCAGTTGCCTTCCAGCATCTTGATGATCGCCGAGTAGTCGAGCTCGCCATGCCCGGCGCGGCAGAACATTCCGTACAGCGCCGCCGCAGTCTGTCCAAGCGGCAGTGGCAGCCCGGCATCTAGCCCTGCCTGCTCGGCAAGGCGCAGATCCTTGAGCATCAGCGCAGCTGCGAACCCGTTGGTGTACTCCCGGCTGGACGGTACGTTCGGCAACAGGCCAGGCACCGGCGGGTAGTTGGTCAGCGAGAAGCAACTACCCGTCGAGACGGACACGATCTCTCGCAGCATTTCCGCCGGCATGCCGAAGCGTTTAGCAAGCGCAAACGCTTCCGCCGTGACGATCATGCCGCAGGCCGCCATCATGTTGTTGCAGATCTTGGCGATCTGCCCGCTGCCCGCTGCTCCGGCGTGGAAGATGCGGTGGCCCATGCCCTCCAGCACCGGCCGCGCGCGTTCCAGGTCAGCCGCGTTTCCCCCTACCATGAAGGTCAGCGTTCCGGCCTCCGCACCCATCACGCCGCCGGACACCGGGGCGTCCAGCACCGCCAGCCCCCGCGCGCGCCCGGCATCGTGCAACACCCGCGCCTCACTGATGTTGATAGTGGAACAGTCGATCACCAATGCGCCGGCCGGCAGCTTCGTCAGCACGCCCTCGTCGCCGAGATACACCTCGTGCACCTGCCGACCGGTCGGCACCATGGTGATGGCGAACTCGCAATCCGCGATCACGTCATCTACCCGGTTGCAAGGGATGATGCCGGCTTCGGTCGCCGCCTGATGATAGGCGGTGGTGATGTCGTACGCTTTGACCGTGTGCCCGGCTTTCGCGGCGTTGCGGGCCATGGGAAGCCCCATCCGGCCAAGCCCGATGAATCCGATACGCGCCATGCCTGCTACCCTTCTTCTAAGATTTCACCAGCGGGCATCCGCCCTCGGTGAGTGGTCGGAAAGCCTCGTCGGCCGGGTTCGTCGCCTCGTAGGCGTAGTAGTCCCAGGGATAGCGCTGCTCCGCCGGGCTCTTCACCCGAAACAGGAACATCGGGTGTATCTTGCGACCGTCGGCCCGGATCGATCCTCTGCCGAACAGCGGGTCGTCCGTCGGCAGCTCCTTCATCTTCGCCACCACCGCCCGGCCGTCCTCGGCAGCTCCCAGCGCGGTCACCGCTTTGGTGAAATGGAGAATGGAGGCGTAGGTGCCGGCCTGCACCATGGACGGCTTGGCCCCGCCGCGCCCGGCAGCGAAGCGTGCACTGAAGGCGCGGGTGCCGTCGTTCATGTCCCAGTAGAACGGCGACACGAGCCGTAGTCCCTGGGCGTATTCGAGCCCGATCGAGTGCACGTCGGTGATGTAGATCAGCAGCCCGGCCAGGCGCTGGCCGGCCTTGCCGATGCCGAACTCCGCCGCCTGCTTGACGCTGTTCACCATGTCGCCGCCGGAGTTGGCCAGCCCGATCACCTGCGCCTTCGAGGCCTGCGCTTGCAGCAGGTAGGATGAGAAGTCGGCGGTGTCGTTCGGCGCTACGATATGGCCCACCACCATCCCACCGCTGGCTAGGATGATTTTGGTGATGTCCCGCTCAAGCGCGTGGCCGAAGGCGAAGTCGGCCGTTATGAAGAACCAGCTCTTGCCGCCGGTCTGCACCACGGCCTTGCCGATGGCGTTGGCGAACGCCCAGGTGTCATGCGTCCAGTGCACAGTGTTGGGCGAGCAGGCACTGCCGGTCAGGTCGGACGTCGCCGCACCGGAAGCGAGCATCACCTTGTTCTTTTCCCGCGCGATCTGACTGACGGCCAGTGCCACGGCCGAGTTAGTCACATCCGCCACGGCGTCGACGCCGGTATCGAACCACTGCCGCGCGATGGAGGAGGCAATGTCCGGCTTGTTCTGATGGTCGGCCACGAGCACTTCGGCGGTCCAGCCCTTGGCCGCGAGATCCGCGTCGGCGATGGCAAGGCGGGCCGCGACTACCGAGCCGGGGCCACCCATGTCGGCATACAAGCTGGACTGGTCGTTCAGGACGCCAATCCGCAATCTCTTGGGGCTGCCGGATTGCGCGAGCGCGTGAGTGGCGCGCAGGACCGGCAGGGCCGCCGTTGCAGCGAGCATGGTCCGACGTGTTGGCATAACCGTTCCCTTTCCGGGCTTTGCGCCGCGTTTACGTTTGCTCCATTCCGCACGCTAAAGAACGTTTTTGGATCGAGCTATGGTAGTTTTTGCACAACGATGGAGCAGGGAAACCCATATGCCGGATAAGCAACGCTGGGACGATTTGCAGGCCTTCCTGGCCATCGCGCGCTCCGGCCGGCTCACGGAGGCGGCGCGGTTGCTGGGGGTGGAGCACACAACGCTCAGCCGCCGTCTTACCCGGCTTGAAGCCTCGCTCGGTATCAGGCTCTTTGACCGTCGCCCTGTTGGCTACCTCCTGACGCCCGAAGGCGAGCTGGTGCTCCCGCGCGCCGAGGCAGCCGAACGGGCAGCTTTGCTTGTCTGGTCGGGCGGCATCGGCGATGGATCGGAGGTGAGCGGCACCGTGCGCATGGGCACACCTGAAGCGTTTGGAACGTTCTGCCTTGCCGGGCGGCTTGGACAGCTGGCGGTCAGGCATCCCGGCCTGACCATCGAATTGGTCGCGATGCCGCGTAGCTTCAGCCTGTCCAAGCGCGAGGCGGACGTGGCGATCGGCCTTTCCCGACCGCCGGCCGGTCGGCTGCGTGCCGGACGGCCTTCGAGGCATTTCGCGCCGGCGACCAGGACTTCTCCGCCCAGCTCGCCACAATGCGCAGCGTCAGGCCGGATGCGCTGTTCGTGGCGGCCGCGACCGGGGACGGGGTGAAGGTCGCCTCGCAGGTGCGGGAGCTCGGCCTCGTGGCGCCGATGATGACCGGGTTCGGCTCGTTCCAGGACCCGGTT
>JAABUY010007225.1_pt1 | contig 10619 bp, 11 predicted proteins | sample 5560271 | NCBI WGS metagenome assembly JAABUY01 (sample SAMN10711886, study PRJNA513374) | rock metagenome | isolation source: Antarctica rocks | place: Antarctica: Victoria Land, University Valley
TCCTCCTTACGAATGTGATGCTGGCTGGTAGGAGAGCGCAACGACGCCTGAACTGAACGTCTTTGTCTCGACAAGGGTCAGATTCTTCGTCGCGCTCCCCTCCCTGAAGAGGCGCTTGCCGCTCCCCAGAATGATCGGATGGAGCAAGAGCCGGTACTTATCAATGAGGTCATGCCGCATCAGCGTCTGGACAAGCTCGCCACTACCGGCGACCAAGATGTCCTGACCGGTCTCCTGCTTCAGATGCGCGACCGCCGCCGCGACATCCACCGTGATCACCGTTGCATTCCACGTCACCTCTTGCAGGGTCGTTGACGCAACATACTTGGGGAGGCTGTTCATTCGTTCACCAAAATCCCCGGTATCAGTCATGGTTGGCCAGGCGGCGGCAAAGCCTTGATAGGTCACACGCCCCAGGAGCAGTGCGTCGCTCGCAAACAGTTCATCGTACTTATACTTCGCCAGTTCGTCATTCCAGAATGGGAAGGACCACGTACCGGGTTCTTCCATCACGCCATCCAGTGTCACGTACTCCGATGCAATCACTTTCCTCATGTTCTTTGCTCCTTGCACTACCACCCGCCTCATGCACGCGTCTTCACCGTGATTCGTTCGCTATGCGGTATCCCATTCTCATTTTCGCGCCGCAACCTGCTCCTGCCTTGTCGCTTGCTATGGCGCGGAGCCTATGCCTTCGCCAGATATTCGGTGAGCTGGTCCAGAGTCCCGGTCACGCCCTGCTGAACAGAATCGTGCGCCGCATCGAATGTCTTGCGTTCCGCCTCTGTCGCGTTATGTGGCCCTCCCCGAAGGGTGAGGGTCGTTTTGCCTGTCACGTGCATCGATAATCTGCACCAATTCTGCAACGCTATCTTGCACCCTCTCGGTTAGGTGCCTCGCATGTTATCTGCACGGATTCTTGCGACACACGGCGATGATCAACGTCCCGTCACGCAAGGGAATCGTTCTGCGGCCGTCCAGACTGCGAGGGCAACCGTGCAGATAATAAACCAGCCCGGTGAAAAAGTCGGTTGGCGAGGATGGCGGCAACTCGATTCGTTGTCAGGAACCGTCGATGCTGGCCCGTAAACGCTCCGAGAGATCACCATAAATCGGGTTTCACATGGGCGAAGAGCAAATCCGGGATGTCAGACCGACGCAACCGGCTGCTCCATCCGGCCAAGGGCGTCGTCCCCAGCCCCTCGCGCTCAGTAGCCGCTTCAGGTTCTGTCCCGCCGCGATGAAGAGCCCCTCCATGTTCACCTTCTGCAACCCCCGGAGCCGGAACTGCCGCATCCCATGCCACTGCTTCGCCTCTCCGAACAGCGGTTCGATCCACACCTTCCGCTTGCGCATCGCCTTCCGGTAGGCCTCCGTTTCATGGTAGCCACGAACCCGGTCGAGATAGTCGGCATCAAGCGAGCGTGCGATCTGCCGCCCGTGATTGCTCGCAGTGCACGCGGCCTTCACTGGGCAGGCATTGCAGATCGCCGCCTCGGCCCGGTAGCGCACCATCTGGCGCCCGGTATGCACCGCCGTATAGCGGCGCATGGGCGCGCCTTGTGGGCAGTGATACAGATCCGCTTCGGGATCATAGACGAACAGGGAGGGACCGTAATAGGGCGTGCGCTGATCCCAATCGGGCAGCGGGACGTAGGCGCGGATGCCGCTCTCCTCAAGCTCCCGGATATTGTTCGCGGTCCCGTACGTTGTGTCGGCGACCACCTGTTTCGGCTTCACCCGCCAGCGGAACATGGCGCGCCGCAGCAACGGGAGCATCGGGGTGTTCTCTATGACATCCGCGGGCGTCACGAGCGCGTTGAGGATGATGCGCGCCTTGCCGCCGTCGATGATGTAGTGATTGTGGTACCCGAGCGCTGCACGCTCTCCGCGCGTTTTCATCGCCACCGCATCGGGATCGGTGGTGCTGACCAGCCGGTTGCTCTTACGCTCGTAGCCCTCGGACGCGGGACGGTCGGGATCGAGGCGGCATTCTTCAAGCAGATCCCAGCGCGCGTCGTTCTTCGCCCACAACGTCGCCGCACACTCCGGCGGTTCGAGCTGAGCCAAATGCTCTTCGGTGAGCAGGTGCAATCGTGGGATGAGCGAGCCCATCGAGGCGTTGGCGCGCACCTTGGTGGCGTCGAAGATGAGTTCATCGCCCCAGACCAGCCCCGCCGTGACACACTGCTCGGTGACCGTCTTGAAGAACCGACGGAAGACGGCTAGCCCCAATCGAGCACGGATTTTGCTCAAAGAGGAACGATCGGGCAGCGGCTCATCGAGGTTGTAACCGGCATACCAGCGCATCGCGAGATTGTAACTGGCCTGCTCCAGCAGCTGCCGCTCGGAACGAATCCCCGCGAAGAACATCATCAGTTCGAGTTTGAAGAAGACGATGGGGTCGATGGACGGCCGACCGCCGTCGGCGTAGCGGTCGGCCACGAGGTCGCGCACGAAGGAGAGGTCGAGGACGCGGTGAAGGTGCCGGTAGAAGTGATCCTTAGGGACATACGATTCCATAGAGATCAGGACGGGACGATTAAGGTCCCGCGTCTTCGGCGGCCCGAGCATCGGCGTCTGCCTCCTTTTCGTCATGGTCCGCGCGACCCCACCACGCGACGGCCAGCGGCGACGCTATTGCGCGCCCGGGCCGAACACCAGTCCGTATTCGGCGATCAGCATCGGGACACTGGCGAGGTCCAGCTCCACCCCGTAACGGGCGGCGCCTGCCGCCATCATCGCCGGGTCGGGCGGACCTGCGGCTTGAGAGGGGTCGGTCAGTTCCGCGAAGAATCGCTCGAACCCCGCCGGGGAGATGATCTCGAGGATCCGCGCAGGCGCGTCGCCCGCGTTCCAGAAGGTGTGCCACTGCCCGCGCGGCTTGAAGATCAGGTCGCCCACCTCCCCGTAGACGACCTCCTCGCCGAGCAGCGCCCCTACCCGGCCTTCCAGCACGAAGCTATACTCGTCCTCGCGACTGTGGCGATGGAGCGGCGGCGCCAGCCCGCGCGGCGCCATCGGGTGCTCGACCAGGGAGAAGCCGCCGCCCGACTCGTCGCCGCCGACCATGAACCGCACGCCGATCGCCCCGAGCGAGCCGAGTTTGCCATCGCGGGGACCGAGGACCTTCGCTGTCGCCATTGCCATGGGATTCTCCTTTCACTAAACACTCTGTTCGCTTATCATACAATGGATGAACACAATGTCAAGTGAAAAGCGGAAATACGCGCTGAAAGTGCGCGGCGAGCGGCAGGAGGAGACGCGCCGCCGGATCGTCGAGGCGACGGCGGCGTTGCACGCGGAGGTCGGGCCGGCGCGCACGACGGTGGCGGAGATCGCCCGGCGCGCCAGGGTGCAGCGGCTGACGGTGTATACCCACTTCCCCGACGAGGAGCAGCTGATCGCCGCCTGCCAGGCGCACTACTACGCCCTGCAGCCCCCACCGAATCTGGGGGAGGCGCTGGCGATCGGGGAGCCGGGAGAGCGGCTGCGGACCGTGCTGGCGCTGCTGTACGGTTGGTACCGGCGGACGGAGGCAGGGTTCACCCCGGTGCTGCGGGATCGCGGGGCGGTCCCGGCGCTGGATGCGGTGCTGACGCGCGTGGTCGATGTCCCGCAGACGGAGCTGGCATCCGGTCTCGCCGCCGGCTTCGGGCTCGAAGGGTTGGGTGGTGAGCGGTTGCGGGCGGTCATCCGCCTCGCGCTCGACTTCTGGACGTGGCGACGCCTCACGGAGGCGGGGCTCGGCGACGACGATGCGGCAGGCGCGATGTCGGAAGCGGCTGCGGCACTCGCCGTGCCTACGAGGTGATAGCGGCGGTCCGCTATCACCTTTTTCACCAGGCAGAAACCTTATCTGACGAGACTGCTAAGAGGATGCCTTTGTCGGGCCGCCAGTCGATCGTGCATCAGTTTGTTGTCTCGCGCAACTCCCTTGACAAACCCACAGCTCGCCCTTATCCTAATGATATTAGGACGCCCTACCTATAAAAGGAATAAGGACCCATTGGTGCCATCTGATCTCACGCTCTCCGCACCCGCCCTCTCGCCCCGCCAGCGCCGCAAGCGCAACCGCGACGAGATGATCGCCAACATCCTCGCCGCTGCGCAGGCCATCATGCGCGAGCAGGGTGCTGCCGCTCTCAACCTCAACGAAGTCGCGCGGCGCCTGCAGATGCGCCCCCCCTCGCTGTACGAATACTTCCCGAGCAAGGCCGCGCTCTACGACGCGCTCTATCTGCACGCCATCACCCGGTTCGCCGAGGCGGATGCGCGCGTCTGGGAGACGTACCCGCCGGGCTGGGAGCAACTGCGCGCGTGGTTCGAGGCCCGGCTGTCGCTGGCGATAGAGCAACCGGACCTGTACCACCTCGTCTACGACGCGCCGGTGCCTGGCTTCACGCCGGGCGAAGCGAGCACGGCGGTGGCGCTCCAGATCGGCGTCGACGCGGCATGGGCGGTCGCGGAGATGATCGACGCGGGCGTGATCGCGACCGATTTGCCGTCCGACCGGGCGCGCGACTTCCTGCTCGCGCTGCGGCACGGGATGATCGCGGAGACGCTGGGCAAGCAGGCGGTCGTACCGCCCATCTCCCACCGCTTCGCCTCCCTCGTGCCGGTCGTCATGGGCGTCTTGCAGGCCGCCTGGGATCCGCACGGCTCCGCCGGCGTGACCAACGGGAAGGAGGGCCTATCGTCGTGAGGGTGTCCACCGCCGACCGTGTGTGATGGGGAATTGCGAGGCATCAGGAGGGATTGGTATGGCAACGAATGTGGCGACGGAGATCGGCTGTTCCTACGTGCCCCACGAGGGGGGCGAGCGGATCCGCATCTTCGATGAGGAGGCGGTCGTCAAGGTGGTCGGTGCGGAGACGGCGGGCGCATATGCCGTGATCACCCTCAGCGTCGCACCGGGCGGCGGGCCGCCGCTCCACGCGCATCCGGGCAACGAGACGTTCTACGTGCTCACCGGCGAGTTCGCGTTCACCCAGCGGGATGCGGCCGGGGTCTTGACCTTCCGGGTAAGCCCCGGTGCCGTTGTCCACGCCCCCGGCGGCGCGCCCCACCGCTTCGAGAACGTCGGCGCGGAGCGGGCGACGATGCTGCAGGTCGTCTCGCCGGAGCTGGTGGATTTCCTGCGGGAGTTGGGCGCGGCCTTCCCGCCCGGCGCCCAGCCGGATATGGAGACGATGCTCGCCCTCAACGCGAAGTACGGCACCGAGGTGCTCTACGGCGGCGAAGGCAGCCGCCCGGAACCCGCGACGGACGATGTGACGAGTGAGCGGGCGCGGGCGCTCGCCTGGCGCTTCGAGCAGGCCAGTGAGGCGCTGATCGCGACCGTCGCGGGGTGCAGACCGGAGCAGTGGCGGGCGGTCTGCGCAGACACGGGCTGGACCGTCGGCGTGCAGGCGCACCACATCGCAATGGGCGAGGCGACGCTCGCCGGGCTGATCTGCGGAGTGGCGGACGGCCACGAGCCACACCGGATGACGCCGGGGATGATGGACACGATCAACGCGCGGCACGCCACGGAGTTCGCGCATGTCGCGCAGGTGGAGACGCTCGCGCTCCTGCGGCAGAACAGCGCGAAAGCGACGGAGATCTACCGACGCCTAACGGATGCCCAATTGGATCGCGCCGCGACGCTCGTGGAGGGCAAGCCCCCGATGACCGTGGTGCAAATGATCGAATACCTGGCGATCGGCGAAATCGAACGTCATGGGGCGGCGCTTCGGCAGGCGCTCGGTGCGGGAATGATCGGATAGGGCACCCGATCGGATCGAAGGGGAAACCGAGCGATGGCAACCGGCGGCACCGCCGGTCCCTCCCTGACCACCGCAGTGAAGGAACGTAGGAAGGAGCCAGCCATGAACACGACGATCGCATACCGCGCGGCAGGGACCGGGAACACGCTGAATGCCCTCGGGGAGGCGGTGACAGTCGCCGTCGCGGCCGCCGACACCGGCGGGGCCTACACGGTCGTCACGGTAACATCGCCACCGCAGGGCGGTCCCCCCGCGCTGCATACCCATCCGGCGGCTGAGACCTTCGTCATCCTCGCGGGAGAGTACGAGTTCTCGGCAATGGGCGCGGACGGCGCGTACACGTTCCGCGCTGCGGCGGGCGACACGGTACACGTCCCCGGCGGCGCGGCGCACAACTATCGCAATATCGGCGCGTCGGAGGGGCGGTATGCGGCCACCTTCGCGCCGGGTGGGATGGAGGCGTTCTTCGCCGACCTCGCCGCGCTGGCGGCCGAGGCGGCAGGCCCGCCAGACAGGGAGCGGGCGATGGCAATCTGCCGACGGCACCAGGTCGAGTTTATGGGGCCGCCAGCACACCACTGAGCGGATGGGCGCGCCGACATCGCCCGCAGACCGACGTTCGGAGCGTCCCGGTAATTGGTGCAACCTGAGCTGGGGAGGGTGCAGAATAGCATTGCAAGAGTAGTGCAGTTTACCGTTGCAGGTTACATTTTGCTTTCCTGTTCGGCGAGTGTCAGCGTATTCAGGACTTCGAGCGGTTAGAGCGAATCGCATAATAGTTGTCCCTTGTTTTCGCTTGCACGGTAAGGAGGCAAGACCATCAGAGGGACAATCATTATGAAAAACGTTCTAGGTTGGGCTGAATGGGGCACGGATCAGATTCCCCTCCGCATCCGAGAAGGAATTGATGAAGACGATCCGCTCCGGCGCAACGATCTCGCGATACACGAATTTGCCCCACGTCTCGAAGCCCTCAGGGGATTGCATGCAGTAGTGAAAGACGCCGCCGGGGCGGAAATCGAACGTACCCACACGTATTGTGGAGCCTTTCGGACCCCACCAGTGCATCAGGCGTTCAGCCTCGGCCCATGCCTTCCAGATAAGATCGCGAGGCGCATCGAAGACGCGCGTGATGACCAGCTCCCGATCCGCAGATGCTGTGAAGACTTTAGTTTCCCGCCTCGCCATCGGGCTTCTCCTTCCGTTGCAGTTCGTGCAGATAATCTTCCAAACGATCGAATCTCTGTTCCCAGAAAGCGCGATAATGCTCCACCCAATCGGCAACCTCCTTGAGCGGATCCGCCTCGAGTCGGCAAGGGCGCCATTGTGCCTTGCGACCGCGCGCGATCAGGCCGGCACGCTCCAGCACCTTGAGGTGCTTGGAAACTGCGGGGAGACTCATCGCAAAGGGCGCGGCCAGCTCGGTGACGGATGCCTCGCCCGACGCGAGGCGTGCCAGAATCGCGCGCCGCGTGGGATCGGCGAGCGCCGCGAAGGTGGTGTTGAGGCGATCAGGCAACATGTGGTAATGAAGCTCCAAGTTAATTAATATGTTGATAAAATATTATGTCGACAGGTTCATGTCAAGCGCCGTGCGATGCGTCTCGCTCGCGCTCGCCGACGCACGTTTCAGCCTCGCGCGCCGCTATTTGCAGCGCGCGTAATCGGCCTGTATCATCGTTGCTACTGTTTCCTATTGTTTGCTGAAGCGTCGGACTGACCGCCATCGCGCACCCCTTCGGGGAAAGGAGCATCCGATGTTCGATACGTATATCGGCACTGGTGGCGGTGTCTATTGGCTGCGTGACGGCGCGGTTGAGCCGCTCGGGCTGGCGTCGGAGCGCATCTGGGCGATCCATGCCTGGCGCGATGGCGATACCCTGACGATCCTTGCGGGCAGTTACGGCAATGGGATGTATCGCAGCGAGGATGGCGGGAGCGCCTGGTCGCCTGTCAACACGGGCCTGACCGCTGCGGCCTTCCGCTGTATCGGCCCCGATCCGCTACATCCCGGCGCGATCCTCGCTGGTGCCGAGCCGGGACGCCTCTTCCGTAGTGAGGATGGTGGCCGGACGTGGCACGAGTTGACAGGTATCAGGGAGATCGCCGGGCACGAACAGTGGTTCCTCCCCTATTCGCCGCGCGCCGGTGCGGTGCGCAATGTCTATGCCCCGCCCGGCAGCATGGGGTGTCTCTTCGTCTCGGTCGAGGTGGGTGGCCTGCTGCGGAGTGACGATGGCGGCGCAACGTGGACGTGCGCACCGGTGATCGAGGACGACGATATCCATTTCATCACCGGTCATCCGCACGAATCCGACCTGCTCTACGCCGCGCTCGGCTATGCGGCGCTCCCGCACCGCCGGCACGACGATGGATTGCGGCGGTTCGGCGGCATCGCTCGCTCGCGGGACGGCGGCACGACGTGGCAGAAGCTGGAGACTGACTACACGCGCGCGGTGCTTATCCCGCCGTCGCGGCCCGATCTCGTCCTCGCCGGACCGTCGCCGCAGGTCGGGCGCGGCGGCCGGATCGTCGTGTCATCGGATGGCGGCGACAGCTGGGAACTGGCGGGAGCGGGTCTCGATACCCCGATGCCTGACATGGTGGAACTCTTCGTCGCCGCACCGGACGGCACCGTCTGGGCCGTCTGCTCCGGTGGTCGGCTGCTCTACGCGACGCCGGGCGAATGGTTTTGGCGCGCGGCAGTGTCCGCCGATGCGGCGCTCGCGGTCCAGTCGGTCGCGTTCGTCCCGCACAACGCGTAAGGCGTGGAAGTGGAAGAACGAACGATGTCTGACGCGCGGCGTCCGATAGAAGCGGGAACAGAGCAGATGGGCAACGTTGACGCGGTGATCGTCGGCGCGGGCTTGGCGGGGTTGTACATGCTCCACCGCCTGCGCGGGCTTGGCCTGACGACGCGGATGTACGAGGCAGGCAGCGACGTTGGCGGCACCTGGTACTGGAACCGCTATCCGGGCGCGCGCTGCGACATCGAGAGCATGGATTACTCGTACTCGTTCTCGGACGAACTCCAGCAGGAATGGCGGTGGAGCGAGCGATACGCCGCCCAGCCGGAGATTTTGCGTTACATCAATCACGTCGCGGACCGATTCGACCTGCGGCGGGACATCCGGTTCGACACGCGCGTCACTACCGCCCGCTTCGATGCGGCGACGAATCGCTGGGTGATCCAAACGGACGGCGGCGAGCGCGTGTCGGCGCGGTTCTGCATCATGGCAACCGGCTGCCTCTCCACCGCACAGGTACCTAAGTTTCCGGGCCTCGAAACATTCAAGGGAATGTGGTATCACACCGGCAACTGGCCGCACGAGGACGTGGACTTCACTGGCCAGCAGGTCGGCGTCATTGGCACGGGCGCGTCCGGTATCCAATCTATCCCAATCATCGCGCGGCAGGCGGCTCACCTCTTTGTCTTCCAACGGACGCCGAACTTCACCATCCCGGCATGGAATGCTCCGCTCGATCCGGACGACGAGCGGTGCCGGAAGGCGAATTATGCCGAGCACCGGCGCAAGAACCGCGAGTCGCGCGCCGGGTTTGTCGTCCCAGTCGGGGACACACCCGCTCTGCAGACGCCGCCCGACGAGCGGCGGCACGCGTACGAGGCGCGCTGGGCGCGCGGCGGCTTCGGCTTCACATCGGCATTTGCGGACATTGGTACGAATACGGAAGCCAACGACACCGCCGCCGCGTTCGTCCACGCCAAGATCCGCGAGATCGTCCACGACCCGGCCGTCGCCGAGGAGCTGTCACCGCGCGATCACCCCATCGGTACGAAGCGCCTCCCCCTTGACACCGACTATTACGACACATTCAACCGCGACAACGTCACGCTGATAAACGTCAGAAAGGATCCAATCGAGGCGATCACCCCAGGTGGTCTGCGGACGCGGGACGCGGCGTTTACGCTGGACAGTATTGTCTTTGCCACGGGCTTCGATGCTATGACGGGCGCACTGCTTAACATGGAAATTCGCGGCAGAAGCGGCGGCATGCTGGAGGAGAAGTGGGCGGCAGGGCCGCGCACGTACCTCGGCATCGCGGTTGCCGGTTTCCCGAACCTCTTCATCATCACCGGCCCGGGCAGCCCTTCCGTGCTCAGCAATATGATCGTCTCCATCGAGCAGCATGTGGACTGGATCGCGGACTGCATCGCGTATCTGGGAGCGCATGATCTCGGCCGCATCGAGGCGACGGTCGAAGCGGAGGATGCATGGGTCGCGCACGTCAACGATGTAGGCAATACGACGCTCTATCCGCTCGCCGATTCCTGGTATGTCGGGGCGAATATCCCCGGTAAGCCGCGCATCTTCATGCCCTACGTCGGCGGCGTCGGGGCATATCGGAAAATATGCGACGACATTGCCGCAAAGGGCTACGAGGGCTTCAGCCTGGGCAGGTAGCACCCGGCGTTTCCGTTCACAACACCCGCAATTTCCGAACTGATCACGGTCATCGGTCAAGTCCCCGGAGTTCTGTAGATTCCTCCATGTCATTCACCGTAGCAAAACGACTATATTTTCTCCTCATGCCGTGAGCACGCCTCGTCACAGGTGGGGGACACATTCCGCTCATAGTTTTGACGGTTTTTTCGGCCTAGTTTCGTCGCCTGATTGCCGTCCCCACTGGGGAAATCGGTGAGTCCATTCGCGAATAGTCCGATAATTTCCGTCACCGATGCGAGCGGAATGTGTCCCCTATCCTGGCTCTCCCGCACTCTCGATGATGCCGAGCGACCCGTTTCGTGGCTGCCAGAGTGAGCGAAGAGCGCGTGCGAAGTGATGCACATGCACGTATTGGTTCCGAGCGCCGGAGTCGTTGCTGCAACTG
>JAABUY010007226.1_pt1 | contig 10617 bp, 16 predicted proteins | sample 5560271 | NCBI WGS metagenome assembly JAABUY01 (sample SAMN10711886, study PRJNA513374) | rock metagenome | isolation source: Antarctica rocks | place: Antarctica: Victoria Land, University Valley
TACCCGGGCGCAATGACAGTCAACGGCGAGCACAGCATTCACAGCACCGGGCAGCCGGACACGCCGGTGGAGGCGCTGGTGGACCTGCTGGGACGTGCGCTGGCGGCCCCCGACCAGGCAGAGATGCGCGGGCTGGTGGAGCGGGCGTATAAGCTGGTGGCGGGCCTGGACCCGTACCTGGACGCCGTCTCCACGCCGCCCGCACCCGTGAGCGCCTGCACCCGATTGCTTTGGCTCGCGCATGCGCCTCCAATCACTGCATTCTGCCCGGACGCCGCCTTGTTTAGTGAGGCTTGCATGGACGAAGGTCACAGAGTACTGCAAGACACCACAAGCTATCTTGTGCCTTGGCGCGGGGGTGGACCGCACTGCATTGGCTCGTTGATGCGGTATAAACTGAAACTGCTATTTCTGGCGGCTGAGCGTTGCCTTGTGCGCAGGCAAGCCAAGGCCTGGAGCCTGCACAACACTTACAGCAGACCCATTATGTAGAAGGTGGTGTATAACGTAGCGGGGGATGGCGTGCGTGCAGGTGGTCCAAGAGCTGATCCAGGCTTCGGGGAGCAACGATTGGGCTGATGCCCACGAACAGGTGCGCTTGGAGCCTGCGATGACTGCATTGTGAGTACCTGCAGTCCAAACATGCTCTCTGGATGTCGCAGAAAAGCTCGTGGAGGTGTGCACCTCCAGCTAGTGTCTATTTGATATAGTAGTACAACTTTTTGCATGCGCTTTCTGCACTGTAACTATCACGGAGCCTCCGGTGTTATGCTTATGTCAGTACTGATCCACAAACCACAACTTTGCTGCCTGACAGCAAGTGAACAGCAAGGAGAGCGCAAGCGGCGCAACAGAGCGCATGCGGCGCGGCGCCTTGCCGCACAGAGCGCGCAGTGCAACAAGCTGTCTTTCATGCAAATGCGGGCGAAGCACGTGCATAGTATGCACGTGCCCCGTCCCCTCTTGTCGGGGCCGCGGGTCACGGCGCCTGCGGCGCGGCAGGGCAAGACGCGCTTCCTGCAGAAGAAGGAGTGCTGCGCGGGCGCGCTGGAGGGCCGCTTCATCGCCACGCTCTGCCGGCTGGCGCACGCCAAGACGGTGCTGGAGGTCGGCATGTTCACTGGCACGACGACGCTGGCGGTCGCGCTGGCGCTGCCCGCCGATGGCCGGGTCCGCCCCCGGCCCCGGCTGCCCCCACACATTCTGGGTTAGGGTGTGGGTCGGGGACGACGCTCGCGGTCGCGCTGGCGCTGCCAGCGGTCGGCTGGGTCCGCCCCTGGCCGTGGCCGCCCCCATGCAACGCCCGCGCCCCCGCGTGCGGCGCCCTGATCGCCCATTGTGCGTGCTAGCACGCAGTAACACACACCGTTAAGCCCAGCTGGTGCAGCACGCATAAGCATAGCATGCGCTGCGACGCTCCGCTGGTGCCTTGGAGCGAGTCGTGCTGGGACGGGTTGCCTTGGTGCAGGGCCCTGCCTGTTGGACGCCTCCAGGGCCGGAGGAGCGTATGAATGCCCTGCTGCACGCGGGCGTCTCGCAGCGTGCACAAGCGCTCTTCTTGAAAGTATGCTGCGCCCTGCCAGCGCGCGCACACAGCAGCTGAAGCACCGCATCAGCTGACACACCGGCTGCCAGCGCATGTGCATGCCCTGGTGGCCAGGCGATGCTCGTCAGCGGTCGCCTGCATAGGGTATAGGGTAAGGGTATCAGCGGTCGCCTGCCCGCGCAGGTGCACGCGCTGGAGATCGAGGAGTACATGCGCGACTTCTCCGCGCCCTTCTTCCGCCGGGCGGGCGTGGCGGACAAGGCGCGCCGGGCCCCGCCCCCGCGCCCGCCGGCGGCGCCGCCTGTGACGCCGCGGCCCGCCCGCGGCGGGAGCGCTGGCCAGGGGCGGCCCAGCGCGCGCGCGCGCGCGCGCGCGCGGGCGCGGCGCTGTCGCCCTGCGCGGGGCGCGCCAGCAGCCATCGTTGGGCGGCGGCGCCTGTGTGTGCCATGCATGGCGTGCATGCCGTACAGCATGCGTGAGTTGGGTTTAGCTCCACAAGCAAGCTTTCCTCGCTGGTTCCGCGGCCAGGTGGAGGTGGTCCTGGGGCCGGCGAGCGAGTCGATTGAGAAGCTGGCGGCGCGCGGCGTGCGCTTCGACCTCGCCTTCCTGGACGCGGACAAGGGCGGCTACCTGGGCTACTACCAGCAGGCGCGGCGGCGCGCCTGCACCACCCCGACCCGACACGACGCCTGCCTGCCCGCGTTTGATGGCGTGCCGCAGCTCGAGAGGCAGTGTGACATGAAGGTTGCTCGACTCGCAGCAGGCGGTGAGGGGTTGGCAGCGGCTGGCACCAGCTCTGCATACTGCGCTGGTGTGACCTCACCAGCTAGTCACTCTATGTTCATAATCAGAAGAGAGTCAGGAGAGTCAGAAGAAAGGAATGGCGGGGTACCTGCAAATGCGACGTGGATTGACACATGGCCGTCTGCATGGTGTGCGACCACATCGCAATGCTGATGCGGAGCCGGCGCCGCGCGCAGCTGATGGACCACAACCTCATCACGCCGGGCGGCGCCATCATCGTGGACAATTCGCTGATGAAGGTGCCGCGCCCGCGCCCGCCCTGCTGCGCGTCCTGCTCGGGCATTCCGAATAATGGGCAGCTGCGTGTGTCCAGCATGTGCGTGGATGCAGTCGTGCCTCGCCCCGTGCGGGCTGCACGGCGCGCAGCCGAGGCCATGTATCTTGTGCCGGCAGGGCCGCACGTACGAGCCCGGCGGCATGAAGGACGAGTCCGCGGACGCCATCCGCAAGTTCAACGACTTCGTGCGCAAGGACTCGCGCGTGGACGTCGTCGTGCTGCCCTTCCGCGACGGCGTCAGCATCGTCACGCGCCGGTGCGCCCCGCAACCAGCGTGGAAGCCATGGGCTGCAGGCGTGCGCATGCTGCTGCAAAGGCTCTCACAGGCCTTCGCGGCGGCTCTGGTGTGGCCATCATGCAGCGCAAGCATGCGTGGCAAGCCGTGCCAGGAGTGGAGCCAGGGCTGTAGTTTCCCTTGCCACATGTCATAAGGGACGGATTGCGCTCGCCGTGCGCCGCAGGCCACTCGCGGATGCGAAGGACGATGTTGCTACGGGCCTGCACGGCAACCTCATCACGCAGCGCCTGAAGCTGAACAGCCGCGTCGCGCTGGTGACAGGCGCGGCCAGCCCGCGCTTGCACGCAGTGGCTCTCACCGGTGACAGGCCAGCCAAGGGAATGTGTCAAGACCAGACTTGATCAGAGAAAGGTAGCAAGGGGTTGGCTTGCAAGCATGAGCAGCAGTGCGCATGCCATGCTTGTCAGCCATCCACCAGCCACCGGTGCGCACAGACTGCCCTCGTGCATGAGCCCCGGCTCTTGCAGCCCGCCGCTGAGCTGCAGCGCGTGCGCGCATACCAGGCGGCGGCCAGGGCATCGGGCGCGCGTTCGCGCACGCGCTGGGCGAGGCCGGCGCGGCGGTGGCGGTTGTGGATGTGGTGCGCGCCACGGCCGAGGCGACCGCGGCCGAGCTGGCGGCCAAGGGCGTGCGCAGCCTGGCCGTGGTGGCCGACATCACGCGCGCCGCCGACTGCGAGCGGTGCGCCCAACGCCCTGATGCCTCTGAGGCCTGCCGTGCCGCTGTCTGATTTTTTTGCAAGCACAAGGCACATGCAAGCGGGCCAAGCCGGCAGCCCACTGCAGTGCAGCATATAGCTTCGGCATCCATGCGACGAGCGCAGTGCTGGCGGCATGCAATGGTGGACCGATCCATTAACAAGTCTGGCCCGCATGGCAACCCAGGATGGTGGCGGAGACTGTGGCAGGCCTGGGCCGGCTGGACATCGCGGTAAACAACGCGGGCGTGAACAAGAACAACGCGGCCGAGGACACGCCGGAGCACGAGTGGGACCTCACGTTCGGCGTCAACACCAAGGGCCTCTTCCTCTGCTGCCAGGCGCGCGCCCGGGGCACGGCTCCGCTCGCCGCAAAACCTGATCTCAAGGGTCTTCTTAGGTCTTCAGGGTCACGGCGGCATGTGTTGAGAGTGGCTGGGGCTGTGGCATGTAGCGCCGGCGGTGTGGGAAGAGTTGAGCCGGTGGCAACATCGCGGCGAGGGTCACTATGGCAACGCTGCAGTGAGATGCCCTGTGCTTGTGGCGGCTTGCACACACTCGCCACCGCTTGGCCACGTCCTCTCGGGTGAGAGCGCGGCTGCTGCGCCGGCGCCGTCCTCCTGCGATGCAGCGCGGCCGGGGGCGCGCAGGCGGAGGGGCGGCACATGCTGGCGGCCGGGGCTGGGCGCATCATCAACACCGCCAGCATGGCCTCCCTGCTGGTGCCGCACCCGCAGAAGCAGGCGCGCGCGGGCCGCCCACTTGGGGGCAGCGGGGGTATGCTGGAAGGAGCGGGCGTCTGCAGGCGCAGCGTGTGTGTGCTGTCGCTGGGGAGCACCTGCCTCGCAGCACAGGCCTGCTGGGATGCGCGCAGACTCGCACACGCTGTTGCAAGCGCGGGGTCATGCTGTGCGCTGCTGCGATGAGCTGCGTGTCCACGTGCACTGACCTCTGCCAATCTGCATCGTGCTTGGTTCCTGGCTGCTGAAAGTGTGTCCTGGCTTGTCCACAACCTTGTCACTCCAAGCCAGCAGCTGCAGAGCATGCGCATTGCCTGCACCGCGCCCGGCACGGCAGCACGCAAAGCATTACTTTCTTGGTGAGCCGGGGACTGGGGCACCGTGCGCAGATCGCGTACAACGCGTCCAAGGCGGCGGTGGTGAAGATCACGCAGACGCTGGGCTGCGAGTGGGCGGACCGCGGCGTGACCGTCAACTGCATGTCGCCCGGCATCGTCAACACCGCGCTCATCCAGGCGCGCATGCCAGGGCGCCCTGGTCCTCAGAACCCTGTTTTGTAGGGTGTGCGCAGCACGCCCGTGGCAGGGCATGTGCACGTGCGGGCAGCATGCGCCCCTGCTTGCGACTGACAGAGCTTGATTAAATCAGATGCATCTGCATGCGTCCTCCTCTCTCACTGAGCATTGCCTGCCGGCATCCTCTCTCACTGAGCATCGCCTGCCGGCATGTACCCGGCTGGGCATGCTTTTCCTCTTAGCAGGCCGCCGCCCCGCTGGCGTGTGCGACCACACGATGAGGCCAGCGCGCCTGACGGCGTCGTTGCGCAGGAGTCGGAGGCGCTGCGGCCGCTGTGCAAGGAGTGGCTGGGCCAGATCCCAGCGGCGCGCCTGGCAGAGGTCACAGACCTGCAGGCCGCGCTCGTGCTCATGGCCTCCGACGCGGCGTCCTACATGACCGGGCACAACCTGGTGCTGGACGGCGGCCACACGCTCTGGTGACCCCAGAAACTGTCGAGTCCTAGTTACAGGGAGTGTGAGGAGGAGCGTGCTGGCCCTTCAGGCGCTCCTCCGTACAGCAAGCGCGTGAAGGGAAACCACACAATCCTGGCGTTCATTGGTGAGCCGTGGCGCGCGGCCTGCCGCGGGAGGCTGCTCGTGTGTGTGCGGGCTGCGGTTGCGCAGCATGCCAGACGGCATGGCGCCTGGCCTACATTATTGGTACTCGCAATAGGCGATGGAGAGTTTGGGGAAGAACTGCTGAGACGCACTTGTTTTGCAGGGTACACGATTTGCAGGGTACACGATTTTGCAGGACTGCTGTTGCTGCTGTGTGCGCCTTCATCAGAGGTCATGCTGTTAGGCACCACATGCTATGGTGGGATTGGTTGGTGCATACATATATACGCAACTGGCAAGGGTCAGATGACTCGCTGCCAACAGTGCTGGATTTGCAACACAAGCTGATGGATGCTGTGGTGGCGCACTCTTTTAACAGGTTACATGAATGCTGACACCACACTGCACAAGCCGAGAGACGCAGCAGCTCGAACAGACCTAGCACAGCGTCGCACTCTTCATAACCACCCCTGCACACACCCCTGCACACCACCACAGCAGGAGCCAACACACTTGGCACCCCACAGCAGGCGCCAACATGGCCCGGTGCTCACTACGGCCGCCGGTCCCCTCCCCACAATATACATGTATTCCTACAGCGGGCATGCCAGCAACAGTGCACCCCATCATACCAGCATCCGTATGCTAAGGGTACAACGCTACATGCGCTGGGTCCCAGGCAGCTAGGTGGAGTCCCACCCAGCGCTATCTTATCACCCATGGTGCAAACGATACGCCCACTCTTGATCGTCTAAGCTTCACTGTCCAGAGCCGGACTATAACGCGCCGCACACTCTGCAGATGCAGCAGGTGCACAGCACTCAAAGGAAAGGCTGTTAAAACTGCCCCGACTTCCTCTGCGCTAACCAACGCAACCAAAGAGCCCAAACGCTGGATGCGATTGGAGAGGCCGTGTTAGCACTGAGCTACGTCATCACTTGCGGTTCCAAGAGACGCGTCGCTGTTTGCGGCCCTTGCAAGAGACCTCTACAACAGCACCCCCTCCCCCGGCTGCCAAGGAATCACCACGCTACCACGCCTCGCTCAACGTGGATGCCTTGTTGCTGTGGATGTGCGTGCACGATCATGCCAGAGCAGAGGGCGTGGCTAACCCCCTTCCAGGGTCACGCTTGGGTGCACAAAGGGTGCTGGCAGGCGCGCGGTCGTGCGCAACCACGTCAACCCCGGGGCGGCCGTGCGGGTCGACTCGGGCTTTCTATATATCACGTGCTGCAACGCGCTGCACGCACAAGTGGCTGCAAAGTCGCCTAGTATGCACACACACACGAAAAGAATGGCGGCAAACAAGTGCAAACGAACCAAAACCGCCGCGAGCACGCATGCGGCGGCCGGCAAGCGCGCGCACGCCGGCCGCGGTGGCGCCAGCATCCTCCCGAGCATCGCCGCGCCTGCGCTGCTGGTCGACATTCCATCCGCAGGTTCCCCGAGCTCGCGGCCCGCGCCTCCTCGGCGCGCACACGCGCGCATCCTCGCGCGGGCGCGGCGGGTGGGGCCGCCCTGGTTCAGTGTGCGCGCGCGAAGCGGCTGGCGATCAGGCAGGCGCCGATCAGGATGCCGCGGCGGGTGAGGGCGCGCGGGTCAGTGCGCGCGCGCGAAGCGGCTGGCGATGAGGCAGGCGCCGATCAAGATGCCGCCGCCGGTCCACCCGAGGGGGCCCAGCTTGGTCTCGCTGCGGTCCACCGCCAGGCCCAGCAGGATGGAGAACAGCGGATCAATCGCCAGGATCACCTGCCGCGCGCGCGAAGGCCCTGTCAGCCGCCGCGGCCGAGCGCGCCTGAGAGCGTCGCGCGCGCCCCCGCGCCTTGCTCGCGTGCCTCTCGCTTTCGCTTTGCCAGCGGCTTCATGCTCGGCAGTGCGGCTGGCCGCCTGTCTATTGGGTTTCCTAACCAACCCTACCTGTGTGCAGCTTGGCCTTGTCTTGGCAGGTCGCTGAGACACGGGGGCAGCCCGCAGCACAGCAAAGGGCCGGCAGCCCCTAAAGGCCAGGCCTGCACACCTACGCCTGCATATAAACTATTACAGCCCGCTGCTCGCGTGCCTGCCACGAGACCGGGCGCCAAACAGCCTGGCGGCACACACCACTTACGAGCCCCAGGCGGGGCGTGCCTGCCCCGCGGTCGCGCTGATGCGGGCCTGCGCGGCCAGCTGCGCGATTTCGCCCGTACTGAAGGGCCCTGCGCCGCGCGCCGCCCGGCTCAGGACAGCGGGCACGCAACCGAGCGCGCTAGGCCGCAGCGCTGCACCCTACCCTTGACCTACACATAACGCAGCAGCAGCGCCACTTGCAGCCCTTTGCACAGACAGTGGGACGTGCATGTGCATGGACAGCCGTGCACAGCATTGCAGCAGTCCAGGCGAGGCTGCAGCAGCCCGGTTGACCCCTGGCTCTGCAGACAGCCCGTGCTGCAACGCAGGCAGCCCATGCTTGGCACCCGTCGCAGGTGCGCACCAATCGCCGGCCACAGCAGGACCGCCCAGGCGATGGGGTCGCGGTAGCCCTCCCAGACCGCGGTCGGCCGCTGGTGGTTGCCGACGAACACCGCGATCGTGATGGCCAGCCACGTCGCCGAGCACAGCGCCATGACGATCAGCTGCACCCCACGCGTGCAGCCGTCAGCGTCAGCGCGGTGCCGAGCACCGAGGGTCATGCCAGAACAGGCACTGGACGCCAGCCTATGACGCGCAGCGCTCGGTGACGCCCGGGCCTGAGCTCTTAGGTTTGAAAGCAGGGCTGCCGGCTACCCCTATATCCTAGCCCTAAATTGCGACAGGGCGCACCTTCACGGTCGCGAGCGTCACGGGCGAGAAGTGCGGCGCGTGCTTGCTCTGCCGCACCATGACCATCGACCAGAGCGAGGCCGAGGCGATCAGGATGGCATCGCCGCCAATCGCGGCGGCGCCGGCGGGGTCGCCGGCGTTGACGTCGCCCTTCACCGGGTCCACGCTGATCAAGATGCTGCCTGCGCGCCCGTCCACGCGCGGCCGTCGGCAGGTGCACAAAAAATCCACTTCTGCACACTTTGAATCCTCATTGGGAGGGGAGGGGGGGATGCCTCATCATCCGGTCTGTTCATGCCTGGAGCGGTGTGGCGCCCCAACTAGAGACGCGCGTGTGTGGCAGCACAGCGTACGGCGCGGTGCATGCCGCCGCAGCATGCTCAGCAGAGGCGCACATAGCAGCGGAGAGCGCAGCATACTAAGTGGACTCGAGGCACACTTGGAAGCAGGAACGCATGGGCCGACTCCATCGCTGCGCCCGCCGGCTCCCTGCACCGCCAGACACGCAAGGCCGGACACGCCGCGCTCAGAAAGCCGCTGGCAGCGCCGCCTGCGACGAGCGGCGCCCGCGGCGAGGCAGCCGCGCGCCTGCAAAGCCGAGCAGCGCGCCCGCCCACAGCCCGCGGGGCACCACGTCGCCCGCAATCGTGCTCAAGATGGGCGTGAAGACAATGGACGCGCGGATCAGGAAGGCGCCCTTCGCTATGGTGGTCAGCTGCAGGCCATACACCTGCGCGCCCACAACGCGCACGCTCGCTAGGCATCCCCAAGGCGCGTGGCGCGGCCTGCCCCGCCGGCGCGTTCGCGCAAGGGCACTGGACGCTGCACCGCTGCTATGGTACGATTGCTTTGGCCTGGCGCGCCCGGCCACGTAGCCGCCTCCTGCGCTTGCGCCGCCCGGTGCGCAAGCAGGCACGCGGCTCCGTCCAGTGCGCGAGCCCGCAGCGCGCACAGCGCCTCGGGCAGCGCCGGCGGCTGTCCAACTGCCTCATCGGTCAATGCCGGGTGCGCGCGGGGCCGAGCGGCCGGGCGCGCGGCGCACCATGATTGCGTTTGCAGTGAACGCCCAGGCGCCCAGCTCGGCGCCGGCAATGTACACGTTGCGCGTGGTCATGTTAAGCCCGCGCGCGAGCGGCCGCCGCACGGCCGCCAGGCACGACCGCACTGCGGCACGCCTCCGCCCCGCCGCGGGCCGCGCGCCCCCCTCCAGCACTTCGGCGTCCGGCAGCTGCGCGCGCGCAGGCGTGCTGGCATCAGGTCGGCCGTTCGGCAGCACCAGCAAAATAGCGCCCGATGCGCGCGCGTGAGTGCGCGGAGCATGCGCAGCAGCCTCCTCACATGCGCGCGTACTCACACACCGCAGTGCCCGCCCCAACCCTCTGCGAGCCGGGCCACTGCACTGGGGCAGCTCTGGCCCCAGGCACGCCGCGCCGCAGTGCCGCGCCCAGCTCGCTCGCTCATTGCCCTGCCATACGGCCTAATTTGCAGCGAAACGCGCCGCTCTGGTGCGCACGCGCGCGCGCAGGTGCGGCACGTCGGGCTCCATGTTTGGCCAAGCAGGGGCCCCGGGCGCGGCAGCCCAGAAGAAAGAAAGAGAGATAACTGCGCTACTGAAGATTTGAGCGCCGCTGCTCGAGCAGGTAGTTGCTCTTTAAAAAAAGGGAAAGAAAAGGAGGCAAAAACCGCGCGCCTGGAGGCCGGAGCGCCGCTGCTCGGGCAGGAAGTCGCTCTCCACCGAGAACGCGCTGCCGCCGCGCTCCAGCAGGCTGACGCTGTCCGCGCGCGCCTCCAGCGCGCCCGGCCCGTGCTTTGCCAGGCCCGGGCTGCCCGCCTGCGCCGCGCCACGCGCCCCGCTCAGCGGCGCGCCGGCGCTCGCGCGCCGCCCACGCGCGCCTCGTGCGGGACCGCGCCCGGCGGCTTGTGCGCTGGGGCAGCGGCCCTGCCGCGCCACGTGCGCAGCTCAAGCTGCCCGTGAAGCTGTCAGGGCACGACCCCCATGAGCCCGCGCCGTGCCGCGCCAGCGCCGGGCCGCCTCGCCCCCCACGCACCGCACGCGCAGCTCGGCTGCGCGAGCCTCGGGCCTGCACGAGTCGGGCGATGCCCGCCAGACGCCTGAGCCGCCCAGTGCGTTGCCTATGAACTCCCTGAGAAAATCGCCCGTGAACTCCCCGAGAGAGACAAGGCGCAGCGCAGCGCAGAAGCAGGCCGGCTCTGGGGTCGAAGCCACCAGTGCTCGCTGACACACGGGCGCGGCTGCTTGGGACCCTGCGCCCGCCGCCGCGCGCACCTCGTGCAGCTTCATGTTGAGCGCGCTGTCGCCGCGCTGCGCGGCCTCCGCGTC
>JAABUY010007232.1_pt1 | contig 10612 bp, 10 predicted proteins | sample 5560271 | NCBI WGS metagenome assembly JAABUY01 (sample SAMN10711886, study PRJNA513374) | rock metagenome | isolation source: Antarctica rocks | place: Antarctica: Victoria Land, University Valley
ACTTAGCTTAAATATCATACAAGGTATCATGTTAAACATTATTTAATAACGAATATTATCCTGAGATTGGCCTTAAATATATATTCAAGATGACATATTATGAGTATTGACATATTAGACTTCACACAGGTGGACGTGTAGAAATTGGACCAAGAGATGAAAGACGAACACAAGCTCACCTCCATCATGCCCTTCTCTTTCAGAGGGACGGTGCGGATCCTTCGGTCAAAGGCAATCCTTTCATCACCTCTGCTATACAAATCTCCCTCTTCCCCAGGGCGTCCGATGCATCCACAAGGGCACTACGTGAAGAGCGTTGGACCCACTCAATGTGTTGACCGTACCCTGGTTGGGCTTGGGGATTCATCATTGGGAACGTGGGAGGGGAGGACAAGCGTGAGGGTTCTGGGGAGTGGGCAGTATCACGGGGGAAGAGGTGGAGAGGTATGTTGGGGAGGTCGGAAATGCTTCGGGGGTGGTTCTGAAGGTGGACTGCGTGGTTGGGAAGTGAGAATGCTTGCGCAAGTATAGGGCGAGTAACTGTGCTTGGAGGACAGAGAGAATGCATTTTGCTGCTCCTATTGGTTCCCGCTCGTGAAACCCAGCAGAGAGTGCAGAATTGTATGAAATGGTGAGAATGTACATACCTAGGGAGATGCTGCAACAAATCGGTCCCCAGTCTAGTACTCCGGTCGGTAAGAGATCGAGTTGTTGAACATCTGTGCTGAGCAGTTTAGGTCACCTCGTAGTCAAAAGACTCTTGAGGTTCTGGTGCTCAGTGTATTATGTTTGAGAAATGTCTAGTAGGGGACCGTCCATTCCCATAGTCGACGGGGCGGTCCGGTCCTCACAGAAAGGGTAGTCTCATACGTCTGAAAGCTTGAGCAAGTGCCGCCACGCCGTTGTCACAGACACACTACAGTATGCTAAGGTATCTCATGCTATGCATCTCTACACCCCCATCTGGGATAAACTACTTGCAGTGAAAGCTTTCTTTCTGCAGAGACCAGGTTGTTGATTATGATGTGGCTTTACCACTCATAAGTTGGTGGTTCAGGGAAGAATGTTGCGATCGTTATGCTTAAGTAACTTCAGGGAACAGCTTATTTTAAACATCTGCACCGTTGCTGGGCCACGCATAGAGCAAACAGAGCAGCGTCCTTGCCGTCAAACACCTTTCAGCGGTTCGAGTGCCAAGCCGGAACTCCGGCTACAAGTACCGTCCGGATTTCCTAGAGTTAATCTCCGCGAAGTCTTTTGTTCAATCCATCGACACTCAAAACACCTGCACAGAGGTGGCTAAAATCCAAGACAATGTACCATCTCTCCACACACTAACTGTTTCAGGACGATGTGATTGATGGGAATCGGATTAGCTTAGCTCCAGTCCGAAACCGAAACCGAAACCGAAACCGAAACCCAAAACCCTGACAGGCATCGTTTTCAAAGGAGGGTGGGGTTTCATGACCGCCTTGGAAGACTACTTAAAGGCTCTTCTCATCGTCCTCAATCACTCACTTTCTCTTCGTGCGTTCTTCTTCCTGACACACTTCATCATGCGGTCGATCTTCTTCATTCTCGCTTCGGTGGCTCTGGCGACTTCTTCGATGGCGAAAGGTAGCAGCACCAGTAGTACCATCACGCCTCAAAGCAAGGGCGACAGCACCAACACTTCCACTTCGTCTACCATGAGCTCAACGTCCGCTTCTTCCTCCACCACCCCGACACCCACCTACACCCCACCCACCGTCTCGCTCCCCACCGTCACTCCCAATCCAAGCATCACCTCCTCCTCCTACCTCGACCTCACTAAGAAGGTCCCCACGATCCTCCAACACGCCATAGCGATTTCCAACGTTTCCTGGGAACTCGGCACACTCACCGAGGCCCTCCTGGAAGTATACAACCCCTCCCTCACCCCCTTCGCGTGGGATCCATCATGTTTCAACACCGACGTACCCGACGCGATGATACAGGTGACGCTCGCTGCGTTGGCGGACTACAATTGGACGGGAGCACCCAATACCTGCTCGGGCCATCTCCCCGAATACCTTAACCCGGATACAGCCCCGGTCCCGCTCAGGCAACAGGCGTTTGTGCAGGACTTGGCGCTAGGTGATCCGAATTCACTGGGAACGGCGGTTTGGGTGCTGGCGAAGTTGGCCAAGAGGGACGATGTGAGGGAGCAGTATGGGTTGAGGGAGAGTGCGGATTACGCTTGGGCGGTGGGGAATCAGTTGGAGCACACCAGGCAGGGGAATACCAGTGCTAATGGTGAGTCCGACCACGTGACTCGTCCAACGGTTCCCATCCGTGGACGGAAACGGAAGCGATGGCTAACGACATCGTTGGGGCAACAGGGACGATCTCGCAGCGCGAAGGGTACTTTGAGCTCTGGTCCGATATGGGAGCGATGATCCCTCCTTTCCCAGCATGCGGGTCTCCTTGTAACCCTGACCTAACCCCACACTCTAGATCCAAGCTGACATTCGAGTTGGATTAGACTTGGGCTTGTCCACGCACAAATCTGCACTACTCAATTTCTCGATCACTCAATGGACGCTCGAGGCTTCTGCGTTCTTGGACCCGACGGTGAACCTGTATACCCATATCAACAATTTCGACGCTAGGTTCTGGGCGACGGGGCACGGGTGGATGATGTGGGGGGCTATGAGGATGGTGAGTCTTACGAGCACGAGCGCGAGCGTCAGCTTTAGCGAGTGCGAGGGGCGGGCGGGCGGGGAAGGAGGAGCTACGGCAGGGGTCGATTCGAGCTGGGGCGCTGGAGAGGGAGAGTGGCGCTGACGACGTGACAGCTCGAAAGCATCTCCGCCGCCGGCCGAACCAAGAAATACAGTTACGCAGTCGACGCCGTCAAGACCCAGCTCGAATCCGTCTTCACAGCCCTCTTCGCGCAGCTCGACGTGGGTCCCCCTCTCTCATCATTCTCCCGTTCTCGGAGCTGATCAAGGTTTCTAGGACGATAACCTTCTACCCGATTACATGCTCCAGTCCAATGCCACTTTGAGTACGTAGTTTTCCCACATCTTTGAATGGAATTGCGTGCTGAGTGACTCGTAAACATCGGTGACAGCTCGGGAACCGCAGCCGTCGTGTCGGCCTACTACCGTTTCCTGAAACTCTGCCCAGAGCAGACGAGTGCGAACCTCACTGCCAGCGCAGGAAGGGCGTTCGAGGGGGTGGTCTCCAAGATCGAGTCCGATGGCTGGATGACGCAGGTAGGTTCACTCCCAATCCCTTTCAACAGTATTCCGTCTTGTCTGCAAGATTTATAAGGAGATGTTGACGTTATATCCAGGTCGTCAACGGGGTCGGCGTGTTCGATAACCTCGTGCATCTGGGTGAGAACCTGCGTAGTCCCGAAGCCCAGAGTTTCGCGGGGATCATGTGGGCTGCAAGGACGGCGGCGGGATGTTGAGTGCAGTATAGAGAGAGAGATTTGATGGAGACGGACGTGGACAGTAGGAGCTTGTGACATGAGTTCCGGGCGGGATTCCGGACCATTTATGCATAGAGTAGAGCTCCTCTATGTCGCGGAGCGAATAATTGATTATGGACGGTCAACCTTTGCGTGCTCTCACGCGTCTCCGCGAGAGATGGACGATTGGTCGATCTCCTCCATCGGTGCGCTGAGGAGACAGAGACGGATCTGATCGTCAAGGTTAGCCTGTTGACCGAGCCTAGCAAGATTGATGATATTCATATCGTCGCGCCAAAAAGATCTGATCCGGATGATGACGAGTCAGGATTATGCTGCATACACAGAGTGCGATGCCCGGTGTTACAGTCAACGGATAAGCCAAAACAGCCCGGGCCCAACCCCGACCAAACTGAAATCTCCTCGGGCGTTTAACCGATGATCCTCCGATGACGAACTGCCCACCACGTGGCACCTCCACCGCCAAAGTGAAGCACGCAATCTCTTAATTGACCGGGTGAAAAGTCTGTCCAGATCGATCACCACCACCTCTCGCTTCTACCTCTGACATCTCTCTCTTTCTCTCACAACTCCGCTCATCGTTGCCGCCACATCACGATCCAATAAAGTGAGCCACCCCCTTACCCCACGATTGCTTCACCAGCTGACCCCCCGCAGATGTCCCTCCTCGCCGCCCTCACCTCCTTCCCAGTTCCCTCCTACACCCACCCGATCTCCACCCCTTCCACAATCTCATCGAGATTAAACCCCTACCTCCCTCTCCCACCCCACTCCACGCTATTCACCAACCCGACTTACATGCCCTCCCTCCCTACTCCGGGTGCTGGATCGGTCATCCACGTGCTCAACGCCAACGCCACTTCCATCACACGATCGTCTGTCAAGAACAGTTTGGTCTTGATCAGTCGGACGGCGCAAGAGGGTCACGACCATGCTCTCCTAGCCTTGCGATTGAGTAAGGAGGGAACGATCGTTTACCATTTCGTGGGAGAGAGAGCGATGGATGGGGAGGTCGAGCGATTGGCGGATGTTGAGGGCTGGTTGAGGAGTGCGAGTGTGAATGGTTTGGCGAGCTGGAACGTGGATGGGGATGAGAGAAAGGAGGAGGTGGACTTGGAGGCGACGACGGTACACGCGTATGAGACGGCGTCGCTCTCGCTCCTCAAGTCAACTCGACGGGCTCAACGAGCATTCATCCACCACTCCGCCGGATCCTCCAGCCGACTGATCATCAACTTCCTCCCACGATCCCTGGAGGTGGACAACGTACTGGACATCTCGCTCGCCTCGCCGTTGCCGCGGGAGAAGATCCGACATGCCGTCAAAGGTGCCGAAACGGTGATTGTGGTCGAGGGCGGATCCAGCAGATTCGGACAAGCATGGGCCAGCATCGTGGACGTGCTAGACGGGATGGACTTCCCTATCCGGTCAATCCTCGTCGCTTCGGACGACCTCTCGGGATTTCCCGCGGCTCTGGAAGACACCGCCCCGATCACGCGCCTTGGGGAGCCGGAGTCCACTCCGGGAATACCCAGTAATTCGATTACGGTCCCTACTGCCGAGTCGACTTATACTACCCTCCTCTCTTCGTCACCTTCGCCACTTGAGATACTTAACGACCCTTCTTCGCTTAGCGCGAACGAATCGACTTCCCCGCTCTATGCTTTTGGGAAGGCAGTTGCACTTCGAGCAGCGCGGGATCGATTGATCGGGCTGGCTAAGACGGTGCTGAGGGCTCCACACACACGGCAGGACCTCCACGAAGCGCTGGCCGCATGGTTGCTGGACGGTACAGAAGCGGCTGGGCAGAAGGTTGAATCCGCCATTGGGGAGGGTGCGAGTGGGGAAGAGGCCGAGATCCTGAAGCTCGGTCAAGAAGGACTTTGGGCGAAGAAGAACCTCTGGATCGTGATCTCCAACTCCTGGGCGCAGGATCTCGCGAGTTCGGGATTGCATCACGCGCTCGCTTCGGGCCTCGACATCAACCTCCTCGTGTACGAGACCTCCCCAAGCCCCTTCTCGCCGCTCGCTCAGAAAAGCACCAAGGAGCGGAAGAAGGACCTGGCGCTCTATGCGCTCAACATGGGCGACGTCTACGTCTCGTCGGTCGCTGTGTTCGCGGATTACGCGGGTGTAATAGGGACCATGCGAGAGGCGGAATCCTATTCCGGACCAGGGTTAGTTCTGGCCTACCTGCCTTGGGGCGAGAAAGAGGATGGCGAGGATGTTGGGTTTGGAGAGAAGGCGGGACCCTTGGAGAGGTTACGCGAGACGAAGCGTGCTGTCAGTGGGGGTTGGTGGCCGATGTTCCGCTTCAACCCTTCTCTGTCCGACGAGAAGAAATTCACCCTCGATTCGCCACACATCAAGCAGGCTCTCACGGAATTCCTCGATCGTCAATCCCACTTGTCCCAACTCACGCGCGCCACCCCGTCGATCTCTTCCAGTATCACAAAATCCCTCGGCACCGATCTTGTCTCCGCACGAAAAGACAAAGCACGAAGGGCATATGACGCATTGATCAACTCGCTCGACGGCCCGGGTCTGCTGGTGCTGTTCGCGAGCGATGGTGGTAATGCCGAGAAAGTCGCGAAGCGCCTGGTCAGTCGAGCCAAGATGAGAGGGGTGGGGGCGAGTATTAAGGTGCTGGATGAGATTGCCGGGAGTATTAAGGAAAGTCTGGCAGGGGAGAGGAACGTGGTGGTCATCACGAGTACGGCGGGGCAGGGGGAGATGCCGCAGAACGGGAGGGAGTTTACGAAGGCTTTGTCGAAGCTCCTTTCTACCACTGCCACCACCACCGACACCAATACCACCACCGACACCTCTTCCGCCTCGACACCCGAGAGCACGCCCGATTCGACCCCTCCGAGCACGCCCGATTCTCTGAGCGAGACGAAACTGAGCGTCTTCGGGATGGGCGACTCGAACTACTGGCCCCGGAAAGAAGACTACATCTACTACAACAAATCCGCCAAAGACCTCCACCCAAAGCTCACTTCCCTCGGCGTCTCCGAACTCGCCCCTATGGGTCTCGGGGATGATTCCGACCCAGACGGCTACCAAACGGGTTACAAGCCTTGGGAGAGTGCCTTGTGGAGGGGATTAGGGGTTGATGGTGTGGAGGTCAGTGATGCGGCGCAGGAGGAGACGGTGGCGAACGAACATATGAAGATCGCTTCTGATTATCTCAGAGGGACGATCTTGGAGGGGTTGGAGGATGGGAGTACGGGGGCGATTGGAGCGAGTGATGCGCAGTTGACCAAGTTTCATGGGACTTATCTCCAGGTGGGTGGGACTCTTCCTTCCTTCCTTCTCTAGCTCCTTCCTCTAAACCCATCCCAGCTTTTGAATCTCATTCGCCTCCCGCGCCACTATCACTGCTTCCCTGCAGTCTTCCACCTTCCTCCTTTCCGCTTCTACCCTCCGTGCTCTTGCCCCCCCTCCCCTCCCCCATGCCTTTTCCACCACCTACGCACCTCTCCCTCCCCACACCCACCCCCGTCACTACCCCGCCCGCGCGTTCGCACTCGCACTCGCTAACGCTCGTGCTCGCTTAGGACGACCGCGACATCCGCGACTCGCTCAAAGCCCAAGGCCTCGAACCCGCCTACGCATTCATGATCCGCTGTCGACTCCCCGGCGGGGTCGTCACTCCCGCTCAATGGCTCGCGATCGATCGGATAGCCGACGAGCATGGTAATTCCACGTTCAAGATCACCACTCGTCAGACGTTCCAGTTCCATGGGATCATCAAGAAGCACCTGAAGCCTGCTATGCAGAGTATCAATAAGGGGTTGATGGACACCATTGCCGCTTGTGGCGATGTCAGTGAGTGCTTCTCCATCTTAAATCTTGCTAGCCTGGATGCAGGCATTCTTGTTTTTCTCTCGGTGGAAATCGAGATCCTCGCTGACGCTCGTGTAGATCGGAATGTGCAATGTACGGTCAACCCCTCACTTTCACATACCCACGCAACCGTCTATGCGTTCGCCAAGGGCTTGTCGGAACATCTCCTGCCACGGACTTCCGCGTATCACGAGATCTGGCTCGACAAGAAACAGATCGCCGGTGGGGAGGTCGGGGATATGGAGCCGATGTATGGGCCGACGTACCTCCCTCGGAAATTCAAGATGGCCGTTGCTGTACCCCCCGATAATGCGGTCGATGTCTTCACCAATGACGTCGGATGGATCGCCATCATCGAGAATGACGAGGTGGTAGGGTACAATGTCACCGTCGGCGGAGGGATGGGGGTCACTCACTCGAATAAGAAGACGTACCCTCGACTTGGAGACGTTGTTGGTTTCGTGAGGCCGGAGGATGGGAATAAGGTTGCGGAGAGTATCATGCTCGTCCAGCGGGATAACGGGAATCGCGCAGACCGGAAGAATGCGGTGGGTCGAGCCGAGTGTAGTTTGGACTCGTGCTGATATGACCTCAGCGCTTAAAATACACGATCGACCGAATGACCCTGCCCGTATTCGTCTCTGAAGTCGAGGAACGCTGGGGTCACTCCTTCTCCCCCGCCCGACCCTACACATTCACGTCCAACATCGACAACTACGGCTGGACCCAAGGTCGAGATGGGAACTACCACTTCACCGTCTTCATCGAGAATGGTCGAATAGAAGATTCGGTTCGACATCAGTTCAAGTCGGGTCTACGGGAGATCGCTACGGTGCATAAAGGGGACTTTAGGTTGACGGCGAATCAACATGTTGTGATTAGTGATATACGGCCGGAGGATAAGGAGGAGATTGGGAGGATCATGGGCAAGTGGGGACTCGATAATCTGGGGCAGAGCGGGCTGCGATTGAGCTCCTCAGCTTGTGTCGCGTTCCCGTCATGTTCGTTAGCATTCGCCGAAGCTGAACGGTATGTCCTTCCTTTCCTTTCATCTGCTTGTTCGCTGACCCGTATCGCAGGTACTTGCCGGTCCTCATCAGTAAACTTGAGCAAATAACAGAGGAGGCGGGTATTCGCTCCGATGCGATCACCGTCCGTATGACGGGCTGTGCCAATGGTCTGTGTGTTCCGTATACACAGAAAGCCCTTGCTGATGTATCACAGGTTGTGCCAGACCGTGGAACGCGGAGGTCGCGTTGGTCGGGAAAGCGCCAGGATCATATCTCATGATGTTGGGAGGATCACCAATCGGTACTCGCTTGGCTAAGCCGTATAAGTCTTCCATCACAGAGCCGGAAATACTCGCGATTCTGGGTCCGCTCATCAAACAATGGGCGTTGGAACGCGAAGAAGGAGAGCCTTTCGGGGACTACGTGATCAGGACGGGAGTAATTAAGGAGACCACGCATGGGACCAATTTCTGGGAGGAAACGGATGCGTTGTAAACGTTATTGTCGATCGCATGACAATTCTTTGCAACACCTTGCCTCGTCGTCGCAGCGAGACTATAGGTTCCGTACTAAATCTCCGCCTATATCATCTCTGAAGCTTCCTCAAGTGTCACAGGGGCGATGAAGCAGGTCCTCGATGAGCTTACGGCCTCCCGGTCGTCCCGACACATTACACGACAGATTCACGGCGAGCTGGAGGGAGACATAAGACCATGGCGATGTTGCGGATGGAAGTTTTCCTGAGAATCTGTAGCTAGCCTAGGTTCATCCTGTGTTGGTCCATGTGACATTCTCGTTCCCGTCGATTTGTTGGACAGGGGACAAGACATACGTGGGACAGTAGCTATCGTCAATGTGTGCATCAATTCCGCTCCACAGACGTAACCAGCGCAACGGCCGCAAGTGGCTTACTCTGGTCGTCGATCGAGCCCAGAACCACCGACAGCCGCAAGCAGATGTACAAATCCACTGGTACAATCCGTTACCTATCTCCCCACACATCGAGCCGTGCCGGACCCTGCTCATAACGCTGCGGGGTATAGAGCGCCACCTTGGCAGGTATTCCACGGAGTTTGAACCCAGAGATGTTCCTCCTCGTCAGGCGCAAGTCAGCGTTCTGTCGGGGCATTGTGATGTTTGCGTCGAGTGCAAATGGTTGATATTTTGTGGTTAGCATGATCGGAGCAGGAAATCCCGCTCGTCATCTCAGATGAGACTCCCGTCGCTACAGTCTCATGCATGTCTATGCCTGGGGATCGAATCGAATTATCTTCCATCTCCGCCTGTTCGGAGCCTCGGTCCAGGCTCAACCGTACGTCGTCACCATCGACTTCTTCTCGTAAACAATTCTAGTCGCCGCACTCATCATCAGGGACCAATCAAAATCGGAGAGTCATGTACTCATGGCAAATCGGACCGGTAAGGCAGAGATGACAGTCGGCGAGATCACCGCGTCCGTCGTCGCCTGGCACTCTGACGTGGCGAATGAGTGAACCGGATTGTGGGATCCGGCTGGCAGCCATTCCGACAGACGTTTGTTGAATGTGACGGCGATGACCATGTTGCTGGGCAGTTGGAGCAGTTGAAATCCAGAACGATTGGAGGATGCATAGGACGTATGTATGAATGTCCGAGATGATGGGGAAGCTGCCAACTGGGCAACTAAGCCTGTCACCTGGCTAGACAGTCGGTGTTATTGACACGCCTTCACGCCTTATAACAGATCTGCCGCGATCTGCGCTGCGGTATTATACCAGATCTCTTTCCAAGTGAAACTCCCATCCATATTTGTCTCGTAACATCTACAGCTTCTCTAAGCTTTCACCACGAGTGTGTGTATTGCCTGTTTTGAAATTCTAAAATCCTAGCAAATGTGATCGTCACTGCAAGTACTGGCTTTTGGTTTTTGTCTGTGTCCACATCAGCTGAACACACCATCCCGCACAAATCTTGTTATTGTGGTTGTCTTCACCAAGACTTGTGTCTTGGTAAACAAACAAATGATCAATCCTGAAGTTGGAGGTGTCTCATAGGGATACCCTGGTAAGCATGGTGGGCATAGGTAGTAGCCAAGAGGCTGTCACGGACCGTCGAGCGCTTGCACCCGCCGACTATATGACGAGATTCTCACTTACGCTTATCAATAGGAGATATCTCGAAGTAGATCTTGTTAAAGATGGCTGGTTCAGGGTACAGGCGTTTCGCGCGTTCGCGTTTATATGAATACATCTTAGTAGTCATGCGTTTTTACTATTGCATATGAACCTGGTTATTCAACAGATTATGAGACCTT
>JAABUY010007237.1_pt1 | contig 10605 bp, 9 predicted proteins | sample 5560271 | NCBI WGS metagenome assembly JAABUY01 (sample SAMN10711886, study PRJNA513374) | rock metagenome | isolation source: Antarctica rocks | place: Antarctica: Victoria Land, University Valley
ACGCGAGCGGCCTGCATTGGACCTTCAACATTGTCCACAACGCGACATGGCAGGACGGGCAGCCGCTCACGGCCAAGGACATCGTCTTCACGACGCAACTCGATAACAACCCCAAGTTCCCGTCCACGTCCACGCAAGGGTTCGACCACGTCAAATCCATAAAGGCGGTCGGCAATTATCAGGTCGACGTCACGCTGAAGTCAGTCTACGCGCCCTTCTTGCAGTACTGGGCCACGGCCTTCATCTTGCCGGAGCACGTTCTCGGCACGGTCAGCGCCGATAAGGTCAAGACGCTGACGTCGTTTAACCAGAAGCCGTTGGGGAGCGGCCCCTTCAAGATTACCGAGTATGCGTCCGGCGACCACATCACTGAGGTCGCCAACAAGAGCTACTTCGGGGGCGCGCCGCACCTGGACAAAATAATTTACCGCATCGTGCCCAACAGCAACACGGCGATTAACCAGATGCAGACCGGCGAGATCAACCTGCTGGGGCAGACCTCCTCGCTCACGGCGCGCCAGTTTAACGTGCTCAAGAAGCTGTCCGGCATCACGACCTATAACACGCAGGGTTTCAACTGGAATCACGTGGACCTGGTCGAGACCGGCTTCCTCAAAGATCGCACCGTGCGGCAGGCCCTCGCCTACGCCACCCCCAAGCAGCAAATCATCAAATCCGTCGTCCTTGGCTACGGCTTAATCGACGATGGCGACAAACCGCCGATGACGACGTACTACAACTCCGCCACCAAAGACTCGTACCCATACAATCTGGTCAAGGCCAAGAGCCTGTTGCTGGCGGATGGGTTCAAGGCTGGGTCGAACGGTATAGTGCAAAAGGGCGGCAAACCCTTCAACCTGACGTTGTGGGCCACGTCGGACGCCGCCGACGCCCAGTTGATCATCCAGATCCTCAAGCAGACATGGGGCCAGATTGGCGTGAACGTGACCCTCAAGACGGCGGCCGCGTCCATTGTCTTCGGGCGCAGCGGACCCCTGTATGACCCCAACCGGTTCTCATCGCCGACGATGAACGCGGTGTTCTACGAGTGGATCCAGAGCCCCGAGCCCGACGACACGTTCTTCTGGAACAGCAGCCAGATCGTATCCAGCAAGGTCGCCGCGGGCGGCAACTTCGATGGCTATTCCAATCCGCAGATTGACCAGCTGACCAATCAGGGCGTGAAGACACTCGATACCGGCCAGCGCGTCGCGATCTACGGCAAGATCTCGACAATCCTGGTTAAGGATCAGCCCGACATCTTCATCTATTGGGGTCGCGTGCTGACGGCGGCGACGAGCAAGCTACACGGCTACAACCCACAGCCCTACGACTATCAATTGGGTTGGAACGCCAAAGACTGGTACATGTCGTCCTAAGCGGCGGCATCGCGACGACCGGGGAGCGGCGGCCCCTCCGCCCCCGGCGCAAGGAGTCCACGCGCATGATCAAATTCACTCTGCGCCGCACGGTTCAGGCGATTCCGCTCCTCCTCTTAGTGACGGTCGTCTCGTTCGCCGTAATGCAGCTCACGCCTGGTGGGCCGCTCACGGCCTACGAGCATAACCCGCATATGACGGCGGCGCAACTCAAGAATATCGAGCACGATCTGGGTCTCGACTTGCCCCCCTACGTGCAGTACTTCAAGTGGCTATCGGGCATCCTGCATGGCAACTGGGGCGTGTCGCTCAGCACCGGCGAGTCGGTGCTCGGTATGATCGGCGAGCATATCGGCAACACGCTCGTGCTAATCCTGGCGGCTTTCCTGATCTCCATCGCCCTGGCTATTCCCCTCGGCATCTACTCGGCAGTGCACAAGTACAGCTTTTTCGACTACATCTTTACGTTTGGCTCCTTTGTGGCCTGGTCCGCCCCGGTATTCTGGGTCGGGTTCATGGCCCAACTGCTGTTCTCGGTCAAGCTGCGCCTGCTCCCGACAGCCGGCCTGTACACCGAGGGCGCGACATGGACACTGGGCGACTTCATCAAACACTTGATCATGCCGGCCCTCGTGCTCGGCCTGGGCAGTATTGCTACCTGGAGCCGCTACCTGCGCGGGGCCATGGTGGAAACGTTGAGCCAGGATTACGTGCGGACGGCCAAAGCCAAGGGACTGGCGTCCCACATCGTCGTGAACAAGCACGCCGTGCGCAACGCGCTGATCCCGCTGATCACGATCATGGCCTTGGATGTGCCGACGTACTTCACCGGGGCCCTCCTGGTGGAGATCGTCTTCTCGTGGCCGGGCATGGGCCGTTTGTTCTTCGATGCGCTCAACGCGCGCGACTACATCCTGCTGCAAGGAATCCTGCTCATCAGCGCGGTGCTTATTTTCGCCGGCAACCTGCTGGCCGATCTGGTGTACGGCTGGCTCGACCCGCGTATTCAGTATTCATGAGGGCGAGGGTATGAGTGTCATAGGATCAAGCATCACACCGGACACGGCTCGCGAGGATGGGTTGGAGGTCGTCGCGGCTCGCGAAACGACGCCGCGTCAGCTCGCGCTGCGTCGCTTCCTGCGCCACCGCCTGGCCGTGATCAGCCTCGTCGTCATCCTGCTGATGGCGCTTGCTGCGGCCCTGGCGCCGCTGATCGCGCCGTACCATCCGGCCACGCAGGACCTGCTCAATACGCTGTCGTCGCCGAGTTCCGGCCATTTCCTGGGGACGGACGATCTCGGCCGCGATATCTACAGCCGGCTGATCTACGGCTCACGCATTACCCTGGGCATCGGGTTTGGGGCGGCCCTGGTCGTATTCATCTTAGGCATCCTCATCGGCGCGACCGCGGGCTACATTGGCGGGTGGGTCGACACGCTGTTGATGCGCTTTGTCGACCTCGTGCTCTCCTTCCCCTCCTTGTTTCTGCTGTTGATCCTGGCCGCCTACACCGGGGTCAACGTCGTGACAATCATCCTGTTCATCGGTTTCTTCGGCTGGATGCACCTGGCGCGGCTGGTGCGTTCGCAGTTCCTGGTCATCCGAGAGATGGAGTATGTGCAGGCGGCGCGGGCGAGCGGCGTCGGGGGCTGGCGCATGATGTGGCGGCATATGCTGCCCAACGCCCTCGCCCCTGTCATCGTCAACGTCACGTTCGCTGTCGCCATCGCCATGTACGTCGAGGCGGCGCTCGATTTCCTCGGCTTCGGCCTCTCCCCTGATGTCGCGACATGGGGCAATATGCTGGCCGGATCGCAACAATACATCGCGGTCAATCCGTTGCTCACCGTCGCCCCAGGTGTGCTGCTGACCGTTGCCATCCTCGCCGTTAACTTCGTCGGTGACGGGCTGCGCGACGCCCTCGACCCGCGCGGCAAATAGCCCTGTTTGTGTTACGAAAGAGTACCTAATGCCCCGATCACGACAACAGGTTGCGCGCCAGAGCAACGACATTATCCTCAAGCTCGTCGCCACCGCCCTCGGCGGCGACCTGTTCCAGCGTTTTGGCATAGCTTTGCCACGGATTGTCGCCGGTCTGCCATCCGAGTTGCCGCGGGTGCAGGTGCGCACGCGGGAAACGGATCTGATCTTCCGTCTCGCCGATGACAGCAAACTGAATCTCGAGTTTCAGACGCAGCACCGCACGGAGACGTTGCGGCGTCTCGCGGGCTACAACATGGATATCGTTGAGCGGTACGGGCCGCCCGTGCATACGGTTGTGCTGTATGGAGGGCGCATCAGGAGCGCCCCGATACCGTGCGACTCGGCTCGATCACATTCACGGTCCAGAATATCATCGTCGGACAAGTCGACGGCGACGCCGTGCTCCGGCGGCTGCATGAGAAAGTGTCGCGCGGCGAAGCGCTCGACGCGCAGGACCGCATCGACCTTATTCTCTCGCCGCTGATGCGCCAGCGTCGCGCGTTGGACGATGTGCTGCCCGACGCGGCCCAGTTGGCGCAAGCGTTGCCGGTGGACCAACTGAAGCCGACTATGGCCGCCCTTGTCGGGTTGGCGTATCATTATGTTGACGAGCGTACGGTGAAGGACATTTTGGAGGGTATCGACATGGCCAACCTGTTGCAGCAGTACATAGAGCAGGGCTTGGAGCAGGGCTTGGAGCAGGGCCGGAAACAAGGCTTGGTGGAGGGCGAGGTCAGGGGTAAACGCGCGGCGGTCCGCACGGTACTCCGGTCCCGCTTCGGTCTCTTGCCCGAGGCCGCCGACCGGCGCATCGCCGCCGCCCCTGTCGACGAATTGGATGCGCTCGTCGTCCGCGCCAGCACGGTCAAAAGTATCGACGAACTCTGATCATCTATTGTCGTGTCTAGCGCGGGGCGGCGATCCGCTGGAAGGCGGCGAAGGCGGCCTTGCGGGTCCAGTGTGGGTCGAGCACGCCATAGTAGAGCTGGGCGAACGGGTTGTCCAGCAACTCGAACCACAGGCACGCCGCGACGTAGGGCGTCCGTGCGCAGGCGTCATAGAGCGTGTCGAGGTTGGCGGCCTGTACCTCCGGCGAGACCGTCGTGGTGCTCCACGCCACCTCGGTGACGTAGAGCGGCTTGGCGCTGCCGCGGCCCTCGTACGCCTCAACCGCTTGGCGCAGCCAGCCCAGATAGGCGCGGATGTGGTCGCCCGAACAGGGTCCGCCTTGGTCAACGTAGGGGTGTTGTCCCACCGCGTCGAGGGGGTAGCCGCCCAGCGCTTGCCGCACGCCGTTCCAGTTGGCGGGACCGTGCAGCCCGCGCTCGTACACATCGCGCAGGTAGGGAGCGCCGGAGTTGTCGCTGGTGGTGGCGCCGCCGTTGTTGTGGGCGAGCAGGCCGCCGAAGACGAGCGTCAGGTCGCGCAACCCGGCCTCGCCCTTGACGGCGCTGTAGGCGCGGGCCAACAGCGCGGCGTAGTTGGACGGGTAGATGAACGAGCCGCCGCTGTAGGCCGTCGCATTGCCCTGCCGCTGCTGCTGCCGCCACGCGTTGGGTTCGTTCCACAGCTCCCACACCTTCACATGGTTGTGGAAGCGTGTCGTCAGCGCGCGTAGCGCCGTCACATAATTGCCGATGAAGGGGTTGTCGCCGCCACCGCCCGCGATCTCGCTGTTGTTGGCGGTCCATTGCGCCTGCTGTGGGTTGGGCAGCACGCCGTGGCCGGCGAGGCCCAGCACGCCGACGCCGGCCTGTGCCAGCGTGTCGAGCACGCGCTCGTATTGCCCCAGGATCATGTCGTCCCATTGGGGGTGGCGGCCGAGCCGGAAGTCGACGCGCGCCATCCGGGCGCCGGCCTCGCGCAATGTGTCGGCGTAGCGTTGGTCGAGCAGTATCTGCCGGCCGTCGTCGTTCAAGACCCAGCCCAGCGCGAAGCCGTGCTGGAGGGGAGCCGTGCGCTCCGGCTGGGCGCTTATAGCATCTCGACGAGAAAACCCACGGCTTTAGTCGTGGGAAGAATTGGCGTCCGTCGCGCGCGTCAGCGCGTCACGCTGGCCTGCGCCCTGTCAATGGCGTTAGACGACACGAAGCATCTGAGGTGTGGCATACTGTTGGTATGATCGTGCTAGAGTTCAAGCTTACGGGTGCCGCCGGGCAGTACGCCGCCGTCGATGAGGCTATCCGTACCATGTAGTTCATCAGGAACAAGTGTGTACGGAAGTGGATAGACGAGCGTGGGGTGAAGCCCTATGACTTGAACAAGTACTACGCGATCTTGGCGAAAGAGTATGACTTCGCGGGCAAGCTCAACTCGCAGGCGCGGCAGGCGGCGGCGGAACGTGCGGGCGCGGCCATCCTGCGTTTCTACAAAAATTGCCGTGCGAAGACGCCGGGCACGAAGGGCTATCCCCAGTTCCAGAAGGACGGCCGCAGCGTCGAGTACAAGCAGACCGGCTGGAAACTGGACGCGGCGCGCACACGTTTGACCCTGACGGACGGCTTCAAGGCGGGCACGTTCAAGCTCAAGGGCACACGCGATCTGCTCGGCTACGCGCTCGCTCAGGTCAAGCGCGTGCGTGTCGTCAAGAAGGCCGATGGGTACTATAGTCAGTTCTGCATTGACGCCGAACGGCGCGTCTCTGTTGAGGCCAGTGGGAAAGCGGTCGGGATCGATCTGGGGCTGACCCATTTCTATACCGACTCCGAGGGCGCGACCGTGGAGAACCCGCGCCATCTGCGACGGTCGGAGCAGGCGTTGAAGCGTCTGCACCGGCGTGTCTCATCCAAAGTCAAGGGATCGAAGAATCGGGTCAAGGCGCGCGGAAAACTGGCGCGGAAGCACTTGAAAGTCCGTAGGCAGCGTAGAGACTTCGCCGTGAAGACGGCGCGGGCGCTCATCATGTCCAACGACGTGATCGCTTACGAAGACCTGCGAGTGCGGAACATGGTCAAGAACCGCCATCTCGCCAAGAGTATCAGCGATGCGGGTTGGCGGACGTTCGTGTCATGGCTAGACTATCTGGCCCATGTCTACGGCAAGGTCGTCGTGGCCGTGCCGCCGCACTATACGAGTCAGGAGTGCTCAGAGTGCGGCGAGCGCGTCAAGAAAGCCTTGTCGGAGCGCACACATGTCTGCCCGCGCTGCACGGCCGTGCTTGATCGGGACCATAACGCGGCGCGCAACATCCTGGCGCTCGGGGTGCGCCAGTTGAAAAAAACTACGGCGGGGCACGCCGAAAGTCACGCTTGGGGACAGTCCGCCCTCTATCCGCTTGGGGCAACTCAACTGGACAAGGCTGCTGGATGAGCCAAGAATCCTACGGTGCAAGCCGTGTGGAGTGTCAAGTGGTCGTGTAACCAGCTGAACATAATATTTTCCTCTGCATTTACTGACTGTACCGCACTCCGTCGAGGGTGTCCCTCAAAATGGTGATAGTGATGGCGGCCGTCGCGCGCCTGACCTTGAAAGGTCATGGCAGGAAATGGACCTTTTAAGGTCAGGTCGCCATTTCGACGTAAGGCGACGCTGGCATGGATGTTGCGCCATCACCCTTGTGCCCCTTGATGTCGCTACGCCGGGACGATGGCGCTGTGGCCTTGGGCAGTCCGGGAGTTACCGTGCCCGATGACACCGATATTAGGGCCGCAGCCGACGCCACGAGGCCCGATCAGAGTGGGCAGATCGCGGGCAGTGTTGATTGGTAACGAGTAGTCGAAGGTCGAAAGTGAAAGTCGAAAGAAAGTAGGGGCATGTAACTCGCTGATCGCATCCGACTTTCGACCTTCGACCTTCGACTTTCGACCTTCGACTTTCGACTTTTCACTGGAGAGGGACATGCAAGAGGGCGATAGCAAGGGAGTCACGGTTGAGAAGACCGTGACGATCAATCGGCCGGTGGGCGAGGTCTACGCCTTTTGGCGCGACTTCACGAACCTGCCGCGTTTCATGACGCATCTGGAGGCGGTGACCGCGCGGGATAATGGGCTCTCGCACTGGGTAACCAAGGCGCCGCTCGGCCAACAGGTCGAGTGGGACGCCGAGATCATCAACGAGATGCAGGACAAGGTGATCGCCTGGCGTTCCATCGGCGAAACAGCCGTCCCCAACGCGGGCTATGTCCACTTCGAACCGGAGGCCGCCGGACACGGCACGGTTGTCAAGGTGGCGCTCGAGTACGCGCCGCCGGCCGGAGTCGGGGGCGGCACAGGCGCCAAGGTCTTCCACGAGGCGCCCAACCAGCAGGTGGACGAGGACCTGCGCCGCTTCAAGGAGATTATAGAGAGCGGCGAAGCTCCTTCGACCGAGGGACAGCCGGCGGGGCGCCTGCCCGTGGGCGACGAGGTCCGCCAGCGCCGGCAAAAATCGCTCGATAAGATCGGCGCCGGCGACACCGTGACCGAAGCCTCCGAGGAGTCGTTCCCCGCCAGCGATTCGCCGGCATGGTCTTCGACGCCGTGATCGGGTGTTTAGAAATATAGCCCGTAAACCCCAGGAGCTTTAGCCCTGGGATATAAGGGCTTCATCCGCTTTAGCGGCTTTAGCCCCGTCCGGCGTCACGCGCTTTTCTTTGATGAGACGGCGGAGGGTCGATGACAATGATAGGCCCCACATACCCGCTATTGCCTCTAATTTTGCCCGCTCGTCGTCGTCGATGCGTAGTGGTATTTGGTGGTTTCGTGATGTCTTTTTGCTGTCTTTCATGCCCGAAGTATAGTAGACTGTAGGTATGAAGACAACCTTGGTGCGCCGCTCCTTTCAGTACTGCCTCTATCCCAACAAAGGGCAGACCAAGGCGCTGGATTGGACGTTGGCGCGCTGTCGCGAACTCTACAATGCGTGCCTAGAAGAGCGGCGTGACGCCTATCGGATGGCCGGCGTCTCGATCAGCTACTACGACCAGAAGCGGCAACTCCCGGCCATTAAAGAGATCCGTCCCGAATACAAAGACATCGGGTCGCAGGTGTTGCAGGATGTTGTCCAGCGCGCCGACCGCGCTTTCCAGGCGTTCTTTCGCCGCGTCAAGGTCGGCGTCGATCCTAAGAAGGTTGGCTATCCGCGCTTCAAGGGCACATATCGTTACCATAGCTTTACGTTGACACAGGCGGGGTGGAAGTTGCCAGCGCGCGATAGTGGACGCCTCTACATCACGGGCATCGGCCACCTCAAGATCAAGTGGTCGCGTCCTATTGAGGGTGACATCAAGACGGTGACGATCAAGCGTGACGCCGACCAATGGTACGTGACGTTCTCGTGCCTGGTCGAGCAGGCCGAGGTGGAAACGCCTGATCGTCCAGCGGTGGGCATCGACATGGGACTGGAATACTACGCCACCCTGTCGAACGGTGAGCATATCGAGAACCCACGTTATTATCGGAAGGCGCAGGCGCGTATCGCGGCGTGTGACCGGCGCATGCGCACCAAGAAGAAACACTCGAAGAAAACGAAGACGGGCGGCAAAAATCGGGCGAAAGCCGCGATCACTCTGCGTAAGGCCCACCGCCACGTTGCCAACCAACGACGCGATATGCAGTTCAAGGCCGTGAAGGCGTTGGTTGCCACGTACGGCGCTATCGCCGTTGAGGCGCTGTCCATTGATAATATGGTCAAACGTCCCAAGCCGCGCCCGAACGACGATGGGACGTACGCACCCAACGGCGCGACGGCCACGTCGGGCCTGAACAAAAGTATCACGGATGCCGCGTGGGGTCAATTCATCTCTATCCTGCAATTCAAGGCTGCAAGCGCCGGGGTTGTGGTGATCGAGGTGAACCCGCGCGACACCAGCCAAGTGTGCAGCGGGTGCGGGGCCAGATGTCCCAAGACGCTCGATGTGCGCTGGCACACCTGCGATGCGTGCAAGCTCTCCATCCAGAGGGATCACAACGCCGCGCGCAACATTCTTATGCGGGCCGGACTGGTCCGCTCGGTCGCCTGAGGGCGACGCCGGGAGAATCCCAGGGGCTTTAGCCCTGGGAGAACGTCAAGCGTTGATTGGCGTCATCCAGCCGTGCGTGTCGGGGACGCGCGCGTACTGGATCGCGGTGATCGTGTCGTACAGGCGCTGCGTCACCTCACCGATACGTCCGTCGTTGACCGTGATGCGCGCGTCACGATACGCTAACTCGCCGACGGGGGACACCACCGCCGCCGTGCCCGTGCCCCAGACCTCGCGCAGTTGGCCGCTCTCCGCCGCCGCGACAACTTCGTCGATGGCGATCGGGCGTTCGGAGACCCGCAGCCCCCACTCGCGTAGCAGCGTGAGCGCCGCGTCGCGCGTGATACCGGGTAGGATGGTTCCGCCGAGCGGGGGCGTGACGATCTCGTCGCCGATGCGCAGCATGATGTTCATCGTCCCTACCTCATCCAGGTAGCGCCGCTGCACGCCGTCCAGCCACAGCACCTGCGCGTAGCCCGCCGCGTGCGCCTCCTCGGCCGCGAGCAGGCTGGCGGCGTAGTTGCCGCCCGTTTTGGCGTCGCCGACGCCGCCATCGACGGCGCGGACGTAGCGGTCGCTGACCAGGATGCGCAGCGGCTCCAATCCCCCTGGGTAATACGAGCCGACGGGCGAGAGGATGATGTAGAACAGGTACGAGCGGGCCGGACGCACGCCCAGGAACGGTTCGGTCGCGATGATGACGGGGCGGATGTAGAGCGCGGTCCCCGGCGTACTCGGGACCCACTCCTGTTCGATCTCCAGCAGGGAGAGCAGGGCGTCCATCACCCGATCGGCGTCGAGCGCGGGCATGCACAGGCGTGTCGCCGAGCGCCGCAGCCGCTCGACATGCTGGTGCGGGCGGAACAGGCGTACGACGCCGTCCTGGCCGCGAAAGGCTTTGAGCCCGTCGAATACCGTCTGCGCGTAGTGCAGCACGGCGGCGGCGGGGTCCAGGCTGAACGGACCGTAGGGCTCGATGCGGGTCTCGCCCCACCCCTGTTCCTCCTGGTACGGTATCGTGGTCATGTGGTCGGTGAAGACGACGCCGAAGGTTAGGTCGCTATCCCGTGGCTTCGGCTTCAGCGTGGCGGCGCGCGTCAAGGTGATCGTTGCGTTCACTAGGCATCCTCCTCGTTATCTATACGGACGTCTCCCGCAGAGTGCGCCCATTTGTTTTATCATAACGCGTTTCCGACAGATACGGCCTGCGGCAAGGCAATGTAATTTTTGGGCAGGGGTGTCATCACGCTGTGTTGGGGTGTATGGCGATACAATCCTGCCCGGTGTAGTAGGGGCGTATGGCAT
>JAABUY010007238.1_pt1 | contig 10603 bp, 8 predicted proteins | sample 5560271 | NCBI WGS metagenome assembly JAABUY01 (sample SAMN10711886, study PRJNA513374) | rock metagenome | isolation source: Antarctica rocks | place: Antarctica: Victoria Land, University Valley
CTACCTGCCCTTAGAGCCAAGACATGTCAACATTCAAACCAACACTTCGCGTAGAGTCAATGACCCGGCAGCAACGGATTCACCCAGTCGTGCCGTGACCCGTAGAATCGATGAGAGGCACTGGATCGTAATCTGGGTCCCACCGTTCATCTTCGAGATTGACCTTTCCTAAGAACAACCCCCCGGGGCCCCTTATCATGCTGCACTCAAACTTGAACGCAGCCATCCCCTAGACCTATGCGAAATTGCCAGCGATGTAAAAGTATTTCTTACTGTCGCATTGCAACTCATCTCGCGCACCACCTGATAGTGATACCGCGATGGTCACGGCCCTCGTTCACAGGGTATCTATCTATCTGTGATGCAGATTTCGAGAGCATCTAAACTCCTGCAACATACATGTACTATCAATCTCATCGCAGTCACCTCATTTCGCTTCTTTTTCAACAATTCAATCTCAGTCCTTGAGTCTAGACTGAACGTCGGGCCCGGCCCGAATACTCGATATCAATCTCGTGCCACCACAATCCTCATTTGTCATTATAGAGAAGGAACATTTCATTTGAACCGTTCATTCAGACTGAAAGTTCTCGCAATCTTCAAAAAAGGGCCAGCTTGACTGGAGGCTATCGGCAAGCGAAGGTGGTTGCTACCTCGGCTAATAGCTAGGCACTAGGGAACAAGGGGATAAAGCGGGGAAAAGGGGAATAAATAGGCCGTCCTCCCTACTGTTTCCTCTTCATCTCTTCCTGTTTCTCCATCCCTTAAGATTCAGCCAGAAACGCGCTTTCGCCCCACCCACCCACTTCATAGACTCAGTCGCTTAGATAGAGGGAGTGCTTGACACCTCAGGGCGGCTTCCGGGGCAAAATTTAGCCCTAGAGACCGCCAGAGGCTGTCGGGTTTGCCCAAACACATATAATATATATTGGTTCAAACGGAGTCGATGCCCAATAGCAAAACAATAATCCCAGTACACTTCTGCACCAAACACCAATGCGCTTATGCCACAAGATATTCTAGCCTTATGAGCTACCTCTGAGGTCATGTTATAAGTACTACTCGACAATATTGACCTATCCGCTATTCTCCCTCGTCATTTTCCCATTCGACTTCTCTCATTCAATATGCCAGTTACCCGAGCTTTCATTCCCCAAAGTCGAATAATAGAGGAAATAATCTCGTCTTTTAGTTTTCTACGTGGAATGATCCTTGAGGATAAACTATTAGCGACAAGGGTTTCGTTCCTGTGGTCAGTCACGTTCCTGTGGTCAGTCATGTGGATTTTTGAACGAAATAGAGGCAATTGGGGAGAGAGGGAACCAAGCTTGAGAATAAATGCCAGAGTGAACGAAGAACGAATCGTGGGTGATGGCCGGGCTTGGAGAGAACCCCAAAAGACAAATGAGTGAGGAAGCGCAGAGTATCCTTGGGAATTCATGAATTGAAAAGCCTATTATCAAGGGTGGTGGAAGGATGAAAGGCTTAAGTATGTGAGATAAGAGTTGTACAAGTTAGGAAGTCTTAGAAACCTGACCTGTGCTCTTGCCCGGGAGCATGCCTGTCAGCTCATCAGTATCAGCGACCTCTGTAGGATCCGAATTTGTGGGATAAAGAACGGCAGCGTGGAACTTTGAGATGACTACCAGGTGCGACACATGGTAATTCGAGGACTCGATGATGGCCTCTGCAGCATAGGGTGGAATGAAACTATATACCAGGTGGAAAAGGTTTTTAGTTATGATTGCCTGCCCCCAATTCGCTATTGAGGTCAAAGCAGCCTGTGTACCTACGTCCTAATTTTTAGAACAATTAAAGTCCAGAAAGACAAAATGCGGCTCAGGATAGGGCCTGTCAATTGCAAGGCTGTTAAGGAGAGATATTCTTTGCACAAAGATCTATATATACAGTGGCGCGGCAACTCCTCCCTTTCCTTTACGATGTGTTCTAGCCATTCATAATGGCATCAGCGATCTTCTCGGCGAGGGCATCTGTAAAGTACGTCAGCCATCTCGTTCAGAACAGATGCAGCTTTCGTAGATTATGGCTAATTGTAACTCACAGACGGTAGCCTGAGGGTGCCCTGGCGGCAGAAAGGGAAAAGCAGAAGCATCAACCACACGGAGCCCGGAAACGTCAATGACTCGAGCTTTACTGTCAACAACAGCCATTGGATCTGTCGAGTCACCCATGGCACACGTGGCTGCAGCATGGTAGATGCTCGAAGCAGTCTGCTGAATAATATTCAGGATATCCGCGTCGGTCGTGTTACCACCGGGAAAAGCTTCACCACCGATAATCACAGGCTTCATAACCTTGGTGGTGAACACCGAGCTCGCTCGCTTGTAGGTCACGCGGATCGAGCAGCCAGTTGGGGCTGATGATTGGGTTGTCGGCGGTGTCGTTGGAGGCAATGGTCATGTTTCCCCTCGAAAACGGTGCGACGAGGCCGGCAATGGAAGATGCGTAATTTTTACCATCGCGAGGCGCTCCGAAAATGAGATCTCTCTAGTACCCAGACCATGCGTCGAGGAATAGAAACTCGATGTCTGGCCAATCAGCTGCCGTCGAAGCATCCAGCGCCTGCGGAGTTGAATCGCTAAACCTGCGGGCAGCTTCTCGAAACCTAAATGTCATATAGATTGGCATTTTGCAACGGTGACAGGACTGGAAGTCTGGCCCACCCAAAAAGTCCGCCGCCGGGTTCGTCAAAATGCCCGCACGATCTTGGTTGTATTTCTCTTCTGCAGCCTCTGCTGTTGCAGGGACACCTAGCCTACTATGAGTTGCAACGTTGACTTCGTACGATGGTCCTATAAGCACGTGGTCCTAAAGGCAGATTCACTCAGCCACATGACTTCCATCCGAGGCTGACGTCCGGTTTACGTACCCACATGTTTTGGCCAACCCCGGGGCGGTCGGCAAGGACGGTAATGCCATTTTGTGCCAGAGCAGCCTTGGGCCCAATCCCCGATACCATCAATAATTGGGGTGAGCGGAACTGCGAAGAATGAGATTAAGACTTTGAAGTAAACTATAGAAGGTACCCACGGCGCCTACTGAAAAGATCACCTCTTTCCTGGCGCCAATATTGTAGCTACCTCCACCGCTATCTACCTCGACACCTATTGCAGCATTGTTCGTTAATTGGACTCTCTTGGCCAGAGTAGATTTGTAGATGTACAGATTTGTGGTCTGCTGTATGGCTTCTCGGAGAAAGATGTTCGGAAGAGCTCCTTGTTTGAGGGGCGGGATCCAGCGTTAGTAAAACGTATGAAAAACCAAAAAGTTTACCACTTGTCAGACCTGCCAATGGTTTTAGTCCAAGTGCGGCCAGGGCTTTCGCGAATCATGAAGATGTGGCATCGACCTAATTTGGATAAAAACCTGCAGTGGTCCTCCGCTAGTACTGAAACTCGAAGGGTCGTTTTGAACCGTGGCGTTGACGTCTCGGAGGCTAGTATTCGGTTGGGTCAAGAACGTACTTTTCTGGAAATAAGACTTGAAAGAGTCGAAATGTAGCTGGCGTCCCCCACCTGATCGGCCCATTTCTGGTATGAGCCTATGGTGACCCTAGGAAATGTCAATCAAAGATAATTGAAAAGTATGCGAGTGGCGTTTGAATTTCTATATTTAGCCCTCTTGACGTCAAGCTCGGGTCCTTGGCGGGTCGGGTCGCGTCGGGATGGAAATATGCTCAACCCGACTCGGGTCGGGTTGAAAATGTGGGCAACCCGACTTCGGATCGGGTCGAATCCAAAATGTCAACCCGAAACCCGACCCGACGATCAGTCTAGATGATAGTGTATGTAGAAGTCATTGCGTTGAATTTTGATGAATTTTTGAAGGTGATGAATCAAAAATATAAAGGTTTGTTGTTGCATGGCTGAAATTGTTGCATGGCTGCCGAGCACTAAGTGAAGAATGAGCTTAGTGAGGGGCACGGATAGCACCTTCGTTCATTATAGCACGTCTCATATAAAGTGAAGAAGTCTCCCCATGGTTTGGATCTCCGCGGCCCGCAGTTTCCTTCCCCGCCATCCTGGGCCGAAATTAGAAGACGCAGTCAAAGCCACATACGTAGTATGACTGAAACGGGGCTATAATGGCTCGTGTTCCAAGTCTTGCAAAATTCCAATGGGCGGCATATCCGGCTTTTTGGGCAGTAATGAAAAGGTGTGCGGCACTTTTCGCCTCTTGTGCTGTAAAATTCCTCTACCCTTTGGCCTTTAACACGTTTGTATCTCAAAGTGCCTTCCTGCTTGCCTTCCTACCCTCTTTCTTTTCTCCGCAATTCGAGGAAATGATCACTGCACTGCACTGCACTGTACTTCTCTTGCGCGAATAATGAGTGCCAGTACAAGTTACTTGCGCGCACCGCTGAGGACGTCCTGGATAGTGGCTTCAACAACCAGACGGCATACCGCATCAGGAAGCAGAGCATGCGTCACGACATGTTTCTTCTCCACATCACCGTCACCACCACGACGAGCTGGGTGGGTTCCAGCACGTGGGATTTCAACCGATTCCTTCAAACCCGGAACCGATCATTATGCGAAACATACTCGATTAGCTTTCGTTTTAGCGTTCTCCACCTCGGTCGCGCTCAGTATGTTTCTGTACTGGCGACGCCAGAGCTCAGTTCGGAGGATCTGGGCACAGGATAGCGCGACCGCCGCGGTGGATCCAACCCCTGCGCCCACCTCAGAGAAACCGGTACCGCCTTATGAATTTGCGGAAAAGCCGTTCCCGGTGGTGACGCCAGAGCCGATGTCCACGCGGCGTTCGATCTCCTTTGTGCCTGCGCAAGCGGGGGAAACGGCGCATTCGCGCCCGGAAATCTACGAGATTCCCGAAGGGAAGTCATCGGAAATATCGAAACTCCCCAAAGAGAAGGCGATACTCACGAGCGCGCCGCATGTTCCTCCATCCATTACCCGAGACTATTCTGTGCTCCTCCAAGTGCCGCTGACGGCGACGACCAAAGTGGCGCAGCTTACGAGCCCGTACAAGTACGAACAGTGGACGTTCAATGACACGGTTCCCGGGCCGTTCATCCGAGCGCGAGTCGGCGACGTGGTGGAGCTGGCGCTGACGAATCGGGACCGGACGGGTAATCCGCACAACGTCGACTGTCACGCGTTTACGGGGCCTGGCGGAGGGGCGGCGCTGACGACGGCGGAAGAGAACGAGACCAAGACAGCGAGGTTCAAGCTACTGTACCCGGGACTGTTCTTGTACCACTGCGCCGCGGCGCCGGTGCCCGTACATATCGCCAACGGCATGTATGGACTCATATACGTGCAGCCGACGGAGGGAGATCTTCCCTCGGTGGACCGGGAATACTACGTGATGCAGAGCGAGTTTTACCACGAGCCGCCTGAGGAGCTGGAGGACGGACGGCGGTCGTCGATGGTGGAGTTTTCGTATCCAAACGCGCTGCGCGAGGAACCGGACGTCGTCGTCTTCAACGGGAGCGAGTCCGCCCTAACGAGAGACCGACCTCTCAAGGCTCATACCGACGAAACCATCCGCGTTTATTTTGGGAACGCAGGACCGAACTTGACGAGCTCCTTCCACGTATTGGGCAGCAACTTTAGAAACGTGTATCGTGACGGCGACGTCGTGAGCCCCCCTGCATCCTCTATACAGACCGTCAGCGTTCCCCCAGGTGCCGCGACGATCGTAAATATGAAGATGGTGGTCCCTGGAACATATACCCTTATAGACCACGCCATATTTCGCTTGGACAAAGGCGCTGTAGGCTACTTGAATGTCTCTGGGAAACCAAGGCCCGATATTTATCAGAGTACAGAGCCTCCCGCGCCATGCGTAGGATGTAAATTACACCCCTAACGATAAAACCTATCCCTTAGATACACATCTGTTACATGGATATTCGGATAAGATGTTTAAAATTGATGATTGTTGGATGCTTTTCCCAATACAGTCTCTACCTGATCCTAACTATGATGCAGCAAGGAAGTCGAGTCGACCGACATGGTGAGCCCCATACAATTAAGCGAGGCGCTTGAGTGCATGGGTCTTGACCGACATGGTTGGCAATCTTGCCAGTATACGCTGGTTTCAACGGATCTCTTCGAGATAGCTTGTGGAGAGAGCAAACAAAACCCGCCGGTTCGATTGGACGATTCAGAATTTCCATTACATATATATTGAATATGAGAATTGGTAGTTGGGGTTAGAAACCCATTTTGATTTCCCGTGGTCGCGAGTCGGGGCGGGAAGTTTAGACTATTATCCCGATCACCCCATCAAAAACTGGGTGCCGGAGCCAAGATACCACAATAACACATTCTATAGAGTAGCGCTTCTCATAGCATCACGAAGAATACTCCTTTGGGCTTCCGACTTCCGCATCTGATGTCCAAGTCTCCGTGCTAGACGAATTTCTGGCTTCAACTTGCGTGTCCAATCATATCATGTCAAAAGGCCACATTTTCCTCCCTTCCTCTTCGCCCGTTGATTGATTATCGGTGCTTTTCGCACTCACCACAGCCTGGACCGAGTAAGATCGAAATCGTCGAATTAGGTACTTTTGGTCGTACCAAGCTTCTGAGCTCACCACAGAAAGGGGTTCGATGTTGGGTGAGTACTGCTCCTCGTCCTGTTCCTCAGTAGTCGGGCGGTCCGGCGCCACTGCTGTTGACAGCCTCCCGCTATCGCAAGGGAACGCTTCTCTTGGAAGTTGAAGAATTCTAGGCAGCAGGAGGCTGAGCCAGGCAGCAGTGCTGACGAACGATATAAATAACGTGAGCAGCTATAGCCGGGTACGAGGCAGCCAGTTCAGGCTCCCACCTGCTGCGCCCCTGCACTGCCCCATAGTGCTCCCTCTTGCTCCCTCGGTGCTCCCTCCTGCTCCCTCTAAAGCGGCTTTGCTCCCTTGCCCGATCCAAAACGGAAATCTCCAATCCTAAGTTCGGGGTGTATATAATGTATGTATATATATAATTTCAAATTTAACATGCCGCGTCTTGAAGAGCGTAAGAGTATCCTTTACCGCAAGAACAACGACTGGATATGCTTCTTCGCCAGTGGTAAAGATACCGGTCAAGGCGCATCTTGGCCAAAGAGTGAGCCACCTTTTCGGGGCAGGAAGGTGGTCTAGCCTTATCCATACTCAGTCCCTGCATACAGCGTTGCTTTTCTATTCCCAAATTTCCACCTAAGCCTACGCTCGGCTTTGCAGACCGTTGCCTGAACGCTTGTGACCAATCCGCTCACTTTGACAACTCGCATATATGCACCTTGAATTCCACGATCGAGCAATCAACAATAGATATGAATGGCTAGAATAATAGAACAGTATAATAGATAATGAAGAAAGTATGACTCACATGCGGGAGCAAAGCAGAGTGCTGTATATAATCCTTCTTCTCGTTCTGTATTCCCTCAGACATTCAGCACTCAGAACTCACTTCATCTATTCTTTCAACCTCGAACAAGTAGCTTCTTCTTCCCAGCCTCTAGCGATACTAATATCATCAGCTGATGGTTCGGGACAGAATGTGTACACGTATGATCACCCTCGTGAGACGGGTCAATTGTACCGCGCAGCCGAAGCACGAGAGAATCGAATACAACATCGTTTCGTGCGTCAATTCTACAGCCCCTGAACATACCATCACGAACTCGCATACGAAAGCTTTCACCAGAAAGAAAGAGGTCTGCCCAGAATATTGAAATGATGAATTTCAAGGCTGCTAGTTGATCTTCACTTTCGAGAAAAGAAAAACAGTTTCTTTGACAGCTCATGTGACTGTCAAAGAATCATTAACGATTGCTTATATCATCTTCTAGCATCTTTATAAATTTATATATGTTAAATATGATATATGCATATATATATGAGCTTTTGAAAGCGCTTTAAGCACGATTTCAAGACGATTTTATGACTCTTTCACTGCGAGATATTTGAATAACTGAAATTATTTCTTTTGCCTGTTTCACTTCTCTAAACGACATCTGAACCTGCTTTCGATGTCTTTTTACTGATCTCGACGACGAAATTCTCATTGAGCTGATGAGTCTCATTGAGCTGATGAGCGTTGAAGATAGAAGAATAGATCGAGTTGAAGAATTCTTCATAGATCTGAATTTGATAAAACTTCGTTGATTAACTTTCAGAAATAATGAAGAATTGAGTCTGCAGAAGATCTTTATCATCTGATTGAGTTCTTTATTCATCTGTTTATTCTTTTTATCTTTTGCTTTGCTGCAAGTCTTTTCAGCTCACTTCTCAACGACGTCAAGATTCATGATTCTGTCGACGTCTCAATGATCTTTGATACATGTAACTCATTGATGTTACGAATGTGTCGAATCTGAGTAGGGTTTTCTAGCTGAAAAGCTTTAGAAACATTGACATGTGATCATGCATATATTTCTAGCTCAAACACTTTACTATTCAAGCACTTTCAAATTCTAGCAAACCTACTTCACTCTCTTTATTTGTTCTACTATAAATACAGCTTGAATTTTTCTTTGACTCTTTCTTCTGTATTTTTAATATTCTAGTTATAACTATTTTTATTGATCAAACATTCTAGTCAGTTACACACTACATCACTGCAGTGTGATTAGATTTTAAACATGATTTCAACAGTTGATGTTGTTAACAAGCAGCTGTAAGAAGATCTTTGTTGATTTTCTGAAGTAGACAGAATTAAGCATAAATGAATTTGCATGTCTTTTTCATTTTCTGCATGACTAGCTGATAATCAATTGAATCAATGATCGACTTGATTAAAAGATTCATCTGTTTATAAATTTTAAAAATAAAGAACATTGAAAAGAAAACTTCAGACTGGCAACGAGATTCATCTGTATGTGATGTCGACTATGAATCTTTTGATTCTATTCTGTGTTTGAATAGAAGTCAGAAGAGTCAAGAGATCTCAATTCGACGCAGTTTGAACGATGTTAAAACGTTGCGTGATCAGAAAAGTCATCGTGCAGAGTTTTCACTCATGCGATAATCTTTCTTCTAACAGTCACAATCGATCTACGAAGAAGATTAATGACATGTCGATGTCGATAAGAGATGAAAAGATACTGCTAGTGATTAGACAACTAAGATGAAGAGTCTGAGAGTTGTGACTACAAGTGATCGAAGAATTTGCGACTTGTTGACTGCGTCGATATCGAAACGTCTTCATCACATCGACAGTGTCGTCAAGTAATTGATGAAAAGATATCAGATAGAATAATCGTTTCAAGTATTGAGAGTCGTGACTACAGTGCTTGAAGAAGTAGTGACTCGTCAATCACGCTGATATACTGAAGAGACTTGAACTCATCTTCTTTACTTGACGTCAGATCATACATCTATCTACGTGAAATGATCTATGAAGAAGACTAATGACATGTCAATGTCAGTAAGAGATGAAAAGATACTACTAGTGAAATAGACAACTCAGATGAAGAGTCTGAGAGTTGTGATTACAAGTGATCGAAGAATTCGTGACTCGTCGACTGCGTTGATATCAAAACGTCTTCATCACATCGACAGTATCATCAAGTAATTGATGAAAAGATATCAGATAAAATAGTCGTTTCAGATGATGAGTCTGAGAGTCGTGACTACAGTGCTCGAAGAAGTAGTGACTCGTCGATCACGCTGATATACTGAAAGAGCTTGAACTCATCTTCTTTACTTGACGTCAAGTCATACATCTATCTACATGGAAAATCGAGAGCTCATAAGAATGATCAGAACGCATTCTTTACTATTGATCAGAGTCATGTATCGAACGATTGCGATTGCACGTCTATACTAACAATCTATTCAACGTCTACGTGACACAAGTCAAATCAAGAGAAGAAAAGAATTACTTAGTACAATCACACTCTATCTTCTCATCATTCGCGTCTCTCTTTCATCATATATTTCTCTGCTCGATGAATGACAATCATCAAGCAGAAGAACACAGTTTTCTGCGCTACAATCACAAGCATCATGAATGCGAAGAATTCATCTTCGCGATCGAAGATCGAAACATCGTTGTATAGAATGTCATCAATGAAGAGCAGAGCAAGAACGATGAATTGCAGACAAACAGCACAGACACTCTCATCAGAAGTTTACTCGAGCGTCACGCGCTGAATAGAAGCTATAGATTCATTACTGATAACATAGTGTCAATTTTATTGTTTCAACGACGTGAAGTCATCATGTAGTCAACAAGCGATTTTCTTTCTCAGAGAGTTTTGTTCATTCAATACACATAGCATCGTTTCCCTCATGAATTGAACTTAAATCGATGTCACAAGAATGTATGAATTCAAATCAAATCAAAGAAAACTTCATTTAAACTGATAATTATTAATTCTGAAGAAGTGACAGAATGAAATTTGATGATGACAAAAATTTTCTGAAGTACTATAGCAGAATTTAGATAAAATAACTCAGATTTGACTTAAACATTAAGATGATTTTTTGAGTCTTTTGATAAAGTGATATAAAGTTATGGGGTTAGGGTTAGGGTTAGGGTTAGGGTTAGGGTTAGGGTTAGGGTTAGGGTTAGGGTTAGGGTTAGGGTTAGGGTTAGGGTTAGGGTTAGGGTTAGGGTTAGGGTTAGGG
>JAABUY010007239.1_pt1 | contig 10603 bp, 12 predicted proteins | sample 5560271 | NCBI WGS metagenome assembly JAABUY01 (sample SAMN10711886, study PRJNA513374) | rock metagenome | isolation source: Antarctica rocks | place: Antarctica: Victoria Land, University Valley
ACACCTATGACGAGCGTGGGCGGCAGATCTCGACCACACCTGCCCGCTGACGTGAAGTGAACTTGGTCCAGGGGCCAAGGGGGCCGTCAATACAGGGGCTTGCCACCACCGGGAGGACCAGATGTACGGGGATGTGCGCCTTGAGCTGAGCGACCAGGGCCGGCCCCGGCTTGATGCCGGGCACGCCCTTGTCGCCGAAACGCCCGCCGTCAGGGCCGCGGGACATGGGACCAGTGCAGCGGCGAACGTCACGTGGCTTTCGGCCCGGCCGGAGTATTGGCCACTGCCCCCCGGAAAGGGGGCGCCGGTGTGGGGCGTGGCCTGCCTCCTGTTCGGGATCGGGGAGGGTGGCGCCAGGTGGCTTGCGCGCCTGGCGCGCTCGGACTGGTTCGCCGGGCTGGAGCCGCGGGCGGAGGATCTCGCCGTTGCAGGTGGCGTTGCCCGCGGCGGCTGGGCCGGCGGGGCATCCGGAGATGAGAGCCACCTTGCCGCGGCGGCCGAGGCCTTCTTCGCGTCCGCACCGCTTCCGAGCGCGTGGTATGCCACCGTCGCCGTCCCATGCGGCGCCGGGTCGGCGGAGCAATCGGCCGCGCTTGGCTTGGTCGGCGCCTTGACGAAGCGGCGCGACCCATTGGGGCGCAGGATCACCGTGCTCGTGACGGTCGAGGCCGTGCCCGGGTCCGGGCGGGACGGCGCGTTCGTGCGGCGGCTGCTCGACCGCGGCGCCTTCGTGGTGCGCGGCGGCACGGACCCGGGTGCCGCAGGCGGCGACCACCTGCACCACTTCCCGCTGCGGGCCGTGGTGATCCCGCGCCGGGGCCGGCTGGTCTGCGTGGACCTTGCCGACTACCTGCTCACCTGGCGGGCGGGCCGGGTCGCCGACCTGCACGTGCTTCCCTCGGACCTTGATGCCGCCGAGCAAGCCCAGCGCGCCCTGCCGGTGCCCGGCCGGCGCAGCGGCGGCGTGCGTGCGCTCAACCTCGGGTTCCAGCCTGCTCCCGGCCAGAACCTGTCAGAGATCGACCGCTTCGCGTCGCGCTGCTGCGAGCTGCTTCTGGCGCCGGACGGGGATGCGGTGTTCACCGACACGGATCGGCTGGACGGCCGGACCGGCTCGGTCGACCTTCTGGTCGTTCACGCCGCCGCGGCTGGCGGGTGAGGCAACCGCGCCAGACTTGCGGCCTATCTCAGTCGTGTGTCGCCGGAGTAGCGGCCTGCTCATCTGTTGCCAGCGCGACATGAAGCCTTATCACCTCATCCACCCAGGCCGGAACCAGCTCCGTGGCCGGGCCGTGGCGAGCCTCGTCAAAACTCCGGGTCAGCTCGGTCGGTTCCAGGTTCAGCTCCAGCGTGCGCGCGCCGTGCGCCCGCGCCGTCTCGGCGAAGCCGGCGGCGGGATGAACCTGCCCGCTCGTGCCGACCGCGACGAACAGGCTGCAGCTCGACGTGAGCCAGCACTCGATCTCGTCCATATGCAGCGGCATCTCGCCGAACCAGACGACATGCGGGCGCAAGGCCTTGGCGCTGCAGGCGGGGCAAGACGCACCGGCAAGACCGGCTCTCTCGAACGGGGACACCTCGTTGCAGTTTAGGCATCGCGCCTTGGCGAGTTCGCCGTGCATGTGGAGCAGGCGAGATTGGCCGGCGCGCTCGTGCAGGTCGTCCACGTTCTGGGTGACGACGAGCACGGGGCCGGGGTGCTCGCGCGCGAGGTGGGCGAGGGCATGGTGGGCGGCGTTCGGCTGGATCGCGGGGTCGCGCAGCTGGACGCGGCGGGCGTCGTAGAAGGCCTGCACGCGCGCGGGATCGCGCGCGAAGGCCTGCGGCGTGGCCACATCCTCGACGCGGACCTTGGCCCAGAGGCCGTCCGGGTCGCGGAAGGTGGCGAGGCCGCTCTCGCGGCTTATGCCCGCGCCCGTGAGGATGACGAGGCCCGGAGCGTTCGATCCCGGTCCCACGATCCCAGGGGTCTCCCTCCGGTCCTCCTGGCGGCCTTGTGCCCGGCTCTGTTGTTTCTGTTGGTCCATGCGATGCTCCGGAACGAAAGGGTGGGATTTCTGAACCGGCCCAGCCGGGCCGGAGCCGCCGTCATGCCGGGTAGCCATGGACCGGCAGCAGGTGCGTGGGCATCCGCTCGGCTGCGACGAGCCGGCCCGTCCGCAAGATCGCGCCGTCGCGCACCAACTGCGCCCAGGTGCAGCCGCCGCCGTCGCTGCACCACAGCGCGAGATGCGTCGCGCGCGCGAGGTCCTGGTTGACCCAGTCCAGCAGCCACTCGAACCCGTCCGCGCGCCAGAGCGCCTCGCGCGTCGTGTGGACGGCTTGGAACTCGCGGTCCAGGTCGTGGTTCACCCAGCCGGCGCCGCCGGGCGCCGGCTGCGCGTCCAGGTCCAGCGACAGCAGCATGTCCCAGAACACCCCGTCCCATTCGACGCCCACGCCGATGTCCCACTCGTCCATGAGCACGATGGAGATCGCCGGGTGAACGCCCCGGACGCGCAGCTCGGTGCACGAGGGCGACATCGCGCTCGCCAAAGCCGGCAAAATGAAACGCCCTGGCGCCGCGCGCAGCCAGGCCAGGAACGCCGCCCGGAACGGCCCATGGCAGGCGTCAGCCTCGGCCACCGCGTCCCGATCCGCCGGGGCGAGGGCGACCGCGGCCATGCTTCGATCGCGCCCAGCGTCGGCGTCGACGTCCGGCGCTGCCATGGCTGCGGTTCTGTGCGCCATCACCACAGCCGCGGCCAAGCCGCCCGACAGCGTCCCGCGCCGTCCCAATCCTTTCCCGTTCATCCTGCGACCGCCTTTCCGCCTTGTGCCCGATGACCATGGCGACCTGCCGCGACAAAGGCGGTCGCTCACGGAATCCCGTTCGGATGCGATCGCTCCTGACGCAGCGATCCGCCACGTCGGGCGCCGCACGGGAGGGATTTGATGGGCAGGAGCATGGGTTCATGGGGCGCGGCGGTGATCGGCATAGCTGGAACGCGACAGGCTATGCCCTCGCTTGCGCGGTGGTTGTGCAGCTTCCATTGGAGACGCCCATAGATGACGCGCAGGCGCTCCCGCCCTCGCCCGGCCATCCAGCGCGCCTTCCACGCCTGGTTCGAGGGCGCGCGCGCGCATTTCGCCGTTCCCGTCCTGCTCGGGCGCCGCACGGACCGGAGCTGGACGCTCACCCTCGGCGGCGGCACCACGCCCGCGCTGTGCTTCTGGCTCTACGGCTACGGCATCGCGGTCTCTGCGGAGTGGGGCGGGGTGGCATGGGACCTGGTGGTGTGCCTGGAGGCGGCGCCCCAACGCACGCCGCTCGGCTACCTGGATCAGATGATCCTGCCCGAGTACCGCGAACCGTACGCGACCAGGGACGAGCTGTGGCGGGCGGAGTTGTTCGAGCCGTTCCTGCGCTGGGTGAACGAGGACCTTGCCCCGGCGTGCCGCCTCGGGCTCTGGCGCACGGAGGAGGGCGGCGCGACCTGGGCGAAGCTGCTGCAGCCGGGAGACATGGCGCATCCCGACGTGGCGCGCGCCTATGCGTTGCTGCCTGTGCACGAGGGGGCGGGACGTCCGGCAGCCACACCCTGAAACGGCCAGGATGCCGCCAGCCCGAAGCGCGCCCGGAGCACGATCAAGGCCGGATGGCCTGGGTCCAGGTCCGCAGCCCAACCCAACAGGCAAGCGCGCCCCAGCCGGCGGTCGGCGGCGCGCAGGATGGCGGCCAGCTCCCAAGGGTCCTCGAACGGCTCCATCAATCGGTCGCGCGGGCGGTCCAGGTAGTCGCGCATCAATGCCGACGGCTCGCTCGGGCGCCGGCCGTCCCAGCCATAGCCCGCTTCCCAGGTGGCAAGCGCCGGGCCGCGGGTCGAGCAGGGCAGATTGTCGGGTCCGGAAGGCAGGAACGGGCCGGGGAAGTCCCAGATGATGCGCCCGGCACGACCGTGGCCCAGCATGACCCAATGACGCGGCTCGTCGAAGGTGAACTCCTTCGTCACCTTCGCGAACACGTTGCAGTGGATGGCGAGCGGCAGCCCCGGCGCGAACAGCGCCTCGACACGGCTCTTGAGCTTGCTCCAGGGCCGGGGCGAGCGGCCGTAGTTGTGCCGGGACATCACGGGGTCTCCTTGGGCCGCGTGCCGGGGGCGGCTTTGTCCACTGCCCGCGCCGGACTGAGGGGGACCCATACCTTGTCTGGGTCCTGCGCCAACCGGGAGGCGTTCAAGGACAAGTCGTGCGCCTCGGCGGTCCAGCACTGCCCCGCCATGTCGGCGTACGTCAGGCGATGGCGGCAGACCTCGTCCCACATGATGTGGTTGAGCCAAGCGACCTGAACGCAGGTGCCGGGCGGCACCGCGGCCCAACGCTGCTCAAAGGTTCTGCTCGCCTGTTCCCAGCATTCGTCTGCCTCGGAATTATAGAACTCATGCATGCTGATGCACTCGGTCGCGACCACGACGTCCAGCAGCGCCTCCGACGTGGCGTTGCAGAGATAGACGAGAGTGTCGAGCTGGCGCGGGCGGAAGTCGGCATAGAGGCATAAAGGGCCGGGCGCCCCATCGGGCAGCATGATCTCGGAGGCGTGCTCCACGGACGGGGTCAGCAGCTCGTACATGAGGCAGCCTTGACCGAAGATGTCCTGGTCATCCGGCGGCTCGAACTCGATGGCCGGTTCCTTGAATGGCTCACCGGAGCCGATGGCGGCGCGCGAAGCGATGATGAACTCCACCAACTCCCCTTGCCCATGTGCCATGCGGGCGGCGGCGACATAGGCCGGGCAACCTTCGGTTCCGCTCTCCCCCTCGCGCTCGGTGAACTCGCCGATCAGATCGAGGCTGCCCTCTTCGAGTAAGCGGAGCGACGGCGCCACATTCCTTTAGCTCTGCTGACCGTGCTGCAAATGGGCGATGGATGATGTCCGGTTGCCTGAGTTCGAGGTCTATGATGATGGCGCTCGTACGCATGGTCGTAGGAGTGCACAGAGTGGTCGGGTGGAGTTTATCACTCGCGGCGACCGGCGGCGCGTTTGGGCGGCGGAGCAGAAACGTGCGATCGCTCTGGAGAGCCTGGACCCGAGCACGACGCCAACGGACGTGGCGCGCCGCTATGGCATCAGCGGCGGCCTGCTTTACACGTGGCGGCGGCAGCTGCGGGAGGGCCAGCTTGGGTCTGCGCCGCGCCGTGTAGCTGGGTTCGCGCGGGTGGACCTGGTCGGAGAGGCGCCGCGGCTGACAGCGCCAGACCCACCCATGTCTGACCCGCCTCCGCCAGCCCCGCTTCCGCAACCCCCTCCAGCACAGACGCCGCATGCGGGCCTGATCGAGATTGCCTTGCCGGGCGGCGCGTCGGTGCGGGTGGACGGGTCCGTGGACGGCGCGGCGCTGCGCCGTGTGCTGGACATTTTGGATGGCCGATGATCTCGGCGCCGCTTGGGGTGCGGGTGTATCTGGCCTGCGGCACGACGGATATGCGCAAGGGCATGGACGGGCTCGCCATGGTGGTTCAGCAGGTGCTGGCCGAGGACCCGTTCGGCGGGGCGGTGTATGCGTTCCGTGGGCGCCGGGGCAGCTTGCTGAAGCTGCTTTGGCACGACGGGATCGGCCTATGCCTGCTGGTGAAGCGGCTGGAGCGCGGGCATTTCGTGTGGCCGATGACCAGCACGGGCGCCGTGTCGCTCACCTCGGCCCAGCTCGCGACGCTGCTCGAGGGCTGCGAGTGGCGGGCGCCCGTCTACAGCCGCAGGCCTGAGCTTGCGGGCTGATCGCGCGGGAGTCATTGGCGGCGGCACGGCGGGGTCGGGCATGGTGCTCCTGTGCAGATCGATCTCGCCACGCTGCCGGACGACCCCGCCATCTTGCAGCAAATGCTGCGGGACATGGCCGCTATGGCTGAGCAGCGGCATACAGTTTTACAAGTCGCCGTGCAGGAGCGCGAGGCTGAGAACGAGAAGCTACGCCTGCTGATCCAGCGCCTGCTCCGCCATCAGTTCGGCCGCCGGTCCGAGCAGCTCGACTTCGACCAGCTGCAGCTTGGGCTTGAGGACCTGGAGCAAACCGTTGCCGAAGGTGAGGCGGCGCAGGACGCAGCGGCGCAGTCGGAGGAGCAACGCCAGCAGCGCCGCGCGGCCCGGCCCCGACGCAACCACGGCGCGCTACCGGCGCATCTGCCGCGCTACGAGGTGATGATCGATGGCGAGGACAAGGCGTGTCCATGCTGCAGCGGCGCTCTGCACCTGATCGGCGAGGACAGGTCCGAGCAGCTGGACATCGTGCCGGCCCAGCTGCGGGTGCGGGTGACCCGGCGACCGCGCTACGGGTGCCGTGCCTGCGAAGGCGCTGTCGTGCAGGCGCCTGCGCCGGATCGGCTGCTCGACTGCGTAATCCGGTGCATGGCGATCACTGATTCCGTTTGATCGCGATCACTTGGTCCACGGGATCGCGATCACCCATTCCGGTGATCGCGATCGCTTTGGGCATGGTGGCCTGCGGACCGGTGCGTCTGGCAGTTCTCAACCCACGGTAGTCTTCCCCTGTGCCGAGAACAGGGGACGGGATGCCAAGCGAGAGAGTGCCGATGCGCAAGATACGAGACGTTCTGCGGCTGGGGCTGGCCCATGGCCTGTCCCAGCGTGCTGTGGGCCGCAGCCTTGGCCTAAGCCAGGCGGCAGTGAGCGAGTACCTGGGCCGGGCCCGCCGTGCTGGCGTTGGCTGGCCGTTGCCGGAGGGCTTGGACGACGAGCGGCTGGAGACGCTGCTGTTCCCGCCGATGTCGCAGGTTCCAGTGGAACTGCGGCCGGTGCCGGATTGGGCATGGGTGCACCGGGAGCTGCGCCGGCCCAACGTGACGCTGGCTTTGCTGTGGGAGGAGTACAGGGGCGGAGCACCGGACGGGTTTGGCTATTCCTGGTTCTGCGACCTGTATCGCGAGTGGGCCGGGCGGCTGAAGCCGACGCTGCGGCAGGTCCATACGGCGGGCGAGCACCTGTTCGTCGACTATGCCGGCAGCACGATGGCGGTCGTGGAGGGGGCAAGCGGGGAGGAGCGCCAGGCCGCGATCTTTGTCGCGGTGCTGGGGGCGTCGAGCTTCACCTTTGCCTGTGCGACCTGGAGCCAGGCGCTGCCGGACTGGATCGGGGCGCACGTGGCAACCTTCGGCTATCTCGGCGGGGTCGCGCGCCAGCTGGTCAGCGACAACCTCAAGGCCGGCGTCACGCGTGCCTGCTTCCATGAGCCGGGGGTGAACCGGACCTACACGGAGATGGCGGCGCACTACGGCACGGCGGTGCTGCCGGCGCGGCCCTACAAGCCGCGCGACAAGGCCAAGGTCGAGGTCGGCGTGCAGGTCGTGCAGCGCTGGATCGTGGCACGGCTGCGCCACCAGCGGTTCTTCTCCCTGGCCGAGCTGAACAGCGCGATCGCGGGGCTGGTGGAGCAGCTGAACGACCGCACGATGCGCGGCCTCGGCACCACGCGGCGTGCCTTGTTCGAGCGGTTCGACCGGCCGGCGCTGCTGCCGTTGCCGCCTGTGGCCTTTGAGTATGCCGACTGGCGGCGCTGCCGGGTCGGCCTCGACTACCACGTCCAAATCGACAAGCATTTCTACTCCGTGCCGCACGACCTGCTGCGCCAGGAGGTCGAGGCGCGGATCACCGCCGGCACGGTCGAGCTGTTCCACCGCGGCAAGCGGGTGGCGAGCCACGTGCGCAGCGCCGACCGGCATCGTCCGAGCACGGTGGCCGAGCACATGCCCAGTGCCCACCGGCGCTATCGGGAGTGGACGCACGAGCGCATCCGGCGCGAGGCGGCGGCGGTTGGCGACGACACGGCGACGCTGGCGGACCTGATCCTGCGCTCGCGCCCACATCCCGAGCAGGGCTTCCGCTCCTGCATCGGCATCCTGGGCCTGGTGCAGCACCACGGCACGGAGCGGGTCGACGCCGCCTGTGCCCGGGCGCTGGTGCTCGGCACGCGCTCCTACACCTCGGTCGCCGCCATTCTGAAGAACCGCCGCGAGCAGCCCGCCGACACGGCCGAGGCGCCGAGCCTGCTGCACGAGAACATCCGCGGTCCCGGCTACTATCATTGAGGAGAGCACGATGCTGACCCATCCCACTGCCGAGCGCCTGCGCGGCCTCGGCCTGTCCGCCATGGCAGATGCGTTCACCGAGCTGCAGAACACCCCGGAAGCGGCCGACCTGCCGCGCGAGGACTGGCTCGGCCTTTTGGTCGACCGCGAAGCCACCAGCCGGGACAACAAGCGCCTGTCCCGCCGGCTGCGCGACGCCAAGCTGCGCCAAGCAGCCGTGGTTGAGGACACGGACTTCCGCACGCCGCGCGGCCTGGACCGCGCATTGTTCCTGAAGCTCGCCGGCTGCGGCTGGATCCGCGAGCACGCCCACGTGGTCATCGGCGGGCCGACCGGGGTCGGCAAGAGCTGGCTCGCCTGCGCGCTCGGCCACAAAGCCTGCCGGGACGGCTACTCCGTGCTCTACAAGCGGGCGCCACGGCTGTTCGCCGACCTCGCCACCGCCCGGGGCGAAGGGCGGCTGCCCCGGATGCTGGCGGCGATCGAGCGCACGCGGCTGCTGATCATCGACGACTGGGGGCCGGAGCCGCTCTCCGCCGAACAGCGCCGCGACCTGCTGGAGATCGTGGACGACCGCTACGACAAGGGATCATTGCTGATCACCAGCCAAGTTCCCGTGTCCCGCTGGCATGAGATCATCGGCGACATGACTCTGGGAGATACCATCCTGGACCGCGTCGTCCACCGCGCCCACCGCCTCGAGCTGAAAGGCGCCAGCCTGCGCAAGCGGCGCACGGCACCAGACAGCTTGACCGCCGACGCCAGCGAGTGACACACCTGCAACCGCCAGCAGCACCGACCCGCTGCCGCCATCCTGCCCGCCGCTCCTTATGGGGCGACGTGCTGCAGGTGATCGCGATCACCGGAATGGGTGATCACCATCGGCTGGACCAGCCGATCGCCATTACCGGAATACGCAGCTCGACGGCGGCATGGCGACCGAGGCGCTGGTGGCGCACATCATGGTCGCCAAGTTCTGCGACCACTTGCCGCTCTATCGCCAGGCCGGGATGTTGGCGCGCCAGGGAGTCTCCCTGGACCGCTCGACGCTGGCGTCCTGGGTGGGGCGCGCCTGCTGGTGGCTCGTGCCGCTCTACGACCTGGTGCTCAGCACCGTGCTGTCGTCGCCCAAGCTGTTCGCCGACGACACGACGCTGCCGGTGCTCGATCCTGGCCGGGGCCGGACCAAGACCGGGCGGCTGTGGTGCTATGCGGTCGACGACCGGCCTTGGTGCGGGCCCGCACATCCGGCGGCAGCCTACGTTTATTCGGAGGACCGCCGCGGCGAGCGCCCGGCCGGGCACTTGGCCGGGTTCCGCGGCGTGCTGCAGATGGACGGCTATGCCGGGTTCAAGCGGCTGGCCGGCGACCGCGCGGACGGCTCGGTGCGCCTCGCGTTCTGTTGGGTCCACATGCGTCGGCCCTTCTACGAGTTTTTCACCTCGACGCAGTCGCCGCTGGCCGCCGAGGTGCTGGCGCGCATCCGCGAGCTCTACGCGATCGAGGCCGAGATCCGCGGCCACCCCGTCGAACACCGCCGACAGGTGCGCCACGACCGAAGTCGACCCATCGTGGACGCCCTGCACGTCTGGCTGCACGACCATCTCGGGCGCGTGTCCGCCGCCTCCGACCTGGCGAAAGCCATCCGCTATGCGCTCCGGCATTGGGATGGGCTGACGCTGTTCCTCGACGACGGCCGGGTCGAGATGGACACCAACATCGTCGAGCGCGCCATCAGGCCCAGTGTCTTGACGCGCAAGAACGCGCTGTTCGCGGGCTCGGACGGCGGCGCCCGGAACTGGGCGGTCGCGATGACCTTGATCCAGACCGCAAAGCTGAACGGCGTCGAGCCGATGGCCTGGCTCACCGACGTGCTCGAACGCGTCGTCTCGGGGCGGACCAAAGCGCACGAACTGCACAGCCTGCTGCCCTGGAACTGGCGTGCAACCAGCGACGCCGACCGGCCTGCAACGGCCTGACCAACGACCGCCAGCGCTCAATCCAGGTTGAGCGAACCCAATCAGACCGCTCTGCGTGCTCCTACGACCATGCATACGAGCGCCAACACCGTCATCAACCTTGAACTCAAGCAACCGCACATCGTCCATCACCTCAGTGCAGCATAGTCAGCCACCCCGGGAAAATGTGGCGCCGCCGCTCCGCTTACCTCTTCGAGGGCTTTGCGCACGGCCTCGCGCTGGAGCCGCAGAGCCAGGTCGGACGCCTCCGGTTCGCTGGGGCGGCTGCGGTAGTAGGCGACTGCTTTCGTCATCGTTTCCTATCGTGTCCGGAATTAAAAGTCTTGGACGATCCGGTAGTGCGGGTCGGACCGAACCCTGCAGCGCGCCGGGTCGAGGCCGAAGGCGTGCAGCACCCGGCGCAGGACGGCGGGCGCCTGGAGCTTGCGGGCGGCATAAAGCGTGAAGCGGGTCGTGCGCGTGTCGAACACCACGCGCCCGCGCGGGAAGTGCTCGTACTCGTGCCAGGCGATCAGGGGCGGGAGGCCGCATCGGGCCAGGCCTGC
>JAABUY010007242.1_pt1 | contig 10601 bp, 12 predicted proteins | sample 5560271 | NCBI WGS metagenome assembly JAABUY01 (sample SAMN10711886, study PRJNA513374) | rock metagenome | isolation source: Antarctica rocks | place: Antarctica: Victoria Land, University Valley
TATGTACATATGTTCAGTTCTCTAGCAGATCAATGGAGAGTTGGGCAGGAGTTTGCCATACAGTGATGGCTGGTCTCTGAGGTGCCGCAATCTGCTCAGCAGTGCTTACGTGAAGACCACAGCAGTCAGGTCATGATGCAGTAGGTTGGATACAGCATGGCATCAAGCTGGCTTTCCAACAGCCGCTGCATGGTGACATGCGCCTGCAGCACCGGATGTTGACAAGCAAGTGGTTCTTCTTGCCTGATAAGTGAGCATGAGTGCCTGCAGTAAAGTCCTGCACACAAAAGGAAGGCAGCCTGATGGCTTTGCCCTGGTCGTTATGTGTTTCCTTTCCTTCTGAAGTATCCGATAACGACTATAATGACTACATCACAGGTCGGGGCAGTGTGTTTCAATGTTTTGTCCTTGAATAGACTGTTTGTTTACAATTTGCAGATTGTGCATATCATAGGTTTGGTGTGTTTGCACGTCAGTTTCAGCTGCATTAGTAAAACTGTGAGCCTAAGTGTGTACAAAAGCAGAATTAGAGACCTGACCTGTGTGCGTACTGTTTATCTTTCACACATGTCAGTATCAGACTCCTGGCTGTGCTGAGTTACTGCAATATAATTTGTGCACATGTATCTTTGCTCAGCAAGTTCTGCTGGTTCCCTATTGCATACAGTACGCTGTTCCTTTATCAAACGTACATGCAGCAGCGATTTCTCTTTTCGCTTACCATTCGTCTGGCTTGACCAGCTACTGGCTCATAGAGTGGCTATGTATTTGCTCTCTTCTCTATCCAGAACAAAGCTGCTGTTTACTTATACTGCATTTGACTCTAGTGGCTGTTATACAGTCTCTGCTATTATCTCTGCAGATCTGTGTATGACACTCCAACCTCCAGATCATGTGGTCGAGTCTCAAGTTTGTTTGGGCTTACATGTAGCTCCTTGCAGCTGCTGAACACGTTAATACGGTATTTTGCCATTGTTGTATAAGAAGTGCAGATGAACACGACCAAACACAGCAAACGACATCACTGTGCAGTTGCATATGCCATGTAGAACGTATTCTGATGTGTGCTGCGTGACTAAAAGAGGTGCAATCAAACAGTGAGTTGTAGAATACAGAAAACACCAGGCTGACATGTGTGTTGTGCAATCAGTGCAAGCTATGACCATGCACTTCACGTGAGGATTATGCACATTACTGAGTCAGTATGCCTGCTACGCTCTCAACCCAAGCAATCTGCTTTCTGGTCTCTGCTTCTTTCGCCTCACAAGATCCCATGATCTGTCGGAACATCTGGCAGCAATTTCTGCATGGCTCAGCTCAGCCTTGCCGGACTCTGACTGCTGATTGAGCAGCTGCACAAACAGCACAGGACAATGCTCACAAATTTGGCTACTTCAAGACGCTAAAACCTGAGCATCGCAAAGCTCTGCTGCTGCTGATCTATACGCCAACATGTTGCATTTGCTCTTTGTGTCATGCTGGACGCGTTCCAGCAGCACATGCAAAATAGCATCATATATTGCTCTGCCCTCCTATTCTTATGGCCCATGCATTCTGGTACTGCCTCTAGCAGCTGTCTAGCCCGCACATGGGAGCCTTGTTGTCAGTTATGGTTACGATGTGCACTGTCAATTCTGCCTGCTTGCAGTGTTGCAGTGCACTGATCACATTTGATTCATCCATACAGCATACCCTTAGCAACTGAAGCAGCTGTTCTGGTCCCTTCTGCAGCTCCTGTTGTAATGCTAACTGCTGCTCTGGAGTGCAAGCTTCAAGGGCTTCTGACAGGGAGGCACTGGCAATTTGGCTCAGTCTGCCTCTCCTTGACAGGTGGGTTAGGGCAACCTTGCAGCCCAGGGTTCCAAGCTTGTCAGCCCTGGCTTGCAGGCTCTTCTTCATCTTTGAGGTGAGCTTGTCAGCTCGTCGTGCAGCTTGTGTGGCTGCTGCTTCCTCTGCAAGCAACAGAAGCCTCTTCTAGACAGGGTCTTGACATCTCTTCAGGCAAATGAGATCACAGTGTGAGTGTGCTTCAATGCGCCGTCGGTCCTGAAGATGAAAGGCAACATGCTGCTCTGTTGGCTTGTAGTTTAAGTACATGAAGACCTTCACAAAGATTGTTTGACTGGGTTTTTAAGCTGCAATACTGGTCTCGCAATAGTACACTGCTGGCGTCCAGAATCGGCAGATGCCCACCATTGAGAACACCGGTATACTGCGTCACTTGGCTTCCTGTTACTGATAGCAGACAGGCTTCGCACAATCTGTGACGCAGATCCTTGACACGTGTCTCTTGTGTACCATCTTTCAGCTGCTTGACAATTGTCACTCTGTTGTCAAAGACTGCCTCTTTTCGCCGGCCAAGACAGGCCTGGTGAAAATGCCTTTGACAATGCTTGGCACCTTCAGCTTGTCTTGCAACCGTGCCAGCCTTTCCAGATTGAAGGAACTGATGCAGTAAAGGATCTGAGGCTGTGGCTGCTGCATCTACTGCTTGTTGGTTGCTACCTGCTGTCAGTCGCTCATACACAAAGTCACTCATGCAGCAGGTAAGGCGGTCGGTGCTGCCTGGCTGGCTGCAAACATAGCATGTAACTGAGGGGGGGAAACAAGCTTCGTAAGCTCCAGTGCCTGCCATGTCTGCATCATCTGCTGCTTGCATAGACAGTATAAGCAGGCCTTGCTGTGCGTCAGTCGGAGGCTGCAAGGGGGATTGTTGCCTTTCCATGAAAGCTCAGAAATCTTTCGCAAGTTTGACACCGTAATCGCTGTCGCAGCGAGTCACAAGCACTGTGCCACTTTGTGCGTGCTAGCAGCTTGCACACGATCACTACTTTCTCAAGTCAGCCTAACAGGACCTGATGGACAGCGAAATTGACAAGCGTATGTAATTTTGCCCCATTTACATGCTATAGTGTCAACTGTGACCTCTGTCGCTCGCTGGAACAATGCATAATGGTAGGCACGATCGATGATATCAGCTATGTATACAAACTGGAATTGTAAATGCTCGTTCACGTTTGCTCTTTGACCACTCTCGGCAGAAGTCCTGGATTTACATCAAGCGGTGTGTTGATGAGCAGCTGAGACGCATTACTGGTGCGAACTAGCATGATAGCTCAAACGGCAATGGGAAGCAGAGGCCAAAACACAACCTGCTTGACACCGAAGTGATCTGCTTAGCGACGTCGGGGCAGCTCAGAGGGTGTTTCCGGTATGTTTGTTCTTAATGTTGAGCCCTGTGGTGCGTAAGGTATCATAATCTGCAAAGTAGACGGCTCATCACGACTGTCAGTGCACGCAGCACAAGGCGGATCTGGATCAGCGGCAACCCATTTGTCGTTAGGTGTTTGTCGTGCACAAAAGGCGGCCATTTCCAAGCGGAAGAGCATTTGCGTTGTCAAGCTCTGCCTGCGTACCGGATGTTTGGCAGTAGTTGTTTGCGTCTTGCATGCATATCTGCTGATGCCTGTGCCTGACCTAGCCACCAGACAGCGTAATTGCAAGCTTGTCAGGCTGCCACCATGGCAGAGGCATCCACTTCAGGTCAGCAGGCAACAGGCAAACACAAGGCAGGCCCAATGGAGGACGGAGCCTGGAACATGGAAGATGAGCAGGCAGAGTAGGTCTTTGAGCCTTGCATTTGCATTCATCATGAGGAATGTGTATGCCTTGAACCTACTTTCAGCAGCACACTCAACCCAGGACACTTGATCCATATTGCACAAGCACAATATCCAATCATGATTGGTTGGCATGCTGCAGGGAGGATGAAGCCCTTGCTGACATGAACGCATTTAACCGCGAGTATGAAAATGACAACTCTTGGGAGCAACTTCAAGAAGATGAATATGGACACCTTAGACCACTGGTGAGCCTCTAAGAGCTACTCCCTTCCTGATGTATGTCTCTGGTGCACTGTTTCTGCCAAGTTCAACAACCAACACCTTGCACACATCTCTAGAGTCATCACTATGTGGTGTATACTTGACGCAAGGTTGCATGCAGGATGTGAGAGAAGAGCAGAGAGCAAAGCGGCGGCGCCTCTTGAGTGCAGCAGCCAGTGCGCGCATCCGGCGAGGGATGATCAGGTATCTCACGGTATGATAGACACAGTGTGATGCGCTGCCAACTTAGCAGTGCAGCACCTACCCGATGTGAACCAACCTGAAACCCTCACAATACACCATGCTAGCTAAGGCCTGCATTTCTGCAAGCCTGCATAGTCTGAGCATGACTTACATCTGCATTTGGGAATTCTAACGTTGTCCCTATTTTGCACCATGCCCACATGCTGTTCCATCTGAGACGCATGATCATCGCTGTTGTAGGTGCTGTTGGACATGAGCCGGGCAGCTTCCATGACAGATATGCGGCCCAACAGGGGCGCCATGATGATCCAGATTCTGCAGCTGTTTGTACGGGAGTTCTTTGACCAGAATCCCCTCAGTCATCTCAGCATCATGATCCTGCGCAACGGGCGAGCAGAGAGGCTGACTGAGCTGTCTGGCAGCCCTGTAAGACCCTCAGCTTGCACACCCTTGTCTGTCAATGCCTCCTTTCTTGCTTGTGTAGGCAGCCTTAGAGCAGAATGCTGCAATCTGTGCTTGAAGTTGTGACTTTTCCACACTCCGGCACCAGCTCAAAATTCAAAACACAGGCTGATATCCCAATGGACATTGTGCGTTATATACCATTCATCATGACAGCTCAGCATGGATTGCAAAACAAGCTTCATGCACCTCCATTTGGTGAAAGACCCACACAGGGCACGGAAAACCATTTGTCTTTTTACAACTTTTCTGATGCTGCCAGCTTGCTTGCACTAATGAACATCATACAGCTCAGCCCATTTTGAACGCTGACTTGTGCATCTTGACTTTCTGTAGGAGGCACACATCTCCAAGCTGAAGCAAGGGTTGGATGCCGGTGGCGACGCTTCCTTGCAGAATGGGTTGGATCTGGCTGTGTCCGCTCTCAAGTCTGTGCCGCCATATGGCCATAGAGAAGTATGTGCATCAGACAAACTACGGTTCCATCCTATAATGTACCAAATTAGTAAGAAAGTCCATGAAGACACCACAGCATGCTCTGCACTCAAGGCATGTTGCTCTACCTTGCACATGATGCCATCATGTGTGTCTCATGCAATGTGCCTACTTTCCTGTTCCTCCCAGTTCAGGTCACACATGCCCTGAGCTGCTATGTATATGCCTTGGCAACATTCAGCGCTAGGCAGCCCATACCTGAGTCAACGCTTACGCAACATTGATCACTTGGCGTTCAAAAGTGATTGTCAGCATTCTATCGGGGCAGGACTGCTTGCAGAAGTAGGGTAGAGTATACAGGTAGTATACAAGTATACAAGTGTACAAGTATACAAGTATACAAGTATACAAGTGTACAAGTATACAAGTATACAAGTACACAGGATAACAGGGTACATACTCAGTATACAAGAACATGCTACGATACAGGTCCTGATGCTCTTCGCTGGCCTGTCCACCTGTGATCCAGGCAACATCCAAGACACCATCAAAGTTGCCAAGCAGCAGCGCGTCAGGGTATCCATTGTAGGCTTGGCAGCTGAGGTCCACATTTGCAGAGTCATCACTGAGGTCAGTCCACGCCTCTGTGCATGACTCCAAGACTGTGAACATCTTGCAACAGAGCTGGCATTGCTGTCTGGCTTTTGTATGTCTAATGGACCCTTGAAGCAGGTGAAAATGTGCAGTGGTGTTGTCAGCAAGTAACATGCTAGTACAGCAATAGCAATCGGCATGCATGATAACCAAGGCAGATAGGATGACCTAAGGCCCATGCTATGTCTCATTGGGAGTATGCTCTGAGTGCCTGCATGCTTGGGACACCACGTATGCAATGTCTTCACTCACCGGACGCCTGCACAAAACCTTCAAAGAAAGTCAATTGCTGCTGGCTGCCTACAGCACCTCTGTCAGAAAGGGTCCCAGCGGGCATCGCTGCTCAACAACATCATTTGCTGGCTGTTGCAGGAAACGGGTGGGATCTACAGTGTGGGGATGAGTGACAAGCATGTGGAGGAGTGTGTGGTGGACCATGCACCCCCACCCCCAACCAGAGCCTCTGGGGCGGGTGCCTCCTTGGTCAGTACACACATGCTGCAGATGCACAGTGCATGCATACAGAGGCCCACACTTCTGCATGCTTGCAGAAGTGTGGGCGTGCATGGGCGTGCATGATGCTGGATAGCGTGTTGCTTTTGTTGTGTGCGGCTTTGTCACTTCATTCCTGTTCCTCATGGCGTCACGCATCACGCAAGCCTGGCTGGCGTTAATATATGTAAAATGTGCATGCTGGTTGCGCTCACAACACCACAGCTTTGCCGGAAATACCAGCAGAGCCAACACACACTTAGGCTATCACATCTGTATGCACACATCATTGTGAACATTGTTATGCGGCTGCCTCATCCAGCCTGGCTGAACCAGCCTCAATCTGCTTTCAGCTGGCTGATCTGTCTGTGCGTCACCAGCTTGCATCATTCTGCTGCCAACAGGTGCGCATGGGCTTCCCACAGAAGGCAGCAGATGGTCCCACAGCTGTGGCTTTTGTGGGTGCTGACTGTCTCCTGCAAAGCGGCGGGTTCACCTGCCCCAGGTGTAAAGCTCGAGTCCTGGATCTGCCCAGCACTTGTCACGTGTGTGGCCTGACTTTAGTCTCCTCCTCCCAGCTGGCTCGGTCGTATCACCATCTGTTCCCAGTCAAGCCGTTTGTGGAGATCTCCAGCAGCGAGCTGTCTTTGCAGGTGAAGCGCCTGCCACTGTCATGCACATGATGGTACTGCCATGCACATGATGTTTCCTGTTCAGACAGCAGACGAATGCATACACACATACTGTCAACCCAGTTGTGTATGATGGCGTTTTGGCAGTACCTTGTCATGTGGAGCACATATCTGTCAGAGAATCCAGGTAAGTTTCCGTTTTCCGTTTGCCACTATTGTCAGGTCAGAGATCTGAGAGTGACCAACTATTCAGCTTATGGCTTCATCATGCCTAAGTCCCTAAATGAGAGGAAGGGCCACAATGCAAGCCAAAAATGGTGGTATCATTATTGCTCCTGTTTTTGGCTTGCTTTGTGGTCATTTCTCTCATTCAGGAGTTTAGGCATGATAAAACAATGAGCTGAATAGGTGGAGAGTAAAACACCATCTTGCTCTGCAACTTCTGCTCATGACCTTGGCTAGCTACCTGGGTCCAACTGAAGCAGGTGTCACTGTCATTAAGACTTCATCTGTGGCTGCAGGACTCAATATCTCACATATCTGAGTCTTCCTTTCAAGAACTTCCTGGTGTCCACTGTTATGGGTGCTTGAGTGACCTGTCCACGAGTGAGAAAGAAGACCAGGAGCCTGGCGTCGTGCTGCAGTGCTCAGACTGCAAACATCTGTTTTGCTTTAACTGTGATGTTTATGTACACGAGAGTCTGCACAACTGCCCTGGCTGTGAGGCTTCAACCGGCAGACATCATGATGTTGATCATGATGACATGATGTTGCCAGATTGAGGGCGTAACATGGAAAATGACATTTTGTGCTACAAGACGTTGCAATATGCGTTCTGCCCATGACTGTGGCGCTCAAAACCACAAGCTTAACTACTGCTCGCAATGCCATGCACAACTGAAACATTTCCCAAGTGAATAAGCTGCATTATTGTTCAATCTATTAAGGTTGCTATTTGTGTGCATAGCATACCAGCTCACGTTGTTGGACAAAGAAGCACAGAAATGTTGTGTTGCACCATGTATGCATGTATCATGCGTGGAATGCAGCACAGATGCCTTAGGGGGGTGACAGACGATGCATGGGCTCGAGCTGTGCAAGAGGCACATGCATCCAGTCATCAGCATCTGAGGCCATAGTGCATGGAGACAAGTCGCTGTTTGGGCACTTCTTTTCCTGCAACCAGTATTGCAAACATGATACAGCCTGCCACATGGAAAAGCACGATGCACACATTGTAGCATCCAGCTAGGCTGCTGCAAGTCTTGTATGAAAAATTGTTCTGGGCTGTCACACATGCAGTCACAGCACAGCACAGCACAGCATAGCACAGCACAGCACAGCACGGCACCGCACGGCACGGCACAGCACAGCACAGCACAGCACAGCACAGCACAGCACAGCCTGGGTTAGCAGAGTTTCAGCAGAACTCAAGATGCAAAAGCATGACGGTGTAATGCAGAACAGACAACACTGAAAGGTGTGCGACCTTGAGCAAAGTTGGCACATTGGAGTGCCATTGCAAGGGCAAAAACGCTCTTCTGGCATCACCTGAAACCTCTCAGCTCTTGCAAGTGACCAGACGTCTGCCATGGACTCATAGCATTTGGGAAAGGCAGGCCTATCAACTCGGACTTTGAACGATGAGACAGCGCCTATGTGCTCCAACAGATTGTACCTGTAGGCAGCCATAGGGCGGCGGCGGTTGGCCATGGTTCGGTGTCCATGCCCACTAAACCACTCAGGCCAGATCAAGTCCGGTGGCAACAGCTCTATCCGGGTCCTGCAAATCACCCCAGTCAATGCATATATTAGCTGCAAGTGCCAAGCGCCGTTTGGCAGAAACATAGACCATTCTTGTGTTCTGGAAATCAATTTTAAAATAAGGCTTGCATTTGCATTCTGCAACTGGGACGTCAGTGCCTCAGTTACTGAAGGGTGTACAACTGGTGAGGAGCAGCAGTCAAGGACTGATATACAGTAATGAAAGCACACGCACAGGTGTACCTCAAAGAACATTGTGTACGGGTGAGAGCAAGACAAATGACACCTCAGAACAACCGACCATAATAAGGCTGCGGCATAGCCATGTGCCACGCAACATATGAGAATGCTTAACAGGGACAACTCAAGCTCACTGTTTATTATGACCCACCAGGCAGAGTAGCAAAAGTACTTTTGGGGCTAAGATTCACAAGCTCGCCTAGAGCAAGCCTTTCTGGAGAAGCAAGACCGGCCTTGCACCTACCCAGCTCATGCAGGCACATGTGGCAATAGTCACTCTTACTAGGCAGAGTGATCTTTCACTGGGCATACCTCATGTATGTGGCAAAAGATTTGAGATCCTCAGATCTCAATAGAATGCCATTCATGCCGTACGAGATGCGCAGGCCCAGCCACTTCTGAGCACTGGGCATTGCATTCAGCTTGGCCAGCATGTAGGGCAGCAGCCTCATGGTGTGTGGGCACATCCTGAACCGCACCAAGCACTTGCATGCAATCGGACCATGGCCGTGTTATGCTTCAAACGCAATATGCAGGCCTCAATGTCTGTCTGTCTGTCTGTCTGTCTGTCTGTCTGTCTGTCTGTCTGTCTGTCTGTCTGTCTTTGTTTTTAAACTATAAACACTGACTCGTGTTTTGCACACACCCCTTGTCTTGTTCGATTCTGGGTGTCTTACATGCCAAGTGTGTGTGTTGACGATAGGCAGCACAAACCAGCAAGCTGCTCCAATGCATCTGTACCTCATTCAGGGACTGTGGCATTACACCTCTGCATGACACTTACAGCCTAACAGCAGGCACAAAAATTTTGCTCATGAATGATGGTTGCTCAGCCTAGGCATACACAGCAAGACAACAAATGAATCTGAGCCTGACCAACATCAGACATGCGTGGGTGAAAATATGATACCTGAAATCATCCTCCATAAAGAGGTAGTAATGAGCAATAGGCTGAGCCATCTCCATCAGCTCTATCAGATCACATGTCTGTCTTCTCACCTGGCTTCAGCATGCAAAGGACTATTTCTGTATTTGCAAGATCCGTGACGCACATTCCACACTAGCCTTGTTGCAGCAAAAGGTCACACATAGCTGTAGTGGTGCCCCAGCTTGGTGTGCTTGCACGGTCCTCACTGAATAGTCTCATGCTGTTTTTCACTGACGAGTCTCAGGCTGTTTATGCTGTCTAGATGCTGATATACAGGGTCATTGAGCGGGCTTTTAACACAGGCTGTCTATCATGGCTGATACAATATCTTCTCCTTGCAGCATTATAGTCACATGCACATGCAGCAGGTCAAGTTGAGATGCTAAATGCAGCAGATGGCTCGAACCTGCCTGGAATGTTGGTGGGGTTGTCAAAATCGTCGGGCTCAGGCTTATCTTCAGGTGTTGGATCTTCCACTGATCCAGGATTATCCACAAAGTCAACATACAGGGCTGCCTTCTGGGCAAAGACATCGTCAAGGTCATGAGGCCCTTGGGTCACTCTGTTCTGCACCTTGGCATATACCAAATGCTGTCCTGGGCTGTTGTTCATGACAACAACCCGGACTTTGTCAAAGAGGGGATCTGTGGAATCTGAAGGCAGCTCTGAGAGAAGATACTCCAAAGTTGAGGTGAGGTAGTCTGTGTCATTGTGGCGTGGTACTGTTGGAATGCCAATGGCAAGCCAAGCCAAAGACAGTGAAGTGTCTGCAAAGGGATGGAAACGTTGACGCCTTGACGATTTGCATGATTTTGCTTATCAAATCTGCTGAGATGGTGACTGGGGTGTTGAGCATAGTGCTATGTGGGTGCTGTGAGCTTACCATCTGCTGTTGTCTCAATATGG
>JAABUY010007243.1_pt1 | contig 10600 bp, 10 predicted proteins | sample 5560271 | NCBI WGS metagenome assembly JAABUY01 (sample SAMN10711886, study PRJNA513374) | rock metagenome | isolation source: Antarctica rocks | place: Antarctica: Victoria Land, University Valley
AAACCAAAACCAAATACTTGTCATTTTTTAGGTGATAAAAGAAGCATAGAAAACATGTTGAACAAATTTTAAACAGGCCCTTAAAGTGCTTCATGTTTTTGCGTGGTTTGGTAATCATCTGTATGCCGTTACCCCATAATAAATCAGCCAGTGCTTTAAAGATATAGCCCTTATCACCAAACAATTTACCAAAGATATGCTCCGTCATGGAAGTCATCAGTTTAACATTCCTGTCGTCAACATTGCCCTTTGTAAGATAAAAAGCGAGTATTTCGCCCTTATCATTAATGATAAGGTGTAGTTTAAAGCCATAAAACCAACCGATTGAGCACTGGCCTCTTTCGGCCACCTGATCAAACACCTTGTGATTGTGGATCCGCCTGTTATGGCATACTTTGATATGGGTAGAATCAATAAAGTTAATACCCGAAGATTGCCCAAGACAGTGTGTTTTAAGGAATAACATCATGGGTACTGCTACCCTTTGCTGCAACTCTACAAAACGATTATAAGAAACAAGCCCCGGAAAGCAGTCCTTATAATAAGAACAAATATAGTTCAGATAGAAATGCTTGATATTGGTGAAGTGGCCGCTGTGAAAGGCGATTAGAATAGTGATGATCTCGCTATCTGCCAGGGCTGCTTTCCTGTTTCTGGTCTTAACACCTGCGGGCGGTAGCTGATGTTTAACGATCTCATCTTCAAAATCTTTACCAAAGTCATCCACTTTTACGAAAATTTCTATAATTTTATCTCTGAGCATCGGCGTTTGTTTTAATGTATTTAATTGACTGTCAATTAATTATATACAAAAATCATACCCTTTGCTCTCTTTTTTTGATCTTCTACAAACTTTTTCTTATCCCGAACTCACGTTATTTAATACTGAAATGATTAATTTGTTTAAAGCCTTCAATAGTATTTACTCTGCATGGAACAGGCATGGATGCTGCGCGAATGCGGCAATAGACCGGTTACCAACTGGACTAATCATAGCGCCGTGAGAATTTCTTACCATTCAGTCTTAGCTTAAAAAAAGCTACGATTGAATGATGTTAAGACTTGATCTTTTAGGTTATTAATTTTCGTAAATAGAAGTGTGGAGTAGTTCCAACAATTCGATTTAGCACTGATCCGCCTGAAAACGGCTGGCGTCAGGATAGAAGTTTATAAAAAGATTGACCCCCATTTACATGCCATTACTGCTAAGGTTGCGATATGAAATTTTTGGTAGCAGTTACAACACTTGGGGTTTACTGCTAATATAATCCAACAGTTTTATACGGCTTAGTGATTCTGGTTTGATTCCTAAATAGGAAGCGATATGATATTGCGATTATCATCTGTTCTATACCTGGATAAGCAATTAACATACTATCTATTCTTTCCGCTGCGGTTTGTTTTAAAAACGATATCTCACGCTGGCATTTTCTAACCAGAAAAAACTCCCCAACGTATTTTCCAAGCCTTAGCCATTCTACGTCAGCTTCTATCAACTCATTATATTGCGTTAGTGAAAGGCAACATACTTCTGTTTCAGTTAGCGCCTGTATCGTGTGAACTGTAGGAAGCTGCGTTATGAAACTGGAGTAAGCGCTAATAAAATAGTTATCAAAATAAAAATCGGTGTTGCATTCTTTACCTTTTCCCGTGACAAAAGATCTCATTAATCCTTTTGAGATAAAGCCAATAAAATTACATACAGTGCCTTCTGTGATCAGGAACTCTTTTCTGTGATAAGTTTTGACATGCATTATCCTAATTAACTCGTCGACATGATGATCTTTAAGGCCTATCGTTTCAATTAATATCTTTCGAAATGCGTCCATAGTTTCCAATTATTTTAACATTAAAAGTAGCTAAAATGAAGTGCTTTGAGGTTAAGCGGCTAAAATCTTAACATACATCAAGAAAACAATTCTTGTTAGGTAGCCACCCCGGTTATGGAACGATGCGGTTAACCGGCGAGGAAATGGTGTAATAGAATATCTTTTATGTTGAATAACAATATCAAATATTGTATTAATAATTATTGAATAGAATCAGAATAGGGCTTTTAACATCTTTTGATATTGTTTTCCGTAGCCCGTAGGGAGGTGACCGAAAGGTTAAAGCTTGATGAGGGTCCAGAAGAGTTATTAGTAGCTAAGCCCGTTACTTTAAATTGATGTATGTTAAGACTTTCATTTTCGTAGAACTTTAGCCTTTTTTTAAACTTAAGTTGCAAATAATAGGCTATTGCTTGCAGTGTTTAAGACTCTTGAGTGTTCTTTCAATTTTTGCCGCTTACAATGAAAATGTTAAAAATGAAACACAAGGAATTAAAGTGTAATAACAGAAAAACTAAATTTCCGCAATAGCAACACAGGTGGAAGTTTTAGTTTCAGCATCTGTATGGTTAATGCTTGTATCACGAACATCATATGAAATTATTGAACTCTTAATAAATAATCATGCAGACATTTGAATATCATATTGCATCTGACGTTTCATCTGCCATATCACTAGTCTCTCAGAACGGAATAAATGAATTTATTGCTGGTGGCACCAGTGAGGTAGATCTGCTTAAGGAAAATGTTCAACGGCCGGACCGTTTGATTGATATTTCGAAATTGCCTCTCACCAGTATAGATGACATTCCCGGCGGCAGGCTGCGAATCGGGGCAAATGTAAAAAATGCCATTTTAGCAAAGCATCCATTGATACGCAGCATATATCCAGCTATCAGTGAAGCGCTTTTGGCTGGCGCCTCCCAACAAATTTGAAACATGGCTTCGACAGCGGGTAATTTGTTACAGCGCACGCGCTGTCCTTATCTTCGTGATACCAATCAACCGTGCAATAAACGTGATCCTGGCACAGGCTGCGCCGCAGTGACTGGATTTAACCGAATTCATGCCATTTTTGGACAAAACGATGAAGGTCCGACGAGCGCTTTTACTTGTATCGCTACACATCCCTCTGATCTTGCAGTTGCGCTGGCGGCACACCGGGCAATAATTTTAATTGAAGGAAAACTGGGCTCAAGGCAGATCAGCTTCGAAGAGTTGCACCGCCTTCCGGGCAAAATGCCTCATATCGATACGAACCTTCAAAAAGGCGACCTGATTATCGGTGTCGAACTCCCTTCATTTTCAGGAAACTCACATTATCTTAAGGTGCGCGACCGGGCTTCGTTTGCTTATTCACTGGTAACGTGCGCTGTGGCAATAAGCTGGGACGACCATAGAATAGGTGACGCGCAAATTGTCCTGGGAAGTGTCGCGCACAAACCGTGGCGGTTATATGAGGCGGAAAAATTGCTGATCGGCCAATTACCTGGCCGCGATTTGTTTCAAAAAGTAGCTGAAAAGGGTCTTGAAGGTGCGCAAACCTATGCAATGAACAATTACAAACCCAAGCTGGCTAGAGCAATTATCAGGCGGGCCTTACTGGAGGTCTCCGGTATTGAACCGTTACAGGGGCCCGCCGGAACGGTCTTCTCTTCAAGCGTGGGTGGAATTGCAGGTACCAACAATTTCCATTAAATCAAAACTAAAACGAAAATTCTATACAGAGCTTAATCTTACTTTATAAGAAACAGATGATGACAGATGCGACAATTTTTACTGCTGTTGGAAAGGCGATATCACGGGTTGAAGGCAGGCTTAAAGTCACTGGGGCGGCACCTTATACCGCCGAGCATGATGTGGAAGGACATGTTCATGGTTGTTTTGTGACCAGCGCAATCGCAAGCGGAAATATTATTTCGTTTGACAATGATGCAGCAAAAAACCAGCCGGGGGTATTAGCTATTTTTACTTCAGAAACTGCACCCGCTATCAATCCAATACCGGATAAAGTTCAGGGGATTATGTATGCGGGAGAAGGAGGTTTAATCGAAATGCTTGTGCCTATGCAGGACAATGTTATCCATTACGCAGGCCAGGCAGTCGCACTGGTAGTCGCAGAAACACCCGAACAGGCCCGGTATGCTGCTTCCCTTGTTAAGGTTAACTACGAAGAAAAAGTGCCGGAATTGGATGTTGATTTAGCCAAATGGAAAAGTGTCCCGGAGAATTATTGCGGAATTCAACCGCTACAGCTATCAACCGGAGATCCGAAAAAGGCATTCAAAGAAGCCGCAGTACGATTGGATCAGGAATATGAGTCACCTATTCACAACCACAATCCTATTGAACTCATGTCGACAATCGCCAGATGGCAAGATCAGAATGGCGAGGACGTTTTATATTTATATGAGACAACACGGGTATTAAAAACACTTTCGGAAGTAATTTCTAAATGCTTGGACATGCCGGAAAATAATATTCATATTACCTGCAAGTATATCGGGGGTGCTTTTGGTTCAAAAGCCTGGATGTTCGGAAACACGCTGCTGGTTGCGGCCTGCGCAAAGTTAATTGGGAAACCGGTAAAAGTAGAATGGAGCCGGCAGCAGATGTTCACATTAGCTGGACATCGTGCCGGGACAAAACAAAGAATTAAAATAGGAGCGTCAGTTCAAGGGAAGATCTCTTCAATGGAACATGCTGTACAGACCGCTACATCTATGGTCAGTGGTATGCCTGAACCATGTAGCGGGATGACCTCAATGATGTATAAAGTTCCGAACCTGGCCATTTCTCACGATCTCCGCCACCTGAATCTGCCGTCCCCGCTGCCCATGCGAGGACCAGGTGAAATGACAGGTGGCTGGGCCCTGGAAAGTGCTATGGATGAACTTGCACAGACACTTGAAATGGACCCTATAGAACTGCGCCTAGCCAATTATGCTGAAAAGTCACCTTTTACAAAATTACCTTTTTCTTCCAAGCATCTCGATAAGTGCTATCAACGGGGCAAAACGCTTTTTGGGTGGGGTAAACGGAATTCGAAACCGGGCTCCGTTCGTGTTGGGAACGATTTGATAGGTTACGGTTTTGCAAATAATTGTCATCCAGCTATGCAAAGCCCGGCCTCAGCGCGTGCTACTATCTTTGTAGATGGTACTGGAGAAATCCGGAGTGCTACTCATGATCTGGGCAATGGGGCATGGACAATATTTCGGCAGATTGCTTCAGATAGCATGTCACTTCCTATTGAAAGTGTACGTTTTGAACTTGGAGATTCCACTTTTCCAATGGCACCTATAACCGCCGGATCACAAACGACAGCCAGCGTTGGGCCTGCCGTGTTGGCCGCAGGAAAAAATGTCCTTAAGGCGCTGAAAGACATTGCCAGGCGGGATTCTGCCTCTTCACTTTTCGGTGCTTCTCCTGAAGATATTAAGGCCAGCGAAGGAAAGTTGTTCCGGGACGGCTATCCTGAAAGCGCTGAGAAATATTCCGAAATATTACAACGGGCGGGTCTTAAGCAAGTTGTTGCCAGCGGTGACGCCGCTCCCGGAAAAGAACGTGAACAATTTGAATTTTTCTCGTTTGGTGCCGTCTTTGCAGAAATTCGGGTTGATGTTGATACCGGAGTAATTCGCGTATCCCGTTTGACAGGTGTTTATGATGTAGGGCGATTAATTAACCCGAAAACAGCATATTCCCAATTAATGGGTGGAATGATATTCGCACTTGGCGCCACCCTGATGGAAGAAACCATCTTTGACCCTAACAATGGCTTGCCAGTTGTTAGAAACCTAGCTGATTATCATATACCCAGTTGTGCGGATGCACCAGAAATTAATATTGAAGTGCTCGGTATTCCCGATCCGCATATCAGTGAACTTGGAGCGCACGGTGTAGGTGAGGCTGCCTGTAATGGCGTTCCGGCCGCAATCAACAACGCTTTGTATAACGCCACCGGAATAAGAATACGCAGCCTGCCAATCACCCCTGACAAAGTGCTGATGGCTTTAAAAGAAAATTGATATGAAAAATCAAAATGAAAAAAATAGTTGGGAATATCCCGAACTCAATACATTATTGAATGTCAACGGACGACAATATTCGGTAATCGCTGATCCTAGAACAACTGTTCTGGATGCCCTTCGTGAACAAATGAATCTCACTGGAACAAAAAAAGGTTGCGATCATGGGCAGTGCGGGGCTTGTACCGTGCACATTGACGGACTCCCCGCGTTATCCTGCCTAACCCTTGTGGCAGCCGTAAGTGAAAAGGATATTAGAACTATTGAGGGTCTTGCTGATGAAAATGGCAAACTCCACCCGATGCAGCAGGCGTTTATTGATCATGATGCCTTTCAATGTGGCTACTGCACTTCAGGACAAATCATGTCCGCTATAGCTTGTATTCAAGAAAATTGCGCAGGTTCAAAGATTGAAATACAGGAATTTATGAGCGGTAACCTTTGCCGCTGCGGCGCCTATCCACACATCATAGCTGCTATCGAACAAATAAAACATATTGAGGATAAAATGACGAAATTGACTTAATTTTAGAATAAAAATGAATACAGCCGAACAAACCGCAAACGTTTTTCACAAAGCGCTTAAGGCTAAAGACTGGCTGGGGTTGCGAAAGGTTTTGACTGATGATGCCAGTTGGTTACTTCCGGGGGGAAAATGCAATTTCGGGACCAGCTGAAAATGCCGAAGCAGTTATAAAACGCGCCAAATTGATAGCTAAATATGGTATGCAATTTAATCTTGAAAAAATTCTGTTCAGCCAGGAAAACGTGTCACTTTACCAGCACAATACAGCTGAATCTGCTGGGATAAAGCTGGATCAGTTTGTCAATACATTATGCCGCTTGCGCAATGGGCAGATTTGGCAGATTGAAACTTTTGTCTCGGATTTGGAAGGGTTTAACCACTTTTTTGCAGAATTGCCAAATAATTCCTAAGCTGCATAGATAGAATTAAAAATATGGTTATACTATTTATTTGAATTTTACTTGGAACCGGATGCTGCTTTTTGCGATAAGCTCCGCTACTTCTACCGGGTGTGATTCATAAACCGAATAACTTGCACGTCGAATTTCCACCTTGTAGCTATGCGCTTTTTTTGCATTCATCCTTTCAAAGTCAGCACTAAAAATCCGGTCAGACTGCGCCGCTACATACCAGCTGGGTTTAATTTTTCCGGGCACGATTTTTTACAATGTAATGAAACGCCGTTTCGGCAATTGGTATTTGCGCATACGCTGCAAAATTTGCAAAATCGTTGGGCAGATCCGCTGCAAAATCTGAATGGAAACCGGCAGAAACTATTTAGTCCATACCACGAGTACCATTGATTTTAAAGACTATCTCCTTTTATTGTTAAACGGCAACCTGAATCAGCTGCTGTTACCAAATTGTCCAGGAACTCGTGTCTCTTTACGGCATATTTAAACGACGGAAATACTTCTGTCTCATTTGCAATACCTTCTACAATCTCCTTATAGCCATAGTAAACAGCGCGCGAAAGATCCGCATTAGCCCCTGGGGCACCGCCTTCGATTGGTAAGTATTCGTGAGGAATGTCCAGCTTTTCCAATGGTCCGTCACCAAAAGCTGCCTGCAGTTCCAATTTTCCGAATTGCAAGTGCCCGCTGGGTGAAGTGATGATCACTTCGCCTTTAGAGCCCTTAATTTGCCAGTATAGATTATAGCTTTTTGATGCGCCTCCGCGGTAATGTACTGAGCAAACTACGCCGTTACCAAGTGTACCTGTTAATAAAATCTGGTCATTGACCAGCATTGGGACGTTTTGCTTAGTTTCTTCAATAAGCACAAAGTCATTCCTTATGGCTAATTGTGCGGAGATCTCAGTGAAACTCCCAAGCATGAATTCGACGCCGTCCATTGTCTGCGCGAAAGGAATTGTCATCATATTCGCACCGTTTTTTGAATCAAGCAGGTAAGCCATAGATTCTTTTGGCAAACTAGTACCCCAGTTATCTCCCGTACCAACGATGGTTGTAGATAAAACTTTTCCGATCTTACCCGAAGCTAATAAGTCCTTTAGATACTTCAACTCCGGAAGCGCGTGTGCCTGCAAACCTGAAAAATTCCTGATACCTTTTTCAAGGGCAGCATCGTTCAATAACTTGGCTTCCTTCGTTCCGTTCCCAAGCGGCCATTCACAATAAACCATCTTGCCGCCATTCAGCGCAGTGTTGACTAAATGGTAATGCGTCGGGACCTTTACCGCAACCACTACAAGATCTACATCGGGATGTTTAACCAAATCATATTCGTTGTCAAATGCGTTTGGAATGCCATATTTTTCCGCGCTTGCCCTTGCGGTTTTCATGTCGCTGGTACTTACCGCGACAATCTCGAATTGCTGATTAAGTCGTTTGAGAGCGGGTATATGGGACTTAACAGCCCAGCCGCCTTCTCCGGCACCAATGATGCCTACACCAATTTTTTTGTTTTTCATAGTGATGATCATTATTTTTTCTTTGGGTTAGTTTCTGGAGAATTCAGATCGCTGACCCAAAACGCAAAGTTCAGCAATGACAAATTTAATACCGTTGATGTATGTTAAGAGTTTTGATGTTAGGCGTAGGCGTAAGGTGAAAAACGTTGCTGGTGGGTCACTAGCCATGTCCGCGACTTTAAATTGATGTATGTTAAGGCTTTCATTTTCGTAAAACTTTAGGGCTTTACAGGGCTTTTTTGTTTGGTCATCGCCTTATTTTTGAGTCAACAAAGTTTTAAAAGCTTTATCGATAACAAATTAAAACCCTCAACAATTAAATTCTATTTAAAAAATGAAAACAGAAGAATTAAATGGCAGCCGGAGCAGGCGAAACTTCTTAAAATTTTCAGCATTAGGAATAACCCTGCCTTTATTATCATATGTCAATGCATCTGGAAAAGAAAATGAAAAAGCTCCGCGAGTAAAAGCTAATAAAAACAATGCCTGGGACAATGTTGATGTTTCCCATCATACGGTTATGCTCAATGATCTAAAGATGCATTACGTGACCGCAGGTGCGGGCGAACCTGTGGTGCTTTTACACGGCTTTCCTGAAACCTCGTATGCCTGGAGAAAAATAATCCCGGCGTTATCGAAACACTATTTTGTAATAGCACCGGATCTTAGGGGCTGCGGAGACACGGATCGCCCGGACGATAGTTATGACAAGAAAACCGTTGCGGGGGATATTTACGGGCTTATTCAGCACTTGAAACTGGGGCCTGTTAACCTGGTCAGCCATGATGTAGGAATGATGGTCGGTTACGCTTTTGCAGCAAATTATCCCGCGCAGGTAAAACGTCTGGTTTTAATGGAAGCCGCACTTCCGGGCTTAGGCCTTGAAGAACTGTATAACGCCGAGAAATATCCCCGGATGTATCACTTGGCATTATTTGATGCTCCGAACGGATTGGCTGAAGCGCTGATAGAAGGGCGAGAAGCTATATTTGTTTCTCACTTTATGCGTCAGCAGACTTATGATCCTACCGGACCGGATGAACTTGCTTTGGAAGAATATTCCAGGCGGCTTTCTGCACCGGGGGCTTTGCGTGGAGGAATTGAATATTTCAGGGCGCATAAAATTGACGCCGCTCAAAACAAGGAACATGCAAAAACAAAGCTAAAGATGCCTGTTCTAACTGTTGGCGGAACAGCAAGTTTTGGTGCCAACCTGGCACCGCAGATCAGGCCGCTCGTTGAAAATCTACATAGTATAATGATTGAGGACTGCGGGCATTACCTGGCTGAAGAACAGCCGGAAAAACTGAGTAGTGAACTGTTGAATTTTTTTAAAACAACCTGATCCGCTAAAAAAAGACGCCTGAAAATTGGATTTATACCTACGTTGATAAATTATTAGATCAACGAATAGTTTTTTTTAAATATCGAAAATTAGCACTTCGGTTCATTTCCTCTTTAAAAATAAAACAGGTCTGGCTATGAGAAAACATTTTCTTCAAAATATAAGGGCGGCCCTCATATTTCTGCCCGACCAAACGAATAACCCTTCAATGAAATCATTGTAATCTGTCCAATATTTATGGTAATTGAAAAACAGGTGTGAAAGATAAAGAGCAATTACGAATTAGCAAAATAGCTAAGCATGCAAATGTTGACCGTAAATTGATTTACCGGTATTTCAGCAATCTCAACTACCTAGTTGAAGCTTATATACTGGAAAATGATTATTGGATGGTTTTTGCTGAAAAAATGAAGCAAATGCTTCTCGATAAACAAGTTTCCGAAAGTCAACAATTAATTATAGAAATATTGCAAAATCAATTTTAAATTTTTTGCTTCCCAAAAAGAGATGCAAAGGTTGATTTTGTGGGAACTTTCTATCAATAGCCCATTAATGCGAAGCATACACAATACGCGTGAAAGTCTCGGGCAGGAATTTCTTGAAATGACAGACAGCCACTTTGCAGATGGAAAAGTTAATTTCAGAGCCGTGGCTGCGTTATTGGTTGGCGGCATTTATTACACAATTCTTCATACCGTTTACAATGGAGGAACATTCGTCGGTATTGACCTAAACACTCAAAATGGAAAAGAAGAGATTTTAACAGCTATAAGCCATATAGTTAACTGGGCATATAAGGAATCGTAAATATTTAATCTTTTGAAATAGGCGTTTGTTAAATACCAATAAAATTAGTAAATTCGAGGTATGGGGCAAAGATTCAAGGGCCTGTCGATATTCGAATTTCAGAAAAGGTTCCCCGACGAGGGCGCCTGT